>WNFB01000976.1_pt1 | contig 46079 bp, 41 predicted proteins | sample 5400501 | NCBI WGS metagenome assembly WNFB01 (sample SAMN13153341, study PRJNA577476) | soil metagenome | isolation source: 200 cm saprolite under Douglas fir tree site 2 hole 1 | place: USA:California | collected 2015-04-18 | reverse complement strand
ATGACCAAGGCGATCACCACGACCGCGGCGATGCAGCTGGTCGAGCGCGGCAAGCTCGCGCTCGACAGCCCGATCAGCCCCGTGCTGCCCGAGCTCAAATCGCCCAAGGTCCTCGAAGGCTTCGATCCCTCGGGCGAGCCCAGGCTCCGCGCGGCGAAGCGGCCGATCACCTTGCGCCACCTCGTCACGCACACGGCGGGCTTCGGCTACGACATCTGGAGCCCCGATCTCCTGCGCTACGAGGAGAAGAAGGGCATCCCGAGCATCACCACCTGCGAGAACCTCGCGCTGACCACGCCGCTCACCTTCGATCCCGGCGAGAAATGGGATTACGGCATCAACATCGACTGGGTCGGCAAGGCGGTCGAGCGCGTCAGCGGCCAGCCTCTCGGCGATTATTTCCGCGACAATCTGTTCGCGCCGCTGGGCATGACGGACACCGCCTTCAAGATCGGCGCCGAGCAGCGCAAGCGGCTGGTCGGCATGCACACGCGCGGTGCGGACGGCGCGCTGGCGCCGATGCCGTTCGAGATCCCGCAGGAGCCCGAATTCCAGATGGGCGGCGGCGGGCTCTACGGCACGGCTTCCGACTACCTCGCCTTCACCCAGATGTTCCTGAACGACGGGCGGGCATCCGACGGCACGCAGGTGCTGAAGCCCGAGACGGTGAAGCAGGCGGGCCAGAACCAGATGGGCGACGTCAACGTGCGCGGGCTCAAGACCGCCATCCCGCCCTATTCCAACGACGCCGAGTTCTTCCCGGGCATGGTCAAGAAATGGGGCCTCGGATTCATGATCAACACCGAGCGCGTGCCCGGCGGGCGCAGCGCCGGCAGCCTCACCTGGGCCGGCCTCGGCAACACCTATTTCTGGATCGATCCGGCCAAAGGCATCGCCGGCGTCATCCTGATGCAGCTGGTGCCCTTCGCCGACGCCAAGGCGCTGGCGCTCTACGCCAAGTTCGAGAGCGCGGTCTACACGTCGCTGGCGTGAGGGGGGAGTGATTCGGCGCCAGCCCCCTCACCCTATCCCTCTCCCGCAAGGGGAGAGGGGACGCACGGCGCCGTTCCAGCCCCTCTCCCGCACCGCGGGAGAGGGAGGGACCCGCGTAGCGGGAGGGTGAGGGGCCGGCGCCGTATTCCCTGATCGTCATGGCCGGGCCGCCCGGAGGGCGAGACCCGGCCATCCACGTCTTCTTTCTGCCCGGTGCGGGTTCCCGCGGTCGCTGCGCAACCGCTGACGCCCGCCGACAACCCGGCCGACCGCGTTGCGGTCGGCCCCTACGGGTTCGATCGCAGAGCGATCGAACGGGTTGTCCGCGCTCAGGAGCGCGACGCTACTGCGACCGCGTGATGGATTTGATCTCGCGGCGGGGGCGGCCGGAGAGGGTGGCGACTTTCTCGTCCTGCGCCTCGATGATCGCCTTGGCGTTGGTGTCGCCGTCGAGGCCGCCCAGCTCGGCGCTCGGCACCCGGCGGTGGGAGCTGCGCGTGCCGTCGGTGTAGACGATGTCGAACAGCACGAATTCGCTGGTGTCGGCGGACTTCTTGCTGCGCGCCATGGCTCCGCCTCTTTGCTGGATCGACTCCGTGCGGCCTTCGAGACGCGATCCTGCGACAAGCTCGGGACCGCTCCTCAGGCTGAGGCCAAATCTTTTATGCCGTAGGCGGGCGTCTCGTGGTGCGAGACGCGCCCTGCGGGCGCTCCTCACCATGAGGAAGAAGAAGCTCCCTCATCCTGAGGAGCCCGCAGAACGGGCGTCGCGAAGGACGCCCGCCGGCTCAGCCGACCAGCGACAGATTGCCGGCCGATTCCTTGCCGCGATCGCGCACGATCTCGTACTGGACCTTCTGACCTTCGTTGAGCCCCGGCAGACCGGCGCGCTCGACCGCCGAGATATGGACGAACACGTCCTTGCCGCCGGCATCCGGCTGGATGAAGCCGTAGCCCTTCTGCGAATTGAACCACTTGATCGTACCCGTAGCCATGATGGCCTCCGTGAAATCAGGATAAGCGCGCCACGCCCTTTGCGTGCCGCGCTGCAGTTGTCGGCCTCATGGTCACTTGAAGAACACGCCCGGCAGGCGTGACGGCAAGGCGCCGAAGCAGAAACTAGCGGGCACGAAGATGGGATGTTTTCCGGCGAAGCGCAACGGGAAATCGCGTTTGACGCAAAAATTTCACACCGGCCTGAACGTTAAAAGCTCCGCGTAAGAATCAGCTTGAGCACGAGCTTGTCCGAGGCGGCGGTGAAGCCGTGGCCGATGCCGAACTCGACATCGACCGGCTCGCCGTTGTAATCGGCCACCGCGAACACCGCCTGCTCCTGGCGGTCGGCCGGCTCGAAATGCCGGAACGCGCCGTAATCGGCGTAATGCTCGAGCGCCACAGCCCACTCCTTGGAAAGATTATAAGCAACGCGCTCGGCCGGCGCGAAATCGAGCGCGCCGACGCCGGTGAAGGGCACATCGACGATCGGGTTGAAGATGAGATCGACCGGGCCGAATCGTGTGCCGATGATCGGCCGGATCTCGGCATCGATGCGCTCGCTCGCCCAGTGCCGCGCGTTATAGCTCAGCTCGAAATTGACGGCGTAGAAGAAGCGGCGCTCGGCCGCGCGCGGCACGGCGACGAGCGCGCGCAGCTTCCCGCCGTTGACGAGGAAGCGCCCGCCGCCCGTCACCGAATAGAGCGGCAGATACATGCCGAGCTCGAGCCAATCGTTGACGCCATAGGCGTATTCCGGCACGCCGTTCAGCGCATGGTTCGGCACGATGGCGCCGGGAAAGGCCGGCTCCTTGCGGCCGATCGGCGTGTAATTGTTGTGCAGCGTCACGCTGAACGCGCCGGGCGCGTTGATCTCGCCGGTATAGACCTGGATCTCGTCCGTCTGCGCCCGCGCCGCCGCCGCGGCGATGAGCAGCCAGAGCAGCGTGGCGGCCAAGGCAAGCGGCAAAGGTCGCGGCATCATGGCCGCTCGTCTTGGCTGCAGCGCACCCCCCACCCCACCCTCCCCCTCAAGGGGGGAGGGGGAATTGGTTGCTGCGGCTGTGCCGCGAGCATGAGGCGATCGAAACGCCCCTGCTTCAGGAAATAATACAATCCCCTCCCCCCTTGAGGGGGAGGGTAGGGTGGGGGCTCAGGTGCGGAGCGCATCGAGAACCGCCAGGATCACGCCATCTGTATTCGCCAGCACATCGTTGTTCCAGAAGCGCAGAACACGGTAGCCCCTCTCTTCGAGCCAGCCCGACCGGGCCGCGTCACGTTGTTCATGCGTCGCGTGTTGTCCGCCGTCCACTTCAATGACGAGCTTCGCTGCCGGGCAGAAGAAATCGACGATGTAGGGGCCGATCGGCTGCTGGCGGCGAAAGCGGAAGCCCTCGAGCTGCTTGCGCCGCAAGCGCGACCATAACCGTATCTCGGCGTCGGTCGGTGTGGTGCGCAAAGCGCGGGCGCGGATCGATGGCATTTAGTGAGATGATGTCGAGGGTGTGCGGATCGGGGCGTGGCTTGCCAAGCTGGAAAAGCCGGCGCTACAGCTTGATCAGCCGCTTGCCGAGATTCTCGCCGCGATAGAGGCCGGCGATGGCGTCGGGCGCCTGGTCGAGGCCGGCGAGGATGTCCTCGCGGTAGCGCAGTTTCCCGTCGCGGACCCATTGCGCCAGAAGCGGCACGGCCTCGTGTGTGCGGTTCTCGTAGTCGAAGACGAGGAAGCCTTCCATGCGCGCGCTCTTGACCAGGAGATGGCGCTCGACGCGCGGGCCTTGCGGCCATGGCTCCCAGCTCGCGAGCGCGGCGGTGCCGCAGATGACGATGCGCGCGCGCTTGTTGATGCGGCGCAGCACCGCCTCGCTGATGCGGCCGGAGGTGTTGTCGAAATAGACGTCGACGCCGTTGGGGCACGCGTCGCCGAGCGCGGCGTCGAGGTCGGCCGTGCCCTTGTAGTCGATGGCGGCGTCGTAGCCGAACTCGTCGCGGCAGAGGCGCACCTTCTCCGCGCCGCCGGCGACGCCGATTGTGCGGCAGCCCTTGAGCTTGGCGATCTGGCCGACGGCCGAGCCGACCGCGCCCGCCGCGGTCGACACCACCACCGTCTCGCCCGGCTTGGGCTGGCCGATGTCGAGCAGGCCGAAATAGGCGGTGACGCCGTTCATGCCGAGCACGCCCAGCGCCGCCGAGAGCGGCAGGTCCGTCTCGGTCACGCGGCGGATGATGCCGGTGCCGTCGCTGACCGCGTATTCCTGCCAGCCGAGCCAGCCCACCACATGCTCGCCGACGCGGTAGTCGGGATGGCGCGACGCCACCACTTCGCCGACAGCGCGCGAGCGCATCACCTCGCCGATCGCGACGGGCTTCGAATAATTGGCGACGGCGCCGACCCAGCCGCGCATGGCGGGATCGACCGAGAGGTAGAGGTTGCGCACCAGGAACTGGCCGTCGCGCGGCTCCGGCAGCGGCGCGGCGACGAGCGCGAAATGCCGGGCCTGCGGGATGCCGTCGGGGCGCGAGGCGAGCCGCACCTGGTGATTCATTGTCGCCATTCTCATCCTCCGGATGGTGCGGAGCTGTAGCGGACCTGTAGCACTTGCCGCCTTTTCTGTAGCACTCCCGCGGCTTCTATAGTCCACGCAGGAAGTCGATGAGAAGCGCGTTGACCTGCTCCGGCGCCTCCTGCTGCACCCAATGGCCGACGCCGTCGATGATGACGCTGCGGCGCAAGCCCGGCAGCATCGGCCGCATCTCCTCGAAGCCGACGCGCATCCCGGGCATGCGGATGACGCCGTCGCGCGATCCGGCGATGAACAGCGACGGCTGGCGGATCGGCGCGCCGGCAAAGGGCGCCATCAGCTCCCAATTGCGGTGCAGGTTGCGATACCAGTTGAGGCCGCCGCGAAAGCCGCTGGCGGCGAAGTCCGCGACATACGCGGCGAGGTCGGCCTGGCTCAGCCAGGGCAGCGGCAGGGCCGGATCGAAGCCGGTGTCGAGCAGCCCTTTCCCTTTGGGAACAAAGGGATGCCAGCGCTTGCCCTCGGGCAGGCTGCCCGAGGCGGAGTAGTAGACGCAGGCCAAGGCGCGCGCCACGTCCCGCTCGAACTCGCGCTCGGCCACGCCCGGCTCCTGGAAATACATCATATAGATGTTCTCCATGCCGCCGGCCTTGAACGCCTCGATGGCGCTGACCTTGCCGCGGGGCCGATAGGGCACGCTCAAGCCGGCGACGGCGCGGAAGCGGTCCGGCCGCATCAATGCCGAATGCCACGCCGCCGGCGCGCCCCAATCGTGGCCGATGATCACCGCTTGCGGGATGTCGAGCGCGTCCAGCAGCCCCACCATGTCGCCGACGATGTGGAGCTGCGTGTACGCCTCGATCGCCTCGGGGCGGTCGCTGCGGCCGTAGCCGCGCATATCCGGCGCCAGGACGCAGAAACCCGCGGCGGCGAGTGCCGGCAGCTGGTGACGCCAGGAATACCACGTCTCCGGCCAGCCGTGGCACAGCACCACCGCCGGGCCCTCGCCCAGCTCGGCGACGTGGAGGCGGATGCGGTTCGCCTCGACCATGCGGTGCTGAACGCTGGGTTGCGGCGCCATGGCGGCCTCTTTCGCGCAAGGGCGGGGCGCCATCTTCATCAGGCTTGCCGGCAAAGTCCACAGTTGAACGCGCCCGCCAACCCGTGCAGGCTGTGCCCTGGGCCGGCGTCGCCAAGAACGCGCCCCGGGAGGAGGCCAAGACGATGAAGCGGCGCGCGCTGCTCAAGGCGGTCGCCGTGCTGGCGGCGGGCGCCGGCACGGTGAGAGGCGGCCCGGCGCGTGCGCAGGAGCCGTCATCCTCGGGCGAGTTGTGGCCGATGCATCGGGCGCCGCCCTTCGCCGCCGATTGCCATATCCACGTCTACGACAGCCGCTTCCCCGCGGCGCCCAACGCGATGCTGCTGCCGCCCGACGCCCATGTCGACGATTATCGCGTCGTGCAGCGGCGGCTCGGCACGGTGCGGACCATTCTGGTGCAGCCCTCGACCTACGGCACCGACAACCGCTGCATGCTGCAGGCGCTCGTCACCTTGGGCGTCGCCGCGCGCGGCATCGCTGCGGTCGATACCGCGGTCAGCGACGAGGAGCTGCGGCGCCTCGCGGCGGCGGGCGTGCGCGGCATCCGCTTCAATTTCGTCCACGCCGGCGCCGCCGCCACCATCGACATGCTCGAGCCTCTGTCGCGGCGGGTCGACGATCTCGGCTGGCACGTCCAGCTCAACGTCAAGGGCGACCAGGTCGTCCCGCTCGAGCCGCTGCTGTCGCGCCTGCCCTCGCCCATCGTGTTTGACCATCTCGCGCGCATCCCGCCCGAGGCGGGTGCCGAGCACCCGGCCTATGCCGTCGTGCAAAAGCTCATCGACCGGGGCCGCTGCTGGGTGAAGCTTTCCGGCGCCTATCTCGAGTCGAAAGTCGGGCCGCCGAGCTATGCCGATGTCGGGGCGATCGCGCGCGCCTTCATCAAGGCCGCACCGCAACGCCTCGTCTGGGGCAGCGACTGGCCGCATCCGAGCGTGCATGCCGCGTGGCCGGATGAGGCGGTGCTGTTCGACGCGCTCTGTACCTGGGCGCCGGACGAGGAGCTGCGCCGCCAGATCCTCGTCACCAATCCCGAGGCGCTTTACGGCTTTCCCAAGGGCGCCTGAAGCATAAGAACCGGAGCCCGCGACCGGGGCTCCCGTTCTTGACGGAAACTTCGCCCCTCAGGCGGCGGCGTGGATGCCGGCGGCCTTCACGTCGTTGCCGACATAGGCCTCGAATTTCTTGAAGTTGCTCTCGAAGCGCTTGGTCAGGTCGCGCGCGGTCTCGTCATAGGCGGCCTTGTCGGACCAGGTGTTGCGCGGGTTGAGCACATTGGCCGGGACCTCGCCGCAAGCCTCGGGCACGTAGAGCCCGAAATAAGGCTCCTGCTTCACCGGCGCCTGCTTGAGCGTGCCGGCGAGGGCGGCGCGCACCAGGGCGCGGGTGTGCGCGATCTTCATGCGGCTGCCGACGCCATAGGCGCCACCGGACCAGCCGGTGTTGACCAGCCAGCATTGCGCGCCGTGCTGCTTGATGCGCTCGCCCAGCATCTTGGCATAGACCGAGGGATGGCGCGGCATGAAGGGCGCGCCGAAGCAGGTGGAGAAGGTCGCCTGCGGCGCGTTGCCAAGGCCCTTCTCCGTACCGGCGACGCGCGCCGTATAGCCGGAGAGGAAATGATACATCGCCTGCTCCGGCGTCAGCCGCGCGATCGGCGGCAACACGCCGAAGGCATCCGCCGTCAGCATGATCACGTTGTCGGGATGCGGGGCCATCCCGGTGGCGCTGACATTGGGAATGAAATCGAGCGGATAGCACGCACGCGTGTTTTCGGTGAGGCTGCCATCGGCAAGGTCCGGGACGCGCGTTGCCGGGTCAAGCACGACATTCTCGAGCACCGTGCCGAAGCGATGCACGGTCGCGTAGATCTCGGGCTCGGCCTCGGCCGAGAGGTTGATCACCTTGGCGTAGCAGCCGCCCTCGAAATTGAACAGGCCCTTGTGGCTCCAGCCGTGCTCGTCGTCGCCGATGAGGGTGCGCGAGCCGTCCGCCGAGAGCGTCGTCTTGCCGGTGCCCGAGAGGCCGAAGAAGATGGCGCTGTCGCCCCTGGGGCCGACATTGGCCGAGCAGTGCATCGGCAGCACGTCACGCGCCGGCAGCAGGAAGTTGAGGTAGCCGAACACCGATTTCTTGATCTCGCCGGCGTATTCGGTGCCGCCGATCAGCACCAGCCGGCGCGCGAAATTGACGAAGATGAAGGTATCGGAATTGGTGCCGTCGAGCTCGTGCTGGGCAAAGAAATGCGGCGCGTGCAGGATGGTGAAATCAGGCTGGAAATCGTCGAGCGCCTCTGCCTTGGGGCGTATGAACATGTTGCGCGCGAACATGCTGTGCCAGGCGCTGTCGGTGACGATGCGCACCTTGAGCCGATAGTCCGGATCGGCGCCGCCATACATGTCCTGGACGAAGACCTCGCGGCCCTGGAAATAGGCGGCAAGGCGCCGGGCCATGCTCTCGAAGACCTCTTCGCTCACCGGCTTGTTGATGTCGCCCCACCAGATGTCGGCTTTGCTCGAGACCTCCTCGACGATGTATTTGTCCTTGGGGGTGCGGCCGGTGAAGACGCCGGTGCGCGCGACGAAGGCGCCGCCCGCGCCAATGAGGCCCTCCCGTCTCCGAACGGCATATTCGCAGAGCACGGGCACCGCCAGGTTCCAATGGGCCGCAGCGAGGTTGCTTACGCCCTGCTTGTCGATCCCGTAGCTGCTGGCCGTTCCCGTCACGGTGTGAGCTGCGTCTTGCACGGCATACCCTCCTGGATCGCGCCTTGTCTTTATGGTTCGTTGCACGCGGCGGCCTGCGGTTCTCCGCCGCCCTCGGTAAGTCGCCTGCGAACGCTAGTCCACCCGGGTTTGTTCCCGCCTGGGTATAGAACCTCAGGCTGTCCCTCTCGCCTCGCGCGCGAGCTGGGCCAACGCCGCTCGCGCGCCCTCCGGATCGCCCACCGGCGCCGGAAAGTCAAGCCTGACCACGGCGCCGCCGCGGCGCAGGTCGATCCCGTCCGGGTCGATGCCGGTCATCCGCCAGCCGCCGCCGCTGGCGCCGGCGAGCCGGGTGGCATAGAGCTCGATCGCCTCGCCATCATCCTCGTTCATATGCTGCAGGATGTCGCTTTCCCCCTCCGCCAGGGCCGGAGCGGCAGGGGACAGCAGCGCATCTGCGGCGATCGCGTGGATTCGCCCGAAGCCCGCCACCAGATGGGCGCGGGCGATCTCGAGCCGGTAAAGGCGGAAATCGGCGAAGCCGGCATAAGCCGCGGCCGAGGGATGGCGGGCGGTGAAGCGGGCCACGAGGCGCGGATCGGCGACCGGCTTCGCCTCGCCGAGCACCGTCACGCGCGGCCCGGTGAGGGGGTCGTCCCGCCCCGCGGTGCCGTCGAACAGCAGCGAAGCCCGCGAGTCGCGTTTGAGGTTCTTGCTGTGCTCGGCGAGATCCGAGAGCAGCAGCAAGGGGGTCGCGTCTTGGTCGACCGCCGTCAGCACCAGCGAGGCATAGGGCCAGCCGTCCTGGCTGGTGGCGAGCGTCGCGCGATCAAGGGCCCGCACCAGCCGCCGCGCCGTTGCCGCAGGAGAATCCGCGCGCTCCTCGCCCATCGCCCTCCGATCTAGCGCAGAGCGCTCGCCGCGCGCAATCCGCTTTGCCCGCTACTCCGCCGGTGCCGGTGCCGCGACCGCCTCGGGCCGTCCGCTCGGGAACAGCAGCGCCGCCACCAGCGTCCCCAGCGCGATCGCCGCAAGCACGCCGAAGAGTGGGGCGAAGCCGCCGGCCTTGGGCTGGAGATAGGCCACCAGGGGGATCGCCGGCAGGCCCGCGCCGAACGACACGACATAGCGCACCGCATAGACGCGCGAGCGCCAGCTGTCGTGCGCGTAGCGCGCCACCATCGCATCGTTGATCGGGATCAGGCCGAAGACGACGAACATCATCGCGGTGGCCAGCGCCAGCATCGCCCAGTCGCTGAGCGTGCCGGCCAGCAGCAGCAATGGCACCTGCAGCAGCGCCAGCGGCAGGAACACGCCGCGCAGCGAGTAGCGGTCGATGAGCTGGCCGACCAGAAGCTGCGCCATCGCGGCAATCGTGTAGACGATCGCCACGAGCGTGCCGATGCCCGAGGTCGTGTGGACGAGCGCGGCGAGGCGCTCATCGAAAATCTTGGGCAGAGCGTTGGTGGCGGCGGCGAAGATCACGCCGCTGCACAGCGTCGCCAGCGTCAGCAGCGCAAAGACGCGTCGCGCCAGCGCGTCCGGGACATGACGCGCGGTGCCTGCCGCCGCCTTCGCAGCGGGCGTGCCACCGTTCGGCACCAGCAGCGCGAAGGCGACCCCGGCGCCGAGCGTGAAAATCCCGGGCGCAATGAAGGCGGCGCGCCAGCTCACGTGATCGGAGAACCAGCCGGCGATGAAGGCGGCGAAGGCGAGACCGAGATTGCCCCAGACGCCGTTCCAGCCGAGCGCACGGCCCACCCGCGCCTGGTCCTTCACCAGCATGGCGATGCCGACGGGGTGGTAGATCGAGGCGAAGACGCCGATGAGGGTGAGGGCGACGACGATCTGCCAGCGGCTGGTGACCAGCCCGGCCAGCACGAGCGCGGCGCCGAGGCCGAGGAAAAACACCAGCATCATGTTGCGCCGGCCCCAGCGGTCGCCCAGCCACCCCGCCGGCAGCGACCCGCCGCCGAAGGCGATGAACCCGCCGAGCGACAGCGGCAGCATGTCCTGATAGGCGAGGCCGAACTGGCTGGTCATGACCAGCACCGCCGTCGCATAGATCAGCATGGCGAGATGGTCGAGGAAATGGCCGAGATTGAGGAAGGCGACGGTCAGGCGGGACTGGTCCATGCGCATATCTCCGGCGGGCTCGCCTCTTCCCTTAGCATAGCCGAGCCGGGCTTTGCGCGCGCTAGTCTGCCATGTTATGCCGCGCCGGGCCGCGCGCCGACGCGCTGCTTCATGGAAGGCTGAAGATTTGGCAGTATTGGTAGTAATATGCGGCGGGGATGGCAGCATCGCGCCCCACTCGCCTTAAAGCCGCCATACTGGAAGGCGAGTATCCGCCGATCTTATTCGCGGGAAAGGGCATTGCAGCCGTGGTCAGTTCGATTGCTCTCGTCGACGACGATAAGAATATCCTGACATCGGTGGCGATCGCGCTCGAGGCCGAGGGCTTCCAGGTGCGCACCTATTCCGACGGGGCCGAGGCGTTGCGCGGTCTGGCGGCGCAACCGGTCGATCTCGCCATCCTCGACATCAAGATGCCGCGCATGGACGGGATGGAGCTCCTCGGGCATCTGCGCAAGCAGGGCGCGATGCCCGTCATCTTCCTGACCTCGAAGGACGATGAGGTGGACGAGGTGCTCGGCTTGCGCATGGGCGCCGACGACTACATCAAGAAACCGTTCTCGCAGCGCCTCCTGGTCGAGCGCATCCGCGCCTTGCTGCGCCGCGGCGAGCTGGCGCGCGGCAGCGGCGAGAGCGAGCCGGTGGTGCAGCGCGGCGAGTTGGTGCTCGACCCGGCGCGGCACCAGTGCAGCTGGCGCGGCGTCAACGTCGACCTCACCGTCACCGAGTTCCTCATCCTGAAGTCGCTGGCGCTGCGCCCCGGCCACGTCAAGAGCCGCGACCAGCTCATGGATGGCGCCTATGGTGAGCACATCTATGTCGACGATCGCACCATCGACAGTCACATCAAGCGGCTGCGCAAGAAGTTCAAGGCAGTAGACTCGGGGTTCGCGCACATCGAAACCCTCTATGGTGTCGGATATCGCTACCGCGACCGCTGAGCCTCGCCCGGCCGCGCCCGCGCCGGCCGAAGGGCAAGCGGCGGCGCCACCGGCCGCAACGGCGCGGCCGCGCCGTCGTCCGCGCATCTCGCCGCTCACCCGCCGCATCCTCGCGGTGAATGTGCTGGCGCTGGGGCTGCTCGGCCTGGGCCTGCTCTATCTCGGCGAATATCAGCTGAGCCTGGTGGCGGCGCAGCTCGATGCGTTGCGCACGCAAGGGCAGATCTTCGCCGCCGCGCTCGGCGAGGGCGCGGTCATCGATTCGCTGGGCGAAGGCGAGACCCTGATTCCCGAGCTCGGCCGCCAGATGATGCGCCGGCTGGTCGAGCCCACCCATACCCGCGCGCGCCTGTTCGACGGCGAGGGCAAGCTCATAGCCGACAGCCGCGTCCTGCGCGGCCCGGGCGGCGTCGTGCAGATCAAGGAATTGCCGCCGCCCGGCGAGGCCGGTCCGCTGCCGCGGCTGGGGACGTGGCTCTATGACAGCGTGATTGGCGGGCTGTCCGGGCAGCAGCGTTATCCACCCTACCGCGAGCCGCTGACGCAGACCGCCGCCGATTACGCCGAGGTCGAGCGGGCGCTGCGCGGCGACATCGGCGATGCCGTGCGCAGCGAGCGCGAGGGCGCCGGCCTGGTGCTGAGCGTGGCGGTGCCCGTGCAGCGCTACAAGCAGGTGCTCGGCGCGGTGCTGCTGTCGTCCGACAGCAGCGAGATCGAGCAGGCGGTCCGCTCGGTGCGCTTCCAGATCCTCAAGGTGTTCTGCATGGCGCTCGGCGTCACCGTGCTGCTGTCAATCTATCTTGCAGGCACCATCGCGCGACCGATCCGGCGCCTGGCGGCGGCCGCCGAGCGCGTCCGCCGCGGCCATGGGCGCCAGGTGCTGATCCCGGACTTCACCCGCCGCGGCGACGAGATCGGCGATCTCTCGGGCGCGCTGCGCGAGATGACGAGCGCGCTGTGGCGACGCATCGACGCGATCGAGCATTTCGCCGCCGACGTCGCGCATGAGATCAAGAACCCGCTGACCTCGCTGCGCAGCGCGGTCGAGACCGCGGCGCGCGTCGACGACCCGCAGAAGCAGCGCAAGCTGCTGAGCGTGGTGCTCGAGGACGTGCAGCGGCTCGACCGCCTCATCACCGACATCTCCGACGCCTCGCGGCTCGATGCCGAGCTGAGCCGCGTCGAGCTCGAGCCGGTGATGATCGGCCCGATGCTCGAGACGCTCGTCGACGTGCACCAGTCGACCGCCGGCGACGACGCGCCGCGGCTGGTACTCGCGCTGCCGGGACCGGTCGGCACGCCGCAAGGCGATCTCCCGGCGCTCGGCGTCGAAGGACGGCTCGTCCAAGTGTTCCGCAACCTGATCGTCAACGCCCTCTCGTTCAGCCCGCGGGGCGCGGCCATCCACATCAGCGCGCGGCGCGACGGCGACGCCGTGGCGGTTGCGATCGAGGACGAGGGTCCGGGCATCCCCGAGAACAAGCTCGAGGCGATCTTCGAGCGCTTCTACAGCGAGCGGCCGGTGGGCGAGAAGTTCGGCACCCATTCCGGCCTCGGCCTCTCCATCTCCAAGCAGATCATCGAGGCGCATCGCGGCACCATCGGCGCCGAGAATCGCCGCGATGCCGACGGCAGGGTGATCGGCGCGCGGTTTGTCGTGCGGCTTCCCGTCAAGTGAGGCATCGCCCCTATCGTTTGTGGACAACGGGTATTTGCCAACTATAGGTTGATATGCTTTCGTGCAAGTTAGCGCGAAAGCGCCGGGGCATTGACTTTGGCCCAAGAGCGGCGCACCTAACACGCCGCATGATCCGCGTCCACGGCACGTCAGTTGCCCTCGGCGGCGACGGAATCCTGCTGCGGGGGCCTTCGGGCAGCGGCAAGTCCGATCTCGCTTTGCGCCTCATCGACGAGGGAGGGCGGCTCGTCGCCGATGATCAGACAGAGCTGCGCCTCGCCGGTGACGATGTTTCCATGACCGCGCCGGCCACCATCGCCGGCCGCATGGAGGTGCGCGGAATCGGCGTTCTCCGCGTGCCCTCGATCGCCGCGGCGCCATTGCGCCTGGTCATCGATCTCGTGCCTGGCGATGCGGTCGAGCGCCTGCCGGAGGGGGACGCTTGCGACTATCTCGGCCGCCGCTTCCCGCTCATCCGACTCGCGCCTTTCGAGGCCTCGGCCCCGGCCAAGCTGCGCCTTGCCTTGCGCGCCCTCGGCGCGCCTGCGCCGCACACCATCCTGGTCACGTCGTGAGCGATACGGGAACGCCCGCGGCGGATCTGCCGCCGCCACGACCGGCGCCGCCCCGCACCACGCGGGGCCGCCTGCTCGTGGTCACGGGGATGTCGGGCGCCGGCCGCTCGACCGCGCTCAAGGCGTTCGAGGACATGGGCTACGAAGCGGTCGACAACCTGCCGCTGTCGCTGCTGCCCAATCTGTTGAACGCGCCGGCGGCGCCGCCGCTCGCGATCGGCGTCGATGTCCGCACGCGCGATTTCGGCGTCAACGCGCTGCTGGCGACGCTCGACAGCTTGGTCGCCGAGCACAACCTCGACCTCAAGGTCGTCTTCCTCGATTGCGAGGACGACCGCCTCGTGCGGCGCTACACCGAGACGCGGCGGCGCCATCCGCTGGCCGGCGATCGGCCGGTGCTCGACGGCATCCACCTCGAGCGGCAGCGGGTTTGGCCCTTGCGCGATCGCGCCGATCTGGTTATCGATACCACAACGCTCAATCCGGGTGACCTGAAACGGCTGCTGCAAGGCCATTTCGCCCTCGGCGCGTCGCCCGGCATCACGATCTTCGTCACGTCGTTCTCCTACCGTCATGGCCTGCCACGCGACGCGGACCTCGTCTTCGATGTGCGCTTCCTGCGCAACCCCCATTACGTTGCCGCACTGCGCCCGCTCACCGGGCGCGACCCGCCGGTCGGCGCCTTCATCGAGGCGGACACGGATTTCGCCCCGTTCTTCAAACGCCTCTGCCTGCTGCTCGCGCCGCTGCTGCCGCGCTACGAGCGCGAAGGAAAGAGCTACCTCACCATCGCCATTGGCTGCACCGGCGGCCGTCATCGCTCGGTCTACCTGGCCGAGCGCCTGGCGGCGTGGCTCAGCGAACAAGGCCGGCCGGTCGGCGTTAGCCATCGCGACCTCGATCAATGGGCCGCGATGGTTTCGACCGGTGCCAACGCCAAGGCATAGAAGACCCGTGAAGGATATCGCATGATTGGAATGGTTCTCGTCACCCATGGCAGGCTGGCCGCGGAATTCGTCGCGGCGCTGGAGCATGTGGTGGGGCCGCAGCGCAACATCGCCGTCGTCTGCATCGGCCCGGACGACGACATGGAAAAACGCCGACAGGACATTCTGCGCTGCGTCAGCGAAGTCGACGCCGGATCGGGCGTGGTCCTGCTGACCGACATGTTCGGCGGCACGCCCTCGAACCTGGCCATTTCCGTCATGGACAAGGCCAAGATCGAGGTGATCGCCGGCATCAACCTGCCGATGCTCATCAAGCTCGCCAGCCTGCGGCAGAGCGAGACCTTGGCGAATGCGGTGCGCGGGGCCCAGGAGGCGGGGCGGAAATACATCAACGTCGCCTCGCAGCTCCTCGCCGACGTTCGCGGATGAGTGGGGACGGCGAAAGCGCCAACGGCGCCGGTTCACTGCGGCGCGTCGTCATGATCTCCAACAAACGAGGGCTGCACGCGCGCGCTGCAGCGCGCTTCGTCAAGCTGGCGTGGCAATTCGATGCCGAAATCATGGTGGCCAAGAACGGCGCCGCGGTGTCGGGCCGCTCGATCATGGGGCTGATGATGCTGGCCGCTGGTCCCGGCACCGCCATCGAGCTGCGCGCCTCCGGTCCCGAGGCCGAGCGCGCGATCACGGCGCTCGCCGATCTGATCAGCGGCGGCTTCGATGAGACCGGATGATCCGGCCTATGCCGGCGAGAAGCCCGACAAGGGCGAGCGCCTCCTGCATGGGCTCGGCGTCTCGCCCGGGATAGCCATCGGCCCCGCCTTCATCAGCGATGACGGCGAGGTTGCCGTCCCGGATTACCGCGTCGCCGCCGATCAGGTCGAGGCGGAACGCGCGCGCTTCGCGGCGGCGCTGGCGGCCGCACTGAAGCAGCTCAGGAAACTCAAGGGAAAATCGACGACGCTGCCGGGCTCGGCGGCCGAAGAGATGGGCTACCTCCTCGACGCGCACATCGCCATGCTCACCAATTCGCGGCTGGTGCGCGGCGTCGAGCGCCGTATCAGCGAGGATCGCGTCAATGCCGAGCGCGCGGTGCAGATGGAGATCGCGCAGATCAGCGAGAGCTTCGCCGAGATGGGCGATGCCTACCTCGCCGCGCGCGTCGAGGACATCCGCGTCGTCGGCGCGCGCCTCATCCGCAATCTCACCAAGACGCCGTACGCCGCGCTGCAGCATGTGCCCGAGGGCACGGTGATCCTTGCCGAGGAGCTGACGCCGGCCGATACGGCGCTCATGGACCCGCAGCGCATCGCCGGCTTTGCCGCCGTTCTCGGCGGGCCCGAGAGCCACACCGCGATCATGGCGCGCGCCTTGGGGCTGCCCGCGGTGCTGGGTGTCGCCGGCCTTCTCGGCCATATCGATCCCGGCGACACGGTGGTGGTGGATGGCAGCGCCGGAACGGTGGTGATCAATCCCGATGGCAAGACGGTCGCGCGTTACGAGGAGGAGCGCGAAGCGCTCGAGCGCGAGCAGCGCCAGCTCTCCCGGCTGAAGCGCCTGCCGGCGGTGACGCGCGACGACGTCGAGATCGTGCTGCAGGCCAATCTCGAGCTGCCGCGCGAGCTGGACCAGGCGCTGGCCGCGGGTGCGCAGGGGCTGGGGCTCGTGCGCACCGAATTCCTCTACATGAACCGCGAGGACCTGCCTGACGAGGAGGAGCAGTACGAGGCCTATCGCGGGCTGGTTCGCGGCATGGCGGGACGGCCGGTGACGATCCGCACCCTCGATATCGGCGGCGACAAGCTGGCCGCGCCGCTCACCGAAGCGATGGAAGGCGTGGGCGCCAACCCGGCGCTGGGCCTGCGTGCCATCCGCCTCTCGCTCAAGGAGCGACGGCTCCTCGACGCGCAGCTCGGCGCCATGTTGCGCGCCGGCGCCGACGGGCCGGTGCGGATCCTGCTGCCGATGATCTGCAGCGTCTCCGAGATCCGCAAGACGCGCGACGCGCTCAACCAAGTGGCGCGGCGCCTGAAGCGGCGCGGCGCCAAGATCGCCGACCCGCCACCGCCCTTGGGCGTGATGATCGAGATCCCCGGCGCCGCGCTCGCGGCCGATGCGCTCGCCGCCGAGGCCGACTTCTTCGCCATCGGCACCAACGACCTCATCCAGTACACGCTGGCCATCGACCGCGGCGATGAGCAGGTGGCGCATCTCTATAATCCGCTGCATCCGGCGGTGCTGCGCCTCATCCAGTTCGCGGTCGAGGCGGCGCTGCGCGCGCGCATCCCGGTGAGCCTGTGCGGCGAGATGGCGGGCGATCCGCGCTTCACGCCGCTACTGCTCGGGCTCGGCATCCGCGACCTCTCGATGGCGCCGTCCAACATCGGCCGCGTCAAGCAGCGCATCCGCAGCCTCGACATGGTGGCGGCGACGCGGCGCGCCCGCGCCATCATGGACCAGCTCGACGACGCCCGCATCGCCAGCCTGCTGGACGATTTCAACACCCTCGCTTGAAAGCGAATGGAAGCGCCTGCGTCGAGGCGGCTCACCCTTAGCCACTCGTTAATCCCTGGTGCGTCTCATTGCCGTCGACGGCTGTCCGGCGTGGGAGCGATTCCAGATGGCGAGTCTCGAATCCGGCGATCTGTTGCGCCGCTATCAGGCCGGCGAGCATGAAGCGGTATGGGCCGACATGCTCGCGCTCGGGCCACGCGTACGCGAGGCGCCCCATCTCGAAGACGCCTGGTCGGTGGCGCGCGAGACCATGCGCCGCGCGCGGCACAACGTCGAGCTCATCATCCGCCGCCTCGACGAGATCGGCTATCGCTTCTGGAACGGCAAGCAGGGGAAGCCCCCCGGTCCGCCGCGCAGGATCACGTTCGCCGCGAAGGTGATCGAGGCGACGCCGCTCGAGGCGCTGCTGGCCGCCATGTTCGCCGAGGCGAGGAAGATGCCTCCATCGCAGGTCGCGCCGGTGATGATGGAGCAACTGCATAACATTTATCGCCTGACCATCTTCCCATGGCAGGACCGCGCGCTGCTTCTGAAGGGTCAACGATTTGCGCTCGATGGCGAGGTGACGGCGCTCTTCGAACAAGCCAAGAAGGTCCCGCCGGCGCAGCTCACGGTAGCGATCATCGAGCGGCTCGATACCCTGCAAAGGCGGGCGATCGATCAGGCGATCGCTTACTGGAAAGACAAAGGGGAGGAACCGCCGAGCAGGCAAGAGGCGGACGAGCGTCGCAAGGCGGAAACCTCCGACCATCTCAAGGACAAAAAGGTGTTCTGTCCGCCCGGCAAGAAGGAGGTCGCCTCCGTCAGGAAGATGGAGAAGACGGGCGTTTTCCTTCCGCTCTCGTTGCGGGCCTGGATCGAGGAAGTCGGCGACGTCAATCTTGCCGGCGCACATCCTCGCTTGTGCTTCTGGGAGGACGAGGATTTTGCCGGGACCTATGCCGATCCGCTGATGGTGACGCCGCGCCTGTTCCTGTGGGAGATGGAAGCCTGGCTTGAGGAACGCGACACCGGGGAAGCGCAAGAGCCGCTCGACGCGGTGCTCGGCTGGGATGGCAAAGCCAAGGCGAGGCTCGCCGTCGCCGACGAGCAACTCGATTACGGTTACTCGGTCGCGCTACCCGATGCCGCGGCGGATGCCGCGCTCAAAGGGGCGCCGCACGACACCGCCTTCGTCGATTACCTGCGCCTCGCCTTCCGTTGGGGTGGTTTCCCCGGCTGGGCACAAGGCAAGGACCCGCCGCAGAAGGAACTCGCCTTCCTTACCGACGGCTTGCTGCCGATCTGAGCACGCCGCTCCGCCGTCTGGACGTCCGCGAGCCTTGCCGGGCCGAAAGCGCGCTGCTATATGCGGCGCTCTCGCCTGTCTGAATCGTCCCATTTGTGGAGTACGCCATGGCTGCATCTGCCGACTACAAGGTCGCCGATATCGCTCTCGCCGATTGGGGCCGGCGCGAGATCGCGATCGCCGAGACGGAGATGCCGGGACTGATGGCGCTGCGCCAGGAATACGGGGCGAAGAAGCCGCTCAAGGGCGCGCACATCGTCGGCTGCCTGCACATGACCATCCAGACGGCGGTGCTGATCGAGACGTTGATGGCGCTGGGGGCCACGGTGCGCTGGAGCTCGTGCAACATCTTCTCCACCCAGGACCATGCCGCCGCGGCCATCGCCGCGCGCGGCGTGCCGGTCTTCGCCTGGAAGGGCGAGACCGAGGAGGAGTACGAGTGGTGCATCGAGCAGACTCTGCGCGGGCCCGATGGCTGGGCACCCAACATGGTGCTGGACGACGGCGGCGATGCGACCAAGATCCTCCACGACAAGTATCCTGAATTGCTGAAGGATGTGCGCGGCATCTCCGAGGAGACCACCACCGGCGTCCACCGCCTCTACGAGATGATGCGCGCAGGCAAGCTCAAGGTGCCCGCGATCAACGTCAATGACAGCGTCACCAAATCGAAGTTCGACAACCTCTACGGCGTGCGCGAAAGCCTGGTCGACGGCATCAAGCGCGCCACCGACGTCATGCTCGCCGGCAAGGTCGCCGTCGTCGCCGGCTTCGGCGATGTCGGCAAGGGCTCAGCGGCGAGCCTCAGGAGCCAGGGCGCGCGCGTCATGGTCACCGAGATCGATCCGATCTGCGCCTTGCAGGCGGCGATGGAAGGCTATCAGGTGACGACGATGGAGGCCGCGGCGCCGGTCGGCGACATCTTCGTCACCGCGACGGGAAATATCGACGTCATCACCCTCGACCACATGCGCCAGATGAAGGACCGCGCCATCGTCTGCAACATCGGTCATTTCGACAGCGAGATCCAGATCGCCAGCCTGCGCAACTACAAATGGGAAGAGGTGAAGCCGCAGGTCGACGAAGTCGTGTTCCCCGACGGCAAGCGGCTCATCGTCCTGGCCAAGGGGCGGCTGGTCAATCTCGGCTGCGCCACCGGCCATCCCAGCTTCGTCATGAGCGCCTCCTTCACCAACCAGGTGCTGGCGCAGATCGAGCTGTTCGCCAATCCGGGCAAGTACGACAAGAAGGTCTACGTGCTGCCCAAGCGCCTCGACGAGAAGGTGGCGGCGCTGCATCTCGCCAAGCTCGGCGTCAATCTCACCAAGCTCACGCCCCAGCAGGCGGAATACATCGGCGTCAAGGATGCCGGCCCGTTCAAGCCCGAGCATTACCGCTATTGAGGGCTCACCTTTTTTTGCCTGCGCAAATCCGGTAACCGCGCCATAATCGGCGCCGCGGCGCGCTCGGCGGTATCGCGCTTCAGGGGGATTTGTTTGCTCGGTCAATGGGTTCAGCCGTGCGCATGAGAGTCTGGCTCGGCGTCGCCGGGGCAGTCCTGCTGTCGCCGGGCCCGGCCCGTGCCGGCGGCGGCTCCGTGTTGCCGTCATTCGGCGCGCTGAGCGCAATCCTCGCGGTCCTCGTCCTCGCTGGCGCCGTGCTGCTGGTCTTCGTGCAGCGCCGCGCCCTGCGCCTGCGCGCGGAGCGCGACCGCGCCGCCGCGGCGCTCGCCGAGCGCGACGCTGTCCTCGGCGCCGTGCCGGCCGCGTTCTACCGCTGGGACCACCGCGACGATACCGAGAGCTTCGCCGTCGGTCCGATCGCGGCGCTCGCCGAGGTGAACGGGCGGCGCCTCCCCGATCTCCTCGCGCGGTTCGAGCCCAAGGACGCGGCGGCGCTCGAGGCGGCGGTGGCGCGGCTTCGCGCCGACGGCACCGGCTTCCGCATGCCGCTCACGCTCGTTGCGGGTCGTGCCGCGCTCGATGCAAGCGGGTGCCGCCTCGCGGCTGATGACGGCGCGCCGGTGGCCGATCTGCTCTGGCTCGTCGACGCGTCGGGTCGCGCCGCGGCCGCGGCGGAATGCGAGGCCGCGCGCGTGCAGCACGAGCGCTTGCGCAGCGTGTTCGATCTGCTGCCGCTGCCGGTGTGGCGCCGCGACGTCGATCTCGGGCTCGTCGACTGCAACCGCGCCTATGCCGCGGCGGTCGATGCGACGGCGCAAAAGGCGCTGGCCGAGCGGCGCGAAATCGGCGCCGGCGCGGTCGGCGAGGGCGGGCGGGCGCTCGCCACTCGGGCGCGCGGCACGATGATGCCGCAATCGGAAAGCCACCACATCGTCGTGGCCGGCTCGCGCCGCCTGATGGAATTCACCGAGGCGCCGCTCGACGGCTCGGGCGGGCTGGTCGGCTTCGCGCAGGATTTCACCGACCTCGAGAACATCCAGGCCGAGCTGGCGCGCCACATCGCAGCGCATGCCGATGTGCTCGAGAATGTCGCCGTGGCGATCGCCATCTACGGTCCGGATACCAAGCTCACTTTTTTCAACACAGCGTTCGCCAGCCTGTGGCGCCTCGAGGAGGAATGGCTCGTCACCGAGCCGACGCTCGATGAAGTGCTCGAGCGGCTGCGCGAGCGGCGGCGCATTCCCGAGCACGCCGATTTCCGCGCCTTCAAACGGCAGCAGCTCGCCATGTTCACCTCGCTGCTCGAGCCGCAGGAGGAGCTGCTCCACCTGCCGGACGAGCGCACGCTGCGCCTCGTCATCTCGCCGCATCCGTTCGGCGGGCTCACCTTCGTCTACGAGGATGTCACCGACAAGCTGGCGCTCGAGCGCTCCTACAACACCCTCATCGAGGTGCAGCGCGAGACGCTCGACAACCTTTACGAGGCGGTTGCCGTGTTCGGCAGCGACGGACGCCTCAAGCTGTCGAATCCGGCCTATGCGCAAGTGTGGCAGCTCGCGCCCGCCGATCTCGCGGCCGAGCCGCATGTCAGCGACATCATCGAGAAGCAGCGCGCCTTCTTCGACGATGGCGGCGACTGGCCGGAATTGAAGCGCCGCATCATCGCGCGGCTTACCGCGAATCAGGGCGAGAGCACGCGTCTCACCCGGCGCGACGGCTCCATCCTGCAGGCGGTGATCGTGCCGCTGCCGGACGGCAATGTGCTGCTGAGCTATCTCGATGTCACCGATTCGACGCGCGTCGAGCATGCGCTGCGCGAGCGCAACGAGGCGCTGGAGACCGCCGGTCGCCTCAAGAGCGAGTTCATCGCCAACGTCTCCTACGAGCTGCGCACGCCCTTGAACGCCATCATCGGCTTCGCGGAGATCCTGACCAATCAGTATTTCGGCGAGCTCAGTCCGCGCCAGCTCGATTACAGCCGCGGCATCCTCGACAGCTCGCACCGGCTGCTCTCGCTCATCAACGACATCCTCGACCTCGCCACCATCGAGGCGGGCTACATGACCTTGGAGACGCAGGAGCTCGACATTCACACGCTGATGTCGAGCGTGCTGTCGCTGAGCCGCGAGCGCGCGCGCAATCAGAACCTCAAGCTCGAGTTCGACTGCCCGACCGATATCGGCTCGCTCCATGGCGACGAGCGGCGCTTGAAGCAGGCGCTGTTCAACTTGATCTCGAACGCGCTCAAATTCACCCCGGCCGGCGGCATGGTGACCTTGGCGGCGCGGCGCACGGCCGAGCGCATCGCGCTGATCGTCGCCGATACCGGCGTCGGCGTGCCGCGCGAGGACCAGAGTTCGAGCGCGGCAGCCCCAACGCGCGCCATTCCGGCCCAGGCCTCGGCCTGTCGCTCGTCAAGAGCTTCATCGAGCTGCATGGCGGAACGGTCGAGATGGACTCGCGCCCCGGCAGCGGCACCACCGTGACCTGCTACTTGAACATCCCGGCCGCCGAAGCCGAGATCCGCCGCTCGGCGGGCGAATAGCGACTCATCCGCGTCCGGGCACGCCTTTCGTCGTCGAGTACTCGAAATGCAGGGCTTCGCCAGGATGGACCAAGGGGAAGATGGCGTGCGCGGCCATCGCCGCCTCGGCGAACCCCGACAGGATGAGCTTGAGCTTGCCGGGATATGTGGCGATGTCGCCGATGGCGAAGATGCCCGGGGCCGACGTGCTGCTCGTCGCCGGATCGATGACGATATGGTTGCGCTCGAGGTTGAGGCTCCATTGCGCGATCGGTCCCAAATTCATCGACAGGCCGAAGAACGGCAGCAGCACGTCCGCCGGCAGCCGGCGCGTGCGCCCGTCGAGGTCGGCGACGACAACGGCGTCAAGCGCGCCGCCGCTGCCTTCGAGCGCGGCGAGCTGATAGGGAATGACCATCTCGATCTGCCCGGAAGCGGCGAGCCTCTCCATGCGCGCGGCGGATTCGGGCGCGGCGCGGAATTTGGCGCGGCGGTGGACGACCATGACCTGCGCCGCCACCTCGGCCAGCGACAGCGCCCAGTCGACCGCGGAATCGCCGCCGCCGGCGATCACCACGCGCTTGCCGCGCAGATCGTCGCGCCGCTTGACGAAGTAGAACACGCTCTTGCCCTCATAGCCCTCGATGCCCGCGAGCGGCGGCCGGTTGGGGCCGAACGCGCCGACCCCGGCGGCGATGACGACCGCCTTCGCCTCGATCACGGTGCCGAGCGATGTCTCGAGCCGGAATCCGCCGGCCGGCAGCGCCGCGACGCGCTCCACCTGCTGCGCCAAGTGGTACACGGGATGGAAGGGCGCGGCCTGCTCGGCCAGCTTGTCGATGAGCGCAGCGGCATCGATCACGGGGTGTCCGGGGATGTCGTAGATCGGCTTCTCCGGGTAGAGCGCGGCGCATTGCCCGCCCAGCGTGTCGAGCGCGTCAAGCACATGGCAGCGCATCTTGAGCATGCCGCATTCGAACACGGCAAAGAGCCCCACCGGCCCGGCGCCGATGATCGCCACATCCGTGCGGTTGACTTCGCCTGCCATCGCCTCTCCCATGTCGCCGCCGCGTCCGGCGCTACCTTGGTCGGCCCCGCCTGGCAGCGCAACGGCCATGTGCGTGATATGTTCGGGACATCGGGTTCTTGTCGGGTTGCCATCGGGTGATCGTCGGGGAGGCGTCGATGTTGCAGGCGGCGGTGATCGGCTTGGGCTGGTGGGGAAAGATCATCGTCCGGACGCTCGAGGAGAGCGCCAAGCTGCGCGTCGTCAGTGCCGTCGACCGCGACCCGAAGGCAGCCGATTGGGCGGCGCAGCGGGGCTTGCGCGCGTCGACGGAATTTGCCGACGTGCTCACCGACGCCGGCGTCGATGCCGTCATCCTGTGCACGCCGCACACCCTGCACACCGCGCAGATCGCCCAGGCCGCGGCGGCGCGGAAGCACGTGTTCTGCGAGAAGCCGCTGGCGCTGCGCCGCGCCGATGTCGAGGAATCGATCCGGCTGTGCAACGCCAATCGCGTCGTCCTCGCGGTCGGCCACGAGCGGCGCTTCGAGCCGCCGATGCTGGAGATGAAGCGCCTCGCAGCCGCGGGCGAGCTCGGCACGCTTTTGCAAATCGAAGCCAATTTCAGCCAGGACAAGTTCCTGAGCCTGCCGGCCGACAACTGGCGCCTCTCCAGCACCGAGGCGCCGGCCGGGCCGATGACGGCGACCGGCATCCACATGCTCGACCTCGCGGTCGGTCTGCTCGGGCCGGCCGAGCGCGCCTTCGCCCTGGCGCGGCGGCTCGGCAGCAACCTCGCCAACGGCGACACGCTGGGCGCGCTGGTCGGCTTCAAGAACGGCGCCAATCTGCTGCTGAGCGCGATCCTGGCGACGCCCTTCGACGGGCGCTTCGCCGTCTATGGCAACAAGGGCTGGGCCGAGGTGCGCGACAAGGCGCACCCGGAAGCGCCGGAGGGCTGGGTTCTCACCAAATGCCTGAGCGGCGGGCGTCGATCGCGCCTGGAATACCCGCCGTCCGCGGCCGTCCGCGCCAATCTCGAGGCCTTCGCCGATGCGGCGGAAGGTCGCGCGCCCTACCCGGTGCCGCAAAGCGACATGATCGCCACCATAGCCGCGCTCGAAGCGGTGTTCCGCTCGGCCGCCAGCGGCAAGGTGGAAGCGGTCTAGCCTTGTGTGACGGTTGCGGCGCAGCACCCTTAAGGAATAAAAGTGGGCGCGTGAGCGCCGCCACCGCCTTTGCCCTGGACCTGCCGGACGAAGCCGCCACCGCCGGCCTCGCCGGGCGCCTGGCGGCCCGCGCGCGGCCGGGCGACGTCATCGGCCTGGCCGGCGATCTCGGCAGCGGCAAGACCACCTTCGCCCGCGCCTTCATCCGGGCATTGGGCTCGGGCGACGAGGAAGTGCCGAGCCCGACCTTCACGCTGGTCGAAGTCTATGCCTTCGCCGGCCGTCCGCCGGTCTGGCATTTCGATCTGTATCGCCTGACCGCGCCGGAGCAGTCCTGGGAGCTGGGCATCGAGGACGCGCTGGCGGAAGGCGTCAGCCTGATCGAATGGCCGGAGCGGCTCGGCCCGCTGCTCCCGCCCGAGCATCTTCTGCTGGCGCTGGACCAGGGCCCGCGGCCGACGGCGCGCGTCGCCCGGCTGACCGCGACCTCCGGCTGGGCCACGCGCCTCGAAGGCATCGGCCGTGACTGAGCGCGCCGAGCGTATCGCCGCCTTTCTTACCGCTTCCGGCTGGGGCGGGGTAGCGCGCCGCCCGCTTGCCGGCGACGCCTCCTTCCGCCGCTACGAGCGGCTCGAGGAGGCGGGCCGCCGCGCCGTGCTGATGGACGCGCCACCGCCCAAGGAGGATGTGCGCTCGTTCATCGCCGTCGCGCGCGTATTGCGCGGGCTGGGCCTCAGCGCGCCCAAGATTCTTGCCGAGGATGTCGCCGCCGGCCTGCTGCTGCTCGAGGATTTCGGCGACAGCACCTATACGCGATTGCTCGCCGCGGGAGCGGCGGAGGCGCCGCTTTATGCGCTCGCCGTCGATCTGCTGATCGCGCTCCATCGCAGCTTCGCGCCGGCTGCGGCGTCGCTGCTGCCGCCTTATGACGACCAGCGGCTGCTGACCGAGGCATCGCTCCTCGTCGACTGGTATCTGCCGGCGATCGTCGGACGTCCAACCGACGCCGGCCTGCGCGAGGAATTTCTCGCGCTATGGCGCGCGCTGCTGCCCGTCGCGCGCGGCGTCCCGGACAGCCTGGTGCTGCGCGACTACCACGTCGACAATCTGATGCTGCTCGACGGCCGCGCGGGAATCGCCGGTTGCGGCTTGCTCGATTTCCAGGACGCGGTCATCGGCCCGCGCAGCTACGATCTCGTCTCGCTGCTCGAGGATGCGCGGCGCGACGTGCCAGCCGATCTCGCGCGCGCCATGCTGCGCCGCTATGTCGACGCGTTTCCCGAGCTCGATCGCGCCGCCTTCGGAGCGTCCTATGCCGTGCTCGGCGCACAGCGCAACTGCAAGATCGTCGGCATCTTCACGCGGCTCTGCGTGCGCGACGGCAAGCCGATCTATCTCGGGCATATCCCGCGCGTGTGGCGGCTGATCGAGCAGGATCTTCGTCATCCCGCGCTGGCGCCGGTCGCGCGCTGGCTCGACCAGCACATCCCGCCACCCTTGCGGCGCATCCCGCCCGGCCGGTCGGCCGCATGAGCGCGCCGCAGAGCGCGATGGTGCTCGCCGCCGGGCTCGGCACGCGGATGCGGCCGATCACCGACCGCATCCCCAAGCCGCTGGTCTCGCTCGGCGGCAAGGCGCTGCTCGACCACGCCATCGATCGCCTCGCCGAGGCGGGCGTGCCGCGCCTCGTCGTCAACCTCCATTACAAGGCGGAGATGATCGCGCGCCACCTCGAGGGGCGGCGGCATCCGGCGATCGCGCTCTCGGTCGAGGACGAATTGCTCGAGACCGGCGGCGGCATCCTCAAGGCGCTGCCGCTGCTCGATGAGGTATTCTATGTCGTGAACAGCGACGTCTTCTGGCTCGATGGCAAGGTGCCCGCCCTGCAGCGCCTCGCCGCCGCCTGGGATGTGCAGCGGCTCGACGCGCTCTTGCTGCTGCAGCGCACGACCACGGCGCTCGGCTATGAGGGCGCTGGGGACTTCATCGTCGATCCGCTGGGTGGCGTGCGCCGGCGGCGCGAGCGCGAAGTCGCGCCGCATCTGTTCGCGGGCGTGCAGATCGTGCATCGCCGCCTGTTCGACGGCGAGAAGCCCGGCAAGTTCTCGCTCAACCGCTTGTGGGACCGCGCGCTCGCTGCCGGCCGGCTCGCCGCCATCGTGCATGACGGCGAGTGGTACCACGTCGGCACGCCCGCGGCGCTGGCGCTCGCCGAGGCGCGACTCGTCAGCCATCGCACCGAGCGCTAGCGCGGAGGGCGCGATGCGTCCCACCGTCTTCACGATTGCTTCGGATGTGCCGTTTCTCGACGCGCTGGCGGCGGGGCTGCTTGCCCAAGCCGGCGATGATCCGCTGGCGCCGGCGCGCCAGACCGTCCTGCTGCCGACGCGCCGCGCGTCGCGCGCCTTGCGCGAGGCCTTCCTGCGCGCCAGCGGCGGCAAGGCGCTGCTGCTGCCGCGCCTCGTTCCTGTCGGCGATGTCGATGCCGAGGAGCTCGTCTTCTTCGGCGAGGACGTGGACGGCGAGGCCGGCTTCGACATCCCGCCCGCGGTGCCGGAGCTGCGCCGCCAGCTCCTGCTCACCCGCCTCGTGCTCGGCTGGGGACGCGCGCGCGGCAGCGGGCCGCTGACCGCGGGTCAAGCGGCGCCGCTTGCGCGCGAGCTGGCGCGCTTCCTCGACGAAGTGCAGAGCGAAGGCTGCGACCTGGCGCGGCTTGCATCGCTGGTGCCCGCGAACTACGCCGAGCATTGGCAGGAGAGCCTCGCCTTCCTTGCCATCCTCACCGAGCATTGGCCGCAGCTGCTCGCGGAGATCGGCTGCCTCGATCCGGCGGATCGGCGCAACCGCGTGCTGGCGGCGCAAGCCGAGGCATGGCGCCGCCAGCCGCCGCGCCACCCGATCATCGCCGCCGGGATCACCGGCGGCGTGGCGGCGGTCGCCGATCTCCTCGCCGTCGTCGCCGGCTTGCCCAATGGCGCCGTGGTGCTGCCCGAGATCGATCGCGAGATCGACGCCGAGAGCTGGAGCGAGATCGCCGCCGATCCGGCGCATCCGCAGCATGTCCCGGCGCGGCTGCTGCGCCGGCTCGAAATCGGGCCGGCCGATCTCCACCCCTGGCCGGCGCCAAGCTTTCCGGGCGGCCGCGGCGTGCGACGGCGCCTCGTTGCCGAGGCATTGCGGCCGGCCGCCGAGAGCCATCGTTGGCTCGCTCTCGCCGGCCTCGACCCGACGGCGCTCGACGGGCTGATGCGGCTCGACTGCCCGGGTCCGCAGGAAGAAGCGGCGGTCATCGCGCTGCTGCTGCGCCAGCACCTGGAGCATCCCGGCGAGACCGCGGCGCTGGTCACGCCCGATCGCGGGCTCGCGCGGCGTGTCGCCGCGGAGCTGCGGCGCTGGGACATCGAGATCGACGATTCCGCCGGCGTGCCGCTGAACAAGACGCCGCCCGGCACATTCCTGCGCCTGGTGCTCGATCTCGTGTGCGATGGCTGCGCTCCGCTGCCGCTGCTCGCCGCGCTGAAGCATCCGCTGGCCGCCGGCGGGATGGCGCCGGAGGCATTCCGCGCGTCGGTGCGGCGGCTCGAGATCGCCACGCTGCGCGGGCCGCGCCCGGCGCCGGGCACCGCCGGGCTGCGCGCCGCGTTGGGGTCGAAGGAGCGCGAGCTCGGCGCGTTCATCGACCGGCTCGAGGCGGCGCTTGCGCCGCTCGTCGCGGCATTGACGCAGGCGGAGGCGCCGGTGCGCGCGCTCGTCGCCGCGCATATCGCCGCCGCGGAAGCGTTGGCGGCGAGCGCCGAGGAGCGCGGCGCGGAACGGCTGTGGTGCGAGGCGGCGGGCGAGGCCGCGGCGGAATTCCTCGCCGAGCTGCTGCAGGCCGCCGACAGCCTGCCGCCGCTCGACGGCGCGGGATACCAGGCGTTGTTCGAAGCGCTGCTGGCCGGGCCGGTGGTGCGGCCGCGCTTCGGGCGCCATCCGCGGCTCTCTATCTGGGGCCTCCTGGAGGCGCGGCTGCAGCATGCCGATCTGCTGATCCTCGGCGGTCTCAACGAAGGCGTCTGGCCGCCGCAGGCGGAGAGCGATCCCTGGCTGTCGCGGCCGATGCGAGAGGAGTTCGGCCTGCCGCCGCCGGAGCGGCGCGTCGGCGTCGCCGCGCACGACTTCGCCCAGGCGCTCGGCGCACGCTCGGTGGTTCTGACGCGTGCCACGCGCGTCGAGGGCGCGCCGACCGTGCCGTCGCGCTGGCTGCTGCGGCTCGACACCGTGCTGCGCGCCGCCGGTCTCGAGGGCCGCCTTGGCGCGGCGGTCGAGCCGCTGGGCTGGCAAGCGCGCCTCGACGAGGCGGCGGAGCATATCGCCGTGCCGCCACCCGAGCCGCGCCCGCCCGTCGCGGCGCGCCCGCGCAAGCTGTCGGTGACGCAGGTCGAGACCTGGATGCGCGATCCCTACGCCATCTATGCGCGCGCGATCTTGCGACTTGAAGCCTTCGAGCCGATCGACGCCGATCCCGGCGCCGCCGAGCGCGGCAATTTCATCCATGCGGCACTCGACCAGTTCGTGCGCGCCTTTCCCGACGCACTGCCGGCCGACGCCGAATGGCAGCTTCTCACCATCGGCGCCGCGGCGTTCGGCGCGGCGCTCGATCGTCCCGGCGTGCGCGCCTTCTGGTGGCCGCGCTTCGAGCGCATCGCGCGATGGTTCGTCGCGCGCGAGGGTCAGCGCCGCGGGCTCCTCGGCGAAATACGGAGCGAGGTCGAGGGCCGCTTGATCCTCGACGGCCCCGCCGGCCCGTTCGAGCTTACCGCCAAGGCCGACCGTCTCGACCGCCAACGCGGTGGCGGGCTCGTGCTGATCGACTACAAGACCGGGCTCGTGCCCTCCGCCAAGGATGTCGAGCTCGGCTTCTCGCCGCAATTGCCGCTCGAAGCGGCCATCGCCGCCGCCGGCGGCTTTGCCGGTGTTGCCGCCGCCTCCGTGGCGGCGCTCGAATATTGGCGCCTCACCGGCGGCGATCCGCCCGGCGAGGTCATCGCGCTGGCCAAGGATAGCGGCGGGTCGCGCGCGCTGGTTGCCGAGGCGCTGCAGGGCCTCGCCGATCTCGTCGCGCGCTTCGACGACGCGCGCACCCCGTACCGAGCCGTGCCGCGGCCGGAGAAGGCGCCACGCTATTCCGACTACGCCCATCTCGCCCGCGTGAAGGAATGGTCGGTCGCCGGGGAAGGCGGCGAATGACCGCGCCCGATCCTAACCGGCGTCAGCGCGCGGCGGCCGATGTCGAGGCCTCGATCTGGGTCGCCGCCTCGGCCGGCACCGGCAAGACCAAGGTGCTGACCGATCGCGTGCTGGCGCTGATGCTGGCCGGCAGCGCGCCGTCGCGCATTCTCTGCCTCACTTTCACCAAGGCCGCCGCCGCCGAGATGGCGAACCGGCTCAACGCGCGGCTGAGCAATTGGGCGACGGCCAAAGACGGATCGCTCGCGCAGGATCTCCAAGGACTCACCGGCGCGATGCCGGATGCGGCGATGCTCGACCACGCACGCCGGCTCCTCGCGCGCGTGCTCGACACGCCCGGCGGCATGCGTATCGAGACGATCCACGCTTTCTGCCAGTCGCTGCTGCGCCGCTTTCCCATCGAGGCCGGCGTCGCGCCGCATTTCGACGTCATGGACGAGCGCAGCGCCGGCGAGGCGCTCGCCGCGGCGCGCGAAGAAGTGCTCGCCGCCGCGCGGGGCGGCGGTGCGCTTGCCGGCGCGCTCGCCGACGTAACGCGGCTCGTGACCGAGAACGGGTTCGACGAGATCATGAGCCAGCTCACGCTCGAGCGCGGCCGTCTGCGCCACGCCATCGCCGGCGGTCATGCGCGTTTCGGCGCCGAGCTCGGCCGGGTCCTCGAGGTGCCGCCGGGCACGACCGAGGGCGATGTCGTCGCCGGCGCTTGCGCCATCGGCGCGGGCGACGAAGCGGCGTTGCGCGTCGCCGCGCGGGCGATGCTGGCGAGCTGCGGCGTCCGCGACCAGGAGCGCGGTGCACGCATGGCGGCGTGGCTGGCCGATCCGCCGGCGCGCGCCGCCACTTTCGCCGATTACCTGTGCGCCTTCTTCACGCAGGAGGGCAAGCCTTTCCAGGACATCGTGTCGAAAGGGCTTGCGACGAAGGAGCCGAGCGTCGCGGCGGCAGTGGCCGCCGAGGCCGATCGCCTCGCCGCCGTGAAGCGCCGGCGCAGCGCCGTGGCGCTGCACACGGCGACCGCGGCGCTGGTCCGCCTCGGCGATGCGCTGCTCGCCGCCTATGATCGGCACAAGGAGGCGCGGGCGCGGCTCGATTACGACGACCTCGTGCTCAAGGCACGCGACCTGTTGCGGCGGCCGGGCGTGGCGCCGTGGGTCCTGTTCAAGCTCGATGGCGGGCTCGACCATATCCTCATCGACGAGGCGCAGGACACCAATCCCGATCAGTGGGAAGTCGTGCAGGCGCTGGCCGACGAATTCTTTGCCGGCGAAGGCGCGCGCGCTGCGCGGCGCACGGTCTTCGCCGTCGGCGACGCCAAGCAATCCATCTACAGCTTCCAGCGCGCCGATCCCCAGGGGTTCCTGCGCATGCGCGACCATTTCGCGGCGCGCGTCAACGCGGCCCGAGAGCGTTGGGGCATGGTCGATCTCGACATCTCCTTCCGCTCGACCGCGCCGGTGCTGCGCACCGTCGACGCCGTCTTCACGCGCGCCGAGGCGAGCGCGGGCGTCGCGCTCGACGGTGCTCCGATCCACCACACCGCGTTCCGCGCCGGGCATGCCGGGCTGGTCGAGCTGTGGCCGCCGGTCGAGCCCGAGGAGGCAGCGGAAGCGCGACCCTGGGAGCCGCCGCTCGAGCAGCATCATGCCCGTGCGCCGCAGGCGCGACTGGCGCTCGTCATTGCCCGGACCGTGCGCCATTGGCTCGACACCGGCGAACGGCTCGCGGCGCGCGACCGCCGTGTGCAGGCCGGCGACGTCATGGTGCTGGTGCGGCGCCGCGGCCCCTTCGTCGTCGAACTCGTGCGCGCGCTGAAGCAGGCGGATGTCCCGGTTGCGGGCGTCGACCGCATGCTGCTGGCCGACCAGCTCGCCGTCGAGGACATGCTGGCGCTCGGCGGTTTCCTGTTGCTGCCCGAGGACGACCTCACCCTCGCCACGGTGCTCAAGGGGCCGCTGTTGGGCTTCGACGAGGAGATGCTGTTCGCCCTGGCGCACCGGCGGCAGGGCTCGCTGTGGAGCGAGCTGCGGCGCCGCGCCCGGGAGCAGGCGGATTTCGCGCGAGCGGCGCAGATGCTCGGCTCCTTGCTGGCGCGCGCCGACTTCGTGCCGCCCTACGAGCTGTTCGCCGAGGTCCTGGGCGGTGGCGGCGCGAGGCGCGCGGTGCTGGCGCGGCTCGGGCCCGAGGCGGCCGACCCGCTCGACGAGTTCTTGTCCATGGCGCTCGCCTACGAACGCATGCATGGTCCGTCGCTCCAGGGCTTCCTGCATTGGCTGGTCACTGGCGAGGCCGAGGTCAAGCGCGACCTCGACCAGCGCGGCCACGACCAAGTGCGCGTGCTCACCGTGCATGGCGCCAAGGGGCTGCAGGCGCCGATCGTCTTCCTGCCCGATACCATGCAAATGCCGATGCAGCCGGTGCGGCTGCTGTGGACGGAAGCGGACCTGCCGCTGTGGCGCGCGCATAAGAGCTGGGACGCGCCGCCCGCCGAGCGGGCGCTGGCGGAAGCGCTGAGCCGACGCGAGGCGGAATACCGCCGCCTGCTCTACGTGGCGCTGACGCGCGCGGAGGACAGGCTCTATGTCTGCGGCTGGCGTGGCAAGCCGACGCCGCCGGAGGGCTGCTGGTACAACCTCGTGGCGCGCGGCCTCGCCGGGGCGGCGGGCGCCCGCTCGGTCGAGATCGACCTGACCGTCGCCGCCGGCGGCGACGGCTGGCGCGGGCCGGGATGGCGCCTCGAATCGCCGCAACAGACGGCGCCGCGGTTCGACCCGGCGCCGACGTCACTCGATCTCGCGACCCCGCTGCCGGATTGGGCGCGCCATCCGCCGCCGCCGGAGCCGACGCCGACCCGCCCGCTCGCGCCGTCGCGGCCGCGCCAAGCCGATCCTGCCGCCCGCTCTCCCCTCGGCGACGGTGACGGCGCCGGCTTGCTGCGCGGCCGGCTGGTCCATCGCCTGCTGCAGAGCCTGCCGGAGCTTGCTCCCGCGGCGCGCCGCGCCGCCGCCCGGCGCTTCCTGGCGCTGCCGCTGCATGGCCTCGACACCCAGCACCAGGAGGCGCTGCTGGCGGAGACGCTGGCGGTGCTCGACCATCCGGATTTCGCGCCGCTCTTCGTGCCGGGCTCGCTGGCGGAGGTGCCGGTGGTGGCGTTGCTGGGCGACCGGGCGCTGGCGGGGCAGATCGACCGGCTGGTGGTGACCGAAGATGCGGTGCTGATCGTCGACTATAAGACGTTGCGCCCGCCGCCACGCGACGAGGCGGAGACGCCCGACGCCTATCTCGAGCAGCTGGCCGGCTACCGGGCGGCGATCGCCGCGATCTATCCCGGGCGCACGGTGCGCTGCGCCTTGCTGTGGACGGAGGGGCCGCGGCTCATGCCGATCAGCGCCGCCCGCCTCGACGCCCATGCGCCGTGAGCACCGGCGGTGCGGCGTTCAAGGGCGGTCGCCTGCGGCGGCGGCCGGTCAGCCCTGCGCGCGCCACGGGCCGCGCTCCTTGACGCTCCTTCGGGCCATCCCATAATGTCTGCCGCCCAATTCAGGAGAAGCTCATGAGCACCAGCAAGGTGACCGATACATCCTTCGACGCCGACGTGCTCCGCGCCACGGGTCCGGTGCTGGTCGATTTCTGGGCGGAATGGTGCGGTCCGTGCAAGGCGATTGCGCCTTTCCTCGAGGAATTGGCGAGCGACATGAAGGGCAAGGTCACCATCGCCAAGATCAACATCGACGAGAACCCGCAGACGCCGATGAAATACGGCGTACGCGGCATCCCGACGCTGATCCTGTTCAAGAACGGCCAGGTCGCCGCCACCAAGATCGGGGCGCTGCCCAAGACCAAGCTCGCGGAGTGGGTCGAATCGGTGCTGTGAGGCGGCACAGCGCCATCGGCCAGCGCTCCTGCTCCGGTCTGACGTGACAGCTCGCCCACTAGTCTAGGGGCGACCGCTAACCATTTTTCAATGTACCCGGCTTAACGTCGGCGCGTCCTATCCCGCAGGGGCCGGGCGCGCATCGGCCGCGCTTTCAATTGATTGCTCTTCATTTGTGCCGCGGCGGCGGTTTCCGGCGGGCCTGTCCTGCCTTGAGGAGGAAAGTGGCGGCATGACGAAGATTCTGGTCATCGACGATGACGTCATCGTCCGCGAGACCCTCATCCAGATCCTCGAGGATCACGGCTACCAAGTGGTAAGCGCCGAGGACGGCAAACGTGGGGTCGCTTCTTTCCGCAGCGAGAAACCCGACCTGGTGATCACCGACATCATCATGCCGGAAAAGGAAGGCATCCAGACGATCACCGAAATTCGGCGCGAGCGGCCCGACGCCAAGGTCATCGCCATTTCCGGCGGCGGGCGCATCGGCAACACCGACTTCCTCAAGATCGCGCAGAAGCTCGGCGCGTCTGACGTGATCGCCAAACCGTTCGATCCCGATGACTTCTTGAACCGGGTCAGCCGCTGCCTCAAGGGAGGCTGACGCCGAGCCGAGAGGGCGCGGACCACGATGGCGAAGCGGATGAACCGCTTCGCGCGCTCTGCCGCGGACCAGACGGGATTGCCGAGCTATCTACACGGCGCCAGCTCGCTGAGCCTGGTGACGGCGGCGCTCGGCGCCGGCTTCGCTTATACGGTGATGCGGTGGCGAAGCTCGTCGATCACCCGCGCGGACTGGTCGATTTCCGCCTCGCCGATCTCTATCGCCCGCTCACCGGCAGCTGAAGGCTCAGCCATTCTCGGCCAGCACGCGGCCGGCAAGATAGAGCGAGCCGCAAATCAACACGCGTCCCTCGGGCGCGCTTGCGGTCGCGGCGGTGATTGCCTCGGCGACGCCGGCGCGCGCCGCGGCGGCGATGCCGACATCGCGCGCGGCGGCGACGGCTTCCTCGACCGAGAGGCTATTCGCCTCGCCTTCGATGGCGACGCCGCCGAGACCGGCGACATGGGGCGCGAGCGGCCGCAGGAAGCCGCGCGCGTCATGCGTGTTGAGCATGCCGAAGACGAGCTGCAGCGGGCGGTCGCGCCAGGCGGCGGCGACCGCGGCGAGCGCCGCGCCGCCGGCGGCGTTGTGGCCGCCGTCGAGCCACAGCTCCCAGCCGTGCGGCAGGCGCGCCGCGAGCGCGCCGCGCGTCAGATGCTGCAGCCGCGCCGGCCATTCCACCTCCGCCATGCCGCGCGCCAGCGCCGCGGGGGCGAGCGCAAAGCCCTCCAGGCAGTCCAGGCAGGCGAGTGCCGTGCCGGCGTTGTCGAATTGGTGCGGGCCCAGCAGCCCGGGCGGCGGCAGGTCGAGCAGCGACCAGCGCCGCCCGCGATAGCGCAGGCCCGTCGCGGTCTGCTCGACATGCCACTCGCGGCCATGCCGAAACAGCGGCGCGTCGAGCGCGGCGGCGCGCGCCTGGATCACGGCGGCGCCCTCGGCCAGCTGCGGGCCGAGCACGGCAGGCCTGCCCGGCTTCAGGATGCCCGCCTTCTCGCCGGCGATGGCGGCGACGGTGTCGCCGAGGAAGTGCTGATGGTCGAGCGACACCGGCGTGATCGCCGCCACCGCCGGCGCCGCGACGACGTTGGTGGCGTCGAAGCGGCCGCCGAGCCCGGTTTCCAGCAGAACGACGTCGGCCGGCGTGCGCGCGAAGGCGAGAAAGGCGGCGGCGGTGGTGATCTCGAAATAGGTGATGGGTTGCCCGGCATTGGCGCGCTCGCATTCCTCGAGCAGGACCGCGAGCGGCTCCTCGTCGATGAGCCGCCCGTTGAGCCGGATGCGCTCGTTGAAGTGCACCAGATGCGGCTTGGTGAAGACGTTGACGCGGTAACCCGCCGCCTCGAGCGCGGCGCGCAGGAAAGCGATGGTCGAGCCCTTGCCGTTGGTGCCGGCGACATGCACGACCGGCGGCAGATGCTCGTGCGGATCGCCGAGCGCCGCGAGCAACCGCCGCACGCGGTCGAGCGACAGGTCGATAAGCTTGGGATGGAGCCGCAGCAGCCGCTGCAGGATCCGGTCGATGGTCAAGGTCAGGCCCGGTCGGAGCGCGCCGCCGCCGGCAGGGTGACGATGTGCGTCGGCGGCTCGCGGCGGCGCAGCAGGTCTATGATGCGGGCGATCGTGTCGCGCAGCTCGCGGCGCGGCACCACCATGTCGATCATGCCGTGCTCGAGCAGATACTCGGCGCGCTGGAAGCCCTCCGGCAGCTTCTCGCGGATGGTTTCCTCGATGACGCGCGCGCCAGCGAAGCCGATGACGGCGCCCGGCTCGGCCAAGGTGACGTCGCCGAGCATGGCGAAAGAGGCGGAGACGCCGCCGGTGGTGGGATCGCTGAGCAGCACGAGGTAAGGCAGGCCGGCTTCCTTCACCATCTCCACGGCCAGCGTGGTGCGCGACATCTGCATGAGCGACAGAATGCCCTCCTGCATGCGGGCACCACCTGACGCCGGCACGACGATGAGCGCCGCCTCCTGCAGCACGGCGAGGCGTGCCGCGGCGAGCAGCCCGTCGCCGACGGCGACACCCATCGAGCCGCCCATGAAATCGAAATCGAAGGCGGCGATGACGGCAGCGACGCCGCCGATCGTGCCGTGCGCCACGATGAGGGCATCGCGCGCCGCGCCGTTCTTCGCTTGTGCCTCCTTGAGGCGCTCGGCATAGCGCCTGCGGTCGCGGAATTTCAGCGGATCGACGATCGGTTTCGGCAGTTCGATGTGGTGGTAGCGCGCCTCGTCGAACAGCAGCGCCAGCCGCTGCTCGGGCGAGAGACGCAGATGATGGCCGCAACTGCCGCAGACGAAGAGGTTCGACTCGAGCTCGCGGTGGAACAGCATTTGCCCGCAATTCGGGCATTTGTGCCAGAGATTGTCGGGCACGTCCTTCTTGGCGACGACGGCGCGGATCTTCGGCAGCACGAAATTGGTGAGCCAGTTCATCGCGCCTCAGCCTTTTGCCGCTTGCGCCGCGGCCCGGCGAGCGCCGCGCACGCCGGCGGCGAGCGCCTTGACGTCATCGAGCACCGCGGCGACCAGACCGGGCGTGGCTTTGCCGGCGCCGTCGAGATGCGCCGCGACGCGCTCGACCAGTGCCGAGCCGACCACCGCGGCATCGGCGACGCGCGCCACGGCGGCGGCCTGCTGCGGCGTGCGGATGCCGAAGCCCACCGCCACGGGCAGCGGCGAATGACGCCGCAGCCGCGCCACCGCGCTTGCGACCGCATCGGCGTCGGCCGATTTGGTCCCGGTGATCCCGGCGATCGAGACGTAGTAGATGAAGCCCGCGGTGTGGGCGAGCACGGCGGGCAGGCGCTTGTCGTCGGTCGTCGGCGTCGCCAGCCGGACGAAGTCGAGCCCGGCTGCGAGCGCCGGCAGGCAGAGCTCGTCGTCATGCTCGGGCGGGAGGTCGACGACGATCAGCCCGTCGACGCCCGCCGCCCTGGCGTCGGCGAGGAAACGGTCGACGCCATAGCGATAGATCGGGTTGTAATAGCCCATGAGCACGATCGGCGTCGCCTGCTCGCGCGCGCGGAAGTCGCGGATGATGCCCAGCGTCCGCGCCAGGGTCATGCCGGCTTTGAGCGCGCGCAGTCCGGCGGCCTGGATGGCCGGCCCGTCAGCCATCGGATCGGAGAAGGGCATGCCGACCTCGATGAGATCGGCACCGGCCGCGGGCAGCGCCGCGAGAAGCCGCGCGAAGGTCGCGCCGTCGGGATCGCCGCAGGTGAGGTAGGTGACAAGCCCGGCACGCTCCGCCGAGGCGAGGGCGGCGAAGCGGCGGGCAATGCGGCCTTGCGGACCGGCGCCCATCGCTTTGCTCACAACTCGACCCCGAGCGCCTTGGCGACAGTATTGACGTCCTTGTCGCCGCGGCCGGAGAGATTGACCACCAGCAGATTGTCCTTGGGCAAGCGCGGCGCGAGCTCCGCGACATGCGCCAGCGCGTGCGCCGATTCGAGCGCGGGGATGATGCCTTCGAGCTTGGTGCAGAGCTGGAACGCGGCAAGCGCGGCGTCGTCGGTGACCGGCACGTACTCGACGCGCTTGGCATCGTAGAGCCAGGCATGCTCCGGCCCGATGCCGGGATAGTCGAGACCGGCGGAGATCGAATGCGCGTCGACGATCTGCCCATCCTCGGTCTGCAGCAGATAGGTGCGGTTGCCGTGCAGCACGCCGGGCGAGCCGCCGGTGAGCGAGGCGGCATGCTTGCCGGTCTCGATGCCGTACCCTGCCGCTTCGACGCCGATCATCCGCACGCCGGGATCGTCGAGGAAAGGATGGAACAGCCCCATGGCGTTGGAGCCGCCGCCGACGCAAGCGACGAGCGTGTCGGGGGGCCGGCCCTCCGCCGCCTGCATCTGCGTCCGCACTTCCTCGCCGATGATGCATTGGAAGTCGCGCACCATCGCCGGGTAGGGATGAGGGCCCGCCACCGTGCCGATGATGTAGAAGGTGTCGTCGACATGCGCGACCCAGTCGCGCAGCGCCTCGTTCATGGCGTCCTTGAGCGTCGCTGTGCCGGAGTGCACCGCGCGCACCTCGGCGCCGAGGAGGCGCATGCGGAAGACATTGGGCTTCTGCCGCTCGATGTCGGTCGCGCCCATATAGACGACGCAGGGCAGGTTGAAGAGCGCGCACACGGTGGCCGTTGCCACGCCGTGCTGGCCGGCGCCGGTCTCGGCGATGATGCGGCGTTTGTCCATGCGGCGCGCGAGCAGGATCTGCCCCACGGTGTTGTTGATCTTGTGCGCCCCGGTGTGGTTCAGGTCCTCGCGCTTGAGGTAGATCTTGGCGCCGCCCATGTGTCGCGTCAGACGCTCGGCCAGGAAGAGCGGGCTCGGGCGGCCGACGTAGTGTTCGAGGTAATAGCCGAGCTCAGCGGCGAAGGCGGGGTCGCGGCGCGCCTCGGCGTAGGCGCGCTCGAGCTCGAGGATCAGCGGCATCAACGTCTCGGCGACGTAGCGGCCGCCAAAGAGCCCGAACTGCCCACGCTCGTCGGGCCCGCTGCGATAGGTGTTGGGCGAGGCCATCCAGGGACTGCGCTGCTAGACCTTGTAAACGAGCCGGTCTTTTACCCCTAAATAGCCGGGCACTCAAACTCTGCTTTTTTCGCGGGACCGCTCCTTTTCTAGAGCGCGCGCGCCCGGCCGAGAAAGGCGGCGATCTTCTCGGGATCCTTGATTCCCGGCTCGCGTTCGACGCCGGAGGACACATCGAGCATGCTCGCATGCGTGAGGCGCACGGCCTCGCCGAGGTTATCGGCGGTGAGCCCGCCCGACAGCATCCAGGGCAGCGGCCAGCGCCGCCCGCCGAGCAGCTCCCAGTCGAAAATCAATCCGTTGCCGCCGGGCAGTGCCGCGTCCTTGGGGGGCTTGGCGTCGAACAGCAGCCGGTCGGCGATGCCGAAATAGCGCTGCGCCGCGGCCAGATCCGCTTCCGCCGCCACCGGGATCGCTTTCATCACCGGCTTGCCGAAGCGGCGCTTCACCGCGGCGACGCGCTGCGGGCTTTCATCGCCGTGGAATTGCAGCAGGTCGAGCGGTGCCCCGGCCAGCGCCGCCGCGAGCGTGTCGTCATCGGCATCGACGAACAGGCCGACCTTGGTGATGCCGCTGGGCGTCAGCGCGCTGAGCGCGCCCGCCAGCGCCGGCGTCACATTGCGCCGGCTCGGCGGATAGAAGACGAATCCCACGAAGCGCGCGCCGTGGCGCGCCGCGGCGGCGACACCCTCGGGCGTGGAAAGGCCACAGATCTTGACCGCGACGCTCATCGCAACTCGGCAGCGATGGCGCGCGCCGCGGCGGCGGGGTCGGCGGCTTCGGTGATCGGCCGGCCAATCACGAGATAGTCGGCACCGGCGTCGAGTGCGGCGCGCGGGCCGAGGACGCGCTTCTGATCCGCCGCCGCGGCACCGCTCGGGCGAATGCCCGGTACCACCAGCAGGAACGAGGTCCCACACGCCGCGCGTAGCGCAGCGACCTCGTGCGGCGAACAGACGACACCGTCGAGCCCGCTGTCGCGCGCGAGGAGCGCGAGGCGCTGTGCCTGTTCGCTGGCCGTGCCGCGCTGCCCGGTCGCGGCCAGATCGCCGTCGTCAAGGCTGGTCAGCACGGTGACGCCGATCAGCTTCATGCGCCGCCGGCCTCGCCCCGCCTCGCTTGCCGCCGTCGCGGCCGCGCGCATCATCGCCGCGCCGCCGGCGCAATGGATGGTGAGCAGCAGCGGCTCCAGCGCCGCCGCGGCGCGCACCGCTCCCGCCACGGTGTTGGGTATGTCGTGCAGCTTGAGGTCGAGGAACAGCGGCGTGGCGCCGGCCAGCTGACGCAGGGCGGCCGGGCCGTTGGCGACGAAGAATTCGAGGCCGAGCTTGATGCCGCCGACTACGCCGCTCACGGCCGCTGCCAGCGCGCGGGCGCGGCCGGTGTCGGGCGTGTCGATGGCGCAGAGGATCGGGTTGCGGTTCATGCTCGATGCCTCAGAGCGTCGAATGCGCGCTTGAATGCGTGACATTATCGAGCGCCAGCCGCGCCGCCGCGAGATCCTCGATCGCCGTGCCGACCGATTTGAACAGGGTGATCTGGTCGTGATAGCGCCGGCCGGCGCGAGTGCCGCGCGCCAGATCGAATAGATCGCCGGCGATATCATCCTCGCGCAGCACGCCCGATTTGAGCGGCTGGACGATGTCGCCGGCCTCCTCGATTGCACCGGCGCGAGTGTCGACGAAGACGCGCGCGCGGCGGATGCAATCATCATCCGCTTCGCGCATGTCCGGCCGGAAGCCGCCGACGAGATCGACATGCACGCCGAGCGGCAGCCAGTGCCCCTGGATAAGCGGTATCGTGCTGGGCGTGGCGCAGCACACGATGTGCGCGCCGCGCACGGCATCGGCGAGATTCGTGGTGGCCGCGACCTTGCGGTCGCGCCGCGTGAGACGATGGGCGAGGCGCTGCGCCTTGTCGTGGTCGCGGCCCCACACCAGCACGTTGACGATGGGCCGCACGCTCGCATGCGCCTCGATGAGGTGCGCCGCCAGCGCGCCGGTGCCGACCATGAGCAGGCGCTCGCAATCGGGCCGCGCCAGGTAGCTGGCGGCGAGCGCCGAGGCCGCGGCGGTGCGCCGGGCCGTGAGCGCCGGTGCATCCATCTGCACCAGCGGCTCTCCGGTCTTGCCGTCGAACAGCAGGTACGCGCCCATCAGCGAGGGCTTCTGCAAGACGGCATTGTCGGGGAAGATCGTCAGCAGCTTGACGCCGATGTGGCGCCCGACTTGCCAGGCCGGCATCAACAACAGCGACGCGTCGTCGCCGCCGGGCACCGGTATGCTGTGATGGTGCCGCGCCGGCGTCTCGCCCCCCGCGCGGAACATCTGCCGCAGGGCTTCGATGAGTGAAGGGAAGTCGAGGGCGGCAACGACCTCCGAATAGCCGAGACTGCGCATGGCGCCGGCAGTATCCCGGCGCCGCACTCTAAGTCAATCGCGCGGACCGACGGCAACGGGAACGCGTGAGGCATCGCTCTTCGGCAGCTTCTCTCGTATGGCATCGAGCTCGCGCTCCAGCGCCTCGACGCGCCGCGCGCGCCGGCGTGCCTCGCGCCGCCAGCGCCGGCCGTTGATCCATGCCACCACCTCGCCGACCAGGAAGCCGACGAACAGCACCAGCAGCACGACGAGATAGAGCGGCGCCTCCACGGTCACCGGGAGCGGCCAGAGGGTGACGATGACGCCCTCGCGGTTCGACACCGCGAAGATGACGAGAATGATCGCCAGCGGTAGGGTCACCAGCCAGTGGACGAGCTTCACGAAATCACCAGATCAAAGGCACCGCCACCACATCGGGAGCCGGTCAAATCCCGTCATTAAGCCGCTCGCGCAGCTGCTTGCCGGTCTTGAAGAAGGGAATGTGCTTCTCCTCGACCTGCACGCTGTCGCCGGTGCGCGGGTTGCGACCGAGACGCGCATCGCGCCGCTTCACCGAAAAGGCGCCGAAGCCGCGCAACTCAACGCGGTCGCCGCGCGACAGCGCCGCGGCGATCTCATCGAAAATGGCGGTCACGATACGCTCGACGTCGCGCTGATAGAGATGCGGGTTACGTTCGGCCAGGCGCTGGATGAGCTCGGACTTGGTCATGACCACGCTCTCGTCGGGGCTTGGCAGCGGAACACGAAGCCTGCCAAACCCTTGAGCCAGCGTCAAGAAATGACGTCGCGAAAGGCACGAACGAGGACCCCGCAAAGGAAACCGGCGGCGCTGCCGCCGCCCGTCCCCCGCCAGCATACGCCAGAATGCTAGTCCTCTTCCTTTTCCGGCCCGGTGCGGCGGCCCAAGGCCGCCCCGAGGATGTCGCCCAGGCTCGCCCCGGAATCCGAGGAGCCGTACTCGGCCATGGCCTTCTTCTCCTCCTCGAACTCGCGCGCCTTGATGGACAAGGAAACCTTGCGTGTGGCGCGGTCGAGCGCGGTGATCTTGGCGTCCACCTTCTCGCCCACGGCAAAGCGGTCCGGGCGCTGCTCGGCGCGGTCGCGCGACAGCTCGGCCTTGCGGATGAAGCCGGGCAGCCCGTCACCCAGCGCCACTTCGATGCCGCCGTCGCTGACGGCCGTGACCGTGCAGGTGACGACGTCGCCTTTCTTGACGCCGGCCAGCGTCGATTCGAACGGATCGGTCGCCAGCTGCTTGATGCCGAGGCTGATGCGCTCCTTCTCGACATCGACGTCGAGCACGCGCACCTTGACCGTGTCGCCCTTCTTGTAGTCGTTGACGGCTTCTTCGCCGGGCCGGTTCCAGTCGAGATCGGAGAGATGCACCATGCCGTCGATGTCGCCGGGCAGCCCGACGAACAAGCCGAACTCGGTGATGTTCTTGACCTCGCCCTCCAACTCGGTGTTCACCGGGTACTTCTCGACGAAAGCCTCCCACGGGTTCGCCATGGTCTGCTTGAGGCCGAGGCTGATGCGCCGCTTCTGCGGATCGACATCGAGCACCATCACTTCCACTTCCTGCGAAGTGGAGACGATCTTGCCGGGATGCACGTTCTTCTTGGTCCAGCTCATCTCGGAGACGTGGACGAGGCCTTCGACACCGGGCTCCAGCTCGACGAAGGCGCCGTAATCCGTGATATTGGTGACGCGGCCCTTGTAGCGGGCGCCCGACGGGTATTTGAGCTCGACGCCTTCCCACGGATCGGCCTCGAGCTGCTTCATGCCGAGCGAGATGCGCTGCGTCTCCGGGTTGAAGCGGATGACCTGCACCTTGACGGTCTGGCCGATATGCAGTGCCTCGGAGGGATGGTTGATGCGCCGCCAGGCGATGTCGGTGACGTGCAGCAGCCCGTCGACGCCGCCGAGATCGACGAAGGCGCCGTAATCGGTGATGTTCTTGACGACGCCCTGGAGGATCTGACCCTCCTTGAGGCTCGCCACCAGCTCGGAGCGCGCCTCGGCGCGGCTCTCCTCGAGCACGGCGCGGCGGGAGACGACGATGTTGCCGCGCGAGCGATCCATCTTGAGGATCTGGAAGGGCTGCGGCGAGCCCAGCAGCGGGGTGATGTCGCGCACCGGACGAATGTCGACTTGGCTGCCCGGCAGGAAGGCGACGGCGCCGTTGAGATCGACGGTGAAGCCGCCCTTGACGCGGCCGAAGATCACGCCGGTAACGCGGTCATTCGCCTGGAAGCTCTTCTCGAGCTGCGTCCAGGCCTCCTCGCGCCGCGCCTTCTCGCGCGACAGCTGGGCCTCGCCGTTCTTGTCTTCCATCCGCTCGAGATAGACCTCGACGGTGTCGCCGGCCTTGATCTCGGCCGGCCGGCCCGGGGCGGCGAATTCCTTGAGTGCGACGCGGCCCTCGGATTTGAGCCCGACATCGATGAGCACCTGATCGTTCTCGACCGCCAGCACCACGCCCTTGATGACGGTGCCCTCGAGCCCCGAGGCGGTGCCGAGCGACTGGTCGAGCAATGCGGCGAAGCTCTCCTTGCCTGCCGCGGATTTGGTTTGGGTAGCGACGGCCATCCGTTCTCCAACTTGTCCCCGTGATCAGCCGTCGCGCCGCCGGGGAAAAGCGGAACGCGGCAGGCCGCCGGCAAACGCGGGTGCGGCGGTGTGAACCCGTTGTCCTGCGGGCGTCGAGAAGGCGCTGGGATCACCCCTTGCGGGGCCGCTCGCCAGCGAGCTTCCGGCCGATGAAGTCAAGCGCCGCGGCGAGCGCGGCGTCGGCATCGAGCGCGGTCGTGTCGAGGACGAAAGCATCGTCGGCCGGCACCAAAGGCGCCGCCCGACGCTGACTGTCGCGCGCGTCACGATCCTTCATGTCCTGCAGGACATTCTCGTATATAGCGGTGCTGCCGCTTTCCTGCAACTCCTTGAAGCGGCGACGGGCCCGGGCCTCCAGGCTGGCCGTGATGAAGAGCTTGGCCTCGGCATCGGGGCAGACCACCGTGCCGATATCGCGTCCATCGAGCACGGCGCCGGCCGCTCCGGGCGGTCGCCGGGCGAAATCGCGCTGGAAGGCGAGCAGGGCCTGGCGCACGGCGGGGATCGCCGCCACCACCGAGGAGGCGCGCGCCACCGCCTCCTCGCGCAGACGGGGGTCATCGAGGTCGGCGGCGCTGACACGTTCGGCCGCCGCCCTGGCCACAGCCGGGTCGGCCGGGTCGCCGCCGCCGGCGATCACGTGGAGCGCCGCGGCGCGGTAGAGCTTCCCGGTGTCGAGATGTGCCAGCTTGAAATGATCAGCCAGGCGGCGGGCGAGCGTGCCTTTGCCGGAAGCGGCCGGCCCGTCGATGGCGATGATCATGGCGCCACGGGCGCAATCTTCGCGCCGAGCCCGTTCATCAGCGCGACGAAGCCGGGAAAGCTCGTGCCGATCGTCTCGCTGTCGTCGATCCTTGTCGGTTGGCGGGCGGCCATGCCCAGCACCAGAAAGGCCATGGCGATGCGGTGGTCGAGCCGCGTCGCGATGGCGGCGCCGCCGGCGGGCGGCGCATCCGCGCCCTCGATGGCGAGCATGTCGCCGCTCACGGCGAGCTTGACCCCGCAAGCCGCCAGCCCTTGTGCAATGGCGCCGAGCCGGTCGCTCTCCTTGACGCGCAGCTCGGCGAGGCCGTGCATCACCGTGCGGCCGCGGGCAAAGGCAGCCGCCACGGCGAGGATCGGATATTCGTCGATCATGCGCGGAGCGCGCTCGGCGGGGACCTCGACGCCGCTCAGCCGCGTCGCGCGCACGGCGATGTCGGCGATCGGCTCGCCGCCCTCGACGCGCTCATTGGTGAAGGCGAGATCCGCGCCCATGTCGCGCAGCGTGTCGAAGAGCCCGGTGCGCAGCGGGTTGACGCCGACGCCTTCGATCACCACTTGCGAGCCCGGCATGAGCAGCGCCGCAACCATCGGAAATGCCGCAGAGGAAGGGTCGCCGGGCACCGTGAGATCGGCGGCGCGCAGCTCGGGCTGGCCTTGCAGCGTGATGCGCCGCGCCTCGCCCGCTTCCGGCGCTACCGTCACCGCGGCGCCGAAATGGCGCAGCATGCGCTCGCTGTGGTCGCGCGTCGCCAGCGGCTCGATCACCGTGGTCGCGCCGGGCGCGCCGAGCCCGGCCAGCAACACGGCCGATTTGACCTGCGCCGACGGCACGGGGAGACGATATTCGATGGGCAATGGCGCGGCAGCACCGATCACCGCCAGCGGCAGCCGCCCGCCCTCGCGCGCGACGATGCGCGCGCCCATGCGCGACAGCGGCTCGGCGACGCGCGCCATCGGCCGCCGTCGCAGCGAGGCGTCGCCGGTGAAGAAGGCGGTGATGTCATGCGCCGCGACGAGGCCCATGAGGAGCCGCGCGCCGGTGCCGGAATTGCCGAGATCGAGCATCTCCTCGGGCTCGGCGAGGCCGCCGATGCCGACGCCGTCGATGCTCCACGCGCCGTCGGAGCCGCGCGCGAGCGTCGCGCCGAGCGCCCTCATCGCCGCGGCGGTGCGCAGCACGTCGTCGCCTTCGAGCAAGCCGCGGATATGCGAGCGGCCGATCGCGAGCGAGCCGAGGATCAGGGCGCGGTGCGACATCGACTTGTCGCCCGGCACGCGGACGCGGCCGTTGAGCGCTCCGGCGGTTCCCGAGGTGAGTGGCGTCACGGCTGTCCGTCGCTGCAAAGGTGGCTGTCTCTACCACAACGCGGGCGCGGCACAAATGGGCTGGAGCCGCTGATCCGGCACTTGATGATTTAGCTTTTGACAGTGGGGCGCGATCGTGGCTATTGGCCGCCTCACGGCTGAGGGTACCGATCGATCTGGGGAACGGAGGCTACCGTGGCGAAGCCGGAATGGGGAATGAAGCGCGTGTGCCCAAGTTGCGGGGCGCGCTACTACGACATGCATAAAGATCCCGTCATGTGTCCGAAATG
>WNFB01001084.1_pt1 | contig 46624 bp, 39 predicted proteins | sample 5400501 | NCBI WGS metagenome assembly WNFB01 (sample SAMN13153341, study PRJNA577476) | soil metagenome | isolation source: 200 cm saprolite under Douglas fir tree site 2 hole 1 | place: USA:California | collected 2015-04-18 | reverse complement strand
CCAACGCCTGAGCGGTGGCTCGCTGCAGCTGGGCGTCGATACTGAGGTAAACAGAATTGCCCGGGACTGGTGGCCGCATGGCCAAAATTCGCACCAACCTGCCCTGGGCATCCACCACCTCGTCAGCCCAACCAACGATGCCGCGCAGCAGTGACTCCAGGCCGGCCTCCACTCCCACCTTGCCCACGACCTCGTCCGGCTGGTAGCCCAGCGGCTTGAGGCGCTCGAGGTCGGTGCTGTCGAGCGGGCCCACGTAACCCATGACATGGCCGAACACGAGGGGGTCCGTGTAATTGCGGATCGCCCGACGCGTGAGCGTGACCCCCCTAAGGTCGGGCAGCCGCTCGTTGACGGCCAGCTCTTGAGCCTCGGTGAGATTCGGCCCGACTCGAATGTGCGCGTATGCGTCGGCTGCCGCGATGAGAGCGGCGATGTGGTCTTGGGGGGTACCGATCAGGCGGGCGAGCGTGGCCAGTTCAGATGCGCGCGGGGCTCCGAGCGGGAGCTCGGCAGGCACCACCTCCACGTTCCACACGGGTGTGTTCACGACCAGTGGGAACCCGTGGCGGTCGTAGACGATGCCTCGATCCGCCTCCAGCACGACGTGGCGCACGGTGTTGGCGCGTGCCTGGCCCGCGAGCCATTCGCTCTGCGTCACCTGGAGCTGAGCAAGCTTCGCGGCCAGCACGGCCACGACAAGAACCACGAGCACCGCCATGGCGATCAGCCTCGGAGACCAGCGTGGACGCGGTGCGAAGCCACCAAGCTCCACCCAGCGTCCAGGTTCGATCATGCGGTTGGAGCCGCCAGGCCGAGCACCGGACGCAAACGCCGAAGCGCCACCATGGCGGGTGGCGTCGACAGTGCGTTGTAAAGAGCGGCGGTGGCCGTCAGGCCGACGGCAAGCCTCGCCGGTGGGACCGGCAGGCCGATCAGGGTCGTCCGCGATCAGCAGCACGATGCTGTAGAGAGCGGTCGCAGCGACCACCGCCAGGGCCGGATGCACGAAGCTCGGGCGGTCGAGGTTGCGGATCCAAAAGCCGGTCGCGTATGCGCCCGTCAGCAGCGCCAGCGCGTGTGGGCCGAGCGGCCCCGGCGCCGTGAGGTCGAGCAGCACGCCACCGGCGCAAGCCCAGGCCATGCCAAGTCGCACGCCCCCCAGCCAGGTCGCGCCGATGACAGCCATCAGGACGAGGTTCGGAAAGGCGCCGGCGACCTGGACCGCGGGCGCCCATGTCACCTGGACCAGGGCCGCCGCCACCAGCACGGCGCCGGCGACGAGGATTCTCATGTGGGCGTGAAGTCGGTGATGACGAGCACGACGCTCAAGCCAGCGGGATCGTTGACCCACGCGACCTGGGCCTGGTCGGCGACCGACGAGTCACGATGTTTGACGCTGACCACGCGGCCGATCACCAGCCCGCGCGGATAACCGCCACCGACACCCGATGTGATCGCCCACTCGCCTGGTGACGCAACGACCCCGACGCGGGACGCGATCTGAATCTCGAGGGTGTCCGGCCCACCGATCACCGTGCCTTCCAGCTCCGACTTGGAAAGGAACGCGTTAACGCGGCTCTGCGGATCGGACAGCGTCTGCACGATCGCGGCATGCGGCCCGGTCTCGCGCACGCGGCCCACGAGGCCGGCGCCGCTCGCGACGATCATTCCGGCGCGCACGCCGTCGTCACTGCCGCCGACCACCTGCGCAGCCACCATCTCGTGGCCGAACGATCGCTCGAAGGCAAGTGCCTGACGAAGGGCTTCGTTGTCGTCGCCGGCGGCGCTCAGCTCCGCGACCTGGCGGCGCAGCTGCTGGTTCTGGGCTTGAAGGCTCTGGTTCTCGGCGCGCAGTGCGGAGATGTCACCCAGCACGCCGGTGAAACGCTGGACGCTGCCGGCGACGGTCATCATCCCGCCCTCCAGCGGCGCCAGCGCGCCCTTGGCAGCGCCGCGGACGCCGGCCGCCCATGACTGCTGGGTGACCATCGCCAGGACCAGCATGCCCGCGCACAGAAACAGGAACAGCCGGGTGGATCGAGGCTGTGTCCTGCGCTCCATGGTCCCCTAGGGGTGCGGCCGGAGGGCCGGCCGAGAGATTCGGTGTCCAGGTGGTCCAGGTGCTAATAGGGGCGGCTGAGCACCGGAGCACGCGCATCGATAAATGCGTAAGCGAGGAGCGGAAGCCGCAACAACGCAGATGGGCCGCATGGGCGCCGAAGATTCGGCTGGCATCTCTGGCTGCACCCCTCTAGTACCTAAGCGCGCGCGCCCTTCGCGTACGAACCAGCACCCGGTTCATCGTGTCCATCTCCTCGAGGACGATCCCGGTTCCGCGAGCCACGCACGTCAGGGGGTCGGCCGCGACACGGACCGGCATGAGGGTTTCGTGTGCGAAGAGCTGATCCAATCCGGCCAGCAGCGCGCCTCCACCGCAGACCACAATGCCGCGCGCGATGATGTCGTCGACCAGCTCGGGCGGAGTGGCGTCGAGTGTCGTCTTGACCGCGCGCACGATGTCGACAAGCACGCCTCCAATCGCTTCACGCACGTGCGCGGTCGTCATCTCCACGGTCTTGGGAAGCCCCGTGATGAGGTCGCGCCCGCGCACGAGGAACGCGTGTTCCTGCGCGATCGGAAAAGCCGACCCCATGGCGATCTTGATGTCCTCCGCGGTGCGCTCACCGATGAGAAGGCCCATGGTGCGGCGCACATACTGAACGATGCTTTCGTCCATCTCATCGCCCCCGACTCGCGCTGAGGTCGCAGCCACGACGCCGCCGAGCGAGATGACGGCCACCTCGGTGGTGCCTCCGCCTATGTCCACGATCATCGAGCCGCTTGCTTCCTTGATCGGAAGCCCGGCGCCGATGGCCGCAGCCATGGGCTCCTCGATGAGATGCGCCTCACGCGCCCCGGCCATCGTCGCCGCGTCGGTGACGGCGCGCTTCTCGACCTCGGTGACCCCCGAAGGAACGCCCAGCACCACCCGTGGATGGCTGACATGCCAGACACGGTTGTGAGCCTTGGCGATGAAGTGTCGGATCATCTGCTCGGTGTGGTCGAAGTCGGCGATCACCCCGTCACGTAGGGGGCGCATGGCGACGATGTCCGCGGGCGTTCGGCCGAGCATTCGGCGCGCCTCGGTGCCGACACTCAAAACCTGCCCGGTCCGCCGGCTGACAGCGACCACCGAAGGCTCGTTGAGGACGATGCCCCGGCCGCGCACGTGGACGAGCGTGTTGGCAGTGCCCAGGTCGATGCCGATGTCGGCCGACCAGATCCCCAACACGGAGGTCAGCAGGTTCAAGGCGCGTGGAAGTCCTTTGCCAAAGAGTTGGGTGAACTGGATCATACACCGCCTAGGGGTGATTACCCCACCCCTCCACGTTATATAGCGTGTTACCGGTGTTAGCGGACCAGCACTGAAGTCACCACCACCAGGGCCAGAACGAGCACGGCGTATGGCGCCACGGCCCGTCGGTACAGGCCACGAGCGACCGCTGCCCCGCGCCGGCCCAATGCGGCGGCCGCGACGACACACACGGCCGCGACCAACAGGCTGACGCCGAAGAACCGGACCAAGCCCAGCCAGTCATCAGCGGGCGGCGGGAAGAAGAGGGTGGTGAAAAGGCCGCAGTAAGGAAACCAGAGCAGTCCGCGACTGATGTTGAAGCGCGGCAGCGATCGCCTTTCGCCCGGTGATGGGACCGGCCACAGCCGCAACAGAGCCGGGAGGCACAGCAAGTAGAGAAACGCGCTCGCCACCTTCAACGGGAGCAGGGCCGGGACCAGCACATTGCCGAGGACTTGAGGCCGGAGGCTGTGGGGCTCGACTGCCGGGCCCATCACCGCGACGAGCCAGCACATCTGGATCACGAGCATGAGTCCCGGTTCGGCAGTGAGCTCGAGCCCCAGCGCAAGCTCGACCCACACTGTGAAGCCGAGCGCCATGGCTGCGATGATCAGGTTGCGCTCGTCAGACGGGACCGGGTTGAAGGGCGCCGCGAGCTGCACTGCGGCCAGGATGGCCAAAAGCGCAACGGTCGCCCGCACGATCGATGGCCGCCGCAACCGAAGATCCGGCAGCACGAACGAGCCCGTCGAGACGCGCGCCCAGGCTACCTCCGCCGCCCCCCCGAACAAGCTGACCACGAGCAGGCCCGGGTACAGCACCAGCGCCAGCGAATGGGCCCCCAGGCTGGCGAGCACTTGAGTCACAGGCCGGCCAGAGCAAGGAACGGCCGCGGGTAAAGGCCCATCACCGCGCTGATGGCGAGCGCGATTCCGACCCCCACCAACATCCGCCCGCGGGGCGCGCCCATGCTGCGTCCGAGGCGTAGCGAGGGCGGCAACCACAACAGCAGCCCCACAGCGAGCACGAGAGCGAGCGGCCAGTAGAGCTGGGTCGCCCCGCTGAGAAGGAGCACCCGGGCCGGGAAGCCCGCAAATGGAGCCGAGCCTGCGAGCGCGGCGGCCGCCAGGAGGTTGACCGGCCGATCGTTGGAGGTTCGCTCGCGAAGGGCCGGACGGGACCACAGGTACAAAGGAAGCCGGCCCAACAGGATCCCGTACAGCACCAGGATCCCCGCGGCCGATCCGTCCGGAACTGCAAGCCCGAAGCCGCACAGGGCCAGGCCCCAGTCGGCGATGAACGAGTACCGCCAGGCGGCCGCCGCGCCTTCAGTGCGCCAGGACGCGACGGTGCCCCAGACCACGTTGAGCACCCCCAGCCCGACCAACATCGCGCCAAAAGCTGCCTCGGCCGTGGGGACGAGCTCCCTGCCGCGCAACAGCAAGGCCAGCCCCAGCACGGGTCCGAGGAACGCAAGCCACGGGATCGGCGAGGCCACCGCCGCTTCCTCGGCATCGAACTCGTGTAGGTACGGTAGGGTGCCCACGGCTGCGGCCAGGCCAGCCACCAGTGCCACGGCCGCCAATCGAGCCAGAGTCGGCGGTCCTTGCATGCGGGCGAAGGCCAGGCCGAGCGCAAGCAGTGCAGCCGCCAGCACGGGCGCGCGCAGGCGTGCCGCCAACGAGCGCCGCCCTGCCGAGGCTGCCTGCAGCACCGCCAGCGCCAGCACGGCGAGGATGACGATGTCCAGGCTGGGGGCAGCCGCGATCGCCACCAGGCCGGCGAGCCCGGCCAGCCCGCGGGTCAGCAAGGCCGGCCGGTCGACTCTCGATGGGGCGAGGGCCATGACCAGGGCCAGGGCGCAAGCCGCGGCGATGAGGAGAGCCCTGGTCGCGGCCGGCAGGGTCAGGGCCAGCCCGAGTTGATTGGACACCACGCCGGGGGCGCTGAGGAGGATCGCTGCCAACCCCGCCAACCCCAGCCCCACGCCCCCGACCAGCGCCAAGCGCGGCCGCGGCCGCAGCATCGTGGTGAAGATCGCACCGGCCGCAGGCAGTGCGACCGCAAGCTCAGGCTCCATGCGCCTCCCTCGCTGGCAGGAACGCTATGCCCGCGGCGACAAGGGCGGCGGCGAGGTAGGGTGCCAGGCCGAGGTCGCTCCCCGCCAGGCCTGATCCCACGCCCACCGCAAGCGCCATGCCGACGATCGATGTGAGCAGCACCTCGGGCTCGCTGCCGCTGAGGGTGCGCGCGCCCAGCATGAAGATCACCGCCAAAGTGCCAAAGCGCAGCGGGCCGCCGGCTCCCGTGGTGACGGAGACTGCGACCCACAGGGCGAGTAGGCCTGCAACGACGGCGAGGATCAGCCGCGGAGTGGAGCCCGGCGGCATCACGAGCCAGTCCTTCGTCCCGATCCGAAGACGCTGCACGGCTGCGACAGCCCCGCTCGCGATTAGGACGGCGGCCGCCAGTGGGCCTTGGTCTGACCAGGCCAGGGCTGCGAATCCGGTGGTTATCAGCGCCAGACCAAGCGCAAGCGCTCGGCGCCCGTCGGACACAACGATCAGTGCGGCGCCCAACCAAGCCGCGAACGCGACGACCGCCATCAACGATTGACCGCGAACGCCAGCGCCGCCAGCGCCGCCAGCCACAGCAGCGGCCTACCGCTCGCGGCCGCGGCCTCTAGGGCGCGCGGGTCGACCAGCGATCGGTACTGATCCGGGACGGTGGCGGTGCGAAGCCGCTCCCAAAAGCGCTCCCACGCTGTCGTGCCGGGCACGAGGAACAAAGGCCCGCGGGGCTGCGGGCGAGTCGTGCCCGTGTCCACCGCACGGAGGGCGAGCGCCGCGAGCACGAACAGTGGCACGAACAGGCCCACGGCCGGCAGCACTGTCGACACCGTGGCCACAGACGTGGCGCCGCCAACGACGGCGCCGGCTGGGACCCGCATGACGGCCTCGGCGACCGGCAGGGCAAAGGCCGCAACGAGAAGCGCCAACGCGGGGCCAGCGACCAGCGTCAGGCCGGCGAGCGCCATGGCCGCGCGGGGAAACGTCTCGGCGGTGGGATGCCCTCGTCCGGCGGGCAGTCCGATCGACCGCGCGGCGGCGACCACCGACAGCAGCCACGTCGCAGCTGCGGCAATGCCGATGAGTCCCACCAGGTCGCCGGCTTCGAAGGTCGCCTCCATACCGACGACCCGCGCCCCGAACGCGAGTCCCGGCGGCAGCCCGGCCGCCGCAGCGATCGCGATGAGTGATGCCAGCCCAGCACGATCCGGCAAGATGGGCAGACACGCGCTGAGGACGCTCGCCGTCGCCAGCATGATCACGCACGCCACCAGGCCCAGCGGTGTGCCCAGGCCAAGCGCCATCAACGCAAAGCCGGCAAGACCGGGGACCAGCTCGGCGAGATATAGGCGGCGGGTGGTCGCGGCCTGCGCGCGAGCTGCAGCTCCGAACGCGACCACCACGCCGAGTATCGCCAGCGCCGCGTTGAGTGCGGGATGGGGGTAGCGGCCGTCGCCGAGTTCGTACGCGCGAACCAACAGGTAGAAACCAAGTGGATGCAGCGTGGCGACTGCCAACCCCGACGCGCGCAGTGAGGGCCGCGACCACAGCACTGCCGGCCAGCCGCGCCAGGGAAACAATCCGGAAGCCATCAGCGCCGCCACTGCCAGCAACGAAAAAACCGGAACGGTGAATGCGGACACAGGGATGGCCGAATAGATCGCTGTGCCGCCCCGAACCTGGAGGATCACGCCCACCCAGCTGAGGGCCAGCCAGGCGGCGAGCAGCATGCCCCACGGCGGTCGAGGGGCGCGTGGGTCCTCGATGTCGAGCTGAATCACGGCGAGGGTGGCCGCGGTGCCACCCGCCAGCGCTGTGAAGAGGATTCCGCCGGCCTGCACGGCCAAAGCCGCGGCAGCGACACTGAGCGCGGCCGCCGTGCTCTCCCGCCAGGTCCGCGGCTGCAGCGTGAGCAGGATGGCCGCCGGCACAAGGACGATGAGGCCGAACGCGAATGCGACGGCGTCGAGGCGAAGATCGAGCGCGGCACCGAATCCGAGCGGGCCGAGGGTCAGCACCTGCGTCGAACGAACAGGAACCCACAGCGCGAGGAGCGCGATCACCGCCCCCCAGGCTCCGACGGCAACCACAGCGCGTCCGACCCTCAAGCCCGCGAGCCCGCATAGCGCCGTGATTCCACCGGCGAGAAGAGGCAGCGCGACCGGCGTCAGAAGAGCCAGCGGTGGCATTCGGCCGGCTTACTTTAGGCGGTCGATCGCGGCGCGCAGCTCCGCTGCGCGCTCCTCCTGGCTGCGGATGAAGCTCGGCTGTGCCTTGGCGCGGAACTCATCGTTATCGAGTCTCCCCTGGATGCGTTCTAGCTCGCTCACCAGCTGCGAACGCCTGGCGAGATTGGGCTTGGCCTGGGCTTGGACAGCGGTCGGGAACTGAACCCTTCCTCCGAGCGCAAGTGCGATCGAGGGACCCTCGAAGCCCCTGGCCTCCTCCAGGCCCGCCAGCAGCGAGACCAGTCCGGTTTGGTGGGCGTCCAGGTCCGGCCCTGGATCGTACTTGCCACCGCTGCCGGCAGCGCCGAACTGCTTCCTGACCCCTCGAATCTCGACCACTTCGTGGATGACGCGATTCATTTCGCGTTCGGCAGCCGCATCTGCATATGACGAACTGACCGCCGGCCATGCTGCCTGCATGAGGAAGCCGCGATCCCCAGGCAGGCGACTCCAGAGTTCATCGGTGACGAACGGCATGAACGGATGAAGCAACCGCAGCAAGCTCTCCAACGCGTGCAGGGCGACGCCTTGTGCGGCGGCATCGCCTTTCTTGAGGCGGGCCTTGACGGATTCGAGGTACCAGTCGCAGTAGTCGTGCCAGGCAAAGGCGTAGGTGTGCTCCATGGCGCCCTCAAAAACGAAGTCCTCAATGCCGCGGGTCACCGCGGTCACCGCCGTCGCCAGCTTGGAGAGGATCCACCGGTCTTCGAGTTCGAGGTGGTCACGTTCCTGCATGGCTGGAACGTGCTCCGGCATTGAGATCAGCACCAGCCGGGTCGCGTTCCAGAGCTTGTTGCAGAAGCGGCGGTAACCTTCGACGCGGCTCTCGTCGAACCGCACATCCTGGCTCGACATGGCGACCGACGCGGCCCAAGCGCGAAGCGCGTCCGTCCCGTACTTGCCGATGAGGTCTCGGGGATCGACACCGGTACCCAACGACTTCGACATCCGGCGGCCGTCGGTCGCCTGCACCAAGCAGTGGATGGCGACGTCTGCGAAGGGGACGTCGCCCATGAACTCGAGGCCTGTCATGATCATCCGGCTGACCCAGAGATTGATGATCTCGCGAGCCGTGCTGTTCATGCTCGTGGGATAGAAGACCTTCAGGTCCTCAGTCTGGTCGGGCCAGCCGAGGGTCGCGAACGGCCACAGCGCGGATGAGAACCACGTGTCGAGCACGTCGGGGTCCTGGGTGAGCCGCGTGCTGCCACATTCGGAACACTCGCGAGGGCGCTCGACACTCACCAGCTGGTGCCCGTTGTCGCAGTAGTAGACAGGGACCCGGTGACCCAGCCAGAGCTGACGGCCAACGTTCCAATCGCGCAAACCACGCAGCCAGTCGAGGTATGTGCGCTCATAGCGCTCGGGGTGCCAGCGCACCTTGCCAGCGGCTGAGGCGGCCAGCGCCTTGTCGCGCATCGTCTCCATGCGCAGCCACCACTGCACGCTGATCAGAGGCTCGATCACCGCGTCGCATCGATCACAGTGGCCGACCTCATGGACGTACGGCTCTTCCTTCACCAGCAGACCCTGTGCCTTCAGGTCCGCAACGACCCGCTTGCGCGCCTCGAGTGCCGGCAGTCCGTCGTACGGAAGACCGGGCACGTTCATGCTCCCGTCGAGGTGCATGCCGTTGACGATCTCAAGAGAGTGGCGCTGCCCGATCTCGTAGTCCATGGGGTCGTGGCCGGGCGTGACTTTGAGTGCGCCGGTGCCGAAGTCTTTCTCCACCGCGTCGTCGGCGACGATCGGCAGCTTGCGGCCGACCAGCGGCAGGACCGCCGTCTTGCCGACCAGGCTCGTGTACCGCTCGTCGGAGGGATTGACAGCGACGCCGGTGTCGGCAAGCATCGTTTCCGGCCGCACGGTGACGATCAGCACGTCGCCGCCTCCGTCGATCGGGTATCGGATCGTGTACAGGACGTCGTGGTGCTCCTGCCAGAGCACCTCCAGGTCGGAGATGGCGGAGCGGTCTCGCGGACACCAATTGACGATCCGCGGCCCGCGGTATATCCAGCCACGTTCGAAGAACGCCACGAAGGCGGTGGTCACCGCTCGTACGTAGCGCTCATCCATGGTGAAGCGGAGCCGGGTCCAGTCCAGCGAAGCGCCAAGGATGCGGTCCTGGCTCACTATCGTCTCGCCGACATCGTGATACCACTCGGCGACACGAGACTCAAACGCCTCACGTCCCAACTGCTCTTTGGTCATCCCCTCGGCCGCAAGCTGCTTCTCGATCACGTTCTGGGTGGCGATCGCAGCATGGTCCGTGCCGGGCAGGAAAAGCACCTCATAGCCGGCCATTCGCCGGTAGCGGGCGCACACGTCTTGGAGCGTGTGGTTGAGCGCATGCCCCATATGCAATTCGCCGGTGATGTTCGGCGGCGGCAGGCAGATGGTGTACTTGGGCTTCGGGCTTTTCGGGTTGGCTGTGAACAGACCGGCGTGTTCCCAGCGCGCGTACCAACCGGCCTCGATGGCCTGAGGGTCGTACTGGGTCGGCATGGCGTGGGTGGTGGTCTTACTCATCTGGGCGTGTTCCCACGAAGACTGTGGGGATCAGAAATCGCCGGCTCGAGCTCGCTTAGCGCGAACGTGCCGGCGAGGATACGGATACGTTCTCGGCCCGGCACATCGTGCCGGAAATGTTAACGCGTATCGATAATGCCGGGAGCCATGGACCCCGGGCAGGTGCGATCCAGCTACGACGCCGTTGCTGATGCTTACGTGGAGCGCTTCTTCGACGAGCTCTCCCACAAGCCATTCGACTGCGACCTGCTCGACAAGTTTGCGGTCGGGCTTCCGGGCACGAGCGTACTCGATGTCGGCTGCGGCCCTGGTCACGTGGGCCGCTACCTGAGCGAGCGCGGCCTTCAGGTCACCGGCTTTGACCTGTCACCCGCGATGATCAAGCAGGCACGCCGCCTCAACCCGTCCATGACGTTCGAGGTGGCGGACATGCGCCGGCTGCCGGTGCGCGACGGCACTTGCGCGGGCATTGTCGCCTTCTACTCGATCATCCACATCCCGAGGGCCGACGTACCCGCCGTGCTCGCCGAGTTTCTGCGCGTTCTCCAACCCGGCGGCGGGCTGCTCGTGGCGGTCCACGGCGGCTCCGGAACCGTGTCGCGGGACGAGTTCTTGGGGCAGGCCGTCCCTTTTGCAGCCACGCTGTTCGAGAAGGACGAGCTGGTCCGGCTGATGGGGACCGCGGGATTCGTGATCGAGTCAGCGACAGTTCGCGATCCGTACGAGTTTGAGAGTCAAACGCCGCGGCTGTACGTCGCGGCAAGTACCCCACGTTGACCCCCACCCTGCCCGTCCCCGCCAGGGGGAGGGCAATTGACGCCCCCAGACTTAGGCGCTCTCTCCGGCCACCAGCCGTGGCGGCCCATCGCCTTCCTCGCTGTACTCGAACTCGGGCTCGAGCGCCTCGCGAATCGAGCGCTCGGAGATGAGGCAGCGCTTGATCTCCGGCCTGGAGGGGATCTCGAACATCGAGTTGAGAAGGGCTTCTTCGATGATCGATTTCAGGGCGCGAGCGCCGGTGCCTCGCAGCAGCGCCAGCTCCGCGATCGCGTCCAGGCTTCCCTTCTGAAAGACCAGCTCGACGTTGTCGAGCGAGAAGAACTTCTGGTACTGCTTCACGAGCGCGTTCTTGGGCTCGGTGAGGATGCGCACGATGTCGTTCTGGTCGAGGTGGTGCAGCGTGACGATGATCGGCAGGCGGCCGATGAACTCGGGGATGAACCCGTACTTCAACAGGTCCTGGGGCTGCATGTGCTTGAGCGTCTCGGTAACCGCCTTCCGCTCGACCTTCGTGTGAGGTGCTCCGAAGCCGATCGCCCGGCGGCCGATTCGCTGCTCGACGACCTTCTCGAGCCCGTCGAAAGCACCTCCGCAGATGAACAGGATGTTGGTGGTGTTGATCTGGATAAAGTCCTGGTGTGGGTGCTTGCGCCCACCCTGCGGAGGGACGTTGGCGATCGTGCCTTCGAGGATCTTCAGCAGCGCCTGCTGGACACCCTCACCGCTGACATCGCGCGTGATCGATGGGTTGTCTGACTTGCGCGCGATCTTGTCGATCTCGTCGATGTAGATGATTCCTCGCTCGGCGCGACTGATGTCGAAGTCGGCGGCCTGGATGAGCCTAAGCAGGATATTCTCGACGTCCTCGCCCACGTAGCCCGCTTCGGTGAGGCTGGTGGCGTCGGCGATGGCGAAAGGAACGTCGAGGATCTTGGCCAGCGTCTGGGCCAGATAGGTCTTGCCGCAACCCGTCGGGCCGACAAGCAGCACGTTCGACTTCGTCAGCTCCACATCCCCGACCGACTTGGAGGCCGAGATGCGCTTGTAGTGGTTGTACACCTGGACCGAGAGCACCTTCTTGGCGCGCTCCTGGCCGATCACGTACTGGTCGAGCGCGGCACAGATCGTCTTGGGATTGGGGATGAAGCCCGTCTTCTGCTTCTTCTGTCCGACCGAGCGGTTGTCGTCCTCGAGGACCTCCTGGCAGAGGTCGATGCACTGGTCGCAAATGAAGACCCCGGGGCCGGCGACGAGCTTGCGGACCTGGTCCTGGCCCTTGCCGCAGAAGGAGCAGCGCGTGTAGCGGCGGCGATCTTCCCTTTCGTTCATCGTTGCCTGGTCGCCGTTCGGAGTCGTGTGTCCATCATGAAGATGCTGGCGCCGGGGGATTATGGCCCCACAGAATCTCGTTGGCAACGCCGATGCACTCGCTGCAGATGAAGACGCCCGACCCGGCCACCAGGCGAACGCCTTCGTTCTGCGTTTTCCCACAGAACGAGCACTTTGGCTTGTGGCGCTTGACCCCGCCGTCCCTGCCCTTACGCCGGAAGATCATGTCCTGGGCACCTTAGCTGGCCGCCACCTTCTCCCTTTCTTTCTCCTTCTCTTTATCGGCGGGCTTGGGGGGAGTGAGGATGATGTCATCGATGAGCCCGTACTCCTTGGCGGCCTCAGAGGTCAAGAAGTAGTCCCGCTCCGTGTCTTGCGTGACCTTCTCCATCTTCTGGCCTGTGTGCCGCGCCAGGATCTGGTTCAGCTGCTCCCGGGTCCGCAGTATCTCCTTGGCATGGATCTGGATGTCGGTCGCCTGCCCCTGCATGCCGCCCCATGGCTGGTGGATGAGGATGTTGGCGTGCGGCAGCGCGTAACGCTGGCCGTGCGCTCCTCCCGCCAGCAGCACGGCCGCCATGGAGTAGGCCATGCCGATGCAGATCGTCGAGACCGGCGGCCGGATGTACTGCATGGTGTCGTAGATGGCAAGCCCCGCGGTGACGTTGCCGCCTGGGCTGTTGATGTACAGGGCGATCTCCTTCTCGGGGTCTTCCGACTGGAGAAAGAGCAGCTGCGCCACGACCAGGTTGGCGACCTGGTCATCGATGGGAGTCCCGATGAATACGATGCGGTCCTTGAGCAACCGCGAGTAGATGTCGAAGGCGCGCTCACCGCGCCCTGTGTTCTCGACCACCATGGGCACCAGGTAGCCGGTCGGACGCTGGCGGCGGCTCATGTCGTGCACAGCCTCATTCTAGACAGGGGGGCGCCCAGCTCACGATGGATTCGGGACGTCGTGGACGCCCCCAGCCAGCTTCACGAGTCGATCCAGCACGCGGAGCCGGCGCAGCCGTGAAGCGAAATAGCGGCGAGCGCTTGGGCTCTTCTTCAATTCCTCGACCTGTCCCTTCAGCTCTTCGTCCTTGCCGGCCTGCTCCTCGAGAAACCTGATCACGTCCTCTTCGGACGGCTCGAGGCCTTCCCGCGTTGCGAACTCACCGAGGACCAGGTCGACCTTGAGCCGCCGTTCGGCATCGGGCCTCTCCTCTTTCATCCACTCATCCAGCGACTTGCCGAGGTATTCGAAGTAGCGGTCAAGCCGCAGCCCCTGCCGGCCGAGGGAGCGTTCCAGCGACTCCAACTGGCTGGTGAGCTCGCGATCGACGAGTGCTTCCGGGACGTCCACCAAGGATCCATCGACCAGCGATTTGACGATCGCCTGCTCGCGCGCCAGCTTCCCCATCGCCTTCGCGGACTCTTCGAGCTCGGTGCGAACCGCCGCCCTAAAGCCTTCCGCGCTCTCCTGCTTGCCATCACTCAGCTGCTTGGCAAGGGCGTCGTCCAACGGCGGCACGACCTTCTCCTTGACGCCACGCACCGTGACTCGGATGGTCGCTTCCTTGCCCGCCAGCTTTGGCTCGCTGTAGTCGGTCGGGAACGTCACCATGGCCGCGCGGGTCTCATCGAGCCGAGCTCCGGGAAGCACCGCGAGCAGCTCGGGCAACAGCACTCCTTCTTTCAGTTCCGCTTCCATGGCCTTTCGCGACTCGGACTCGATGACGGCGCCGTGAGCCTCGACCTCAACGTCCACGATGACCATGTCGCCGGTTCGCGCCTCTCTCTCGACCGGAGTGATCTCGGCCACGGGCTGGCGGAGATCCTCCAGGCGGCGCTCGAGCATCTCGTCGGTGACATCGATCGCAGGCGCCGGAACGCTCAGCGCCGCGGGGTCGGCCAGGGTGACCACAGGCATCACGCTGATCGTCGCCTTGAGGCGCGCAGGTCGCCCGCGCTCCAGCTCGATGACCTCGACGTCCGGGTTGTCGATCGGGTCGAGCGACTTCTCCTCCAGGGCCTGCCTGACGACGTCAGGGACCATGGTCTCGAGCACCTCCTCGCGGAGGGCTGCCGGACCCAGCCTGGCCTCGACCAAGGCGCGCGGAGCGCGGCCAGGGCGGAAACCTTCGAGCTTGGCGCGGGATACGAGCCTGGTCAGGACCCGCTCGTAGGTGGCGTCAACCATCTCCGCGGCCACTTCGATGGTCATTCCAACCCGGCTCTTGGGCAGCTGCTCGGTGACGACGGTCAGCTGCGCAGCGGTCTTGGGCGGCATGCGCGCGAAATTCTACGGGTGCGTTGCGACCAATCCCAGCCCGAGCTTCGTCATGCATACTGAGGCTCGAAGGCCGGACTCGATATGCTCCGCCACTTGATCAAGATCGGCACCCTCGTGCCCGCCCTCGCGTTCGCGGGCAGGACTACTGCCGCGGCTCCGCCGCGGGCCTCCAGCCGCGCCAAGGCCCACCTTGCCGTGGTCGCGCTGCCGGAATCGCCCGACCAGCGGCCGCCGTCTTCGCCCAGACCGCCCCGGCCGAAGATAGTTCCCGACCCCGCCCCTGTCCCCGAAGTCCCCAGCGAACCGGAAGCGGTCGCCTCGCCGGAACCGCACTACCTGAGAACTTCGCGCCCAGGCCGGTGGCTCCCTCGGCCGCTGATGACGACCCCCGAACGCAACTTCGTGGTCGGCACCGCAGCCCTAGCGCTCAACGTCCTGGTGCTGATTCTCATCACCAGCGTGTACTTCCAGACCGCGCCCGTCACGCCCGCCAAGGCGCCCGGTGGCGTCTCGACCCCTTTGGCCCCGGGCGGACATGACACGCCGGCGCTCGCCAGCCAGCTGCTGCTGCCCGGGCCACCTTTGGCGGTCAGGGCCGAGGCTGGAAATGGCTCCGTCAAGCTCACCTGGCACGCTCCGGCCCGCGCCGGCTCGGGCGTCGTCGACTACCTGGTCGTCCACAGCCCCGACGAGATCGCGGATGCCGTCAATCCGGATGCGGTGCTCGTCGACGGCAGCACGACCACGATGGAAATCGGCGGTCTGCGCAACGGCTTCGTCTACAAATTCGCGGTTCGCGCCTACTCAGAGTCGGGCGCCGGGCCCTTCTCGGCCTTCTCTAACGAAGTCACTCCCATGGCCCCGCCCGAGCCCCCACCCGTGGCCGTGCCGCCGACGGCGCACGTCGTCAGCGGAGTCCGCATCTACTTTCAGAAGTACCCGCTCAGCTGCGAGGAGACCGCCACCTCGATGGCTCTCACCCACCAGGGCATCTACCTCAGCCAGGACCAGATCCTCGCGGAGATGGGGGCCGACACCCGCCCGATGTACGTCGACCCACAGGGCAGGGTGCGCTGGGGCGACCCCTATGTCTCCTTTGTGGGCAACGTCAACGGCAGCGAGCACAACTACACGGGCTACCAGGCCAACTACCCGCCTTTGGTCCGGGTGGCCCACAACCACGGGGCGACCATCATCGCGTACGGTCCGATGTCCGCGGCTACCATCTACGCCCAGGTCATCGCCGGCCACCCTGTGGTCGCCTACGCCACCTGGGACTGGGCGTGGCATCCGCGTCACGACTACCTGAACTTCGACGGCACGCGCTGGATCCCCTGGATCGGACCGAACTACGACGCTCACGTCTACACGGTCATCGGCGTGAGCCAGTGGGGAGTGCTCGTCAACGACCCCATCCGCGGCCAGTACTGGGTCGGTAAGGGGACCTTTGAGGCCGCTTACTCCGACTTCGGGGAGGCGATCGTCTTCGCCTGACTTACTACCCCCCACCTCGGGGGTTAGGGGTGAGGGCTTGGGCTCGGGGCCGGAGTCGGCGTCGGCGAGGCCAGCACCGGGCCGGTACCCGGGTCGGGCGGGACGATGTAGACCGGGCTCGGCGACGGCGTGGGCAGGGGGTTGTCGTTGGGCAGCCGGCCCGTCGTCACGTAGTCCGACAGGTACCAGTCGCCGTTGTTCCAGATGATGTCGGGAGGCGGGGTGTACCACTTGTCGGGGACTCCCGACAGCGCGGCCTCCATGAAGCGGTGCCAGGCCGGCGCCACCACGAACACTCCGTCCGAGCCGGGGATCATGGTGTGGGTGATGCCGAGGATGTCGCCCACCCACATCACCACCGCGATGTCCGGTGTGTAGCCGATGGTGAGGGCATCCTTGAAATCGTCGGAGGTGCCGGTCTTCGCCGCCGCGGTGCGATCGGGCAGGTGCAGCGGGCTCCGCAGACCGAAGATCGCGGCCCGGTTGGCATCGGTGGAGAGCACGTCCGACATGATGTAGGCCAGCCCGGGCTGGATCGCCTGGCGGCGCGAGGAGTCGGGGTTCGCGCGGTACAGGACCTTGCCATGCACGTCACTCACGGTGAGGATCGACTCGGCGGAGTGGTAGACGCCCATGTTCGCGTACACGGAGAGCGCGGTCACATGCTCGAGCAGGGTCACCGGGTAGCCGCCCAGCGTGAGAGCCGGACCGTAGTTGGTGAGCGGCGCCATAGCGTCGTAGCCGCCGTTCGGCAGCGGAACCCGCGGGAAGACCCCCAGGTTGCGCATGTACTCCAGGACCGCCGGCACGCCGATCGAGAGCTCGACCTTCACCGCACAGATGTTGAGCGAGTTGCCGAGCGCCTGCTTCAGGGGGAAGGTGCCGTGGATCTTGTGGTCATAGTTGTAGACCTTGTAGACCGGGCCGATGACCTGAGGGATCTCGAGCGGGTTGGGCCCGTCCACGACCGGGGTCTCCACAGTCGCTCGCCGCGCGTTGAAGACGGCTCCGTACGTGTACGGCTTGAGCGACGAGCCTGGGTTGCGAGGCACTGTCGACAGATTGATCTGGCCGCCGTTGGCGTTGTAGTCGGTGGAGCCGACCATCACCAGGATGTACCCGGTCTTGGGATCCATTGCCACCATGGCTGAACCCAGCTGTCCACCGCGATCACGCCACGTGTTCCCCGCCAGATTCTCGGTCAGCACCTGTTCACCGATCCGCTGCATGCCCAGGTCCAGGGTCGTCTTCACAAGCAGCTGCTGCTGGCCCGGTTTGAATCCGAGCTGAAGCAGCTCTTCCTGCACGTAGTCGACGAAGTGCGGGGCCAGGAAGCTGTTCTGCGGTGAGTAAAAGGTGAGCTTCTCAGCCTGTGCCGCGTCGTGCTCGAGAGGGCTGATCATGCCCACCCGCAGCATGGCGTCGAGGACTTCCTGCTGGCGCGTTTTCGACGCCTCTGGGTGGAGCAGTGGATTCCACTGGGTGGGAGCGGATGGGAGACCGGCGATGACGGCGGCCTCCGCCAGGTCCAGCTTCTTGACGTCCTTTTGAAAGTAAGTGCGAGAGGCGGCCTGCACGCCGTACGACTGCGCCCCATAGAAGTTGGTGTTGAGATAGAGCTCCAGGATCTGGTCTTTGGAATAGGTCTGCGTCAGCTGGTACGCGAGAATCACTTCTTTCAATTTGCGCTCGTAACTGCGATCCGGCGTGAGGAACAGCGACCGCGCGAGCTGCTGAGTGATCGTGGAGGCGCCGCTCACGAGCCGGCCCGCCGATTGGTTCGACAGCGCCGCCCTCAGTACCCCGAGCCAGTCGACCCCAGGGTTGTTGTAGAAGGTGCGGTCTTCGATCGCGATCGTAGCCTGGAGCACGAAGGGTGAGACTTCGTGCAGGCCGACGACCAGCCGGTGGTCACCTTGCTGGCCGACGTCGGCGAGCACGGCGCCATTGCGGTCCATGATCAAGGTGTCGGCGCGCAGGTTGCCGCTGTCCAGGCCCGCGATGGAGGGCAGGCCAATCAACAGCTGCTGCGCGTAGGAGTCGGCGACCGCCGCTCCCAGTAGCAGGAGCAGCAGCAGCACTCCAACACCGCGCCAGAACTTGCTGCGCGCAATGCGCTGGCCGATGGGCGACCAGCCGGCGTGAAGGCGCGCGCGGGTCAGGCGGCCGCGCCTGGTCTTGATCTGCTCCGGCAGCTGAACCTTGGCCACGACCCTTCGCCCTATAGGCCGAGTTGGGCGCCGACTGGCGCCCACTGCTGCCGACGGATGATCACGAGGTGGCCACCGGCGCGAGGACCAGGATGATCTGTCCCTCGTTGAGGTTGGGGTAGTGCACGTCGAGGTCGTTGATGGCGTAGAAGAGCTGATCGAACGTGATGTGGTAGCCGTGACCACGCGTCAGCCCGGGATCGTTGAGGATCACCGTGTCCGACTGGTCGTATCCCGCCACCACGAGGTAGTGCGACACGGACCATCCGTTTTCTTCGTAGTGGTAGCGATAGCCCGGGTAGTTGGGGTTGCCCAACCCGTGCGTGCGCACGCCGGCGATGACCGGACGGCCCAGCGCCAGCTGCTGCTTGATGTTGTCGCGGCTGGCGGGGAGAATCTGATAGCCCCAGCCCAGGTGCACCCTTGCCAGCTCGCCCAATTGGCGGACGGTCATGTCCGTAACCGGCTTCCACGGCGTGATGGTGTTGATCGCCCGGTCAGCCGTCGCAGGGTCGATGAGAGCGCCGGAGTGGTCGCCGTGTAGGTAGCGATCGACCATCACCAGGCTGGCCTCTTCACAGGTGTGCTGCTTCGCGCCCCAGTCGTTGAGGGGAGCTTGAGGTGTGAAGGGGACGGGCAGGAGCACGGCCGGGGGTACGTCCACATGGGCGAGCTGGGCCTGCTGGTCATCGGGGATGACTGCGTTGACCGCGTTGGGGTCAAAAGGCACCAGCTTGGGCGTGGTGAACGACACGCCCTGCACCGAGCCGTAGAGGGCTAGGCCGACGCCTGCCCCGGCGCCCAGGATCAGCAGCGTGCCGAGCCCGAGCATCCACTTGAAAAACCCAGCCATTAATTCGTAAACCGATCCTTGCTGCTCAAAGTTACGCCATCATCGGTCAAGCAGCCCTCTCGGCAGCTCCGCACCCGCGCGTGACGGAACCATGCCGGCCGCTGACATTATAGGTGACAACGCCTGGGGCTCCTCCATGGGAACGCGGCTCCAGATTAATGCGGTCCCTGAAGCTAGAATGGCCCCACCCCGCTCCCTTCAGCGGAAGCAGACAAACCATGCGCCAGAGTCATTGCAGTCCGCACCTGCGGGCACTGCCCCGCCCCCGAAATGGGTGAGGGCTGTGGGGCCATGAACGTTCCCGTGTCATGAGCGCTCGCTCCCTCGCGTATCCGCGCGCCGGAATCGCCCTTCCCGGCCTCGTTTTTCCGCGCGTCCGCACCCGCCGTCCCGCACGGCGCGATGCCGGCAATTCGTCGTCACCGGCTCGCGCGGTGACGGCATCCGGGCTCGTTGAGGTGCGTTATCCCGGCGTGCCGCGCGTTGGCCGCGACGCCTTCCGCCGCATCGCCGTCGTCGATCGCCGCGGTCCCCGCCGCTCGCATCGCGTGCACTGGGACGGCATCGCCGTGGTCGTGACCTGCGCGTTGCTTCTGGGCAGCGGCTTGGGTGTAACGGCACGCCACTACCTCAACCAATTTGCGGAGGCGGCGCCCCTACCCGGTTTGACCGAGGTCCAGGCCGAGCCCATCCCGCTCCCCGGGTCCACGCCCGCTCCCGTCCCGTCCCCCACTCCGCTGCCTGACCGCATCCTGCTGCAGGTCCCGTACACGACGCAGGCGCCTCTCGGCAACTGGGCGCAGCACCAGCACACCTGCGAGGAAGCCAACATGGTGATGCTTGCCGCTTACTGGCAGCACGACGCATCGGTGGTGATCGACCCCGGCGCGGCGGACGCCCAGATCGCCGCCCTGGTGCAGTGGCAGGTACTGCACTGGGGCTCGAAGGACGACCTCACCGACCACCGCCTTGGTGAGCTGGCGCAGCAGTATTACGGCTTCACCTATGAGGTGGTGCCCAACGACCAACAGGTGATACGCGCGCAGCTCGCGGCGGGCCGGCCGCTGATCGCCGGCGTGCGTACCCACGCCCTTGGCAACGCCAACTATCCGGGCTACGGCAACCACTACGAGCAGCCCACGTGGTCCGTTTCTCACTATGTGCTCGTGATCGGTTACGACAACGATGGCGTGTGGCTCAACGATCCCGGCATCACCAAGGGCCGCGGCTACCACATCGCCTGGGCGCAGCTGGCGCACGCGATCGACAGCCTGGACCAGCAGTACCCGGCGCTCAACGAGGGCCAGGTCCTGCTCCTGGTCGCTCCTCACGCTATGCAGAACAGACCGGCGCCAAGGGGGGAGCACCTGGAGCTGGCTCCGCCAGGCCAGGTGCCCTGAGGGGGGACGTCCCCCCTCAGAGAAGGGCTGTCTAGACCGCCCTCTCAGCGTTATCAATACGATGGTGCGGTGAGCGAGCTCGGCGCATCAGCTCCGGCCCAGCTCGGTGCGAGGGCGGTCAGCAACTCACTTTTCATACTCGGCGCTCGCGTCGTCTCGCGCGTGGTCTCGCTCGTGGTCGTGGTCAGGCTCGCCACCGCGCTCGGAGACAGCGGCTACGGTCAATACACAACCCTCATCGCGTTTTCGGCCCTTGTCTCGGTGTTCGCGGACCTTGGGTTCAATCCTCTGTACACGCGAGAGGCCGCACGCAACCCCAAGCAGCTCGGCGACTACCTAGGCACGCTGTTGGTGCTGAAGCTGGCACTCGCGGCGGTCGCTTTTGGAATTCTTGCCCTGGCGCTTTACTACGGCGCGGGTTTGGGCTCCCTCATCCTGCCGGGGGCCGCTCTCCTCGCGATGACGGCGTACGCAAACCTTCTGCGCAACACCTTTTATGCGGTGGGTCGCGCGGAGTTCGACGCCATCGCGATCCTTGGCGAGATCGCTGTGCAGGCGGGCCTGATCTTTTATGGCGCGCACATCCACGCCTCGGTGTCGTTCTACGTCTGGGCCTACGCCGCCTCGTTCGCGTTTACGATCGTCTACTCGCTGGTCGTCATCAACTGGTTCCGGATGGGCCGCATCCACGTCGGGCTGGATCCCAAGCTCGTGCGGAGCTGGCTGCCGCTGGCGCTCCCATTTGCTTACACGTTCTTCTTGACCAACCTCTACTTTCGCGCTGACGTACCCATCCTTCAGCACTTCCGCTCGTTCGCCGAAGTCGGCTGGTACCAGTTCGCGTATAAGCCCTTCGAAGCGCTGCAGTTCATACCTTTGGCCATTCAGGTCGTGGTCTACCCGGTGCTCGGCGTCTACTACCTCACCGACCCCGATCGTCTTCGGCTCGCATACAAGCGGTTCTTCAAGGTCTTGGTGCTGCTGGGCTGGCCGCTGACGGTGGGGACGTTCGTGCTGGTGCATCCCATCGGCAGGCTGTTCCAGCTTTTCCCCGAGTCCGAACCCGCGCTCCGAATCCTTGCCTTCGGGATCGTGTTCCTGTTCGCCAACTCCGCTTTCTACGCCATGCTCAACGCCACCAACCGTCAGGGCCTCAACGCGTGGGCGACTGGCCTGGCCGCGGGAATCAACATCGTCCTCAACCTGATCCTGATCCCCTTTTACGGCTACCTGGCGGCCAGCGCCACGACCGTGCTGACCGAGGCCGCGCTGTGCACTTTCGGTTGGTGGTTCGTCCAGCGCCGCCGCGCGGACCTGCGACTGCCCTGGCTGCGTCTCAGCTGGCGGGTGCTGCTGGCGGGCGCGATCATGGGGATCGTCCTGTATCCGATGGCGCGGTTCTCCGTCTTCCTGAGCGCACCGGTAGGGGCCATCGCCTACGCGGTGGCGGTCTACCTGCTGCGCGCGATAGAGCCCGAGGAGTGGGCGCTCGCGCGCCGCGGCGTGCTCGCCCGCTTGAAGAGGAGCAGCGCCGGCTAGGCGGAACCTCGCGGGCGGGCGAACACCTCGTCGGCGGGCACCAGACGTTCCTGGCGGGTGCCGGGGGTGTGGACGCGGACGCCGGGGCGCCCCGCGCTGCCGAGCTCCCAGCCCGCCGAGTACAGCCGGGCCGCCTCGGCTAGGTCAGAGGCCTGGGCAGCCTTCACCCCGTCGGTGAAGGTCAACGATTGAGCCCTCGCGCCCGGGAAGCCGAGCCGCACCTCGCCGCCGGTCTTGAGGTTGTACGCGTAGTCGTCGAGCGAGCCGGACTCGGCGCCCGCCACCAGGTCGGCGATGTTGGGAAAACGCCCCTCCTTCATGGCCGCTTTGAAGTCGGCACGCGACTCCCGGTGGGCTGTGCGTTCGCGGCGCCGCAGCTCCGTGAGCAGTAGGTCGCGCTGGCCGCGAACGGCGGCCAGGTCCTGCTCCAGTGGGCGCATCCGCTCGCGGACGCCGGCGATGCGGCGCTCGAGCTCGGCGGATTCGAGGGCGCTCAGGTCCTCGGCCATGAACCTGCGTCACCCGTGCTCTCGGCCGGGCGATTACGAAATCCCGCGAACAGCGCGAGGTCGTAGAAGATTTTGAGGACACCTCCAGCGTAGAACGGAAAGCCGAAACTGGCCGCGCCTATGGCGATTCCGGTGAGCACCGGTCCGAAGGACTGCCCCACTCCGCGCACCGCGCCAGTCATGGCCACCGCGCCGGCACGCTCGGCGGCCGGCACGATCGACACCACGTACGCCTGTCGCACCGGCACGTCCATCTGCGAAAGGGAGAAGCGCGCCAGCAGGATCGCGATCGCCCAAGGCAGGCTGGGACTCAAAGGCACGAGCAGCAGCAAGAGGTTGCTCGGTAGGTGGGTGAAGACCATCGTGTTGATGAGACCGAAGCGATCGCCCAGGCGACCGGCTGCCTCGTAGGAGACCGCTTGTAGGACGGCGATCGCGGCGAAGAGCGGTCCCAGCACGGACGTGCCGGCCGCGAATCTCACGTGCAGCCAGTACGCGATGACGGCGTTGGCGACGAAGCCACCGCCCAGCGAATCCAGCGCGAAGAGCGCCGCCAGCCCGACCAGGGGCCGGAAACTGCCGAACGTGGCTGCTGCTCGAGGCGCCTCGACGCGGGCGCTCATCAAGAGTGGGAGCAGCGCGGTCGCCGCGCCGATCGCTGCATACAGCAGGAAGAAAGCGCGGCCCCCGCCGGAACCTGTCGCCAGGGCCGCTGCCAAACCACCCGCGGCAGTGAACAACCCGCCGGTCAATGAATAGCGCCCAAAAGCCACGTTTCTTCGCGCGGCCGGCACCGCCTCCGCGAGCACCGCCTGCTCGACGGCCGCGAAAGGGCCCAGATCGACGCTGGCGGCCCCGAGCATGCCCGTGAGACCGGCGGCCACCAGCAGCGGCGCCTGGGTGGCCAGACCCAGGTCGAGGCCGGTCAGGGCCATTAATGCGCCTGCGACCGCAAGGGTGCTCCGGCGGCCGAAGCGCGTCGCCAGCCAAGCCGCGCCGAGCCCCGACAGCGATGCCGCGGCCAGGCCGAGGCCAAGCGTGAGCCCAATCAGGCCAGGCGGTAGGCCACGGCTTTCGAGGTGGACTCCGATCAGTACCGCCGAGAACCCGAAGCCGAACGCGCGCAGGCCGCGAGCGACGAGCAGCAGACCGCGGTCCACGCCAGAAACCCTAAGCCGATGCTTTAGGAGGGCGCCTCCGCCGGATCAACAGGATTCCCACCGTCAGCGCAACCAGCGCCAAGACGGTGGCGGCGATGCCGACCGAATGCACGACGCTTCGCAGTGCACGCCGATCATCGTGGCGCCGCCCTCAGTGGCCGCCAGGAGGTCACCCTCACTTACGCCGGCGGTGACGAGCTCCGAAGCCTTCAGGCGCAGGAGGCTGTCCGTGCCCGGGTGCGGGTTGCCGGGGGTGGCCCGATCGGCGTAGTAGACCTCTCCGCCGGCCAATAGACCGTTGGGAACGAAGCCGACGCCCTCGACACCAATGTCTCCACCAATCGGGAGACCAGACCTCGCAACCACGCTCACGCTGCCATTGGGCGCGATGGCATAGATGTTGCCGCTCAGCTCGTCCGGCGCGATGAGTGCACCGCCGAACGATCCGAAGCTGCGCGGCGCCACCGCCAACCCTCCTTCCATGACTGGTGCCGACCGCGTGATCACCTGGACGCCACCCGCGCAATCCATCGCGGCGATGACCGTTTTGCCGCTGGCTCCCCCGCTCACGAGTAAGCGATAGCCGAAGTCGCCGGTCGTATCGAAGGCGATGCCAGTGAGGGATTGCACTCCGGGGACCGTCGCAAACGGCGAAGCATGACCGAGCTGATCGACGCGAGTGATGCCAAGCGGCGCATGAAGCCGCAGTACGAACACGTCGTCCTTGAGGAAATTGCAGCCGGCGCCAGGATGGGGACCGGGCGCCACCGCAAAGTAAGCTTCGGCACCCGGGTCGTCGGCATAGCCTCCGGTTCCAGCGGCGAAGGGAGTCACGGTCCCGGCCGGGTCGACCAGGTAAAGGCGGGCCGACCCCGCGACGATCAGAGACCCGTCGCCACGCGGACCTCCGACGTCGAAGACGCCGGGGATGCTTCGCCACTGCTCCCAGGCGGCGCCGGCCGCCTGAGCCGGCGTGGCGGGCAGCACGACCAGCGTCAGCACCGCCAGCAGCGCCGATCTAGAGCGCATCAAGACCCCAATGGTATTTCAACGCCGATGTTGAAAAACTCGTAGACTTGAGAACGTGGACTCCAGGCGCGAGACCATACTCGCTTTCCTCAAGACCAGCGGCCAAGCCACGCTGGGCGAGGTCGCCGCGCAGCTCGAGATCTCCAAGCAGGCGGCGCTTCGCCACCTGGAGGCCCTGGATGCGGACGGGCTGACCATCGTTGAGCGCGACGATCGGCACCGGCGCGGCCGTCCCGAAAACGTCTACAGGCTCACAGCCGCCGCCGGTGACCACTTCCCAGACGGGCACCGCGAGCTGGCGGGCGACCTGGTCGAGTTCCTTTCCGAGCAGCAGCTGAAGCGGTTCTTCGAGCTCCGCGCCGCGCGGTTGGAGGCCGAATACTCCCGCCGCATGGCGGGGCTAGACTTTGAGGGACGCGTCCGCGAGCTGGCGAAGCTTGCCACCGAGCACGGCCACATGGCCAAGGTGGTGGAACTTCCTGAGGGTGGGCTCGCGATTCGTCACTGCAACTGCCCGATCCAGGACGTCGCCGCGCGCACAGGGCTGCCCTGTCACAACGAGCAGCAGATGTACCAGCGCCTGCTCGGAGCGCCTGTCACACGTTCGACCTGGATGGGCGATTCGGCGCCCGACTGCACGTATGAGATCAAGGAGCACGGAAAGAGAGTTGGCTGATTTCGAGATCCGAGACCTGAAGGCCAGCGTCGAGGGCAAGGAGATCCTCAAAGGCGTGACGCTCGCCATCTCCAAGGGCGAGGTGCACGCGGTGATGGGGCCCAACGGCTCAGGCAAGTCAACGCTCTCGCATACCTTGATGGGACACCCCGGCTACGCGGTCGACGGCGGCGAGGTGATCTTCAAGGGCCAGAACGTCCTGGCGCTGGCGCCCGATGAGCGTGCACGGCTGGGCATGTTCCTCGCGTTCCAGTACCCGGTCGTCGTGCCGGGCATCTCGATGACCAACTTCCTGCGCACAGCGCTCAACGCGAAGCGCGGATACGACGGCAAGGACAAGTCCAAGCAGATATCACCCAAGGAGTTCCGCTCACTGATGAAGAGCGAGCTCGAGGTCCTCCACATGGACGACTCGTTTTTGCCCCGCTACATCAACGACGGTTTCTCGGGTGGCGAGAAGAAGCGCGCGGAGATCCTGCAGATGGCGATCCTGAAACCCGAGATCGCGATCCTCGACGAGACCGATTCAGGCCTCGACATCGACTCGATCAGGTTCGTCGCCGCGGCCGTGAATCGAATGCGTGGCCCTGACCTCGGCGTGCTGATCATCACCCACTACACGCGCGTTCTCGAATTCATCAAGCCCGACTTCGTGCATGTGCTCGTGGACGGAAGGTTCGTGCTGTCGGGCGGCCCGGAGGTCGCCGATCGGCTCGAGAAGACTGGTTACTCGGAGTGGGCCGACGCTGACGAGCCGGCAGTGTTGAAGCCCGAGGAGGTTGCCTGATGGCGACGGTACCCAAGGTCGACGTCGGCACCGACTACAAGGAGAAGTATGGCTTCTTCGTCCCCGAGGACTACGTCTTCAAGGCCAAGCGAGGCCTGAACCCGGAGATCGTCAGCGAGATCTCCTGGATGAAGAAGGAACCTGAGTGGATGACGAAGCTGCGGCTCCGCTCGCTGGAGATCTTCCGCAAGAAGCCCATGCCCAAGTGGGGGGCCGACCTTTCGGTGATCGACTTCGAAAACATCTTCTATTACCTCAAGGCATCCGACAAGCAGTCGACGTCTTGGGAGGACCTGCCGCCGGACATCAAGGCGACCTACGACCGGTTGGGCGTGCCCGAGGCGGAGCGGAAGTTCCTCGCCGGCGTCTCCGCGCAGTACGAGTCCGAGGTCGTGTACCACTCGCTGCAGGAGGAGCTGACCAAGAAGGGAGTCATCTTCACCGACACCGATTCAGCGCTCCGTGACCACCCTGAGCTGTTCAGGAAATACTTCGGCACCGTGATCCCGCCCGCGGACAACAAGTTCGCGGCCCTGAACACCGCGGTCTGGTCGGGCGGCTCGTTCATTTACGTGCCCAAAGGCGTGCGCGTGGAGATCCCACTGCAGGCCTACTTCCGCATCAACGCCGAGAACATGGGCCAGTTCGAGCGGACGCTGATCATCTGCGACGAGGGCTCCTTCGTCCACTACATCGAGGGCTGCACCGCGCCCATCTACAGCACCGACTCGCTGCACTCAGCGGTGGTCGAGATCATCGTGATGAAAAACGCCCGCTGCCGCTACACGACGATCCAGAACTGGTCCACCAACGTCTTCAACCTGGTGACCAAGCGCGCGATGGCTTACGCCGACGCGACTATGGAATGGGTTGACGGGAACCTGGGCTGCCTCGCGGCCGGCACCAAGGTATTCACAAACAACGACGTCAAATCGATCGAGAGAGTCGGGGTCGGCGATTTCGTTTACAGCCTCACTCCTGACTACGTCTGGGAGCGGCAGGCGGTGACAGCGACCAAGGTCAATCCGCCAAGGCCGACGTGGCGCATGACGACTGCCGATCATCGCGAGGTGGTGGCAACCGACAACCATCCGTTCCTCGTTTTGCGCAAGACCGGCCGTCTTCGCCAGGTTTCTTGGATGCCTCTCAGCGACATTCGCATGGGAGATGAAATCGCGATCTCCGGTGTTATTCCTGATCGCGGCCAACCGTACGAAATCCCCAACATCGAAACAGTCGGTCGCACTGCGGTCTGTCTCCCTCATGTCACCGACCCTGAGCTCATGTGGCTTATGGGCTTCTACCTCGGGGACGGCACGAAGGAGCGAGGCCGGGTCACGTTCTGCGTACCCGAGGAAGACAAATCGTACGAGCGTGTCATGGACGCCATGCGCAACATCTTTGGGCTGGAAGGAAAGCTGCACCTCAAAGTTCAACTCCGTTACGCGTCAACGGATTTCTCGAGCTTCATCGATGCGGTCGGCTTCGGCGGGAGCGCCAGCACCAAGCGGTTGCCGCAGTGGGTCTACACGCTGCCTTTCGAGCAGAAGCGAGCCCTAATCGACGGCTACATAGCCGCCGACGGACACGTGCGCGCCAACCACAAGAACCTTTCAGTCACCAGTGCAAGTCGCGAGCTCCTCGAGGACGTCAAAGCGCTGGCCCTCTCAGCTGGTCTGAATCCGTTGAAGGTCGTCACCTGGACCCGCCGCGAGACAAAGCCACTGGGCGTGGAAGAGAAGGAGTACACGCACCACCATCTTTACTTCGGTGAACGCAACCCTGACGCTCCTGTCTACTTCAGCCCGGTGATGTCGATCGCCGAAGCCGGCGTGCAGCCGACATACGACATCGAAGTCGATGGCCAGCACAACTTCATCGCCAACGGAATCGTGGCGCACAACTCGCAAATCACTATGAAGTACCCGAGCGTCTACCTGATGGAGCCGGGCGCCAAGGGAGACGTGCTCTCGGTCGCGTTCGCCGGCAAGGGCCAGCACCAGGACGCCGGCGGCAAGATGATCCACGTCGCGCCGAACACGACCTCGACCATCACCTCGAAGTCGATCTCGAAGGCCGGCGGGCGCACGTCGTACCGCGGGCATATCAAGGTCTACCCCGGCGCCAACAACTGCAAGTCGTTCGTCAAGTGCGACGCGCTCCTCCTCGACGACACGTCGCGCTCGGACACCTATCCCTACAACGACGTCGACGCTGACAACGTGACCCTCGGCCACGAGGCGACCGTGAGCAAGGTCTCTGACGAGCAGCTCTTCTACCTCATGAGCCGCGGGATCACGCGCAACGAAGCCGAGACGATGATCGTCAACGGCTTCATCGAGCCCTTCACCAAGGAGCTTCCGCTCGAGTACGCGGTGGAGCTGAACCGCCTCATCCAGCTCGAGATGGAGGGGTCCGTAGGGTGAGCGCGGCCTCCTAATGCCGCTTACGGTCCAGTCCATGGAGGAGATCGCCTCCCTCCATGGCGAGCCCGACTGGCTGCGCAAGCGCCGCCGCACGGCGCTGGAGGCTTTCGAGCGCCTGCCGCGGCCAAGTAAGACCGACGAAGAGTGGCGCCGGACCGACGTGAGCGGACTCGACCCGTCCGCGTTCGGGCCCTTCGAGCAGAAGAACGGCGCCGCCCCCACCGAGACCCTGCCGGGAAAGGAGACCGCCGGCGTGCTTCTCCAGCACGGGTCGCAGCCGGTGAGCGCAGTCCTCGATCCGGAGCTGCAGCGGCGAGGCGTGATCTTCACATCCTTGACGGTGGCCGCCAAGGACCACCCCGAACTCCTCCAGCCGCTCCTGTTCAGCCAGGTGCGCCCCGACCGTGATCGCTTCTCGGCGCTGCACGCAGCCTTCTTCAGCGGCGGAGCGTTCCTCTACGTGCCGGACGGGGTGACTATCGACCAGCCTATCGTGAGCCAGTTCTGGTCCGCCGAGGGTGGCACCGCGGTGCTTCCGCACACGCTGATCGTCGCCGGGCGCGGCGCGCGCTTCAACTATCTCGACGAGTACCTGTCACCGGCGGACGAGCCCGTTGGCTATAAGAGTGGTTCAGCGGAACTCTTCCTTGGCGAGGGCTCGACGGTCGGCTACGTCGCGCTCCAGAAGTGGGGGCGCAACGCGTGGCACCTGGCGGACCAGCGTGCTCGCCTGGACAAGGACGCAACGTTACGGCTCTTCAACGTCACGCTCGGCGCGCGCTTCTCCAAGACCCGCGTCGAAGCGTCGCTGCAGGGACAAGGCGCGGATGCCGAGCTCAAGGCGATTTACTTCGCCTCCGGCGAGCAGTTCTTCGATTTCCACACGCTCCAGGACCACCAGGTGGGCAACACGAGGTCCGACCTTCTCTTCAAAGGCGCGCTGCAGGACGTGGCACGAACTGTTTACGCAGGGCTCATCAGGATCGAGAAGGGCGCGGCCCACTCGGACGCATACCAGGCCAACCGGAACCTTGTGCTCTCGGATCATGCGAAGGCGACATCGATCCCCATGCTCGAGATCGACAACAACGAAGTGCGCTGCACGCATGGAGCCACGGTCGGCCCAGTCGATCCACAGCATCTCTTCTACCTGCGGTCGCGCGGCATCCCCGAGGCCACGGCCAAGCGGATGATCGTGCAGGGCTTCTTCGGCGCCGTCCTCGAGCGGATCCCATTCGAGCACGCGCGTGGGCTGATCGAGGCCGAGCTGGAGGCGCGCCTTGGCTAGGTTTCGGGTCGCCTCGGTGGCCGATGTGCCCGCCGAGTCGTTGAAGAGGGTCGACGCCGGGCGCACGCCCATCTGCCTCGCGCATGCAGAGGATGGCAACTTCTACGCCCTTAACGACATCTGCACCCACGAGGAGTTCAATCTGAGCGAAGGCGAGCTGTGGGGCATGGACGTGGAGTGCCCTCAGCACGGCTCGCGCTTCAACCTGGTCACAGGCAAAGTGACCGGCCTGCCGGCTGTGATCCCGGCCACGACCTACCCGGTAACGGTGGACGGTGACGACCTGATCGTCGACGTCCCGGACTGAATACCCCATGAATTCCGCACGCTTGTTGATAGGGGGGAGCGTCCCCCCTTGCGGTGGCCGGGCAGAGCCCTTCTCCCAGCGCGCCCCCCTGCCCCGCGAATTCATGGGGACCCCTTGGAGCCAGTGATGGCGACGCAGACCTCACGCCTCGACGTGGCCGCGATCCGCAGCGACTTCCCGATCTTCGAGACCGGCATCGCCTACCTCGACTCCGCGAACACGTCGCAACGACCGCGCCAGGTGACTGGGGCGATGATGGATTACTTCGAACGCTTCAACTCCAACATCCATCGCGCCGCGTACCACATCGCGGAAGAGGCAACCGACCGTTACGAGGGCACCCGCGAAAAGGTGCGGGCATTCATCAACGCCGCCTCGACCAAGGAGATCGTCTACACCCGAGGCACCACCGAGGCCATCAACCTGGTCGCTTACTCGTGGGGCCGCAAGCACATCAAGCCTGGCGATCTGATCGTGCTGACCATACTCGACCACCACTCCAACATCGTGCCCTGGCAGATCCTGGCGGCCGCCAACGATGCCCGCATCGAGTATGTCGACATCGACGAGCGGGGCGAGCTCCGGCAGGACCAGTTCCACGACCTGCTCGAGCGATCGCCGAGGCTGGTGGCGTTCAGCCAGGTCAGCAACGCCCTCGGCACCATAAACCCGGCGCTCGAAATGGTGGCCGCGGCCAAGGCAGCCGGCGCCACCGTGCTCGTCGACGGAGCCCAGGGAGCCCCGCACCAGGGTGTCGACGTTCAGGCGTTGGGGTGTGACTTCTACGCTTTCAGCGGCCACAAGATGCTGGGGCCGACCGGCGCCGGCATCCTCTACGGCCGTCGCGAGCTCCTCGAGGCGATGGACCCGTTTCAGTCCGGCGGAGACATGATCAAAGCCGTCCGCATCGAGGGCACCACCTACCACGACCTGCCCTGGAAGTTCGAGGCAGGCACGCAGGCGATCGGCGAAGTCATCGGGCTTGGCGCAGCTGTCGATTATCTAAGCGGCTTGGGAATGGACGCGGTTCGCGCACATGAGCGAGAGATCACTGAGTACGCATACGAAGCGCTGAGCGACATCGACGGGCTCACCCTCTACGGTCCGCCGCCGTCGCGCCGCGCAGGCGTGATCTCCTTCTCCCTCGCCGGCATCCACCCGCACGACCTGGCCACAATCGCGGACCGCGACCAGGTGTGCCTGCGCGCCGGCCATCACTGCGCGATGCCGCTAATGACACGACTCGGCATCGTCGCCACAGCCCGCGCCTCCTTCTACGTCTACACGCAGAAGGATGAAGTCGACCGATTGGTGGGTTCCATCAAAGAGGCCCAGCGAATCTTCCAATGAGCAGCACCGCCGCCGACGATCAGTTTTACCGGGAGTACATCCTCGACCACTACAAGAACCCTCGTAATTTCGGTCGCCTCGAGCACCCCGACATCAGCCACGAGGAGGAGAACCCCCTCTGCGGCGATGTCGTCGGGATGGACTTCCGCGTCAAAGACGGGGTGATCGAGGATGTCCGCTTCCACGGCCGCGGGTGCGCCATCTCGCAGGCGTCCGCGTCCCTGCTCACCGAGCGTCTCATGCGCCTGCCCCTGAACGAGGCGAAGAAGATCGGGAAGTCGGAAGTACTCGGAGAGCTGGGGATCCAGATCTCGCCCGCCCGCATCAAATGCGCCCTGCTCCCGCTGAAGGTCTTGAAGGTGGGCGCGTACGGATTGGCCGGCGAGGACGAAGATGAGGAGTAAGACATGACCATGACCGACCAGGAGGCGCCGTTCCGCGACCTGAAGCTGGACGACATTCGCAAGCTTATCGACGACGGCTACGAGGTCGTGGACGTGCGCGAGGACTGGGAGTGGAACAAAGGCCACCTGCCCGGAGCGCGCCACGTCGTGCTGGCCGCAATCCTTGCCCACCCCACAGCGCAGAAGTTCCGCGACCGCACGATATTCGTCTGTGCCGTGGGCGAGCGGTCCGCGGTCGCTGCGGAGATGGCCGTGGCGCTGGGAGTCAAGGACGTCGTCAACTTCCGCGGCGGCACCAAGGCCTGGAAAGAGGCCGGTCTACCCTTGGAGCAGCCATGAGTGACCACCCGCCGACAACCCAGGTCGCGCCGGACTCTACGGTCAAGCCTGAGGATGTCATCGAGGTCCTGCGCCAATGCTTCGACCCCGAGATCCCGGTCAACATCGTCGACCTGGGCCTGATCTACGACATCGCGATCAAGCCCGAGCGCATCGACGTGAAGATGACCCTGACCGCGCTGGGCTGTCCGATGGCTGCCGACGTGATGGCCGACGTTCGCGACCACCTGCTGTCCCTGCCGGGCGTCAAGGATGCAGGCGTCGACATCGTCTACGAACCCGTGTGGACCCCGGACCGCATGTCCGAGGAGGCGCGCTGGGAACTGGGCATGGTCTGACGACCCTGCCTATGAGGGAAAACCCCAGGCGGTTTTCCCTCATCGCCGGGCGGCTTCGCCGCGCGGCTGCGCCCATTCCGGATTGATGTGATTTGTTGAAAGTCACTCCCTGCCGCGTTGTGAGGCCAGGGTGCGAGCGATGCGACGGCCGGAATGAATCCGGCCTACTGGCCGCGCTAGAAGTGATGTAGAACTCACCTCGTGCGGGTACTCATGTCCTGCCGCCCCGCGTATGGCCACTACACACCCATGGTGGCTCTCGCCACCGCGCTCCTGAAAGCCGGGCACAACGTGCGGTTCGCCACCAGCGCGCCTCTCGACGAGGCCATCCGCGGCGATGGCTTCGACGTGGAGACGGTCGGATTGTCGACGGCCGAGATACGGGAGGCCCGCGAGAAGGATCCTGCGTTTCCGAAGTTCTACGAGGCGGGCCGACGCATGAGGATGGCTGCGTTCTCGAAGTCGTTCGCAGACTTTGAGGTGCCACCCAGGGTCGCCGGCCTGCGCCGGGTCATCCAGACCTGGCGCCCGAGCCTGCTGATCCACGAGATGTCCGAGTTCGCCGGCCCGCTGGCCGGGGCCTTGGAAGACCTGCCCACCGTCAACCACAGCTTCGGCCCGCTGGTGGAGGCCGACGTGATGGCGGCAGCCGGGGCTGTTGCCGCCAGGCACTGGCTGGATAACGGGCTGAGCGCACCGGATCGAGGAGGCATGTACGGGCGCCTCTACCTCGACCTCGCACCTCCGAGCCTCCAGTACCCCCACATAGCCACCGTGTCTGCAGTCCAGCCCTTGCGACCGGTGCCGCTGGAGCTGACCTCTGCGGAGGCGCCCGAGTGGTTGTCCCAGCTGGGCCGCCGTCCCGTCGTCACGGTGACGTTCGGCACCGTGTTCAACGACCGCATCGATCTCTATCGCACGGTCATTGACGGCCTCGCCGGGACTGACCTGGACGTCGTCATCACGAGCGGCCGGTCGGAGGCAGCCAAGGCGCTCGTTACGCTTCCGGCGAACATCCAGGTGCACGAATGGGTGCCGTGGGCGCTCCTGCTCGCGCGCAGCGCGGTCGTCGTGAGCCACGGCGGCGCCAGCTCGACCCTGGGACCGCTCTCGCTCGGCCTGCCGCTCGTCGTGGTCCCTTTGGGCGCAGACCATTTCACGAACGCGGGCTTGATGTCGTCGGCCGGTGCTGCGATCGTCCTGGAAGCAGAAACGCTCACAGCGACTGGCTTGCGCGACGCTGTCACCACCGCGCTCGTGGGGCCTGCACGCACCGCAGCGCGTCGCATCGCTGCCGAGATTGCTGAGATGCCGGCGCCAGAGGCTGTCGTGCCGGTACTGACGAAAATCGCCGCGTGAGTGTTGCGGCTCAGCAACCGGTCGTGGCGATCATCTCGATCGTCCGGGACAACCATTAAATGAACCTGCCGCAGCGCCAAACGGTGGTGCTGAGCACGGGCTCCTTACACTTAAGACTCGTGCCTGACTTCAGCCCTGGGCTCGAAGGCGTGGTCGCGGCCGAGACAGCCGTCAGCGAGGTCGACGGCACCAACGGCCGCCTCATCTATCGCGGTGGATATCTAATCGAAGACCTGGCTCCGGTCGCGAGCTACGAAGAGATCGCCTACCTGCTGTGGCACGGCGAGCTCCCCACCGAATCACAGCTTGACGGCTTGCGTCACCAGATGGCCGCGGCGCGGCGCCTCAACGACGCCGGCCGCGGCGCACTGATGGCGATGGACCCGGCGAGCGATCCTATGGACACACTGCGCACTGTCGTGTCCGCCCAGGGTGCGACCCAAGCGCTGACCAAACCCACCCTCGACGAGGCGATCCCGCTCACCGCGGTGTTTCCAACCATCGTCGGGGCCGCCTATCGGCGAAGGCAGGGCAAGGACGTGATCGAGCCGCGCGACGAGCTGGGCCACGCCGCCAACCTGCTGTGGATGATGGAGGGCAAGGAGCCCGCCGCCGACCGGACACACTGGGTCGAGTCGTACCTCGTCCTTCTCGCCGACCACGGGCTCAATGCTTCGACGTTCACCGCCCGTGTCATCGCCTCCACACAGAGCGACCTCGCCTCCTGCGTGGTCGGCGCCATCGGCGCCCTCAAGGGACCGGGCCATGGCGGCGCTACCTTCGCGGCGCGCACCATGCTCGACAAGATCGGCTCTGCCGACAACGCGGAGAAGTGGCTGCACGAGGCCCACGCACGCAACGAGCGATTCGCCGGTTTCGGCCATCGCGTCTACCGTACGTACGACCCGCGGGCGAAGATCCTTCGCGAGCTGGCCAAGACCGCCGCCCCCGACCTGCATCGCATCGCCGCTCGAACCGAGGAGGTGGCGTTGAGCATCCTCCACGAGGCGCACCCCGAGCGGCCCAACGCCACCAACGTTGACTTCTGGGCTTCCGTGGTGCTCACCGGCGCAGGCATCCCCAAGGAGCTCTTCACCTGCGTCTTTGCCACCTCTCGCGTCTCGGGTTGGACGGCCCACGTGCTGGAGGCTCTGCAGGACCTTCGCATCATTCGTCCGGCCTCGGTCTGGATCGGACCGGCGCCCGGGAGGAAACCGCTGGCGCTCGCCAAGCGATGACGAGCGAGTACGTTCCAGGCCTGGAAGGCGTTGTGGCGGCCCAAACCGCCATCTCACTCGTCGACGGCGCCAACGGCCGCCTTGTTTACCGCGGGTATGTCATCGCGGACCTCGCCGAGGACATGTCGTTTGAGGAGGTCGCTCACCTCTTCTGGCACGGTCGCCTGCCCACCAGGTCCGAGCTGGACGCGCTGTCTCTCGAGCTGGCGGGCTCGCGGCAGCTGACGCCCGCCGCGGCCACGACGCTCGCAGCGCTTCCCGCGGACACGGACCCCATGGACGTGCTCCGCAGCGTTGTCTCCGTCCAGGGCGTCGAACACAGGCTGGAGAAACCGACGATTCCGCTCGCTATTCACGCGACGGCCTCGTTCCCCACCATTCTCGCGACGTATCACCGCCGCCGGCGTGGTCAAGCGCCGGTGCCGCCGCGGGCCGACCTCGGCCACGCGGCCAACTACCTCTACATGCTGAACGCGAAGGAGTCGGCGCCCGAGCTGGTGCACGCTCTCAACACATACCTTGTGCTTCTCGCGGACCATGGCATGAACGCGTCGACTTTCACCGCTCGGGTGATCGCCTCGACGGAGTCCGACCTTGCCTCGTGCCTGGTCGGCGCCATCGGCGCCCTGAAGGGTCCCGCGCACGGCGGCGCGCCGTCGGCGGTCATGGACCAGCTCGAGCAGATTGGCACTGCCGACAACGCCGAGCATTGGATGCGCGACGCCCGGGCGCGCAAGGTGCGTTTCATGGGTTTCGGGCACCGCGTCTACCGCACCTATGATCCGAGGGCGAAGATCCTCAAGGCCATGTGCGAGCGCCTCAATCCCAAGTTCTACGAGCTCGCGTCCAGGGTCGAGGAGACTGCGCTGAGCATCCTGCACGAGGAGCACCCGGAGCGTCCGCAGGCGACAAACGTCGAGTTTTACTCGGCCGGCGTCCTGCAGGCCATAGGGCTGCCCACAGACTTTTTCCCGCCCACGTTCGCCGTGGCTCGGGTGGCGGGCTGGTCAGCCCACGTTCTGGAACAGAGCGCCAACAACCGCCTCATCCGCCCTCAATCGGAGTACACCGGACCCGAACCGCGAAAGCCGGTACCGCTCGCCGAGCGGGGGTAGCACTCGATTCTTCGTCTGGACGCGCGGGCTAACCGCAATCTCGGCGCTGCCGGCCTCGCGTGGTTCTTGCTGCTTGCGGCTGCGGTCAGCGCCTGGTTCGTCTTCGATCCGGTGCGCCGCGATCCGCTGAACAACGACCTGACCCTCACCTACATGGCGGCAAGAATCGGTTTCGAGCACGGCTGGAATCACATGTACTCGCTCGAACTTCAGCAGCAGCTCTTCTCCCAACTGCGCCCAGATGCTCAGTTCACTGACGGCGAGCGGTACATCTCCCTGCCACCGCTCGCGTTTCTAGTGCTGCCCCTCGTCATCGTGGGTGCGCAGTGGGCGTTCTATGCCTGGTCGGCGCTGTCGCTGGTGGCGCTGGTGGCGGCGTGGTGGCTGGCTTCCCCTGGGCGGGGCTGGACACGTTCGGTGTGGCTGCTTGCAGCCCTGGCCTGGTATCCGGTTCTGTACGGCCTCAGCTTCGGCCAGCCCGTATCTCTCGTTCTTCTGGCGGTGGCCGCCTCCTGGAGGCTCGCCGAAGCCGAAAAACCCTATCTTGCCGGAGCCGTCTTGGCGCTCACCATCGTGAAGCCTCAGCTCACGCTGGCCGTGCCGGCAGTCCTCCTGGTGGCCGGCCATTGGCGAGTCGCTGCCGGATGGGCGATGACGAGCGCAGCCTTCGCAGTCATATCGGTTCTGCTGGTGGGGGGTCAGGGCATTGGCGACTATCGCGGCCTCGCCGCCACCGCCCAGGCGAGCTTCAACAACCGTTACTTCACAGTGGCCTACATCGTCGGTCCGGGCGTTCTGAGCTACCTGGCGCAGGCGGCGCTGGGTGCGGTCGGCCTCGTCGGGGCTTTTCTTAACCGTGACCGCAGTCTTGCTCGCCTCGTCGCCCTCGGCCTGGTCACGTCGACTTTGGTCGCTACATACTGGCACCTCCAGGACTTTTCGATCCTCGTCGTTGCGGCCTGGCTGTTCTGGCGCGATGACCCGCCTGTCTGGCAGCGACTCTGGCTGCTTGTGGTGGTGGTCACCGCCGAGCTGGCATGGCCGCTTCGGCCGCTGCCGCTGCTGGTCGCCGTGATCGTGTGGTTCGCCTTTCTGGTCGTCCCATCGCGCCGAGAGCACCAGACGCGCCCCAGGCGGGCGCGGCCGGCGCCGACACCAGCCTGAATGACCGTCGCCGACTTCCGCATCCCGCGGGCTCGCCTGCTGGTCGTGGCCGGCACCGTCATCGGAGTGGCCGCAATGCTTTGGCTGTCCCGCGGCTTCTACTTCTACTTCGACGAGTGGGACTTCATCCTCACCGCTCCAGATTGGACCTGGACGACCTATCTGCAGCCTCACAACGAACACCCGGTGATGCTGCCCCGCCTCATCTATGCCGTGCTGCTGGCGACAGTGGGACTGCGCAGCTACCTGCCCTACATGGCGGTCCTGCTGGCGCTGCACGCGGCCAGCGTCGTGCTCCTGTTCGAGCTGGCGCGCCGCCGAGGCGGCGACCTCGTGGGCATCGCTGCTGCGGCGCTGCTTTTGGTCCTCGGTGCCGGCTGGGAGAACCTGCTCTGGGCGTTCCAGATCGCGTTCGTCGGCTCGGTGGCGTGCGGGCTCGGAGCGCTGCTCACCCTGGAGGGCCCAGCCACACGAGCCCGCTCCATTCTCGCCGCCGCGCTGCTCGGCGGGTCGCTGATGTTCTCGGGGATCGGGGCGTTCTTCGGCTTGGCCGTGGCCGTGCGGCTTGCCTGGACGCCTGGCCGGCGCCGCGACCTGATGTGGCTGGTACCGGTCGCCCTTGCCCTCGGCGCCTGGTATCTCGCTTTTGGGCATCGCGGCGCTCCGCCCAATCCGCCGCCGTCGGCCGCCAATATCGTGCTGCTGCCTCTTTACGTGCTGTGGGGCCTCGGCTCGAGTGCTGCCGGTCTTGCCGGCGAGAGCGGCGTGTTTGCGCCACCCGCCCTCGTTCTGACCGTCGTTGCGATCGGCCTCGCATGGCGATCGCGAAGGCCGCATCCATTGGCTCTGGGTGTGGCCGCCGGTCTCCTCGGTCTCTACGTGATCACCGGGCTGACACGGGCACAGCTTGGCTACCAACAGTCGGGCGCCGCTCGCTACGTCTACGTCGGCGCGGTCTTTTGGATGCTGCTCCTGAGCGACCCGGCCGGCCGGCTGCCGTGGCGGGGCACCTGGCGCCCGGCTCTCCTTGCCATCGTCTTCCTGGCGTCCTTCAACAGCGGTGTGCTGCTGTTCACGTACGCCGCCGCCAAGACGGCGCAGATGAATCGGGAGCTGGCCGACCTCCAGGCCCTGGCGGCAGAGCGATTGGATCCGTGCCTGAACCCGAATGCATCGGTCGACAGCCTGGTCATGCCGCAGGTCACCAGCTCCACGCTGTACTACCGCGCCATCGACAGGTTCGGCGATCCGTCATCGGGCTTGCCGGTTACGGATGAGGCAGATTTCGACCACGCACGGAGCAATCTCGAATTAAGCGGCTGCCGCTGACGGCTCTGGGGAGCGCATCAAGCCCTGCGGCAGCACGGCCATGGCGAGCAGCCACGCCACAGTCATCGCGAGCAGCGGACCCCAGCCGACTGCAGCTGTCTGCCCGAGGTCGATGGCCACGTAACCGGCAACGAGGTACGCCACCACCCATGGCGAGACGTGCGTGCGCAGGTAAAGCCACGCCGCAGCGATCAGGACGACGCTGTCTGGCTCGTGGACGTAAGGGGACATGACCAGCGATCCTACGAGCGCGATAGCAAGCGGCAGCTCAAGGCCATCGGCGCGCCTGCGCCAGGCTGCGAAAAGCGCCACGACAGCCACGGCGATCTCCGCGACCGTGCCTGCCGTGCCGCCCCCGACCGCGCCCGGCAGGGTCATGTTGGACACCACGTCCCATGCCCTCGGGTTGCGCACCACCTCACCCAACCTGGAGGCGTAGGCCCCGACGGCCGCGGGACCGACGATCGCCGTCGCCACGATCGCGGCCAGGACTGCTCCCGCTGCCCAAACTGCGAATGTGCGCCGATAGCCCAGAAGCAAGATGACCGGCGGCACGAGAACGGCCTCCTGCGGCTTGAGGAGGATCAGGAGCAGCACGAACCCCGCCGCCACCTGGCGATCGCGGCGCAGCAGCCACCAGGCCGCCAGCACTGCCGCGAACACCACATACACGAGCTGGCCGGCGTAGAGCCCAAGGCCGATCGGGACGAGCGCGAGCAGCGCCACCAGGTGACCTGGGCGCGCCCAACGGCCGCCCGGCGCCCCGAGCCACCAACCAACCAGCAGCGCAGCGATGATCAGCACCATCCAGATCGCGTAAGCGGGCCGGATGGGCAGGAGTGCAAACGGGACGGTGGCCAGGGCCGTCGTCGGCGGCTGGATGATCGGATAGCGCTGAAGCGGACCGTCCAACTCGGTCCCCAGGACGTTCCAGACACGAAGCCGGTATGGCTCGTCGTAGATATGACTGAACCCATACTGGAGCCCGATCGTGGACACGCCGTAGTAGACGGCGAAGTCCGACCGGTAAGGCTGGCTCTGCGCCGATCTGATAGCGCCCCAGACCATGACCACCGCGACCGGGCCGAGCACGCCCATCGCCACGGCGAAGAGCGCGGGACGGAGCTGAAGTCTGCGCAACATCGAGCGCAATCTAGCGGGCCGGCGTCCGCTCCGTGCACCCCACCTAAACTTAGTTGGGATGGCCGGCAGCGATTTCGACCTCGTGATCCTTGGCGGTGGGATGGGCGGCTACCCCGCCGCCATCCGCGCGTCGCAGCTGGGTTTGAAGGTCGCACTGGTCGAAGCAGACAAGCTTGGCGGCACGTGTCTGCACGTCGGCTGCATCCCCACCAAGGCGCTGCTGGAATCGTCGGAGCTCTACCACCGCCTGTCCGCGCGGGGCCAGGAGTTCGGGGTGGAGGCTGACAAGGTGCGCTTCGATTACGCGCGGATCGCGGCCCGGCGCGACGGCATCGTCAGCCAGCTGCACAAAGGGGTCCAGTTCCTGATGAAGAAGAACAAGATCGAGGTGGTCGAAGGCCGTGGCCGCTTACGTGACCGCAACACAGTGGAGGTGGGCGCGAAGCAGCTCAAGGCCAAGAACCTGATCGTCGCCACGGGCTCCGACGTGAAGGAGCTGCCCGGAATTGACTTCGACGGTGAGTTCGTCATCTCCTCCGACCACGCCACGCTGGCAGCGAAGGTCCCGGAGTCGATCTGCATCATCGGCGCGGGCGCGGTGGGCGTCGAGTTCGCGACCCTATACAACCAGCTCGGAGTCAAGGTCACGCTGCTCGAGGCGCTCGACCGCCTGGTACCGCTCGAGGACGAGGACATCTCCAAGGAGATGCTCGGCACGTTCAAGAAGGCCGGCATCGACTGCCGCGTCGGAGTCCGCGTCAAGGGCGCGAAGAAAGCTCGTGACGGCGTGAGCGTGGAGACCGACGCGGGCGAGGTCTGGGCCCGCCAGCTCCTTGTCGCGGTGGGACGCGCTCCCCGTTCCAAGGAGATCGGCCTCGAACAGGTCGGCGTGGCGGTGCACCCAAACGGTTTCATCGAGGTCGACGAGTGGATGCGCACGTCGGTGGACTCGATCCACGCCATCGGCGATGTGGTCGGCGGCTTCCTTCTCGCCCACGCCGCGGCGCACGAAGGCATGACGGCCGCCGAGGATATCGCCGGCCAGCGGGTGGCACCGATGGAGCAGGAGCTCGTCACCCGCTGCACGTACTCGCATCCGCAGATCGCGTCGGTAGGCGTGACCGAGAAGCAGGCGAATGACCGCGGTCGCGACGTCAAGGTTGGTCGCTTTCCGTTCAGCGCCCTCGGCCGGGCGATCATCCACGGAGAGACCGGCGGCTTTGTGAAGCTGGTCGCTGACGCCAAGACCGGCCAGCTCTTGGGCGCCCACATCGTGGGGGCGAGCGCGACGGAGCTGATCGCAGAGCCCGCGCTGACCCAGCTGTTCCAGGGCGATGCCTGGGAGCTCGGTCGCAACATTCATCCCCACCCCACCTTGAGCGAGGCCGTCATGGAGGCGGCCCTGTCGGTGGACGGGCGAGCGATCCACATCTAGTGGACAACTAGTGGACATGTCTGGGATGCCCGCGACGAAGTCGCGGGAGTCAGCTGCCAAGCCAAAGGGCCGTGCCTTCACCCCGGAATGGCGGTTTCAGGATCCGGTCAACTGGCGCGACACCGACCTCGACGAAAAGACGCTCAAGGAGTGGTTCAACTACATCCTGCTCGGGCGCCAGATCGACTACCGGTTCCAGGCGCTCAACCGTCAGGGCCGTGCGCCGTTCATCATCTCCTGCGCCGGTCATGAGGCCGCGCAGATCGGCGTCGGCTGGCCCCTGAAACCCAAGTACGACTGGATCTCCCCCTACTACCGAGACGTCGTGCTGACCATGCGCATGGGCATGACCCCGCTCGACCTCATGCTCGCTGTGCTCGCGAAGCCGGCCGACCCCGCCTCCGGAGGCAAGCAGACGCCTGGTCACTTCTCCGACACGCGCCTGAACATCATCTCGGGTGGGTCTCCAGTGGCCAGTCAGATGGTGCACGGCGCCGGCGCGGCGTACGCGCTCAAGATGGACGGGACCGACAAGGTCGTACTCACCTGCTACGGCGAGGGAGCCGGCGCCGAGGGTGACGCGCATGAGGCGTTCAACTTCGCGGCCATCTACAAGCTCCCGGAGATCTTCGTGTGCGAGAACAATGGGTTCGCGATCTCGACCCCATACCGCAAGGAGTATGCGATCCAGTACGCGGCCCAGCGCGCCGCCGGATACGGCTTCCCCGGGGTGACGGTTGACGGCCGCGACCCGGTGACGTGCTACGTCGTCGCCAAGGACGCGATCGCCAGGGCTCGAATCGGCGACGGTCCGACGCTCATCGAGTGCCTCGTCGACCGCCTCGGCGCCCACTCGTCGGAGGACGACCAGCGACGCTACCGAACCCAGGAGGAGATCGATCAGCTCGCGCAAAACGACTGCCTCGAGCGATTCAAGAAGCGCTTGCTAGAGGAAGGCGTGCTCACGGCCAAGGAAGTCGAGGCGTACGAGGAGCGCATCAAGGAAGAGGTCGCTGCGGCCACCCGCCAAGGCGTCGAGTCGCCCGACGCGCCGGCTGAGAACGCCCTGACCAACGTCTATGGCCTCGACGTGCCTAAGGCGATCGACCCGGCGGCCGGCGTCGAGACCGAAGAGATGAACATGGTGGCGGCGCTGCGGTCGGCTTTGGCCGAGGAGATGGAACGCGACGAGCGAGTGATGGTCCTCGGAGAAGACGTTGGGCAGAAGGGGGGCGTCTTCTTGGTCACGGACGGCCTGCACAAGAAGTTTGGCGAAGCTCGCGTCATCGACACACCGTTGTCGGAGTCGTCCATCGCCGGCGTCGCGCTCGGACTTGCCATCGCCGGCAAGCGACCGGTGGCGGAGATTCAGTTCACCGACTTCGCCCACATGGCCTTCAACCAGATCACCAATGAGATCGCCAAGTTTCGGTATCGGAGCGATGGCGACTGGTCCGTGCCCATGGTCGTTCGCGCACCGATGGGCGGCCACGCTCACGGTGCGCTCTACCATTCGCAGTCGATCGAGGCGCGCTTTGCCACGCCCGGCTTGAAGATCGTGATTCCCTCCACCCCTTACGAGGCCAAGGGCCTGCTGCTCGCGGCCATCCGCGACCCTGATCCTGTGCTGTTCTTCGAGCACAAGCGTCTTTACCGAATGTTCAAGGAGCCTGTCCCGAAGGGCGAGTACCTGATCCCGCTGGGCGCAGCCCGCACGGTGCGCGAAGGATCGGAAATCTCGGTGTTCTGCTACGGGCTCATGGTGCAGTACGCATCCGAGGCAGCCAAGGCGTTGGAGACCGAGGGCGTGAGCGTGGAGATCGTCGATCTTCGAACTGTCTACCCGCTCGACAAGGAGGCCATCATCACGTCAGCCCGCAAGACGGGCCGGTGCCTGGTGCTGTACGAGGACAACTTCAGCGTCTCCATCGGTTCCGAGGTGGCGGCGCTGATCGCCGACGAGGCGTGGCGCTGGCTGGACGCGCCTGTGAAGCGATTCGGCGGCCTGGACGTTCCCTCCATACCGTACGCACCGGCGATGGAGGACCTCTTCATGCCCAACCCCGAGAAGATCACCAAGGCGCTGCGAGAGCTGGCGGCCTACTGATGAGCCGGATTGTGATCGCCACGTCCCCAACCCCTTACCCCTCCCCGCAAGCGGGGAGGGGCCGCTAGAGGCCATAAGAATGCCCAGGATCACTCGAGTCGTGATGCCGCAGCTGGGGGAGTCGGTCCACGAAGGGACCATCTCGAAGTGGCTGGTCAAGCCGGGTGACAAGGTCGTCGAGTTCGAGCCCATGCTCGAGGTCGACACCGACAAGGTCAGCGCCGAGGTTCCGGCCCCGGTGACCGGCATCCTGCGCGAGATCCTCGCCAAGGAAGGCCAGACCGTGCAAGCGGGCGCCGAGATTGCGGTGGTGGAGCTGGGCGCCGACGGAGAGGTCGCCGGCGCGGCACCGTCGCCCGCTGCGGCCCCCGCGCGTCCTAAGACCTTGGCGCCGGAGCCTGCAGCACCGGTCGGACCCGTCACGTCACCGCCCGCGCCGGCCGCTCCGGACGCGTCCACGCCATCGCCGGAGCTTGAATCCGGCGAGCACCGCTTCTCGCCCGCGGTGCTGATGCTCGGCTCGGAGCTCAATGTCGATCTCTCGCAGGTCACAGGTAGCGGCATCGGCGGCCGCGTGACCAAGAAAGACGTGCATGAGTTCGCGGCCCACGCCAAGGCAGCGCCGGCGACGCGAGCGCCCCAGCCGGCTTCGGCGCCGCTGGAGGGTGACCAGGTCGTGCAGCTGACGCGAGTCCGGCGCCTCATCGCCGAGAACATGACCCGCTCGAAGACGACCATTCCTCATGCCTGGCAGACCCAGGAGGCTGACATGTCGGGAGTGGTCGCCAACCGTGCCGCCAACAAGGCGGCTTTTGCGAAGCAGGAGGGCTTCTCGCTTACCTACTTGCCTTACGTGATGGCGGCGACCGCGGGGGCCCTGCGAGAGCATCCCGAGGTGAACGCCACCTTCAACGAGACAGAGCTGATCATCCATCGGGACATCAACCTGGGTGTGTCGGTGGGGCTCGAGGACACACTCGTGGTACCGGTCGTCCGGCGCGCAGATGGTCTGTCGATCGCCGGACTGGCTCGCGCAGTCAATGACGTTGCTACCCGAGCGCGCAACAAGCAGCTCAAAGCGGACGACCTCGCCGGGGGCACGTTCACCGTCAACAACTCAGGAACTTTCGGAACGCTTTTCAGCTACTCGGTGATCAATCCGGGCCAGGCCGGAATCCTGACCATGGAGGCGATCATGGAACGTCCGGTGGCGGTCAACGGGATGATCGGGATCAAACCGATGATGTACCTCTGTTTCTCCTTCGACCATCGCGTGCTGGACGGCCTGATGGCGGCGCGTTTCCTCACCTCCTGCCGAAATCGGCTGGAAGCCCTCACGCCCGAGACAGCCATTTATTAAGTAACCGCATGGCATGGGCGGCCGGGTTCATCCCGGTCGCGACTTTGTCCATATCCAGCCGACTACTAATCCCGGCCTGGAGATCCTCTAATAACAATCCAATCCCCGGGAAGGAGAGCAGGGGCGCTCATTCCGGTGACTCAAGACTGGCCGTGCGACGCGTTAGTGGCGCCGGTGAGCGCCCCGATGAGAGGGAACCGTTGAAGGTTCCCTCTCATTCGTTTCGATTGACAGGATGCTGATGAAGAAGCTGGCAAAGATCGTCTGCGTGCCCAGCGCCAGCAGCACGACCGCAGGAATGACCTCTCGCATGGTCAGCGAGGGGTCGAGGTTGCCGAACCCGGCGGCCTGCCAGCTCACCACGGCCGCCACGAGCGCCGCCAGGCCAACCAGAGCCATCAGCGCTCCGGCCAGCAGGCCGGTCTCGAGAGAGACGCGATTCAACAGGGCCTCCAGGGCCGGGTGACGTGGGTGGAATCCCTCCCGAATCGCAAAGATTTTTGTGAATACGGCGAACAGGACCAGCTGGTAGCCCAGCAAGCAGAGGAAGCCCGCCACCAGGAGCGTATGGATGTCCAGGCGCACGCCTCCGATTCGCAGCGGGCCGGCAATGAGGAGCCCGGATAGCAGCGCGCCGACGAACAGCAACCCGAGCCCCGGATACAGAAAGAGCCAGCGCGGGCTGAACAAGAGCATGAATCGAAGGTGCCGCCAGCCGTCTCGCCAAGTGCGGAGGTGAGGCGGCCGGGAGCGGCCGGCTGGGTGAAGTACGACCGGCACCTCGGTGATGCGCATACCTTTCAAGGTCGCCTTGATCACCATCTCGCTCGCGAACTCCATGCCAGTGGCACGGAGCTGCATCCGTTCACATGCGTCTTTGCTGAAGGCCCGCAGCCCGCAGTGGGTGTCGCCGACCGGTGCGTTAAAGAAGATACGGCTGATGAGCGAGAGCACCGGATTGCCCACCCATCGGTGCAACCACGGCATCGCCCCTGTTTCGATTCCCCCCACGAAGCGGTTGCCCACGACCAGGTCGTAACCCTCGTGGAGCTTGTCGATGAAGGGCGCGATGGCCCCAAAGTCATAACTGTCGTCGGCATCGCCCATGATCACGAAGCGTCCCCGGGCGGCGTCGATACCCGCGATCAGCGCACGCCCGTATCCCTTCGCCGGCACGTCCACGACGCGCGCGCCCAACTCTCTGGCGATGGCCTGCGAACCGTCGGTGCTGCCGTTGTCGGCGACGATGATTTCCGCCGCGAACTCGCTCTGGTCGATCGCGCGTTGCGCCTTTTCGATGCACCTCGCCAGGGTCTCGGCTTCGTTGAGGCATGGCATCACGATCGACACCTCGACCCCAGTCGACGGCGGGGATTTCGGCTTTCGCGCCTGCCGCTGGGCGACTTCCATGGCCCCCAGCCTAGCGTCGACAGCGCCGGAAAAGAAATGACCCCGACGGATCGCCTCTCGTGAGCTGGTACCTGCCTTGCGGCCTGTTCCTGCCCTCTCGAACGTTTCCCTCGGGGCCGTCGCCAACACTAGTGTGGGAAGGGCTGTCAGCGCAACCCCCGAAAGTCAGTTCGCTGCCAACCCATCACAAGTAGCCGCAGGGGGATGTGCCGGGCGCTCCCCCAGGCCCGGCACCCTGAGGGGGCGTCGCCCCCAGGCCGGGCGCCTTCACCTCACGGGTACTTGAT
>WNFB01000272.1_pt1 | contig 46671 bp, 41 predicted proteins | sample 5400501 | NCBI WGS metagenome assembly WNFB01 (sample SAMN13153341, study PRJNA577476) | soil metagenome | isolation source: 200 cm saprolite under Douglas fir tree site 2 hole 1 | place: USA:California | collected 2015-04-18 | reverse complement strand
ATATGGGAGCGGGACCTCTGCTCGCACAGACATTTATGGACTGGGCGCAACCTTCTATGCGCTGTTGACCGGCGTTGTGCCCGTTGATGCCATCTCCCGAGTTATAAGGAGCAAAGGCAAAGGGGCTGATCCTCTCAAATCGGCACATCTGCTAGAATCGACCATTCCTACAGCAGTAGCCCAGGCCCTGCAACGCGCTATGTCTATCAGTAGTGATGATCGTTTTGAGACAATCGAGGAATTTTGGCATGAGTTGAATACTTATGCCACAGAGCAGGAGGTACAGCTACCTCAAGTAACATCAGCAGATACGCCACAACCTCTTCCTGAAGCTCACTCTTCCAGCAAAGGCGCGGCCCTCATCTCCATGTACTTTGCACTACTTTTAACCATCATACTTGGAATAGGCTTTTTATCTCATCTCTGGTGGCTTACCCTTATGCTTCTGAGCTGCATAGGGGGACTGCTCCTGGCACTTTTTCTTTCGCTACGTTGGAGATAAATGCTTGTAAAAATCTATGGAATGCATTTTTCTCTCTCAAAGCTAGTTATGCTGTTACATCATCTATATCAAGCACACATATTATTATCCATCATATTCGAAGAAAAATAAACGCGGTTTCACAAATATTTAGTACTCCTGAGCTTGTCTATCCAACCTGTTATTGTTTATAATAAGGAGTGTAATCCGTCTCGTTTTTATGAGGTGCAGTATGATAGAAGAACGCATGACCCTGGCGGTTGGAACCACCATACGAGACCCGTCTGGAGAACGCTATCTGATAGAGGGTCTCCTTGGCACTGGTGGATTCGGTGCTGTCTACCTGGTTCGGGATCGGCGCGTCAAAGACAACCTATTTGCTCTCAAAGAGGTAATCGACCCCAACAAGCGAGACCGCGAACGCTTCGTCTTTGAAGGAGAGCTTCTCAAGCGGCTCAATCACCGAGCATTGCCCTGTGTCTACAACGTGTTTGAACAAGACAAGCGGGTGTATATGCTGATGGATTACGTCGAGGGGAAAAATCTGGAAATCTTGCGACAAGAGCAGCCAGAGCGACGTTTTCCTTTGTCTGTAGCCCTGGCTCTGATGGCTCCTATTGTTGATGCATTGATCTATTTACATCAGCAAAACCCACCAATTGTACATCGCGACCTTAAACCGGCCAATATCATCGTGCCGGAAAATGCTGAAGAAGCGATGCTGGTTGATTTTGGCCTCGCCAAGGAGTATGTGTTAGATAAGACGACGAGCGTTATTCGCCATGGTTCGCCTGGCTATGCCGCATTGGAACAATATGGGAGCGGGACTACCCCTCGCACAGATATCTATGGACTCGGCGCGACGTTCTATACCTTGTTGACCGGCACTGTTCCCATCGATGCCGTCTCCCGCGCCACAGAGAGAAAGGGGATTGATCCCCTGACACCAGCATCCGTCGTCACACCAGATGTACCCACAACTATAGCCAAAACACTCAGGCGCGCTATGAGCATGAGCCTTGATGATCGCTTCAGTAGCGTTGAAGAGTTCTGGCAAGAATTGACTGTTGGCTTTCCAATACTACAGACGACTTCACCGCGTATACCGGCGTTCCATGCAACGGAACTCATGGTACCCACAAGGGGCACCTCTACACGTCAAAGAGGTGTTCGCACTGCATCCTCACAGAACAGGCAAGAGGTTGCTCTTTGGAAGAGGCGCGGAGTACTCCTCCCCATGCTGTTTGCACTGCTGCTTATCGGGTTGATTGGAACAGCGTCTTTGTGGTATACACAGATATATCATAGGCCTGGGAACATTGCTCATTCAACGGCGACTCCTGCCACGACTACTGTGGTCTCTCCTACGGTCAAGCCTACCCAAAAGGTACCCATCTATCCCATCATCGCCTCCTCGTATGCTGGCAGTATTCAAGACCTCATGACGCTTACAAAAACAGGCATGTACCTGACCAACATCCAACAGAATCAGGGAAACATTCAGGGTAACTTTCAAGGCCTGGATATCGTTGGCCCTTTCAAGGGAACGGTGACTCGTGATGGAAATCTCCAATTTAAGGTAACACTTTGGCAGGGAGACGGAACCCTTTCTTTTGAAGGTAAGATAAAAGTAGGCGGGGATATCACAGGGTACTTTAAACTTCTGGATCAACATGGAAACCCCGGAGGTGAATACGGGGATTATTATCTTAACTATCCTCGTAATGGATAACGATCAGTCCGGTTGACCTATTAGCCCCACCCCAGGGCGAGGACTGCCTTCACCATTCCCCGAAAGCGGCTGCCATCGCCCCTGCTGCTTTACGCTTGTTGTTTCGTTCACCAGCAGTGTCACATTTTTGAAACACATGTATCCGCGAGATGCCTGACTGCAGATGATGGTGGCCTAAAAATTATCGGTAAGGAGTATCACATAGGGGTCCTGCAACCAGGCCTGTGATTTATTGTTTGGGGAATAGACGCCAGGGCTATTACAGACGCCGCTTTTCGGGCAATTGTTATTGGCTGCCACCAATTTCCCTCCATCTGGTCCTGTTTGCCGTATGACCGCAAGGAACACAGTAGATAATGCAGAGCCAGAGTAAATATCCATCCTGGCAAAGTTCTGCTGGTTACAAGTGTTGTACCACAACGAGAGCGTGATACCGGCCAGATTATTGCCAGGATCACCCAAAGTGGTGTTTGAACCAACCACCATATTAAGAACCACAAGCATGAGCAATCGGATGGGCGTGGGTGTCAGCCACCACACGCTCACTCACACACCTTTTGAGAAGATTTGAATACTACCACACATATTTGTACTCTCCTCCCATACATGCTATCATGAAAGAAGAATAGTATGATACAACTGTGTCATAAGTACGTAGGCATTCGTGTTAATCATAAGTGGTAGGAGCGTAACAAATTGCGCCCCTAAGAGACAATATGAAAAAAGGAGATATATCTTAAATGACTAGTCCATTGTTTCAACTCAAGGCACAGGGGCAAAGCGTGTGGTACGATAACATTGACCGCTCGCAACTCGTCTCCGGTCAGTTTCAACGTCTATTGGACGAGGATGGTATAGTTGGTGTCACCGCCAATCCCACTATTTTCGAGAAATCGATCAGCGCGGGCCATGCCTATGATGAGCAGATGAACGAGCTTATCAAAGAGGGCAAGAACACCAATGACATTTACGAGGCCCTGGTGATCCAGGATATCCGCACAGTAGCCGACAAGCTGCGCCCGATCTATGAGCAGGCCAAGGGGCAGGACGGCTTTGTCAGCCTGGAAGTCTCGCCCGACCTGGCGCATGATACTGAGGGCAGCCTGTCGGAGGCGCGCCGCTTCTGGAAGATGGTTGACCGTCCTAACCTGATGATTAAGATTCCGGCGACACCCGCCGGTATTCCAGCCATCCGTCGAGCCTTGACCGAGGGTCTCAACATCAATATTACCCTCATATTCTCCTTGCAGAATTATAGGGAAGTTGCTGATGCCTTCATCAGTGCCCTGGAGGCGCGACTGGCAGAGGGCAAGGAGATCAGCCGCATCGCCTCGGTTGCCAGCTTTTTTGTGAGCCGCGTTGATACGCTGGTTGACAAACTGCTCGATGATAAGATCAAGGCGAGCAGCGATAGTGCCGAGCAGCAGAAACTCAAGTCACTCGAGGGAAAGGCCGCCATCGCCAACGCTCGCCTGGTGTACCAGGAGTTCAAGAAGATCTTCAACTCAGCGCGCTTCGAGGCACCGAAGCAGCACGGTGCGCATGAGCAGAGGCCACTCTGGGCCAGCACCAGCACCAAGAATCCCGCCTATCGCGACGTGCTTTACGCGGAAGAACTGATCGGCCCCAAGACTGTAGACACGATGCCCCTGGAGACTATCCAGAACTTCCGCGATCACGGACGGGTACGCTATAGCATCGAGGACGACATTCCAGGAACGCATGTTGTACTGGACGAGCTTGAGAAAATTGGCATCCACTACGACCAGGTTACCCAGCAGCTGCAGGACGAGGGTGTGCAGAAGTTTGCCGACTCCTTCCACAAACTGTTTGAAGGCATTGCCGGCAAACAGAAAACCATTGAGCAGCAACAGGTTAAAAGTTAGTAAGTAAGCAAGCAAGCAAGTAAGGATATTGCCAGGCTGGCAATATCCAGTATATATTACCAGGGAGATCACCAATGCCTCAGAGAAGCGTAGTCGAGGCTCCTAACCCCCTGCGAGAGGGGCTACGCATTAAACAAAGTACTGAACCGTGTGTGATGGTCATCTTTGGGGCAACAGGAGACCTGACACACAGAAAACTGCTTCCCGCGCTCTATAACCTGGCCCTGGAGCACCCGCTTCCGGCAGGATTCTCTGTAGTTGGGTTCGCCCGGCGACCCTATAGTGATGAGGAGTTTCGCCAGCAGGCACTTGAATCGATCAACGCGTATTCTCGTCAGAAACCTGTCAATCCGCAGGTGTGGGATAGCTTTGCCACCGGTATCCGCTATCTACAGTCCGATTTTCACGATCCGGCAGGCTACGAGAGACTCAATAATCTGCTTAATGCGCTCGACCTGGAGCGTGGCACTTCGGGCAATCGCATCTTTTACCTTTCAACGCCGCCCAGTCAGTATCCCGAAATCATCCAACGCCTTGGAGCCGCCGGTTTGAATAAGAGCCGCAAGGGCTGGACGCGCATTATCATCGAAAAACCCTTTGGACATGACCTCGCATCGGCACGCGAGCTGAACCGCCAGGTGACGAAAGTCTTCCGCGAGGAACAGGTCTACCGCATCGACCACTATCTTGGCAAAGAGACCGTCCAGAACATCCTGGTTTTCCGCCTGGCTAACGGCATTTTTGAGCCGGTCTGGAACCGTCGCTACGTTGACCATGTGCAGATAACCGTGGCGGAGAACCTCGGCCTGGAAGGACGTGGGGCCTATTATGAAGAGTCGGGAGCCATTCGCGACATGGTACAGAACCACACGCTGCAGCTGCTGACGCTTGTAGCGATGGAACCGCCAATCGCTTTCGATGCCAACGCGGTACGAGATGAAAAGGTCAAGGTCTTGCACGCCTTGCAGCCATTTGTTGGTCGAGATGTGATTAACAATACTATTCGCGCACAATATGGCACCGGCTGGGTCGGGGGCCGCCAGGTTCCCGGCTACCTGGAAGAAAATGGCGTTTCACCTACCTCAACCACCGAGACCTACGTAGCGATGAAAATTTTCATCGACAACTGGCGCTGGGCAGGTGTCCCATTTTACCTGCGCACCGGCAAACACTTACCCAAGCGGGTCACCGAGGTTGCTATTCAGTTCAAACAGGCACCGCTCATGCTTTTCAAACGCAGTGAGGCGCACGGCCAGGTTGAACCAAACGTACTGACCTTGCGCATCCAACCGGACGAGGGCATTTCGCTTAAATTTGGGGCCAAAGTACCGGGCACAGAGATGCAGATTCGGGCCGTCAACATGGATTTCTTCTACGGCTCTTCGTTTGTGCGCGAGCAGCCTGAAGCATATGAACGCCTGATCCTTGACTGCATGGTGGGCGACTCCACGCTGTTCACTCGCCGCGACGAAGTGGAGGCTGCATGGACCTTTATACAGGGCATCCTCGATGTATGGAAGAACGAGCCGCCTGAGACCATGCAGACCTACGAATCCGGCTCATGGGGCCCCCAGATCGCCGATGAGTATATCTGGAAAGATGGCCGCAGGTGGCGTCGCCCATAAGCCTTTTAGGAGTGGGTATTTGCATGAATAAAAAGAACAAAGCTGTTCTTGACGATGAGGGATTGCTGTATGAATAAGGAGGCCACCAATAACCCAGGAGGGTACCCGCAAGGGGCACCCCTACGATGGGCGGGAAAACCGGTACTCATAAACAACGTTGAGGATGAACTGGCACTGCTCTGGAGAATTTCTGCCGACAATATGCGTAGAGGTCAGAATACCGACGTGCGTACCAGCATACTCAACCTTGTCATTTGCGCACCTGATATTGAATCTGCACAACGCGCGAGTGCGATACTGCGCGAGCTATCCAGTACACACCTGGCGCGCGTGAACGTGCTCATACTTGATCGCAGCGAAGCTACACCTACTGCTGTTTCTACATGGGTGACACTGCGCTGCTTCTCCGTTTTTTCAGACCTTATGCGTCACTGCTTCGAGCAGACCACGGTTCTGGCAACGGGCGCAGCAGTGCGCTCTATCGCCAACATTCTCCAACCGTTGCTTAAACCCGACCTGCCGGTCTACCTCTGGTGGATCGGCGACCCGCCGGACAACGATACGATGTTCAGCCGTCTCGTTGAACTCAGCAACAGGGTCATTGTTGACTCAACCAGTTTTTATAATCCTGAGCAAGACATTCAAACGCTGGCCCTACTGAGCCGGGCCTCGCCAGATTGCGCCCTGAGCGACCTGAACTGGGGACGTATCACGCCATGGCGACAATTAATTGCCCAGTTCTTTGATGTGATGGAATACCGCCCCTACCTGGAGGGCGTGGTTTCTATTGAGATCGAACATGCCGCCGCCCCTCTGGCTATACAAACACGCACCGAGCAGGGAGATGTCTCGCCCAATCCGGCCTGCGCCCTGCTGCTCGCGGGCTGGCTCAAAGCACGTCTGGGATGGTCACTATCTGCCGATAGCACGCGCGGCATCCATGATACCGCCAGCGGAACCTATCGCTGGCAAATGGAACGCGCTGCTACCCAGGCTACGCGCGTACTTAATTCACCTCGTAGTAAAGCAGGCAAACCTGGTACGGCAGCGGCAGCCAATATTTATATTCGCCCCCAGGTGCAGTCCAATATGCGCCCCGGCTCAATCTGTCTCGTGCGCCTCACCAGCAACTACGAAGGCAAGCAGGCTACTTTCACTATCAATCGTGAAGGCGATCCAGATCACGTCCTGACCTCTGTCATACTCTCGCATGAGACACGCCCACAACGAACGGTAAGCCTGGCAGCCGCGCAAAAGGAAAGCGAATTGCTCCATGATGAACTGGCAATTACCGGCCACGACTACTCGTTTGAGCAAACGCTGCAAGAGATGGCCGAGTTATTAGGTTAGAAATATTTATCGCAGGAGAAATCTATGCAGATTGCCATATTTCCTGATACAAACACGCTGAGCCAGCAGGCCGCGCAATATATTGTGCGGCTCGCCAGTGAAGCTATTGTCACTCGTGGCCGCTTCACTATCGCCCTATCCGGCGGCTCAACACCGAAGATACTCTACGGCCTGCTTGGTACTGAGCCGTATCGCGGCCAGATCAACTGGGCATCAGTAGAGATATTCTGGTCAGACGAGCGATGTGTGCCGCCGGATAGCGCGGACAGCAACTATGCTCTGGCCCAGGAGGTGCTTCTCAGCAAGATACCCATTCCGGCCAATCAGATACACCGTATGCCAGCCGATCAGCCCGACCGGGAAGCAGCTTCCAGAGAGTATACCTCCGAGATGCAGCGCACCTTTGGCACCAACGGCATACCCAGTTTTGACCTGCTCCAGCTCGGCATGGGACCCGAAGGGCACACTGCATCCCTTTTCCCACACCAGGAGTCATTGCATGAGCAGCAGCGATTGGTGATACCCGTGATCGTACCCAAACCTCCCCCACCTCGCCTGACCTTCACCCCACCTCTGTTGAACGCGGCACGCCACGTCCTTTTCCTTGTCACCGGCAGCGAGAAAGCGGAGGCCATACAGGCCGTCCTCGAAGGCCCTGACCAACCCGAAGAGTACCCCGCGCAAATTGTTCGCCCCCCAAAAGGAGAGGTTGTCTGGATGCTCGATACAGGGGCAGCAGCGAAGCTGACGAAAAAATAGGGAAGGTTCTCTACAATGACAACTATAGGGCTTGTTCCCTCTATATTATCCGCGGACTTTACGCGCCTGGGCGAGCAGGTACGTGAGGCTGAGGCTGCCGGTGCCCAACGCATCCAAATCGACGTAATGGACGGCCACTTCGTCCCCAACATCACCATGGGGCCAATGGTCGTCGAAGCAGTGCGCCGCAGCACCGGCCTGACCCTCGAAGCACACCTGATGATCACCAACCCGGAACGATATATCGAGGATTTCGCCAAAGCCGGGGTGGATGTCATCATCGTACACCAGGAGGTATGCCCGCACCTGCATCGTGTTATCCAGCAAATCAAGATGGCAGGAAAACAGGCTGGTGTGGCACTTAACCCATCGACACCGGCTTTCATGCTCGAAGATATCCTCTCGCTCATCGACCTTGTGCTCATCATGACCGTCAATCCAGGTTTTGGAGGGCAGGACTTCATCCCCGAAACTCTCCCCAAAATCGTACATATTCGCCAGATCCAGTGCGATGTCGAAGTTGATGGAGGTATCCACGAGGCCACGGCTTCTCAGGTTGTGCAGGCGGGAGCCAACCTGCTCGTCGCCGGTTCCGCCGTCTTCAACCAGCATGAGAGCGTAGCCCAGGCTATGGAAAGACTCCGTCGAGCTATTTAAGCTGCGCATAAGATACACCCTATTGTGAAGGAGCCGGAAGAAGTATAATTATGAACACGGATAGCTATCCACCTCCAGTAGATAAGCTACTGACCTACGGTCCTTGCGATGACATAATTACATACAAAGAGTGGCCCGACTATCTGGAACTGGGTTTTGGGCCAGAACACATTCCTGACCTCATCCGTTTGGCGACGGATAGCAGGTTTGGCACAAGTAACTCAAGCGATCCTACATTCTGCGCACCAGTTCATGCCTGGCGCACACTTGGACAACTCCACGCCAAGGCCGCTATTGAACCACTCATTTCTATGGCAGAAGACCCTGAATATGGCGATATAGCCTCTGATGAACTGCCAGATGTCTATGGTTTGATCGGTGTTGCGGCTATTCCAACACTAACTGCTTTTATGGGTACACAGTCTCATACAGTCTCGGCACAAATCGACGCAATCGCCTGCATTGAAAGTATTGCAGAGATGCATCCTGATGCCAAAGAAGAATGTGTACATATAATTACCCATCAATTGGAACTTTTTGCTGAGAATGACCCCGAAGTAAACGCCTTTCTCATTCTCGCTCTGAAAAATTTTAAGGCACTAGAAGCTCTGCCGCTCATCAAACAAGCTTTCGATGCGGATCGTATCGCTCAATTCGTGGTAGGAACATGGGACGATGTACAAGTCGCATTTGGCGTGAAGGAGCGGACAGAGGTACTACAACGAGGCTCAAGTCTCGACGCATTGTTTGGCGAAGGTGCTCAATCCATGCAGGAAGCTGCAGAGCCTTCCAAGAAACTTCGTTCACATAGTTCTTCTCCTAAGAAAAACAAAAACAAGATGGCAAAGCAATCACGCAAGAAAAACAGAAGGCGGAAGTGAAAAGGAAGAAAAAAATCTTGTAATACACCAGACCAAATGATGAGGCATCATTGACAGAAAACACCTTGCTATACTAGAATTGCTGATAGAGGGCGCAGTAAATAACTTGAAATGAACACAAACGCGATAGCCAATAATGAGCTTAATGAGGAGATAGCGTATGAGTCACGTTTTCCAGGTTCCCGACGATATCTACGCCGAAATAGCAGCCTATGCCGCACAACGCGGACAAACGCCTGACGCTGTACTTATGGAGTTGGTAACAGATGGAGTAGAGCAGCTTAAACAGGTAGACTCCCCCACGTCAGTAAATGTAGCTCCATATGATGCAGCACATGATCCGCTCGCCCCATTCATTGGCACATTTGATAGTGGTGACGAAGATCATGGATGGATTGAGCGGCACGATGAATACTTTGTCGGAAATGGATATCATAGGGAGCAAGATGGCAACAAGAAATAGTTTGTTTGTCGACACATCTGGATGGGCCTACCTGGTTGACCGCCATGATCCTCTCCATCTTGACGTGCGGGCAGTCTATCAGCACGCGCTCAATCAGCACCGAATCCTCGTAACAACGAACTATGTTATTGCAGAATTAGTTCCACTCCTGGCTAGTCGCTCTCGTATTGCACGTCATCAGATTTTCACGTTTATTGATGCACTCAAAACAGCTCCATATATTGAAATCATCCACATCGATGCTGGGCTCGATGCTAAATCATGGGCACTCCTGAAGGCTCGTGTTGACAAAAAATGGTCACTTGTCGACGCAAGCAGTTTTGTCGTAATGACCACATATGGGATGAAAGAAGCACTCACTACCGACTACCACTTCACACAAGCCGGATTTGTTCAGCTTCCCAAAGAAACGGATAGAGGATAAGAGCGAACATGAAAAAAATCATCGCCACTATCACCAGCAAGGGACGGGTGACAATTCCTGCTGAAGTTCGTCAATACCTGGGGTTGAAAACAAATGACAAGGTTGCGTTTGTAATTGAGTCAGAGGGAGAGGTTCGATTAAGAGTTCCTCCTTATCGCGATATAGCTTCGCTCCGTGGTGCAGCAGGTAGGCTGAACAAAGCATTGAATTGGAAGCAGATGCAAGAGATCGCTCACGAAGATCGATTAAAAGCGAAGTACGAGAATAATCAATGACGCAGCCTTTCCTTGATACCGGTGTTATCATTCGTTTTCTGACAGGAGATGATCTAGAGAAGCAGGCTGCCGCAAGTGCTCTCTTTGAGCAAATTGAAGCAGGTAGTCTGACAGTTGCAGCCCCTGATACAGTTATCGCTGACGCTGTATATGTGCTTTCCTCTCGTCGACTGTATAACATAGCTCGTAGCGAAATTCGGGAACTGTTGACACCACTGGTTCGCCTACCTCATTTTCGAGTCCAAAATCAGCAGAGTGTTTTACGCGCGCTTGACCTGTATGCTTCCACTAAACTGGACTTCGGCGACGTTCTTATCATTGGTTCTATGCAAGAACAAGACTCGCATATTCTCTTCTCCTACGATGCCGATTTTGATCGTATCGAAGGTATCACAAGGCAGAAGCCTTAACATCAAAAATCAACTCTCAAACCCTCAGGATAAGGAGGAATATGGCAAATGGCAAATCAGGCTCATCTTAATATTCTCCGACAAGGAGTCGATGTTTGGAATAAGTGGAGAAAGGAGAATGTAGATATACAACCCGACCTCAGCAAGGCAGATCTCCAGAAGGCAAACCTCTTCGGAATCGACCTCAACCATGCTAATCTTGCAGAAGCAATTTTTAACGAGGCTAATCTTACTAACGCAAATTTATTTGGAGCAGGTCTCGTTGCAGCTTACTTTCTCTATACAAATCTCACCAAGGCTAACCTCGGCAAAGCATATTTAGCAGAAGCGTCTCTTGGGGGGGCAATTCTTCACGAGGCAGATCTCAGGGGAACCATCCTTGAAGAGGCGACTCTCAATAGAGCAAACCTCAGCAAGGCCAACCTCAGCGACGCAAATCTGTCTATGACAGATCTAAGTAATGCAAATCTTACTCAGGCAAACCTTACCAACGCAAATCTCTTCAGAGCTTCTTTCTTCAGAGCAAATCTTAGCAATGCAAACCTCAACGGAGCAAAGCTCAGCAATGCCATTTTGGTAGAGACAAACTTGACAGAGGCAAATCTCACTGATTGTTCTATCTACGGAATATCCGCCTGGAATGTAAACCTAGAAGGAACTATTCAATCCAACTTGATCATTACTCCTTACAATGAACCTAAGATCACCGTTGACGATCTTGAGGTTGCTCAATTCATTCACTTATTGCTCAACAATAAAAAAATTCGCAAAGTTATCGACACTATCACCTCTAAAGTCGTACTGATCCTCGGTCGTTTCACAGACGAACGTAAAGACATCCTAGATGCCATTAGGGAAGAACTGCGGCACCATAACTACTCACCAGTGTTGTTCGATTTTGATAAACCACTCAGCCGAGATTTTACGGAGACGATTAGAACACTCGCTTATCTCTCTCGCTTTATCGTTGCTGATCTCACAGACCCTAGTAGCATCCCCCAAGAGTTACAAGCTATCATTCCAGACCTTGAGGTACCAGTACAACCGTTACTTGAAGAGTCCAAAGGAAAATATGCTATGTTCATTGATTTTGGGAAATATCACTGGGTGCTTCCTACACATCTTTATAAAGACCAGAACAGTTTGCTTACATCACTTGTAACTGAGGTTATTGAACCTGCCGAGAAGAAAGCAAGGGAATTAGCTATTGAAAAGGTAAAAAGGTTGGAGAGGAGGTAAACAGTATGGCAAATCAGGAACATATCGTTCGGCTTACTCAAAGTGCAGAGTCGTGGAATAAGTGGAGAAAAGATCAGTCAAACATACGCCCAAATTTATCCCAGGCAAAACTCAGTAGTACAAAACTTCAAGATAGGAATCTAAACAAAGCAATTCTCAGCCAAGCAAAGCTCAATTCCGCAAATCTTAGTAACTCAGGTCTTATAGAAGCAAACTTGATTGGAGCAGATCTCACAGGAGCAATCCTGAGCAATGCAAATTTTACCAGGGCAAACCTTAGCGGCGCACAACTTATCGGAGCAGACCTCTGCCAAGCTGATTTCACTGAAGCTGATCTCATCGGAGCTAATCTTACTAAGGCGAAACTTAACGGGACAGTCCTTAAAAGTGCTAACCTCCTCAGAGCAAACCTTTCAGAGGCAACTCTTAATAAGGTGAACCTCACAGGGGCAGTACTCAACGATGCGAATCTCTCTAAAGCAACTCTAGCAAGTTGTTCTATTTACGGAGTCTCCGCCTGGAAGGTGCAGTTGGAAGGTGCAAAACAGTCAAGCCTAATCATCTCCCAAGCCAATGAACCTACAATCACTGTGGAAAGTCTAAATTTTGCCCAGTTCCTCTACTTGTTACAGAACAATGAGGAAATTCGTGATCTTACAAATGTTCTCACTTCCAAGTTGGTACTAATTTTGGGCCGTTTCACCCCAGAGCGAAAGAAAATCTTAGAAGCTATCAGTGAGAGAATTCGCTATTATAAGTATTTCCCCGTTTTATTCGATTTTGAGAAACCAGGTAATCGTGATTTCACAGAGATGGTAAATATGTTAGCTCATATGTCCAGGTTTATCATTGCTGATCTCACTGAACCTAGTAGCGTTCCCCACGAATTAATGGCTTTCATTCCCTTACTTGCAATACCTGTGCAGCCCTTATTGCACAATTCAGCAAAAGAATATGCTCTGTTCCAAGATCTTTGGAAAAAATACCCATGGGTTCTCCCTATATATCGGTACGGCAACAAGGATAACCTACTTGCGTCTCTCAAAGGGAAAGTCATTGACCCTGCTGAGAAGAAAGCGAAAGAACTAGAAAGGTGGAAACACTGAACCATGCATGACGACATCACCGACATCCCCAACATTCGCGTGGGGCATGATACTAACTTAGAGGCGGGCACGGGTTGCACCGTCATTCTTTGTGACGCACCTGCGGTTGGTGGGGTTGATGTGCGCGGGGGGGCACCTGCGACCCGCGAAACCGATCTGCTGCGCCCGGTACACCTGGTGGAGGAGGTTCATGCTGTTTTATTGACGGGCGGAAGTGCCTTTGGGCTAGACGCGGCCAGCGGTGTGATGCGCTACCTTGAGGAGCACAACGTGGGGTTCGATGTTGGGGTGGCGCGGGTGCCGATTGTGCCAGCGGCAGCTCTTTTTGACCTTGGGTTTGGCTCTGCCAGCGTGCGACCAGACGCGGCCTCTGGCTACAGAGCTTGCGAACAGGCAACGGCTGATGCTATCGCGCAGGGCAATGTTGGGGCAGGAACGGGAGCCACTGTGGGCAAGATGTTCGGGCCCGGCTTTATGATGAAAGGCGGGCTTGGCTCCGCCAGCATGCGCCTGGATGATGGTACACTGGTCGGGGCCATAGTCGCCGTCAATGCCTTTGGAGATGTAATCGATCCGCAAACCCAGCAGGTCATCGCGGGCACACGAAGCCCTCTGGGTGGTTTTATGGCAAGCAGTCCCTTTGGGAACACGACTATAGCAGTTGTCGCTACAAGTGCCTCCCTCTCGAAGGAGGAGACCAACAAAGTCGCGCAAATGGCACACAACGGACTGGCACAGACCATACGACCTGCACATACGCTGTTTGATGGTGACACCGTCTTCGCGCTGGCATTGGGAAGTAGACCTCAAACGAAGTCTGATCCGACAACGGCTGCGTTACAGGTGAGCATGATCGGCGCAGCGGCGGCAACTACGCTTGCCAGGGCAATTATCAAAGCTGTTCGCAATGCAACTGACCTGCATGGAGTGCCCGCAGCGCGTCTCTAGCTGGTTATGCTCGTTCAGGGCTTTTTTCGGCTGAACTCCATGATGAAACTAAGGCTGCAACATTACAAATAAAACAATGCCTGTACTTATGAGCATAAGGACTACACAGACTAAGATGATCAACAAAAATGTATAGCTGCGCGGAATACTTGAGGCGTCTGACAGCGATTTCGTCGGTCGTCGCTCAAGCACAGGTGGGAGTTCGCGTTTTGCAGTTAAGGTCTTCAAACCGCCCGTTGCCAGATCCCAGGAGTGAGAGGCAAAATCAATGGCGCGGTCATGATCCACATCGTAAGAGGGTCCTGTCTGGGGCGTAGGGGACATAGGCAGTGATTGGGAGGTGGGGTGAAGAGTAACAAGGGGTGAAGTGGGTACCGAGTGAGTAGGAGTAGGGATGGAAGTTTGTGGGCGGCGCAATCGGAACCTCGAAGATTGGGTATCAGATGTTGGCAAAGTCACAGCTTTTCTCCGCTAGGGGATCTTATAGACCAACCGCATTATAAAACAGTATACAATGCACGCACTACAGGCAATCAAATTTATTACTCTCTATTGTAGTCAACGAACAGAAAGAATCAAGGTAACGAGGACTATTTCACTATCTTTGAGAAGAAGAGGCGGCGATTTTCCTGCGGAAAATCGCCGCCTCTTCTTCTCAAAGATGGTAGATGACTGTTAAAAGATCGTTGAGTACGCGGGCTGTTACTCCCCAGATGCGATAGGAGCCGTAATCGTAAAAGTAGATAGTGCGTGCTTGCCTATCACGAGTCCATTTTTCGGTATGGAAGATGGTTGGGTCGGCGAGCTTATGTAACGGAGCGAGAATAATTTCAGTGACCTCACTTGCCTGCAGCCGCATCATGCCTAAGCCCTGTGGCAGAAATGCTACCACCGGCACAACCAGATAATTGCTGACAACTGTAAACACGGGATGCAGCACGCCCAATACCTCCACATTTGCCGGGTCCAGGCCAATTTCTTCTTGTGCCTCACGAAGGGCTGTCATCACCAGGGAGCTATCTGTACTTTCAGCACCTCCACCAGGGAAGGCAATTTCGCCACCGTGCGTACGCAATGAGGAGGAGCGGCGAATAAAAACAAGGCAGGTCTGGCCCTCCCTCTCAAAAAGGCCCAGCAAGACCGCCGCTTTACGAGCATGAGGACGTTGCCCCTCGAGCATGTCTGACAATAGACCAGCTCGCTCAACCGGCTCCAACCGATTGCGCAACAATGAAACGATATCAGGAGTATTCTGTACTGTCATGAAGCTATTTTAGCACAAACAAGCACTTGCATCGTTGTGATACAATGTGACAAATAAAAAAACATCGGAGAATTTGCAAAATAGGGTCGTATTGTCTTGCATTCAAGGACGGCTTTTGGTATAATTAGAGCATCGAGTAGGGGTATGCTAAATTTTAGGCTCACTTTGTGTTCGTACCAAGGTTTTCCTGTCTGCGGGCATCGTTTTGTATGACGTTCTGTTCTGTAGGGCAAGAGTAGTCACTCAGAAATACCATTCCTAATCTGAGATTTCAAAAGACCGAGACGATCACATCACCACCTAAGCAACCTCTTCCGATAAGCCAATGTCCAAAGACGCACTCCCCAGGTCTCGGCGTAACATCCATTCGGTATCTTCCAGCAAGATTGCGGTTTGAATGAAGCAACGCGGAACTACGGCACATGTCCAGTAGGACTGACGAGGACAGGTGAGCGCACCAGAGGACAGGCAATAACCGTGGATCGAAGGGGGTATTTTACTCATGCAAGCAAAACAGCACGGCGACCTTTCGACTATGCCAGCGGCAAATCACAAAAGCGGGCGGGTACAGACGATGTTTGAAGAAAATGACCAAGAGAGTCAAAACAGCAACCCAGAAGAGATGGAAGGCTTCAATGAAATGGCTGAATTATTAGAAAAGTCAGCCAGTCCCATCAACATCAAACGCGGCGATGTGGTCGAGGGCGTAATCGTGCGTATCGACCAGGACGAAATCCTGGTGGATATTGGCCTCAAATCTGAGGGCGTACTCTCGACGAGAGAACTTCCGGCGAGCGGCTATGGTTCGTTTAACGAGCTCCACATCAATGACAGAGTACTGGTGTATATCATTCAGCCAGAAACGCAGGACGGACACGCTCTTCTCTCACTCAAACGTGCGAATGCGGAACGCCAGTGGCGCATCGCTGAGGTGCAATATAAGGATGGTGAGCTCCTCAAAGCCAGAGTCATCGACTACAATAAGGGTGGCCTGATTGTGGACGTGGCCGGCATTCGTGGATTTGTGCCAATCTCGCAGATTCTCAACCTCAAGCGTGAAGAAGTGGCTTCAGGGGGCGAGAACCAGGAGACGGCGGCCAAACTCCAGAGTATGAAAGACAAAGAACTGCAACTCAAAATCATTGAGATCAATCGGGCGCGTAACCGCCTGATCCTTTCCGAGCGGTTGGCCGTCCAGGAATGGCGACAACGCCGCCGCGAAGAACTGCTCGATGAGTTGAAACCTGGCGAAGTACGGCGCGGTGTGGTCAGTAACCTCGCCAATTTTGGCGCCTTTGTCGACCTGGGAGGTGCGGATGGACTGGTGCATATCAGTCAACTGGCCTGGAGCCGCGTCAATCATCCCAGTGAGGTTCTACACGTCGGCCAGGAGGTCGAGGTGCAGGTGCTGAGCGTTGACAAGGAGAAGAAGAAAATCGCACTCTCGATCAAACGAGCCGAGGTTGACCCATGGACAACCGTCGAGGCCCGCTATACACCCGGCCAGGTTGTGACCGGCGTGATTACCAAGATAGCACCGTTTGGGGCTTTCGCTCGCATCGAGGATGGCATCGAAGGGCTGATCCACCTGTCTGAGCTGACACCCGGTATGGATCCAAAACAGGTTCTGCACGAAGGGGTGCCGCTGCAACTGCGTATCCTGCGCATTGACGCGGAACGACGCCGTCTCGGTCTCAGCTTGCGCCAGGCCGATGAGCCGGATGCCGAGCTACCGGCTGAACTGACACCCACAGGACCAGCAGATACCAGAGGAGCTGCAGCTACTATACCAGCAGCTCCTTCATTGGAAGATATCGCTGCTCAAACAGATTCTGCCGCACCATCACTGGAATCGACGGGGACGTCGAGACGCAATGAAGGGAAAAACGAGCGACGTGACCGCGCCAATGAGAATCCTCTCTTGACTGGTCTGCCTCCAGGTGACACTGGAGAGACAACGGCTATGGCGGAAGCGTTCCGCGCTGCCGCTCGCCAACGCACGAAAGAAGAAACAGAAACACCCGAAGAATAAGGGTTTGACAGAAAAGTGTGGCAAGCTGGGCATCTTGCAAGCAAGATGCCCAGCTTGCCACACTTTTCTGTCGAATTTTTAGGATGTCGTAACCTTGACTCTATCCGATACGGTGTTGTATGATGAGTATAAGCTAAAAGTTTACCTTAGTATATGTAACACAGAGGGCTTGTTTTACCCTCTATGACTAGAAGGAAAGCAAACAAACTAACCATTTGGAGGCAACTGGAGAGTAAACGTTCACGGCATCGCTTACCGATGACAAACATTGCACTTGAAAAAATGATCGACCGACCTCCTTGCTGCGTAAACATTAGCGTAGAGCAGTAGGGGGGTCGATTGTTTCTCGGTAAAAGGGTGTAAGTGAGCGTATATCGACAGTCGGAAGGTGAAGGTTGTATTTCTTGACGCTAAATGATGTGTGTTGTATGATGAAGTTCGTGGTTTACCTGAGCGACACAGAGGGCTCGGTTCCACCCTCTGCCACTGAAAGGGGGGTGACAAACAGGTGAATGATAGAGATAGGTTTGACAAGTTTACTGAGCGAGCACGCAAAGTTTTGAGCCTTGCCCAGGAGGAAGCTCAACGCTTCCAGCACAATTACATTGGCACAGAACATCTCCTGCTCGGCCTTGTACGAGAAGGCGAAGGTGTTGCCGCAAAAGTCTTAAGTAACCTCGGTGTCGAACTGAACAAGGTTCGAAGTGCCGTTGAATTTATAATTGGCCGTGGGGACCGCATAGTCCTTGGTGAGATCGGCCTCACACCGCGTGCCAAAAAAGTGATCGAGCTTGCAGTTGATGAAGCCCGTCGCTTGAATCATCATTATATTGGTACAGAGCATCTTTTGTTGGGTTTAGTCCGTGAAGGTGAAGGCATCGCGGCTGGCGTGCTTGAAAGCCTGGGTGTTAATCTGGAGAAGGTTCGCACACAAACCATCCAGGTACTCAGTCAATCCGGCGCACCACATGAGCGAGATGCCAAACATTCGAAGACCCCGACCATTGACCAGATGGGTATCGACCTTACCGCCGCCGCCCGCGCCGGAACACTCGACCCGGTGATTGGCCGCCATCAAGAGATTGAGCGTGTGATCCAGATACTTTCCCGCCGCAATAAGAACAATCCCGCCCTCATTGGTGAGCCTGGGGTTGGCAAAACGGCCATCGTCGAAGGACTGGCGCAACGGCTGGTCGCCGGCGAAGTGCCAGAGACGCTGGCGGGCAAACGGCTGCTGACACTCGACGTTGGATCACTGGTAGCTGGTACCAAGTATCGCGGTGAGTTTGAAGAACGACTGAAGAAGATCATCGAAGAGATTCGCAGTAGCCGAGACTGTATCATCTTTATCGATGAAGTGCATACGCTAGTTGGTGCCGGCGCGGCAGAGGGTGCGGTAGATGCCGCGAATATCCTCAAACCGGCCCTGTCTCGCGGCGAATTGCAGTGTATTGGCGCGACTACGCTTGATGAATATCGCAAGTATATCGAGCGCGACGCGGCTCTACAACGCCGCTTCCAGGAAGTTATTGTCCGCGAACCTACAGTTGAGGAGACCATTGAAATCCTCAAAGGTATTCGCGAACGCTATGAGGCGCACCACCGCTTGACGATTACCGATGAGGCACTGCGGGCGGCCACAGACATGGCCAGCCGCTACATTACCGATCGCTTCATGCCTGATAAGGCGATCGACCTGATCGATGAAGCCGCAAGCCGCGTTCGTATGCAGAACTCGCTTGCCCCCCTCAACCTCAAAGAGGCCATGAAGGGACTCGAATCAGTACTTCGTGAAAAGGAAGCTGCGATTCAGCAGCAAGAGTATGAACTGGCGGCAGAATTGCGCGACCGCGAGGTGAAACTGCGAGATCGTATCTCCAAGCTGGAATCTGGCTGGCATCGAGAGCGTGGTACTGATAAGCCGAGCGTCGGTGAGGAAGAAATCGCTCAGATTGTCTCGATGTGGACAGGTATTCCTGTAATGCGTATCGCCCAGGAGGAGTCACAACGCTTGCTCCAAATGGAAGAGGCATTACATGGTCGCGTGATTGCGCAGAATGAAGCCATCGAGAAGGTTGCTCGCGCCGTCAGACGCGCTCGTGCAGGTCTGAAAGACCCCAAACGCCCCATTGGCTCATTCATCTTTATGGGCCCTACAGGTGTTGGTAAGACTGAGCTGGCGCGTGCGCTCGCCGAGTTCATGTTCGGTAGTGAAGACGCACTGATCAAAATCGACATGTCAGAGTTCATGGAACGCCATGCAGCCGCACGCCTGGTTGGTGCTCCTCCCGGATATGTCGGATATGAAGAAGGTGGTCAACTGACGGAGGCGGTGCGCCGCAAGTCCTACAGTGTGATCCTGCTCGACGAAATCGAAAAGGCTCACCCCGATGTCTTCAATATGCTGCTCCAAATCCTGGAAGATGGCAAATTGACAGACGCCAAGGGACGCACTGTAGACTTCCGCAATACCATCGTCATCATGACCTCGAATGTTGGCGCGGCCCTCTTGAACAAAGAAGCCTCGATTGGCTTCAAACAGTCCAAAGACAAGGCCAAAGCCAATCAGAGCGAATATGAGAGCATGAAGGGGAAGGTGCTGGGCGAACTGAAGAATACCTTCAAGCCTGAGTTCCTGAACCGTATCGATGAAGTTATCGTCTTCCATTCTTTGAGAATTGAAGAGATGTACTCAATCGTTGAGCTGCTGCTCAATCGCGTGCGTGTCCAGCTGACCGAGCAGCAAATTGAATTGATTGTGCCTCAAAGTGCCAAGGATTTCTTGATAGAAAAAGGCTTTGATGCTCAATATGGTGCCCGTCCATTGCGTCGTACCATCCAGCGCATGGTCGAAGATCCTCTGGCGGAAGGCCTCTTACAGGGCAAGTTCCATCCAGAAGACCTGATTGAGGCGGCCGTGGTTGACGATGAGCTGATCCTGACTGTGCGCAATCGCATTGAGCAGTTGCCTGCACCTGCGACACCCGAAGCGGCCCTCTCGGCTGGTGGAAGTGAGAATGGTGCCAGTAGCGAAAGTTTGTAAAGATAGTTAAAGGTTAAGAAACATGAGAGTGCGAAGTGCGAGCGCTCGCACTTCGCACTCTCATGTTTCTTAAACAGTTTTTTTCATGGCAAAAATACGCACAAAATATGTCTGCCAGCAGTGTGGTGGTGAGCAGAGTAAATGGGTGGGTAAATGTCCCGACTGTGGGGCATGGAACAGCATGGAGGAAACGGTAGAACTGCCCCAGAGTCCGGCGCAACAACGCCGCCAGGCACTGTCGGGCACCTCAGCGATAGCCCAGGGAACGCAAATTCCGCTTGTCCTTCCAGATATTAAACCACTGGTGCAGCAACGTATCTCCGTCGGCTATGCAGAGATGGATCGCGTGCTGGGGGGCGGCCTGGTGCCAGGCTCGCTGACCCTGATTGGCGGCGAGCCTGGCATTGGAAAATCTACACTGCTTCTCCAGGTCGCCGGTGCCATTGCTAAAAATGCCGGTGCCGTCCTCTATGTCTCAGGTGAAGAGTCGATTGAGCAGGTCAAGATGCGAGCCGAACGCCTGGATATCACAGGAGAACGACTCTATCTGCTGGCTGCCATCGAGCTGGATATCATTGCGGAAGCGATCAGCCGTTTGAAACCAGCTCTGGTGGTGGTAGACTCGATTCAGACCGTACTCTCGAACCAGCTGACGGCTGCACCGGGCAGTATCAGCCAGGTACGTGAATGCACGTTGCAACTGATGCACCTGGCAAAAAGTACGCATACGCCCATTTTCATCATCGGCCATGTGACCAAAGAAGGCACCGTCGCAGGTCCCAAAGCTCTGGAACATATTGCCGACGCGGTCCTCTATCTCGAAGGAGAACGCTACCACACCTATCGCCTGCTGCGAGGAGTGAAAAATCGCTTCGGGGCCACCCACGAAGTGGGGGTATTCGAGATGCATGGGGAAGGGTTATTAGAGGTACCCAATCCGTCGGCGGTCTTCCTGGCCGATAGAGAGGTTGGAGCCACCGGCTCCGTGGTGGTTGTGAGTATGGAAGGGACACGCCCTCTGCTGGTAGAGGTGCAGGCCCTGGTAACACCCAGCAACTTCGGGAATGCTCGCTGCACCACCAGCGGCGTTGAACATAACCGGCTCTTGATGCTCCTGGCAGTGCTGACCAAAAGGGTGGGACTGGCGGTGGGCAATCATGATGTGTATGCCAACGTTGTGGGAGGGTTTACCCTGGAGGAACCAGCTATTGACCTGGGAGTGGCCGCTGCCATTGCTTCGAGCTATCGTGAGAAGCATATCCCTCCCGATATGGTGCTTATTGGTGAAGTAGGACTTTCAGGAGAGTTACGGGCGGTCAATCGCCTGCCAATCCGTGTACGAGAGGCAGCCAAACTTGGCTTCAAGCGTTGTATCATACCCAAAGCTGGCAATGGTACACAGGTGCGGGCCGAACTCGATAACTCCGGCGTGTCCTCCGATTTCAAGGTAATCACCTCTAGCACACTTGCAGTAGCCCTGGAGATTGCGCTACACTAAAGAGTAGATTGATACACGCTGGCACTTCTTTATGTGTACCAGCTGAGACTATTGATTCCTACGTCGTAACAGTGTATACTCCTGATTCGGCATAGTGAGTTTTTGCGGCTAAACGGGCGTATTTTATGGTACAGAACAGCAGGCTTGGTAACAATTTTCTTTTGCTATTATCATTTTTGTTTTTATCATCAGCCCTGCCCGCATGTCTTACCTCACAACGCCCCTTACAGGTACTTGTAGGTGACTCTTTCGTATGGAAGCAACGCTTCAGCAAATTGGGCGCCCCTATACAGTACCACTTTGGAGGATGCAGGGATGTCTATCAACACGATTTCACGGTTCCTTGGAGCTTTGATAACTATTGGCATTACCATCTCTTTTTTCTTTTTTGATCATACTCTGCTTGCGCTGAACATCTGGTGGATTATTGGCATCGCAGCCGGAAGTGCATTACTGGCATTCATCATTACCCCTTATATCACCGTCGAACCCTACCGGTGGATGCGCGAAGCGGCCGCCAGTGACCTGGTCGCTGCCGTGATAGGGCTGATCGTTGGACTGATTATATCCTTCCTCATCGATATCCCATTGACAAATTTGCCTGCAATATGGGGGCGTATCCTTCCATTTGTGGGAACCGTTGTTTGCGGTAGCCTGGGCGTCACACTCGCGGTACAACGTAAAAACGATCTCGCCCATCTCTTTCAAGCAGCCTTCGCTGCTCGACGCACTCGCGAACGCGAGCGCGATGAAGAGCGCGAGCGCGATAAGGAGAGAGATAAGGGCAAGGAGCGCGACAAAGAGCGGACCTCTCCACAGATACAACCGGTGACACAGATACTGCTGGATACCAGTGCCATCATCGACGGGCGTATCGCCGATATCAGCCAGACGGGCTTTGTCTCTGGCGCCTTGCTTGTTCCCCGCTTTGTCCTCAATGAACTACAACATATTGCCGACTCCGCCGACACCATGCGGCGCAATCGCGGCAGGCGTGGATTGGAAATGCTTAACCGCCTGCAAAAAGATGCAACTGTTCCCATCGAGATCACTGACGCCGATATAGAAGATGTTGCCGAGGTTGACGGTAAACTGGTCAAAATGGCGCGTAACCTGCACTGCCCCATCATCACGAATGACTTTAACCTCAATCGTGTCGCCGAATTACAGGGCGTGAAAGTGCTCAACATCAACGAACTTGCCAATGCCGTTAAACCTGTGCTATTGCCGGGAGAAGATATCTTTATCAAGATTATGCAGGATGGCAAAGAACTCGGCCAGGGCGTCGGGTACCTGGATGATGGCACGATGATCGTCGTTGAAGGTGGGCGACAATACATGAGCATGACCGTTGAAGTCACCGTGACTCGCGTACTGCAAACCGTCGCCGGACGCATGATCTTTGCCCATCCCAAACAGGGCAATAATGGCAGCAACCCACCACCCCACGCACCCCAATCCCCACCACACCAACCTCCAAGGCTAAGATAGCCATGCAAAACAGTGCTGCCGTTATTATTGTTGCTGCTGGTACCAGCCGCCGTATGCAAGGTCGAGATAAGCTCTGGACCCCCCTGGCGGGCCGCATCACCCTGGCTTGCACCATCGATGTATTTGAAGCCTCTCCTCTTATAGACACCATCATGCTGGTACTCAGCACCGAACGCCTTGCGGATGCCACTGCGCTCTGCAAGCAGGAAGGATGGCGCAAAATCGCGGCCATTGTCCCTGGGGGTAAGCGCAGGCAAGACTCTGTCTGTGCAGGGCTTGACTCGCTCTTAAAGATAGCACCCACCACCCAATGGGTCATGATTCATGATGGAGCACGCCCACTCGTCACGCCAGCGATGCTTGAGGCGGGCCTCAAAGCTGCCCAGCAGTACCTGGCGGCGATCGCCGCCGTACCTGTCAAAGACACCATCAAGCTTGTGCAGGATGGAAAAGTCCGAACCACGCTTGACCGCTCGGAGCTCTGGGCGGTACAAACACCACAGGTCTTTTCTTTCCCACTGATCTATCAAGCACACCACAGCAGCGCGGCTCAGGCAGACGTTACCGACGATGCCGCGCTACTGGAACGCTCAGGTCAAGCGGTAGCTATCTTCCAAGGTGCCTATACAAATATCAAAATCACTACTCAAGAAGACCTGCTGCTGGCGGAAGCCTTCATACTCGGCACCAATCCACGCCGCCAACGACGCTAGCGCGTCTAACTACGTTCAGGCGGCGTGTAAGGAGAAGGACACCTATCATGAGTATACGCATTGGCTCCGGCTACGACGTTCACGCTTTCACTCCAGACCGCCCACTGGTATTAGGGGGAGTGACTATCCCTTTTGAGTATGGCCTCTCCGGTCACTCAGATGCGGATACCGTCATCCATGCCGTTGTCGATGCCCTGCTGGGTGCCGCGGCCCTCGGTGACATTGGTGAGCACTTTCCATCCAGCGACCCGCGCTGGAAAAACCAGCCCGGTGCCGTCTTCCTCGACTACACCTACGATCTGTTGTGCCAGCACCAATGGCAGATTGGCAATATTGACGCCACCATCGTCGCGGAACGCCCCAAATTAGCTCCCTATATTCCGGCTATGCGTACCCACTTAGCCGAACACCTGCATCTTGCGGTAGAGCAGGTAAGCGTGAAGGCAACAACTACCGATGGGCTTGGATTTGCCGGTCGCCGCGAAGGGATTGCCTGCTATGCTGTGGCATTGATTGAACAATGATAATTGCAACAACCCTTCACAGCACAACGTACGTTACTCACTTTTTACAAGTTACTTGACAAAAGGAAGTAAATATGCTATACTTACTTCAGTTAGTGAAGTTACTAACTATTTAACCGCTAAGAACAAAATAGCAACATCAAGGGAGATAATTACCAATGGCTTGGAACATTGACGCCACACATTCGCAGGCAACATTTTCAGTAAAACACATGATGATCACTACCGTCAGAGGACACTTCGACGTACTGAGTGGACAGCTCCACATCGATGAAGAGCACCCGGAGAACTCCTGGGTTGAGGCCGAGGTAGACGCCGCCAGTATCAACACACGAGACGCAAGGCGTGATGGACATCTTAAATCAGCAGATTTCTTTGAAGTAGAAAAATATCCGAAGATAATCTTCAAGAGTACCAAAGTTGAAAGCAAGGGCGACAACGAGTATCGCGTAACTGGCAACTTGACGATCCGTGATGTGACCAAAGAAGTAACATTCGACGCGGAATATTCAGGTCAGTTAAAAGATGCCTATGGTCTGCAGCGTGCTGGTTTAAGTGCCAAAACAAGCATCAATCGCAAAGATTTCGGTCTCACCTGGAACGCGGTCCTTGAATCGGGCGGTGTCGCGGTTAGCGAAAAGGTTAACATTGAGATCGATCTTGCGGCAGTGCAGCAAGCACCAGTTCAAGAAGTAGCCGCAGCTCAGATAGCTTAATGTATCGAGATAGCACTATATTGTATAATTTGTGGAGAGGCACGCAATTGCGTGCCTCTCCACAAATTATACAATTCCTAATTTATCAGGAGTAACGATGTCGTCGCCAATCCACATTCTAGGTTTTGCTGGAAGCCTGCGTAAACATTCGTATAACCGGGCTGCACTCAAGATAGCTCAAGGACTGGTGCCGGAGGGAGCCGAACTAGAAATTGTCACGCTCGATGAGCTGCCACTCTTCAACCAGGACGACGAAGACGACCCTCCTGAATCTGTTCGCTCTTTTCGAGAGAAAATACGCCTGGCCGACGCGCTGTTGGTCGTTACCCCGGAATACAACTATTCGACTTCTGGCGTGCTCAAGAATGCTATTGACTGGGCCTCTCGCCCACAAGGAATATCGGTGCTGGAAGGCAAGCCAGCGGCCATCATGGGTGTCGGTGGACGCTTCGGCACTGTCCGCGCTCAACAACATCTCCGCCAGATCTTTCTCTATCTGAACATGCCGGTGGTACTGAAGCCAGAAGTACATGTGTTAGCTGCCTGGGAAAAATTCGATAGCGATGGCAATTTAACTGATGACACGGCTCGCGAGCAGATCCAGGCTCTTCTCGAGGCACTTGTGCAGTGGACAAAACGCTTCTCAAGATAAGTATTTTGAAAATCAGCAAGATTTCCCAGAAATCAGTGGGTAGATGCCTGGGCGCAACGCAATTGCGCCCAGGCATCTACCCACTGATTTCTGGGAGAAACAACCTATCTGTCTTCGCCGCCATAATCAAATCGTTGCGGTGCAAGCCTTTTATCTTGTGCGTCCACCACGTCACCGTGACCCGGCCCCACTCGGTCAAGAGCGCGGGATGATGGCCCTCCGCCTCGGCAATTGCGCCAACTTTGTTGGTAAAGGCCAGTGCATCGACAAAACTTGGGAAGGTGAAGACGCGCTCCAGGCGTTTGATGCCGTCAACTTCCAGCACTTGCCAGTCGGGTATCTGCGGCTTCAATTCGGCCATCTCTGCGTCTGTGACGGTTGGCTCGCCCTTACGACAGGCGACACATACCATCTGTGTTAGTTGATCCATATAGCTCTTACCTATTTTTCTTTGACTTCGGGCTCTTTCTCTGGGGGGGTTAGAAGCATCTGAATAGCCTGTTGCGGACTTAAAGGAATCTGGCGGGTCACTTTAGATATTTCCTGGATGGGCAGTTCGGACAATACCTGGTCTTTCGCCTCTTTAGCCGAACTCACACCTTTACCTACATTACGGGCCATCGATTGTAGAGCCTTGGGGCCAAAGATTGCCAGGCCAATCAGAAGAATGGGCAGCAAATCTAGCCAATGAAACGGCATATCGCAGGCTCCTTTCCTCATAAATATGTGGATACTACGTTTTTCTATTGCTTCTGTTCGCTCTATCATATCATACCATAACATTGTTATAAGTGCGACATTTTTCATCCCTCACGCTATTGGGGAAGCCACCAGCCAAAGAACGGGGCAAACGTGGAGTACAGCAGCCAGAGATTGAGCCCGAGGATGACCACACTACACGCAATAGCCGACCAGGTGGTGATCGATTTATTCACTAGCGTGCCCATGATATCGCGCCGACGCGTAAACATCACCAGGGTGATGACTGGCAGCGGGAGCGCAAAGCTGAGCACAACCTGGCTGATCACCAGGGTGCTGGTCGGATTCAAGCCGATGGCAGCGACGATCACCGCGGGGATCATTGTCACCAGGCGCCGTATCCAGATGGGAATGGTGAAACCCACAAAGCCTTGCATGATGACCTGCCCAGCCATCGTACCAACGGTGGAACTGGAGAGGCCAGAGGCCAGCAGTGAGATCGCAAAGACAAAGCTGGCTGCTCCTCCCAGCAAGGGGGTAAGGGTCTGATAGGCAGTGCTGATATCAGCCACATCACTGCGCCCATGAGCATGAAAGGTTGCTGCTGCCATGTAGAGCATCGCCATATTGACCAGTCCCGCCAGGCCCATTGCAATCACCACGTCCGGAATACTCCACCGGAAGATGCGCCGCGCTTCTTTTTCACTGCGCGGGATGATCCGTTGTTGGATCAGTGAGGAGTGCAGGTAGATCACATGCGGCATCACCGTTGCCCCAATGATTCCCACAGAGAAGAGTATACTCTGCGTCCCACCCAGCCAGGGAACAACGGAGTGGTAGCCAACCTGCCCCCAATCAGGATGAGAGAAGAACGTCTCGATGATGTAACAGACTGCAATCACCCCAACCAGAGCAGTGATGACTGCTTCTAAGGGACGGAACCCGTGGCGTTCCAGCTGCAAGATCAGGTAGGTGACGACACCAATGATGAGCGTGGCGTAGAGCAAAGGAATGCCAAACAATAAGTTGAGGGCAATACTGGCTCCCAGAAACTCGGCCAGATCGGTCGCCATTGCCGCAACCTCTGAAACAATCCACATCCCATACACCACCGGCTTGCGAAACTGCTGGCGGCACATCTCTGCCAGATTGAGTCCGGTTGCCAGGCCGAGTTTCGCCGACATCGTTTGTAGCAACATCGCCATCAGATTGGCAAGCGTAATTACCCAGAGCAGATTATAGCCAAAAGCACTGCCACCCTGGATGTTAGTGGCATAATTGCCAGGATCAATATAGGCCACACAGGCGATAAAGGCTGGCCCCAGAAATGGGAGGAAGGCGAGCAGTCCTTTTTTGCGTCCATCGAGAACCGCACGAGCGGCAGCCCGCGTCCCGGCTTCCACAGGGATATGCTCAAGGGCCACGCCGTCAGGCATTTCTGAGGAAGGTGGCGGCAAGGGCGGGTAGGTTCTCATTGATGTTCTCCTAAATGTGTTGTGGAAGACGTTGATCCATTTATGCTATTGGGCGTTGCTGGACGCACGAGGACCGCCTGTGTCACCGTATCACCAATGGCGTGGGTCTGCTCTCCGATACGCACCGTGTATACTCCCCCATAGGGAGCAACCGCCTCTACATGCACCAGCGTTCCTGGAATAAGACCCAGCGAGGCCAGGTAACGCAGCAAATCGGGGTTGTCATCACTGACCCGCTGCACGATGACCTGTTGTCCTGGCAGCACCGTCGAGAGCGGCTGGCTCTGTGGGACGATGACCCCACCCGCCTTGTTCGGGATGGGATCTCCATGAGGATCCTCGCCTGGATGCCCCAGCAGGTCGTCCATGCGGTCCACAAACGCCTCTGAAATGGCATGCTCAAGCCTTTCAGCCTCAGTATCAACCTCGTCCAAAGGAAAGCCCATGATCTGAGTGAGAAAGAGTTCCAGCAAGCGATGTCGGCGCACGAGTTCGGTCGCCATGATCTGGCCTGCCGCGGTCAGCTCTACCCCATGATACGGGGTATAGCGCACATAGCCGCGTTCACTCAGCCACTTGAAAAGCTGGGTGACACTCGCATCGCTCAACTGGCCTGTCGCCTCCAGAGGCTGCAAACGTTCTCTCATAGTAGAGGTAGTGACCAACTCGCCACGCTCGTAAAGCTTGTAACAGAGCTTCAAGCAGTCAATAGCGCGAATCGGCAAGGTGCGCAGTTCGGGTGACATTTCATGACCTCATAAATCTTTAATTTAGTGAATAGCAAATTTTAATACCCTAAAAGAATTGTAATATAAAACATAACACTATGTCAAGTGGTGTAAAAAAAAGAAAATAAAGAAGGTGAATGGCCTGTTTTCCCTATCTAAAATAATTACCCTGCCGTTATAAACATCATCAGCTATACTTCCTTCAGGAAATGTGATATCTTATCAATGCGCTTTTTTAATTCATTTCGATGTTACCCTGTGACTATTCAGGTCTCATTTCTTCATGAATCCTCACTGCCTGCCGGAGGGTTAGCAGTTCGCAAAAGCTTTTGATGTTGGAAAGTGTTGCTGCCTACGGCAGCAACACTTTCCAACATCAAAAATAGACAAGTCGCTAACCCCCCCGGCAGGCGGTGGGTAGTCCTGAAGAGTTACTAAAGGATGTATTATTACTATCATGCACGAAAAAAGTATACTCACGCTGGAGTATCCCAAAATAATGGCAAAGGTGGCGAAAGAGGCCGCCTTTTCTGCCAGCAAAGAACTGGTGATGGAGCTACAGCCTACACCAAACCTGGAGGAGGCGCGGCGTCGCCTTGCCTATACTACAGAGGCCTCTCGCTTGATCGACTTGCACGCGGATGCAGGCGTGGGCAGTACACATGATATCCGTGCAATACTGGCGCGTGCAGCCCGTGAGGGTGTTCTCAGTGCGGGCGACCTTGTGGAAGTGCTGACTACGGCGCGAAGTGCTAACTCTGTCGGTCGCATGCTGGATAAGCTCGATGCCGAAGTCTTCCCATTGCTACAAGGTCTGGGAGCCGCCATTCCCCAGCGACCGCAGATCGTACGGCGCATTGAAGAAACTGTCAGCGAAGAGGGTGAAGTATTAGACACGGCCAGTTCAACTCTGCGGAAATTGCGCTTCGATATTCGAGGGGCGAACCAGCGTTTACAGGATCGCCTGCGTACCCTCGTGAATGAGTTTGGCAACGCGCTGCAAGAACACATCATTACCATTCGCAATGATCGCTATGTTGTGCCGGTCAAGGCCGAGAGTCGCAGCCAGGTGCGGGGCATTGTTCACGATCAATCCTCCAGTGGTGCGACGGTCTTCGTTGAGCCGATGGTGGTGGTGGAACTCAATAACAAGCTGCGGCAGTTGCAGATCGAGGAACGCCAGGAGATCGAACGTATTCTGCGGGTGCTCTCGCTTGAGGTCGGTCAAGAAGCGGACGCGCTCAAAGCTGCCGTCGAACTACTGGCAGAATTTGATTTGCACCTGGCAAAGGCTCGCTACGGTCGTATGACTCGCAGTACAGAGCCACGCCTGAACGACGATGGCCGCATCGATCTGCACGAGGCGCGCCACCCGTTGCTGACCGGTAAAGTTGTACCCATCAACTTCCACCTGGGGCGCGATTTCTTCATGGTAGTGATTACGGGTCCGAATACCGGTGGGAAGACAGTGGCTCTGAAAACAGTAGGTCTGCTGACACTGATGGCTCAGGCAGGCCTGCACATTCCTGCCGAAGAAGCTTCCGAGGTTGCCATCTTTGAAGATATCTTTGCCGATATTGGCGATGAACAGAGCATCGAGCAGAGCTTGAGTACCTTCTCGTCTCACCTGAGCCGCATCATCGAGATTCTGCGCAGCATCGAGTCGGCGAAGGACGGAGGAATGTCTGGCACTCCTGACATTCGAGGCAAGCTGTCCGAGACATTGGTGGGAAAGCGAGACCATCGCTACCCGCGAGTGTTGGTGCTGCTTGACGAATTGGGGGCAGGCACCGATCCCAGCGAGGGATCAGCACTGGCTCGCGCCATCCTGACCTTTCTGCTGGAACGGCATGTGACGACGGTCGCCACCACGCACTATTCAGAACTCAAGGCATTTGCCCACGAACAATCTGGGGTGGTCAATGCCTCGGTCGAGTTTAATATCGAAACGCTCTCGCCCACCTATCGCCTGAGCATTGGCTTGCCTGGCAGAAGCAATGCGCTGGCAATTGCTAGCCGCCTGGGACTCGATGAGCAGATCATCGAACGCTCGCGTGCGTTCCTGGGGAGCGCGGGCGTGCGCATGGAAAATTTGCTGGAGGGGCTGCAAACGGAGCAGAAAGCTGCCGAGGATGCTCGTTTCCATCTCACCATGGAACGGGTTGAAGCCGAGTACCAGCGCAAACAGCTTGAGCAGGAACGCCACAAGTTGGAAGAGGAGCGGGTGAAAATTCTCAACGAGGCACGGAAACAGGCTGCGCGCGAGCTGGATGAGGTGAGAGCGTCACTGGCAAAAGTCAAAATTGACGTACACCGTGCGAATATGACCCGCGAGCGACTGGGTGAGGCTCGCCAACGGGTGAGCGGCCTCGATGAGAAGGTTAGACCTCTGCCAGAGCCGCGCCGCGCCAGCAAGAAAGCCGATGTCCCGCAGGAGGATGAGCGATTGGAGGGACCGTTAAAGGTAGGCGATACGGTACGTGTACTTAGCTTTGATCAAAATGCCGAGCTACTCGGCCTCACGGCTGATCGCAGCGAAGCAGATGTGCAAATGGGTTCGCTGAGAATTCGGGTCAGTGTCGATAACCTGGAGCGGTTGAGCAAACGCCAGGCGGAGAAGACCGACGAGCGGGCTGGGTGGCCCACAACACCAGCGATAGTACTGCCTCGTTATGAGGACCAGCCAGAGGTAGCCACGCAGCTTGATATGCGCGGTTGGCGGGTGGAAGCGGCCCTTGAGGAATTGGAGACCTATCTGAACGACGCGGCGATGTCGGGGATGTCATCAGTGCGTATCGTTCACGGGAAAGGCACAGGGGCCTTGCGGGCCGCTGTACGCGAACAACTCGCCCATCACCCCCTGGTCAAGTCGTATACATCAGCCCCCCCACAAGAGGGCGGCGATGGCGTAACCATCGTGAAATTGAGCGCATAGGACTGTTTTCTAAAAGGCTGGTAATCTATTGGAGTCTCGATTAAAATAGAGGTAGAAGTCTTTTATCATCCTGGCGACCGTGGGCGCGATAAATCGGGCCCCTACGTATCGGAGATCGCTTGCTATGGCCAATCATGCATTGACGCAGCCCTGGTTTCAGGTGGAGACGGAAGAACTTAGGCGCCTGCGAACCAAACTGCTGCCGCCGTACAGGGTAGTTCTGTACGATGATGACTACAATGAAATGGATTATGTTGTCTTCGTACTGCTCCACTCAATCAACAATCTCTCTCGGGCGGAGGCCGAGCATATCATGCTGACCGCTCATCTAACGGGTAGTGCCGTTGTGGCTGTTTGTCCAAAGGAGATTGCTGAATTTTACCAGGAGCGACTGCTAAGCTATGGTCTCACTGCAACTATTGAACCTGATTAAAGTTTGACGAAAAAAGCGCAACAGTATGGACGTTTGACAGAGTCAAACGTCCATACTGTTGCGCTTTTTTCGTCAAACATCCAAATTGACATGTGCTGTGTTGATAGTGCATAAGCTTCTGCTTTTGTTGTGCGATTCTGCCATTGACGTTGCCAATTTTAAGGTATAGAATCAATATAACCCGAGTGGAAAGCATCGAAAATGATCTGCGATGGGCGCGATAAATCGGGCCCCTACGAGAATGCTACATGATGCTGTTTTATCATACTCCAGCGGGCAGGAGAGACACCATGGTTCACTTATGGCGCTCAAAGGCCAGAGAAGAGACAGAGACCAGTAAATCCGCTCCAGGAGTTGGAGCAACAGGTGACATTGCTGTCATCGTCGAGGGGAAGAAGCTTGATAATGAGCTGGTTCGTCTGGCCTGTCTCATGGCGAAAAAGGCCAAACGCAAAGTTCACCTTGTTCACATTATCGAAGTTCCACGTACACTCCCTCTGAAAGCTGTGCTTACTAAAGAGTCTGAGAACGCTGATAAACTACTCACCGAGGCGTTGACAATTGCCGAAGATGCTGGCTGTGAGGCGGTTGCCGAGGTAGTACAGGCACGCGATGCTGGTCCCGCTATCGTTGATGAAGCCAGAGACCATAACTGTGCGCTGATTATGCTCGGCCTGGTACGTGATAGTCATAAAATACATAACGATTTGGGTAAGACCGTGCCCTTTGTGCTGGCAAATGCGACGTGCCGTGTATGGGTTGTGCAGGACCCGCCAAAAGAGACCCGTATTTAAGAAGAAAAAGTGGTGAAGTGGATGGTTTTCTTGCGGAAAACCATCCACTTCACCACTTTTTCTTCTTAGCTTGAGTGCCTGGCTATTCGTTCTGTTAGATTGTGATATGTTATAATTAAAGCGTATTGAATCATTGATTGATTCTGTTGAGCTTCGCATTGCCTGATTGGGAGGGATGGTTCTGATGACATCAAATTCTCATACTGCCAGTACACCGGCTCGGACACATAAGGATTATTATATTACACTGCACCAGGCGGCATTGACGTTCTCATCCAGTCTTGAGCTGGACCAGGTGTTACAAAGCGTCGTCAAAAGCATTACCGAGGCCATGCAGGTGAAGGGCTGTGTCCTGCGCTTGCTCAATGAGCGCACCGGCCATTTGCAACTGAGTGCTGGCTATGGATTGAGCGGCAACTATTTGGCCAAAGGCCCGGTTGAAGTCGGACATAGTCCCATCGATAGTGAGGCTCTCTGTGGCTCACCAGTGATTATTCCAGATGTGAGTGCCGATAGCCGCTTTCAGTACCGTGAGGCAGCCAGGAGAGAAGGTATTGTCTCTGTACTGTGTGTACCGTTGGAGGTGCATGGCAGGGCTATAGGGGTGATGCGTGTCTATACTGCTGAGCAATGCACTTTTCATGAAGATGATATTCAGTTCCTCACAGTGCTTGCCAGCCTTGCCGCCCTTGCCATCGAGAACGCCAGCCTCTACGAGAGCCTCAAACGCTCGTATGATGATGTGATGGATGTCCTTTGGGGCAAAAGCCTGTAGAGTTCAAGGGCCAAACGCAACAATCAGGGCATTTGAACTCTACAGGTCAATCATCTTACAAGTGTGTTGGTCAAATATGGCGATGTGAAGGTTGTGCGGTCTCCGGCATGTTTGCCGGGGACGGGGAAGAGGCGAGCGGAGAGGGGTTTGTTTAAGCGCAAGGCCAGGGTGGCTACATCGAGAAGCAGGTGAGCAATCTGCTCTGCCGCCATATCTCCTGGTAGTGGCAGTGTATCCAGGCCCGTACCACAGACGGCCGAATAGAGCAGTAACTGGTGGGCATTCACATGCCCTTCTTCCCATCGTCGACCCAGAACAGCATCCTCCAGCACGGGCAACATCAAGCCACAATAGCCACAGGTCGGCAATCCTGTCTGCTTCAGGCCAGCGGTAAGTGCGGCTGCCACTGCCAGCGTTCCCGGCGTGCCAACAGGGCCGTAACCGCAAAGTTCCATCGCTGCCGCGATACTCTCCCCACCCAGTGGCGCGGGAGAGAGGTCAATACCGCCAAACAGCAGTTCATGCGCGGAAGCCACTTGCTGCGCCATTTCTACTATCGGTTTCGCCTGCCCTATCAGAGCTGTCTTGACAGCTTCGCTTAACTGCAACAGATCAACGGGCCCAACTTTATCGCCTAGAAGCGTTCGCACTGCCTCAGCAACGATACCCGCGCCTTGTAGACCAATGGATAGGCTGGCAGGGCCATCATGGTAGGCGGAGGGAAAGAAGGGGCTGCCAGCCTCAACGCAGGCCAGCATGGCGAAACGGAAATTGCCAAATCCCTCCTCAGTTTCCTGAGCCAATCGCTGCATGACCCGGGCCGTTGGCAGTGCGGATGCCGCATTTATGCCATGTGGCGGCGTGGCAAGTTGTACCGTGGCATTGAGTGCGCTGGTGGAGGCCAGCAGATCGGCCAACAGGTCGATGCGTTGCAGGGGGAAATTGGGACGCGCCGCCTGTGCTGTGCCCAACGAGCAAAAACCCAGGTCGGCATCATCAAGTACGCGCTGTAGCTGCTGAGCATAGTTGAGTAGGTCAGCAGACGACCAGTCCCCCAGGTCGTCAAAGACGGGTCGAGTCGAAAGCCGCACGGTTTGCACCTCATATCCTGCGCCGCTATAACGTGCGCTGGCATCCTGTAGGGTTGCAGCCGCCTGTACTATGGTCTCTGGTTTGATGGGATGAGCCTGGGCTATACCAAGCGTGATCGTGCGTATGGCTGGAATGAACATCAATGCTACCTCTTTTCTTAGAACATGTTTGAGAGTATTATACTCTTGCTTGGGCAGTTAGTAGGAATTTGAGGTAATATGTATATTCACATCAAAAACAAAGGAGACCAGGTAGCCTAAGGCTATCTTATAACATCTGCACTATGAAAGATGATTCAATCCCTCCAGAACTCTTAGCACTCATCGAAAGCATTACAGCTAAGAGGGCAAAAACTGTACTCGATCATATCAGACTGCATGGATATATTACTAATATCGAACTGAATCAAACATATGGATATGATCATCCTCCTCGTGCAATACGTGATGTACGAGAACTTGGTATCCCGCTAGAAAATTTTATGATGCCAGGGCCAAATGGCCGCAAGATAACAGCTTACAGATTCCCCACCGATTTGAAAATTGAAGAAGGTAAGAGTAGTGGAAGACGTGGTTTTTCCAAACAATTTAAGCAGTTGCTCCTGGCCCGAGACGGAGAAGAATGCAAATTATGCAGTCGAAAGTTCCCAGGAAGTATATTGCAGATCGATCACAAAGTACCCTACGAGGTAGGTGGTGATACAAGCGGTGATTTAAATCCAGAAGAGTTTATGTTGGTCTGCAGGGCATGTAATCGTGCCAAGAGTTGGGAATGCGAGCATTGTGATAATTGGAAAAATTTCAAAGATATATCTATTTGCAGTACTTGCATGTGGGGTTCGCCTACTAGTTATCAACATATTGCGATGAAGCAAAAACGGAGCCTTACACTTAACTGGGACGAAGATGAAATGCGGGACTATGGTTATCTTCAAGAAGAGGCGAATGAAGCGGGTCAATACCTCGATGAATACGTAAAAAGTGTCCTCAGGGTTAGAAAACACCGCAGACTATCGGAAGACAATACATATGACTGACATATCTTAATGCTCATTAATCAAATTAGTTGATATGTAAAGCGACTCGACAGTAACATCAGTTTTACCATTGAGAGTTGCCTGAGAGGAGCGACCGGCATCTAGTTCTATATGCGTAAGGTTAAGCGATTCAGGGAGCTTAAGACCATACACCTTATCACCACATCGACCATCGTAACTTAGAAGAAATGGTATATTACGCCGATTAAGATCGGTTAAAGCACGAATGAGTCGATTGCGGTCAAGCCCCTGGTAATAACGCTTGTCGCCCCCTGTAGATGTGCCTTCATATGGTGGGTCCATGTAGATGATGTCTTCACCAGTCGCTTCAACAATCATACTCTCAAAATCAGCACAAATGGCAGTGGTATGCTTTGCGAGAAGTGCTGATGCTCCGAGAATCTCATCACGCATTTTAGTGGGATGCATTCCTAGACGGCGTTTATCTGCTGATTGGTTAAATCCACCTTGCCGATTAAAACGCGGTGAATTTTTTACGCAGCGTGCCAGCAGATATAATAACGGTGCTGGATCGTGTGAACGATTAAACTCGTCGCGTACACGGTTATAATAGCGGCTATCATTGTCTAACTGGCCATGCCACAATCTTTCGTAATCGTTTGTTAACGCATCGGGGGAAGATATTACCTGATTCCAAATCTGTGTCAGAGGTGCAAGTGAGTCACCGATAATATATTCACTGGCAAGTTCAGCATGTGCGGCGGCTATTGTAATGGCGGCTGATCCAGCAAAAGGCTCATAGAAGCGACGAAACTTTCTACCTGAGACGAATGAAAGTATCTTTGTTGCAAGATTGCGTTTGCTGCCTTGATAAGGAATAGGATGTGGAAGTCGCAAAGAGGAACTGTGAGATGATGCTTCTACTGTAATCATGCAAGATTCGGCTAAATCTTCATCACTTTCGTTTTCCCAAACTAATTGATACGCCCTACTCATAGATTTACCGCTTCCTCACTTTATTTTGTGCATTGCTTCTTGAAGCAAGCTACTTCTAACAAGAGTATATATCTGAAAACAGACAAAATCAATAGATTTCCTGGGCTATGTGTACCACTTGACGAATATCTGTTCTTCTCGTACACTTCCTCCAACAGATGCGGAAGAACGGAGAAAGCTTGATGGCAATCCACGAAGGCGAAGCCGGCAAAGAGGAAGAGGCGAAGCAGGAATGCTTTCTCTGTGTCCTCGATCCCCATCCTACCTGCTCGGTAAGACAGCTTGAAGGTCGCATTCTTACCGCCTACGAGCGTATTTTTAATGGTGAGAAAACGCCTGTCGTCATTCTGGACACAGGGACAGTGCGTGTTGAGGTACACCTCATAGATTTGTACTATCGCAAATTTGTGAAAGAACTGAGTGAGCGTGGTAAGAGCATACAAAACCTGGTTCTGCGCCTCTACCACCTCCCAAATCCTCCCTTTATTGGCGAATATCAGGGCCAGCCCAGGCACATCTATCAAACAAACTCCTACACACTTGCAGTAGTAGAACCTGATGTTCTACTCAATATCACCGATCTAAACCACGCTGAATACTGTTCTCGTCAGTATCTCCTCTACCATCTCGTCCCCGCTACCACATCAGCGGCGGCCATTCGCGGTAATCTGGTGCATCATTGTTTTAAAGAACTACTCAAAGAACATGACCGGGGTGAATTGATGGATGGCCATGCAAGCAACGGGCAGGAAACGCCTCTGGCAAGGTTGCACCGCCACTTTGAGCAGGCCCTTGAACAGTATCGCATCGAAATGGCTTTGGCGAATGTAGCGGTCGAAGAGATGCGGGCCGATGTAGCTCCTCACCTGGAAAGCCTGGCAACATGGTATCAGAATCAGAGCGCAACCCTGTGGGACATGCCCACTACCTCTAAGTATATTAAATTGGCAAGCGAGAGAATTGAATCGCAACAGAGCGAGAACGTAGTACGCGCCGAAACATTCTTGCTCGCCCCTGAGATTGGTCTGAGGGGACGGCTTGACCTGCTGTGGCAGCAGACCAATCGCCAGAGCTTGCTTGAATTGAAGACGGGCGGAGGCTCAGGCAATTTGCCCAAATCTAACCATCGCTGGCAAGTTCAAGGCTACCATGCCCTGCTGGCAGTGCGGCGGGATCCTAGAATGATGAAAGCTCGCGGCACCCTGCTCTATAGCGGTACACCTGGAGAGGCCCAGTCATTTGGTATCGAACCGACTATCCGAGATATCCAACGGGTCAATGAGACGCGCAACATTCTCGTACTGAGCCACATTACAGGTATCCCATCGCCGCCGCCGGGGCCTTCGCGGTGTACAAAGTGTACCATGCTCGATCAGTGTACCCAGATTTCATCATTGCTCGGCTGGCAGCCACCCGAACCTGATACTCATGAGCAATTCCAGGATGAGAAGGAGCGTCGTCCCGTAGGGGCGGGGGAGGTTGGGATGAGTGGAGGGGACGCTTGCGTCGCCCAAGGGAGCGGGGTGGATGGTTCGCGGGAACCTGACACGGGCGACGCGGGCGACGCAAGCGTCCCCTCCACTCCCAACCCAACCCCCGCCCCTACGGGACAAGATGCAATGCGGAGTTATAGCGAGGAAGATCGGGCATTTTTTGCTAAGTTCCACCAGTTGCTTCGCATTGAAGGGCGTGAGGCTGAACGGCTGCAGGCGTTGCTCTGGAAGACCACGGTAGCAGAGCGTATTGAAGCCGGTACAGCTATCGACGATCTGCAAGCACTGGGGAAAGCTGAGCCGACAGGACAGGGTGAATGGGAGCAAGAATTTCTCTGTGAAAACACTTCGGAGTTACGCGAGGGTGATGAAATCCTGTTGAGTGATGGAAACCCAATCACTGGAGAGGTGGTAAGAGGCAATATTAAATCCATCAGCGCGGAACGAGTACGGGTTTGGAGCCCTGAACTGATCGCACACCCCCGGCTGATTGATCGCTACGGCTCCAATATCGTGCATGTACGAACTGTGCAAAATCTGCTACGCTGGCTACAGACCGATGCGCATCTGCGCGAACTGGTGGCAGGCAAGCTGCGGCCACGGTTCAGCAAAATGCGTGCCGTGCGGCGAGTAGATTTCAATGATGAACAGAGCCTGGCAGTTGAACGAGCATTACAGATGCAGGACTACCTACTGGTGCAAGGCCCTCCTGGTACAGGCAAGACCAGCGTGATTGCCGAAATAGTGAAATGTTTATGCGGGCAGGGGCAGCGTGTTCTGCTGGCGGCATTCACCAACCAGGCCGTTGACAATATGCTCAAACGGCTCGAATCGGAGGGTTTTCATGACTATATACGCCTGGGCTATGACCGCAGTACACATGCCGATGTGCAGGGACGGCTCTTGAAAGCCCTTGTGGAGCGACAGGATTCCTCGCTTTCAAGTGGTCAGGATGCCCACCAACCAGACGTGCGCGAGCTATTGCGTAAAGCACCTGTGGTTGCTTCAACGACAGCGACCTGGTCATCCGAGAAATATGCTGCCCCACCGTCCGTTGAAACAGTGCATATAAGAGAAGATTCGCTCTTGCAATTTGATGTTGCCATGATTGACGAGGCCAGCCAGCTGACTATTCCCGCTATTTTGGGCGCGCTGCGCCTGGCAAAACGCTTTATTCTGGTTGGCGATGAAAAGCAACTTCCTCCACTGGTACTGAGCAAAGAAGCAGCCGAACAAGGACTGGCAGACTCTCTCTTCAGTTACCTGAAGCGTTTGGATGCGGACTATATGAAGGAACATAGTGCAGCGGAGAGTGCCTGTGTATCGCTGAGGGTGCAGTACCGTATGAATCGCTGGATTTCAAACTTCTCTTCGAAGGTATTTTATGAAGATAGCATAGAGGCGGCACCGACTGTGGCAAAGCGGGTACTGGAAGTAACCTCTCACGGTTCAAGGTCGGCGCACGAGTCGGATGTGATGAAACAGGCCCTTCAACCAGCATATCCCCTGGTCTTCCTGGATGTGCGCAGTGGAGATAGTAAAGGTGCCGGTGATGAGGAGGAGCACGAGGGACCAAAAAGTAGCAATGCTGAGGCGAGAGCGGTGCGCAATGTGGTACATGGCTTGCTTGCGCGAGGCATTTTGGAGAAAGACATTGGTATTATCGCCCCTTATCGAGCACAGGTTGCCAACCTGCGTCGCCACCTCTTTGTTGATGATATCGCAAGCGGCTGGCAGGCTCTTTCGTCGCACACCCCGATGAGCATCGATACGGTGGACAGGTTCCAGGGTGGCGAGTGTATGGTGATTATTATGTCGTTTGCTACTTCAAAGATGCCTGAGAGTCCACTGAGGGAGTTCTTGACGAACCCGCATCGTTTGAATGTGGCCCTTACCCGTGCTCAACGCAAGCTTATTCTGGTGGGGTGCGCTCCGGCTCTTGAGGCATTGCCCTATCTTGAACGGCTATTGAAGTATTGTAGAAGTATGCATACAGTGCTTCCGGTGAGCAGTGATGCTGAATAGTGAAGGAAAAAGCGGTAGTGCGCACGCACTACCGCTTTTTCCTTCACTATTCAGCATCACTGCTATGCTTCAGTAGCTATTGGTTGCTGATTATGGATAGAGGTTAAAGAATCTCGATGCCTTGATATATTCAGCAGGGAATAGCAAGAAGATTCCAGAATGGTTTGCATAGCTATATGTGTGTGTAACCCTTGCAGGATAAACTCGGAAGCATGTTTTAAGCTCATAGTGATGCGGAACGGGCCGTCGGCTTCATGGTAGTGGTTGCGATACTGCTCGATACCTAAACCAGTCAGAACCAGCATAGAACGTACACCGGCGGCAATACCTGCTCGAACATCAGTGATACTGTCACCGATAAATATGGCGTCGTTCAAATCGACACCCAGTTCATCACGGGCACGCAAGAGCATCCCTGGTCGCGGCTTGCGGCAGGCACAATTCTCATCCTTGCCATGCGGACAATAATAGACCATCTCTATCGCCCCACCAACCTCGGCAATAGCAGCCACCATACGGCGATGAATATCCTCGACCGTCTCCACTGATATATGACCGCGGGCCACGCCGGCTTGATTTGAACACACGATAATGCGGTGGCCAGCCTGTGTTAATTTCGCAATGGCTTCTCGTGATCCAGATAAAAACCGGAACTCATGCCAATTTTTCACATAATCTGATCGGTTCTCATTGATTACCCCATCCCGATCAAGAAAAATCGTAGACACTAAAGCACCTCTGCCTTCACCATTCCCCGAATGCGGCTATCATTTTTTTTGCATCAACCCGATACACCGCTAAGTCGCCTGGTAAGAAACGTTGCACTACTCACTATAACACGACGGACTATACATCATTGAGATCGAGCAAGCCTTTTTTCATAGCGTAGATGACTACTTGCGAGCGGTCATAGAGATCCAATTTGCGATAGATGTTACTGATATGATTGCGCACTGTTTTTTCACTAATGGCAAGAGAACGCGCTATTTCTTTGGCAACCATACCTCTGGCAACCAGTATCAAAGTTTCCATCTCGCGTGCGGTTAAACCATCATGAGATTGGACTTTATCAGATTTTTTTCTATCCATCAATTGCACTATGCGACTGGCGGCATCGGGGGTGGCAGCTTGCTCACCATTGTAGACCGCACGAGTTGCTGAAACAAGGCCCAGGCTCTCCTGTACAAGCTCCTGCCACTTCTCCACTTTTGCGACGACCTCCTGAGCAGTCTCACCATAGGCGGAATGGCGATGGGTGCGGAAACACTCCATGTCAGTTACAAGCGCTACCAGGGTCTGTACAGCATTATCATATAACTCATGTGTCAACCGCTCCCGCTCTGTTTCCTGCACAAAAGGTGTAGCGTGGATGTCTAGCATATTGAGCATGGTTTGTTTACTTTCTTCTTTAATCGCTTACATACGTATTTTTTTTCTTATCTCGTATCATGTATACTACTCGTGTGTTAATGTGTAGTTGAGAATGGGGTATGATCTGGTTAAGGTTTCTTTGAAATAGCTCCATAATCATCACCATCTACCTTTAGAAGCCGACTTGTGTAAAGACTAACTGGAGTAGGATGCCTCATGACAAACAGTAAAATCCTTGTTGTTGGCAGCCTCAACATGGACCAGGTGGTACGCGTTCCGCGCATCCCGCTGCTGGGAGAAACACTTCTGGGGGCAGGATCGCTCAAACTTATCCCAGGAGGGAAAGGAGCCAACCAGGCGGTGGCAATGGCACGCCTGGGGGCAGCTGTGGCCATGGCTGGTCGGGTTGGGAATGATGCTTTTGGCGAACGCCTCCTCAATTCGCTACAGGCTGACAGAATAGATACAGGATTGATCGTTGTGGATCAAGTGGAGGCCAGCGGCGTTGCCTTTATCTTTCTCACAACTGATGGCAATAATGCGATTGTTGTAGCCTCCGGTGCCAATATGCGCGTTGGGCAGGATCAGGCTCAGACTTCCAACATCTTTGAGGCTATCGCCCAGGCACAGGCACTGGTGTTACAATTGGAGATTCCTTTAGAAACGGTGATATTGCTGATTGAGGCTGCACATATCGGGAGCGTGCCGGTGGTACTCAATCTTGCACCGAGCCAGCCACTCCCACAGGAGACGCTGAGGCAACTGGAGGTGCTGGTGGTCAACGAGACCGAGGCCAGCCTGCTCAGCGGGCAGCGTGTAGACAGTCTTGAAGAGGCACGCATCGTGGCAACGGTGCTGCATGAGCAGGGTATATCCAAAGTGGTGATTACGCTTGGCTCGCAGGGGGCGGTGCTTGCCACCGGTGACGTGGCTGGGAAAACGCGCATCATTCATCAATCCGCGCCCAGGGTGCAGGTTGTTGATACAACTGCCGCGGGAGATTGCTTTGTAGGGGCATTGACGGTAGCCCTGACGGAGGGACAGCAGCCGGAGGACGCTTTGCGCTTTGCCGTCTATGCCAGTGCCTTGAAGGTGACGAAGTTTGGCGCACAGTCAGGCTTGCCCACGCGCAAGGAGGTCGAGGCGTTTCTGCATTCATTCTAATGATGAGAAGAGGTAGGTAGACCTTTTATTGCCTGAGCAAACTATTAAGCAGCTTATGTTTTTGTTCCTAAAAAAGTGAGGGCCAAAAGTTACTTGGCATCAGGGCCATTTTGCCCATGAGCTTTTTACAATGTTCCTCGAAAACAGGGCCAGATGTTACTCATGAGAGCCACCCCTCGTGTTCTTAGCTTGTGGTTGGGTGGATAATCTACTGCGTGTACATAAATCCGCGTGAGTATTAACGTAAATCTGCTAGAAACTCCGTAACCTAAAATCTCATCCTCTCACCGTATTGATAAAGAGATAACTAACCGGGCTTGGTGTAAAGGAGGAACAAAATGGAAAATACTATACTATCCGCGCTCTTTGGCTTATTAACTGCCTTAGTACTTGTTGTGATTTCCATCATAGTAACATACCTCAGCACACGTTCCAAAACCCGTTTAGACCTCACAGCCGAATATGATAAAGTGCTGCAAACTAACAGACTCGAAGCTTATCGAGAACTTTGGAAGCTAACTGAACCATTAGCTAGATATACTCGACCTGCACCGGTTACTTATCAAGCCATCAAAGATCTGACAGTGAAGATGCGAGTATGGTACTTTCAACAGGGAGGTATGTTTCTTACAAAGAACAGCCGTGATCGGTACTTTGAACTTAAAGCATTGATGGAAAGTTTAGTTGTTGGCTACAATACAAACCCAAACGTGATGCCCATCACTGCTGAGTATTTTGCCTTGTTACAAGATGCATCAAAGAAAAACCAAGATGTGGTAATCGATGAAGAGCACGTGAAATTTATCATAGATCAAGGAAGTGCCTTACGTACACAATTAGCTACGGATATCGGCACAAGAAACATATCGTTTGTATCAAAGAAAGCAAAAGGGCAGAAACCGCCCGCTGAAGCCTGAGAAGATAGAGAGAATTTTGTGACTTCCGGCAAAAGTGTGCCACTTTTTGCTCAAATCTTGTCCATTTGAGGTTACCACATTTACACCAAGGGGCCTTGATGTGAACGCGTGGATTGCAGAGCAAAGCTCCATAAATTGCGGGAATAACCTCAACACACCCCTAGTGTTCTTTATGAGAGCCAGTGTAACTTTTTAAGGCAAAATGTCTAATTGGCTCTCACTTTCAGTAACATTTTTTCACACGTGGCTCTGTTTTTGAGGAGCACCACAGAGGGCCAGGGTGGCCATGTACCAGTAGCAAAAACATTTTGTCCTACATGTGGGATATGTAGGACATCTCCTACACCTCCCCCAATAACTCTTCCCTTGACACAATGTTGTATGTTTAGGTGTCAAATGAAATGGGCTAGTTGTCAGCTCCCATGCCGCAATGGGAGCGGATAACACGGTTTGCTTTTAAATGAGTCGGCATTTTCTGTTAATCGCTGTCCGTCTCCATATGTCTTACATTATCAAGAAACCATATGGAAAGAGGATATAGCCCCAAGCAGCCCGAAACGTCAAATTTTAAGATGGAACTCCATCAAGTGATACGAGACGGACAAAATGGGTTGATTTCGTTTGAAGATGTTCGCGCTAAATGTCGCTCGCTGGCGATAAGCGTTTTAGAACAGTCTGAGGAAGGACAAAAACTTTTGGCGTTCAACCTGCTTTTGTCCTCTCCCGAAAAGTAAATGACTGGCGCAGCTTCCGACAGCTCGCGCCACCCATTCTAGCAAATAATGTATTTGAGGGGAAAATATTTTGCGCCGATTTTTGATAGATACCGATACAGCCTCAGATGATGCTGTTGCGCTGGTGATGGCCTTACGCGCTCCTGATGTTCAAATTGAGGCGATTACGCTGGTCGCTGGCAATGTGTCAGTAGATCAAGGGCTACAAAACGCGCTTTATACTGTCGAGCTATGTGAAAAACAGGTTCCCGTTTATCGTGGGTTAGCTGCTCCTATACTTCGTCCGCTTGGAACTGCGCAAGATATTCATGGGACGGACGGCATGGGAGATATCGGATTGCCTCTTTTTGGCCGCAAACCTGCACCTGGACACGCGCTTGATAGTATCAGAAACACCATAAACCGCTACCCTGGTGAAATTACCATAGTCGCCCTCGCGCCTTTAACAAATATTGCATTGGCTCTTTTGCTTGAACCTGATCTAGCATCAAAAGTGAAAGAATGCATCATTATGGGAGGTACGGCGCAAGGCATAGGGAATGTAAATCCTGTAGCTGAATTTAATATTTGGGTCGATCCTGAAGCCGCGAAAATTGTATTTTCCTCAAAAATGCCTATAACGATGGTCGATTGGTTCATTTCGACGGAGTACGCTACTATCAGCCATAAGGAAGCGGAAGAATTACGAAGTATTGGTACTCCTCTTGCTCAATTTTGCGTTGATATCCAGCGAGCGCATACCGACACGAAAGGCTTTGTTATCGCTGATCCAATTGCAATGGCGATTGCTCTTGACCCAAGTGTTGCAACTGAAATAAAACCGCTTTATGTGGATATTGAAACGGGAAGCGCCATAAGCAGAGGGCAAACTATCATAGATCATCTTAACTTTCTGAAGCAACCTCCGAACGCTAACGTTGTGCTTGCAGCCTCCCATGAAAAGTTTTTTGAATTGTTATGTAAAGCAGTAGCATAATAAAGAGCCTGACGCCGTAACATCAGGCTCTTTGTGACTTATTTAGAAGCTAGCTTTGCTCCCTCGCTTTCTGCATCCACTTACCTGCTATTGAAGGAGAAATCTCTAACGCTGCGGCAACCTCGCGCACTTTTGCATCAGGATTTGCTTCAATGAACTCTCGCACACGGACAAAGTTTCCGTTCGTCTGCTCGGACAATTTCTTGTCTGTCGTTTGTCTGTTCAACCCGCGCAACCTGTACGGTTATATTAGTAACGACATTCATAACGGTCTCCGCGACAATTGCGCGGATGTCTTCAACAGTGATTGATGGAGCCGGTTGAACGTAAATTGCTTCAGCTTTTTGTGTGTCCTGGGTGAAACCGGAAAACTGGATATCCTTTGTCCGACACATCACCACATATCCGATACTTACAATCGAACGAAGCGCGGACATAACGACGACGTATGCGTTCACGCCGCCGCTTGCGCCAAATTCCGTTGTCCCTGTAGAGCTTGCGACAAGCTGCGTAAAAAGCATCACTCCACCCACAATGGACAAAAGAGACGCGAGGATAAGGTACAGCCACGCCTTAATCTTATCGTGCTGCTTAACTGAGTTTAGCCCATATACTAAGACTATTCCGCCTGATGCTTCGATCCCGACTCCCTGAAACCATGCCCAAATGTAAAGCAGCGTCGGATTGTTTGCCATTAACCGCCCGTTGCTGAGCACATCTGCTGCTGAGAAGACAAGACCTAGAGCCAAAAGAAGCTCGCTTGTCGCCGAGCAATTCTTGCAATTGTTCTTGCAACGAATTGAAGAGAGATTTTCATAGGGGTATACATTAATAAATCTTTGACAGCATGCCCATTTATGGGCTATATTACAACTAAGATTGCTTGAAAGCCTCCGTC
>WNFB01000155.1_pt1 | contig 46687 bp, 44 predicted proteins | sample 5400501 | NCBI WGS metagenome assembly WNFB01 (sample SAMN13153341, study PRJNA577476) | soil metagenome | isolation source: 200 cm saprolite under Douglas fir tree site 2 hole 1 | place: USA:California | collected 2015-04-18 | reverse complement strand
GGCGGATCCACGCTCCTATGAAGTCACGCCGGCCGGTCCATTTCGTCCGGCGAGCGACAATTCGCGTGAAAGCCACGTCGCGTCGACGAGCATCGAGACTATGAGCCAACCCGCCGGACTCAACGAAGCCTGACACTCATTCGAGACTAGCCAAGTCTCCGGCGCAGGGTCGTCGTGCCGGCCGCGATCAGCACGACGCAGAATCCCGCGACCACGCCCGCGTCGAGCTGCAGCGAGGACCAGGTCAGGTCCGCGCCCTTGACCATGATGTCGCGCATCCCGTTGACCGCGTAGGTGAGCGGCAGCACGCCGGACAGCCACTGCAGGCCAGCCGGCTCGGTCGAGACGGGGAAGATGATGCCGGACAGCAAGACCTGCGGCACCACCACCAGCGGGATGAACTGCACGGCCTGAAACTCCGAGCGCGCGAACATGCTCAGGAAGATGCCGAGGTTGACCGCGGCGATCGCCATCAGCGCTTCCATGCCGAAGATCAACAACACGTTGCCCTGGTTGTGGATCCGGAGGACCGCGAGGGCGAAGACGAGCACCTCCGCCGCCTGCACCAAGGCGAGCACGGTGAAGCCGAGCATGTAGCCGACCACGATCTCGCCGCGACGGAGCGGGCTCGCCATCAGCCGCTCGAGCGTGCCCTGCGAACGCTCATTGAGAAACGACACGATCGTGATCACGAACACGAGGAAGAAGACCACCAGGCCGACAAACGCCGCGCCGAAGTAGTCGAGCGTGCCATAGTTCGCGCCGCCGTAGAGATATTTGATCTGCGGCTGGAAGGTGACGTTGCGCCCGGCGACGCGTGAGGACAAAGAGATCATCGACTGCTGCAGCGCCTGGATGACAGGGGCATCCTCGCCCGGCTGGGATCCCTCGAGGTGGACCTCTGGCGCGACGTTGCCCGCCTGGGCCTGCTGACTGAAGTCCGGCGGCAGGACGATGTAGGCGACCAGTGATCCGTCCTTGAGCTTCGCTTCGCCGTCCGCGGCGCTGATCTCGGTCACTTTGATGCGGCTGGAGCTGTTGAGGCCGTCCGCGACGATGGCTCCGAGCGGACCGGAGTCCTGGTTGGCGACGCCAACCTCTGGCGCGCTGTTCGAGCCGCGCATGAGGTAGCCGAGGAGACCGAGGATGACGATCGGGGCCACGAAGAGCAGAGCGAGGGTCCGCCGGTCACGGCGGAACCCTTGAAGAAGCCGTCTTGTGATTGCGGCGATTCGATGCCCGCTCATGACTCTTTCCTCCCGGCGAGCGCGAGGAACGCTTCTTCGAGGTTTTGCGAGCCGCCCTGAGCCCGAATGTCCGCCGGCGAACCCTCGGCGAGGAGCCTGCCGTACTGGATCAGGCCGAGCCGCTGGCAGCGGTCCGCCTCGTCCATCACGTGGCTGGAGACGATCATCGTCGTGCCGTCTGCCGCCATGCGTCTGAATGCCTCCCAGAACTGCACCCGCAGCTGGGGATCGATGCCGACCGTCGGCTCGTCGAGCAGTAGAAGCTCTGGCCGATGCACCAGCGCGCACGCGAGCGAGCACCGCTGGCGCATGCCTCCGCTCAACGTCGCCACCACGGATCCGCGGCGCTCATAGAGCTGCACAAGCTCCAGCGCGTCCTTGACCCCCTCGTCCGCCCCGTTTATGGCGGCGAAGAACCGCACGTTCTCCTCTACCGACAGCGCAGGGTAAAGGGCAGCCTGCTGAGTCATGTAGCCGATGTGGCGCAGGACCGCGACGTTTGGCATGCGCTGCCCGAGCACTGTGACCGAGCCGGCGTGGGCCTCGAGCAGGCCGCAGACCAGGCGGATGATTGTCGTCTTGCCCGCTCCGTTGGGGCCGAGGAGACCGTAGATCTCGCCCTGCCGCACCCGCAGGGTCACGCCGTTCAGCGCCTTGAAGGCGCCGAAAGACTTGGAGACGTCCTCCACGTTGACTGCGTAGCTCTCACTCATCGCGCTCCTCTTCCTCCTTCTCATCCGTCTCATCAGTGGCCATAGCGCGGAGCCAGGTCTCGGCCAGCTCCGCCAGTGCCTTCTCTCCGTCCATCTCGATGCCGAGCACGCGCTCGGCCGCCGGTCGCGTCATGACGTGGAAAAAGATCGGGCCCATGAAAGACTGGAGCGCGAGCAGCGGGTGCATGGGCCGAAGCCGACCGGCGGACATCTGCGCCACGAGGTACGCGACCATCGAGCCGACGACCTGCGCGATCGCGTCCCTGGTCGCTTCCAGCGTGTCCGGGGCCAGCCGGCTCACCTCGAAGAACAGCGCCCGCAGCAGGCCGGTGCGGTCCTCGCCACCGGCGTACACGGTCCGGTAGACGGCGCGGGCGATTTCCGGTATCACGACGCCGGGCGGATCGTCGCTTCGCTCGGCGAGGACCTTGATGACCGGCTCGAGCGGTGAGTAGGCGTACACGAGCGCCGTGAACAGCGCCGACTTGCCGGGGAAGAGGCGATAAAGCGTCGCGCGTGAGATCCCGGCGCGGTCGGCGAGGTCATCCATGGACAGCGCGGCGAGACCCTGGGCTCCGACCATCTCCAGGGCCGCCCGAAGGATTCGCTCCCGCGCGCCAGGCTCAGGGGTCCGATTCAGTGCCTCGATCAGGGCATCGCGCGATCGGAATGCCCGGTAGAAGCTCGCTCGCGACACGCCGGCCGCCGCTGCGAAGTCGGCCACCGTGGGCTTGCCGCCCAGGGCGAGAACCACCCGCGCCCGGTGAAGAATCCGCTCTCTTGTCGGGGCCACTGCTGATACGAGACTAGACAAGACGTCCCATCTTGTCAAGTCTCGGCCATTGGTTCCTCTGATCCGCCCGCATTTCCGCGCGGCTGACGCCAAACGTGCGCCATCGCGGCCGTCCATACGCTCGTCTGGCGTCAGAGATGCGAAATTGGATTCCTGCTCGGCCGGTCGGGTTCCTCTTAACGGCCTGGGTTGGCCGGACGCCGCGGTCTGCTTACGCTGCGGACCAGCCAGACATGCGATCGATCGAAACCGCCACCACCGGGCCGCCGGGCCGAACCCGCTCGTATTGGGGATATCTGCGCACGAGAAGGTCAGTCGCCAGGTCGGCCTCAGCCCTGTCGCCCAACACGCGCGCGGCGCCGTCGATCCGCACCCACCACAACATGTTCCAGTCGTCTTCGTAGTGGTCGAACAGCACCGACACCGCCGGATTGGCGGCGATGTTGCGCAGGCGCTTGAGGTCTGTCGTCCGCTTCGGTTTCGCATCGACTGCGAAGTACAGCGTGTCGCCATCAACCGCAAAAGTGATCGGCACGACGTGTGGACGGCCTCCCGCATCGACGGTCGCCAGGCGCGCCACCCGCGCCTCCGAGATGCGCCGCCTCATGATCGTGGCGTCCATCGAAGGAAGTATCGTTGAGCCGTGCAGAGGCTCCGTACGTACACCGTCGAGGAGGCGAACCGCGAGCTACCCAAGGTTCGTCCCATCGTGGCCCAGATAGCCGAGCTCTCAGCCCTGCGGCCGGACCTCGAGGAGCAGCTGCGCATGGCCGATTACAAGGTGCAGCGGCCGGGCTCGAACGGCGATGACCGAGAACGGCAGCAGCAGGCGCGAGACGCCGTTCACGGCGCTGAAGAAGAGCTGCTCAAGGCGGTGCTGAACCTGAACAGCATGGGGATTCAGCTGAAGGGCCCGCTCGAGGGCCTGATCGACTTTCCGTCTTATCGCGACGGCGAGCTGGTCGAGCTGTGCTGGAAGCTGGGCGAGGAACGGGTCGAGCACTGGCACCGCGTCGGCGAGGGTTTCTCCGGGCGGAAGCGGCTCTAGGTCTCGGTCTTCTCCGGGACGCGACCCTTCACCGCCTCGTAGACCGACCTCGCGATGCCGGCCGCGTCCAGGCCGTGCTGCTTGAGGATGTCGGAGGCCTTGCCCTGCGGCAGGAACTCGTCCGGCAGCGCGAGCATGCGGACTCGGCCCGCCAGCCCATGGGGCGCGAGGGCTTCCAGGACAGCGCCGCCGAACCCGCCCGTGCCGACGTTGTCCTCGACCGTCACCACGACCGGATGGCGCCGTGCCCAATCGGCGATGCGCGGGTCGACCGGCTTCACCCAGCGGGCGTTGACCACGGTGCAGGAAACGCCCTGGAGGTCCAGGCGCTCGGCGGCCTCGCCCGCCACCTCGACCATCTTGCCGACGGCGAAGATGGCCGCCTCGCTTCCCTTGCGCAGCTCCTCCCAGCGCCCGACCGGAAGCGGTTCGACCGGTAGGTCGGGAATCGCCGGCACGGGCCCCTTCGGGTAGCGGATCGCCACCGGACCATCGGTCGCGAGCGCCGTCTCCAGCAGTGCGCAGAGCTCGGTCGCGTCCTTAGGCGCGGCGACTTTGAGGTTGGGGATCATCCGCAGATACGAGAGGTCGAATATGCCGTGGTGCGAGGCCCCATCTGGACCGGTCACGCCCGCGCGGTCGATCACGAAGACGACCGGCAGCTTGTGGAGCGCGACGTCCATGATCGTCTGGTCGAAGGCACGCGCGAGGAATGTCGAGTAGATGCAGACCACCGGATGCATCCCCGCCATCGCCAGCCCGGCGGCGAATGTCACCGCATGCTGCTCGCAGATGCCGACGTCGAAGAACCGGTCGGGGAACTCTTTCGCGAAGTTCAAAAGGCCGGTCGAAGAGGCCATCGCGGCGGTGATGGCACAGACCTCCGGCCGCCTGGCGCCGGAGCTCATCAGCGCGTCGCCGAAGATGTCCGTGTAGGTCACCTCCGTCGATCGCGGCCGGCCCGTCAGGGGGTCGAAGGCGCTGACGCCGTGGAGCTTGTCCACCTCGTCCTCGACCGCCGGCCCATAGCCGTGTCCCTTCTCGGTGACGACGTGCACCACGACCGGCTCGCGCAGCTTCTTGGCTCGCGTAAATACTTCTTCCAGTGCCGGCTCGTCGTGGCCGTCGACCAGCCCGGCGTACTTGATGCCGAGGCTCTCGAACATCGTCGAGGGCTGCAGGAGCTGCTTCAGGCCCTCCTTCACGCGGTACGCGGCCTGGTCGGCCGAGTAGCCGACGAGCGGCAGCTCACGCAGAAGTCGCGAGATGTCGTCCTTGAGGCGCTCGTATCGCGGGTCGACACGCAGCTGCGAGAGGTGGCGGGCGAGACCGCCGACCGTCGGAGCGTAGGAGCGACCGTTGTCGTTGATCACGATGATCAGGTTCGGCGGCTGAAGATGCGCGATCTGGTTCAAGGCTTCGTAAGCCATGCCGCCGGTCAGCGCGCCGTCGCCGATCACCGCCACGACAAAACCGCCGACGTTCTTGCGCAGCCGCGCCTCGGCCAGGCCGAGCGCGTAGCTGAGCGAGGTCGAGGCGTGGCTGTTCTCGACGAGGTCATGCTCCGATTCTTTGCGTGAGGGGTAACCCGAGAGTCCGCCCGCCTGGCGCAGCTGGTCGAATTGCGCGGCACGGCCGGTGATGAGCTTGTGCACGTATGCCTGGTGACCCGTGTCCCACACGATGGCGTCCTTCGGGCTGTCGAAGACTCGATGCAGGGCGAAGGTCAGCTCGACCACGCCGAGGTTCGGTGACAGGTGGCCGCCGGTCCGTGAGGTCTGCGCGACGAGGAACGCGCGCACCTCGGCCGCCAGCTCAGTGAGCCGCGCCTGGTCCAGTGCTTTCAGGTCCGCGGGACTGTGGATGGTCTCGAGGATCGCCACCTCTCGTTAACGCTCTGCCCCAGCCATCAGTTCCGCGAGCTCGATGCACAGCCGAGTGCCTGCCCCGCTCGGCCCACGCAGCACCGTGGTCAGCTCGAGGTTGGTGTTCCAGGCCGCGGCGGCGATGTCGATGTGCGCCCATGGCTTGCCGCCCGCGAACTCGGCGATGAACATGCCTCCCATGATCGTGCCCGCCTCACCGTACTCCGAGTTGCGAAGGTCGGCGATCTGGCTGCGCAGCAGGATGCGGTAGTCGGCGTACATCGGCAGCCGCCACACCCGATCGCCGGCTTCGCGCGAGGCCTGGTCGACGAGCGACCAGAACGCGTCGTCATTGCTCACGGCGGCGCTGGCCGCATGTCCGATCGCGATCGTCGCTGCGCCGGTCAGCGTCGCGAGGTCCATGAGGTGCGTGGCGCCGTTGCGCAACGCATGGGTCAGGGCATCGGCAAGGACCAGCCGGCCTTCGGCGTCGGTGTTGACGACCTCGACAGTTTTGCCGTCGGCGCTGACCATCACGTCGCCCGGGCGCTGGGCCGATGGACCTGGCATGTTCTCCGCGGCCGCGACGACTGCCATTACGTCGAGCGGCAGCCTGCGCGAGGCGATCACGTCGATGGCGGACAGCACCGCGGCCGCGCCGGACATGTCGTCCTTCATCTGGCTCATGTTCTCCGGGTTCTTGAGCGAGATGCCGCCCGTGTCGAACGTGATGCCCTTGCCGATCAGTGCGAGCACGGGTCCGCTTGAATTCCCGTTCGGGCCCCTCCCGGCTTGGGCCGCCGCGCGGCCCGAGCCACCCTCCCCATGAAATGGGGAGGAGGTCCCGTGGTAGCGGATCCTGATCAGCCGTGGCGGTTTGGAGGATCCCGATCCGACGCCGAGCAGCAGGTTGTAGCCGCCCGCCTTCAGATCCGAGGGCCCGAGGACCTCAGCCTCGAGGTTGTGGCGCTGCGCGATGCGCGTCGCCTCCTGCGCCAGCGCGTCGGGCGTGAGCTCGTTGGGCGGTGCGTTCTGCCACTCGCGGGCACGATTCGTTGCCTCTCCGTTCTCCTGCGCAGCCACCACCTCGCGCTCGCGCCCGGTCCCGAAGCCGACCAGCATCAGCTCGTCGATCTCGCGCCGCTCGGGCGCCGGACCCGTCTGTCGCGAGCGTCGTTCGAAGGTGCCCATCACGCAGCCCTCGATCACCGCTTTGAGGCTGTCCATGCCCAGCGGTTCTGTGCGCAGGACGGCCATGCGCTTGTAGCCCCACGTGCGCGAGGCGCGCACCAGCTCGTGATGTGCGGAGCGAAGGCGCTGCCCGTCGAGGTCGTGCACGGCGCCGAGACCGTAGAGGATCACGCGCCGCGGGCCGATCTTGCCCTGCGCGGGGATGGGCAGCACCTCGTGGATCCGGCCCCTGAACTCCGCGTTGACCACCATCTCGGAGAGCACGCCGCCCATGGCGCGATCGAGCTCGACGGCTGATTCGGCGAGTCGCTGACCGGTGGCGACGGGGATCGCCAGCGCGTCGACATTCAGCTCGGCGGCGCCCGCCGAGACGAGGCTGATCTTCACGGCGGCTTAAAGGTTAGCGATCGGTCCCCTAATACAGCGTCCGCGCTGCCTGCCCTGCAGACCGGAAGAAGGTACACGCTGTCGGCTTTGGGGGATCCCCCGCACCATGTGATTTACGTCGATGGAATCCAGGTGTTCGACATCAGCGATTCGCCTGGTACCGCGCTCGGTGTCCCGGCCGTCGGCGGTTATGGCCAGGGTGGCCTGCTGAAGATCTTGGGGATCCGCATTTACGCGACGGCCACCTAGGCGAGGTGTTCGGCGACCAGCTCCAGGACGTGGGCCACGCGCAGTTTCATCCGCCGCTTGCGGGCCGCCGCCCCGATGTGCATCAGGCAGCCCGGGTTGTCCGACGCCACCACCTCGCAGCCGGTCCTGGCGATGGCATCGAGCTTCCACTGCGCCAGTCGGTCGGCCACGCCGGGCCACTCCAGGCTGAAGGTGCCTCCGAACCCGCAGCAGTTCGCGATGTCAGGCAGGTCGACCACATCGTAGCCGGAGAGCTCGAGCGCCCGCCGGGGCTCGCGCTTCAGCCCAAGCTGCCTCAGCGACTGGCACGAATCGTGGTACGCGACCTTCATGCTCACCCGCCCCCGGTCTACGAGGCGCCGGTTGGACTCCAGCAGCTGGAGCACGAATCGCGTCGAGTCGCGCATGCGGTCGCGCACGCTGCCGTCGGGCGCCGCGCCCCACTCGACGGCGTCGATCGTGAACGCGCCGAAGCATGAGGTGGAGGGCGTCACGATCAGACCCTTGGAATCCCGAAGGCTCGTCGCGAGCCTTGTATTCAATTTGTCGCCGGCCTCGAAGTCACCTGCGTTGGCGGCAATGAGTCCGCAGCACCATTGATCCTTGGGAAATCCAACCTTGAAGCCTGCCGCGATCGCAATCCGCTGCAGGGCCACGGCGGCTTCCGGGAGCATCCGGTCCACCAGGCACGAAGCGAAGATCGTCAGCGGTTCACCGTCCACGGGGCTCGGCCGGGCGCGGTCCCGATATGGCGTGCGGGCGAGCCGGGGAGTCCCGGGCACGAGGCCGCTGAAGGGCGCCACGGTCCGCAACAATGCGTCCGCCAGCTCGGGCCTCTGCCACAGTCCGACCACCGCCCTTTTGCGCAGCGACTTGCGACCGTTGCGGCGGTGCTCGAGGATCATCCGCGGCAGGGGGATGTCGACGGGGCAGATTTCCTGGCATGCGTTGCACTGGGTGCAGAGGGTGTTCGCGAGGTCGGCGTCGCGCAGACCGTGATGGAAGGGCGTGAGCACCAGGCCGATCGGACCGTTGTAGACGTGACCTCCGAACTGGTGGCCGCCCACCACCATGAATGGAGGGCACGCGTTGGAGCAGGCACCGCAGCGGACGCAGGTCAAGGCGTCGCGGAAGATCGGATCCTCGAGCATCTTCTCGCGACCGTTGTCGAGGATCACGCAGTGCAGCTCGCCCGGTCCATGCACGCCGATGGTGAGTGACTGCTCGATGTCGGCCGAGCGCGACGGCCCCGTGATCCAGTTGACGTAACTGCTGATGAGCTGGCCGGTTCCGCTGCGTGGAAGCATGCGCAGAACAGCGACCGCGTCGTCGAGTGTCGCGACCAGCTTGTCGATGCCGAACACCGCGATGTGCACCGGGGGCAGCGTCGTGGTCAGGTCGGCGTTGCCTTCATTGGTGACGAGCACGATGGTGCCGGTCTCGGCGATCGCCATGTTCGCGCCCGAGATCCCGACAGTCGCGTCGATGAACTTCTGGCGCAGCGACTCGCGCGCGTGGAGCTGAATCGCTTCGACCGTCGCCTCTGTGCCGAACACGGCCGCGGCGTCTTCCTTGGTGAGGTGGATCGCCGGCGCGATGAGGTGCGACGGGTGTGTGTGCGTGAGCTGCACCATGCGTTCGCCGAGGTCGGTCTCGACCACCTCGATACCGAGGCCCTCGAGGTAAGGGTTCAGCTCGATCTCCTCGGTGGCCATCGACTTGCTTTTCGTCACGACCATCCGTTTTCCGGACGGAAGTCCGCTACCCGCGTTCCAGCACAGCTGCCCGATGATGTCGCGAGCCTCGGCGGCGTCGGCGGCCAGATGCACCACGCCTCCTACAGCGGCGAGCCTCTGGGTGAACTGCTCCAACAGCTCGGGGAGGCGGTCGAGGTTGGCTTTGCGCCGGCGCTTGAGCTCGGCGCGCCCCGCGGCAAAGTCGAAGCTCTCGAAGGCAATGTTGCGACGGCCCCGCAAGCCCGTCATGGCCTGGATCAGGGCTTTCTGCAGCTTCGTGTCGTCGAGCGCCTTGTCGACGCGGCGCGAGAAGTGGCGGCGGCTTTCAGGCACGCGTTCGCGAGGCTTCTCTGATGGCCTCTGCCACCGCGGTCGGTGTCGACACCGGCGCCAAGCATATGGTCCCGACGCAAACAACGGCTCGGTCGTCGCCGGCTGGATCGATCACGGCATAGGGATGTGCGGCTATCGCCGCCCGCGCCAGCTCGGCATTCTTCGTCGACACCTTGATGGCGTGGCCAAGTCGGTCCAGAGCCCGGGCGAAGACCGCCGCCATCAATCCGTAGGAGCGCGGGAGCGCTGCCACCGACTCGAGCGCCTTGCGCGCCCGTTCGCGATGCGGCGATGAGAAATCGCCGGTCAGGATGTCGAGCTCGATCAGCGCCATCGCCGCCACTGAGTTCTCAGCAAGGGGCTTGATACGCTCGCCGAGCCGGCCCAGCTCCTCGTCTCCGGCGTGGTCGAAATAGCCGCCGAGCTGCGTATCCGCGTATCTGTCCTCGAGGTGTGCGGCAAGGTCGAGGGCGATCGGCATCCACTTTTCGCCCAGGCCGTGCTGGTATGCACGCAGGGCTGCCCACAGCGACCACACCTGGTCGCCCAGCTGCCCCCCGACACCCTCGGAATGGGTCATACCCTCGCCGCGGCGGTACGCACGCTTGAACAGCGACTCGAGCGTGCGTCCAACCCCGTCCCCCGGCTTCGCCGGGTACTTCCCCATGAATGGGGAAGAGATTGCCAGCGCCGCATTCCAGGCTGTGTAGATTCGGCGGTCGACGAAGGGCGGATTGGACTGTGCGCGTTCCTCGGCGTCCATCGAGTAGTAGTGCTCGTCGGCGTCCTGGCTCCCGGCATAGAGACCGGTCTTCGGATCGCGGAGCACCCGGTCGAGGTAGCCGGTGGTTCGGTCCAACGCGTCGGACATGCCGGCGAGCGCGAGCGCCTGCACCAGACCGGCGTGGTCCTCGAGCATCTTCTCGTAATGCGGGACGCTCCAGTCCTGCGTCGTCGAGTAACGGAAAAAGCCGCCCTCGACCTGGTCGTACGTTCCACCGCCGGTCATGCGCTCCAGCGTGTGCACCGCCATCCGCCGGAGGTCGGCGTCGGAACGCACGACGGACTGCTCGAGCAGGAGAAGGATCGCGTCGGTCTGGGGGAACTTCGGAGCGTTGCCAAAGCCGCCGTACTCCGGGTCGTAGGCCGACCTCACCGCCTCGAGGACCAGGTCGACGAGCCCTCCGTCCAGCTCGCCCGCGCTGCGTGCGACTCCCGACGCCGCACGCTTGCGCGCTTCGAGGACGCGGCTCGCGATCTCCGCCTGGTTGCCGTGGTAGTAGCTCGAGATTCGCGCGAGGGTGTCGGCCATCTGGTCGGGTGGCAGGTACGTCGCACCGGTGAGGATGTCTCCGGACCCGGTGAGGAAAGCCGTCGTGGGCCAACCGCCCATGTTGTAGCGCTGGTTGATGTCGGGGCGGACGTCGTTGTCCACGCGCACTGGCACGTACTCGCGGTTGATCAGGTCGATCACGCCTGCATGCGAGTAGGTGGTCTCGTCCATCACGTGGCACCAGTGGCACCACACCGCAGAGATGGACAGCAGGATCGGACGTCTGGTCTGCCTGGCCTGTTCGAAAGCCTCCTTAGACCAGGGGCGCCAGTTGATCTCCGCGGCCCGGTTGGGGCGCGGCGAGAAGTGGAATTCCTCCGCAACCTCGGCCATCTGGACAAGGTTACGATGAGGTCGTGATCTCAACCAGCGCTGTCGACGCGTACATCGAGAAGCACTCCCGCCGCTTTGTCGACGACCTGAAAGAGCTGTGCTCCTTCCCGAGCATCTCCAACCACGGCCGCGACGCGGTCCAGCCGACGCGCGACTGGATTGCCGTGCGGCTGGCTCGCTACACGGACCGGGTCGAGACACTCGAGGCCGGAGGCATGCCGGCGCTATACGCCGAAGTGCCGGGGGCCGGCCGCCGCAAGCTGCTGCTGTACGAGCACTACGACGTGCAGCCGGTCGATCCGATCGATCTGTGGGAATCGCCTCCGTTTGAGCCGTCGGAACGCGACGGCCGCATCGTTGCGCGCGGCGTGGCAGACGACAAGGCCGACGTCATGGCCCGCATCCACGCCCTCGAGACTTTGAAGGAGCTCGGCGAGGTGCCTGTCACGCTCCGCTTCCTCATCGAGGGTGAGGAGGAGATCGGCTCCAAGACGTTCGAGAAGATCGCTCACGACCACGCTGCCAAGCTGGGTGCCGACGGCTGCCTGTGGGAGTCGGGCTCATCGTTTGACGACGCCGGGCGGCCCATCCTGCAGTTCGGCTGCCGCGGCCTCGTCTACGTGACGCTGCGTGTGAAGCTTCTCGACTTCGACCAGCACTCAGGGTTCGCGTCCGTCTATCCATCAGCCGCGATGTACCTGGTCGGCGCGCTGGCGAGCCTGCGTGACCAGGACATGAACGTCAAGATCGACGGCTTCTACGACAGGGTCGTCAAACCGACGGAGACCGACCGCCGGATGATGGCGACGATCGACCCGGAGATCGACAAGCGTCGCAAGCTGGTCGGCTTCGAGAAGCTCGTGCGCGACCCGAAGCCCGACCAGGTGATCGAGCAGATGCTCTTTCTGCCGACGTGCAACATCGCGGGCGTCACGACCGGCTACCAGGGCCCGGGCTCGAAAACCGTCCTGCCGGCGGAGGCGACCGCGAAGCTCGACTTCCGCCTGATCCCGAACCAGGACCCCGACGAAGTGCTCGAGCTGCTGCGCAGGCACCTGGACCGGAACGGCTTCGAGAAGGTCGAGATCCTCGCCGGCGAGGGGGAGAAGCCCGCGCGGTCAGACCCGGCGTCGGCCGTCGCCCGGACCGTGATCGACTCGGTGCGCGAGATGCACGGAGAGCCGGTGCTGTGGCCGTTCATGGCGGCGACCGGGCCGATGCACCCGGTGGTGTCGGACCTCGGCATCCCGACGGTGCTTCCGGTCGGCGTGGGCCGGCCGGACAATCGCATCCACGCCCCTAACGAGAACATCAGGGCCGCCGACTACATCAACACCGTCCGGCTGATGTGCCGGATCTGGGAGCGTTTCGGAGCCGGCTGATGAAAAAGCTGACCGACAAGCTCTTCACCGTCAAGTACAACGAGGACACCGGAAAGCCGCACATCGAGGTGATCGACCAGAACGTCTGCCTGTCCAAGTGCACGGGCAAGTACTGCAACCATTTCTGCCCCGCCGGGGTCTACGAGTGGAACGCGGAGCAGAAGAAGAACCTGGTCAGCTTCGGGAACTGCATCGAGTGCGGCGCCTGCTCCATCGGCTGCCCCTTTGACAACATTGCCTGCCACGCGCCCCGCGGGGGGTACGGCGTTCGCTACCAGCACGGATAAGCGTATGAGGGAAAACCCGGATGGTTTTCCCTCATCGGCCGGTCGCTTCGCGACGGGCCTGCTCCCATTCCGGTATACGGTTGGGACTTGTCCTAGTCGTCACTCGATGCAACGTATGGCAGACCCGGAAAACATAGTCGCGGCCGGGGTGAACCCGGCCGCCAATGCAGCGCCAGTTAGGAATACCCACCGCCCCGGGGATACTTCTTATTGACGCAAGTGAGCAAGTACGACGTGATCATCGTGGGTGGCGGTCCGGCCGGCCTGGCGGCCGCGCTCTACACCGCCCGGATGAACCTGAAAACGGTGATCCTGGACCGGGGCCCGCTGGGCGGCCAGCTGCTCAACACCGAGCTGGTGGAGGACTACCCCGGCTTCGACTCCATCCTGGGCTCGGAGCTCGCCATGAAGATGGGCGAGCACACCCGGAAGTTCGGGGTCGAGGTCCGCGACTTCGAGCCGGTCAAGGAGATCGACCTCGAGGGCGACACCAAGGTGGTCCGTCTGGAGTCCGGCGACGAGCTCCGTGCGCCCGCCCTGATCATGGCCGCGGGTGGCCTGCCCCGGTACCTCGAGGTGCCGGGCGAGAAGGAGTTCTGGGGCCGAGGCGTGAGCTACTGCGCGGTGTGCGACGGCGCCTTTTTCAAGGGCCAGGAGCTGGCTGTCATCGGAGGCGGGGACGCCGCTGTCGAGGAGGGCGACTTCCTGACCCGCTACGCGTCGAAGGTGTACATCCTGCACCGCCGGAGCGAGCTGCGCGCGCAGCCGATCCTGGTCGAACGCGCCCGCGAGAACAAGAAGATCGAGTTCATCTTCGATGCGCACGTGAAGGAGATCACTGGGCACGCGAAGGTCCAGTCGGTGCTCTACGAGCAGCACGGCAAGATGAAGGAGCTTCAGGTGGGCGGGGTGTTCGTCTTCATCGGCTTCGTGCCCAACTCCTCGCTTTTCAAGGTCCACGTGGACCACGACTCGGGGGGTTATGTCCTGACGGACCGCAACCTGCAGACCTCGGTTGAGGGCATCTGGGCCGTCGGCGACGTGCGGGCGCAGCTCACCAAGCAGATCGCGACCGCGGTGGGAGACGGGACCACGGCCGCTGTCGCGGCGTCGCAGTACATCACGTCGCTGAAGGACGCCGCCCGAGCCTAAGTCGGCTGCGGACCCACGTCGACGCGGAGCTGAAACGTATAGCGCCCGTCCGCTGAAGTTGCTTCGACCCGTGACACGCCGGCCTGGTGGGCGGTGAACTTGGCGACCGGCTTGGCGTCCGCCGCCGGCGTCGCATCCAGAGAGAGGACGCTCGGGTTGCTGGTTTTGAACTGGACACCAGGCCACTCCGAGGACGGCCAGCCCGACAGGTCGACGGTCAGGTCTCCGCCGACGATCACGAAGGTCTCACTGCCGTCGTCCGCGACAGTCGCGGTGACGTGCGCGTACTGACCCTGCGCCGCGGTCACGGTTGTTCGTTGCATCGCAGGCGTGACCACGCCGTCGAGCACGACGGCCAACGCGATCATCGCCGCGATGTAGCCGCCCCAGGTCAGGTTGCGCATTGTCGACGATGAGCTCGAAAGGCCAGGTAGCCGAACCGCCATGTTGCGGACGTTGAAGAGGATGCCCGCGCCGAGCAGGATCCCCGCGAGCAGCAGGATGTTGACGAGCAGGTCGGCCACCGTGAGGAGCGTGCTCACATCCCCGGTGGCGCCTCCCGCGCCCAGGTAGCTCGGCAAGATCATCAGGCTTGTCAGGCCCAAGAACCCGTAGCGGATCCCGAAGTAGACCAGGAACAATCCGAGCAGGCCACCCACCGCCCGCGGCATCGCAACGCTGCGCAGCTGCATCACGCCTTTCTCAGCGAGGTCGAGGTCGCCCAGCGAAGGCGCCGGCATCCCTCGCATGAGGCTGGAGGCGGCGTTCTTCAACTCGGAGGCGGCGGGCGACCCGGGCGGTTTACCCACCACCTCGACCTTGCCCGTAGCCGAGTCGACCGTCCAGATGGCCGACGGCACCACCGCTCCCGCCACCGGCCCGGCCGGTGTCAGCTGGTTGCCCGGCGCGACGTGCACCACGACCACGCCCGGCCGGACCCGGCGCTGGATCGCGTTGGGCCGCCAGTTGGCCTCGGCCCATGTCGCCGCGGCCATCGCGGCGGCGTGCGGATTCTGGCCGGGGCCGGAGAAAAGGAGAAAGGCCGGCGTCGCGCCCTGCTGGCGGTACGCGATACGCGTCGTGTTGCCTGCGAAGGACTGGAAGCGGGCATCGGTCTGCGCGGCGAGACGGTAGCGGCCGCGCGGAAGGATCCGGACGAGGGACGCGCGGGCGAGGTCTTCGACGGTGAATGGCAAGGCGCGCCGATGATATGTCGCTGGTTCTGCTGTTGAACGCTGCTTAGCCGCTCACCAGCCCATCCACCCAGGCGGAATGCAGCCGATCTCGGGGCGACAGTCCGCGCGAAGGCGCGCGTGATAGGCGAGTTGATCGGCGTTCATCTTGTCGAGCCTGTGAGGATCGTTCCAGAAGTTGAGCCACGCGTCGCACGATCCGAGACCCTGAGCCTGGCGATTGAGGTCGGCAAGATCCTGCTGATCGATCGTGACGTGACCCGCCTCGTGCGTATAGATCACCTTGGCCAGGGCGTTCCATCTCTCCACGAGCGGAATCTTTACTGTCCCATCGGCCGGCGGCGACCAACGCGGCAGGACGACCCTCTGCGTCCAGACGACGGTTGTCGTGCCAGGCGCGTAGCAGTAGGTGCTCTCGGAGTGGGATCCTTCCAGTCCCCAAGCCACGCCACTTGGCACGGCTGGATCGACCGCGCAAGGTCCGTACGTGGCGCAGATGTTGGATTGGTCGAGGCTGTCGATCAGCTCCTGCTGGGTGGTGCCCGTCACGTCGAAGAAGACGAAGTCGGTGTTTGAGATTGGTGGCGGTTGCCAGACCGCAGGGCTGCCGTACCACCTTTCCTTGAGGTCCTTGATCTCGGCCTTCAGGGCATTGATCTCGTCCTGGTTCGAATTCAGGGCGGATTGTTGCGAGGCGACCTGGTTCGCCAGGGACTGAATGGTTTGCTGCTGCTGATAAACGAGAAATGCGACGAGTACAAGGCACATGAGGCCGGCGGTCAGCGGTCCGGCGATCTTCGCTGCGCGTGAGATGCGGTTGCCGGGCGGCCCCGAGGGACGTGGTTGTGGCGCAACCGGAGGCGGCGGTGGCTCGGTTGCGACGCTTTCCGACGGTTGGCTGTCGGTGGACGGTTCGGGGTTTTGCTCGGGCTGATCGTCCGACACCGGAACCCTCCCTGTCTAGTGCGGTTTGTTCGGGACTGATTCTGCGCCCGGCAGGGGATCGCTGGAAACCGGGTCGCGGCCGAAGATCACGAAGGCGATCCCGAGGGCGACGCCCAGCACCGCCGGACCGAAATCAACGACAGGCCCTTCCTTGAAGGCAAGCCTGATCACGAGCGATCCGAAGACGAAGACCCCACCCAGGACCAGCACGAGTCGAAAGCGGCGCGCGGCCAGACGAAGCTGCCGACGAAACCCACCGGGGCGGACGGCGAGCACGCTCACGGTCATCGCCACGATGACCAGCAGGCCGAGCAGGAATCCTCGCACCGAGGAGCGCTAGCCGAACCGCCGGACGAACATGAACATCGCCGGAATCCACTCTTCACCGGTGACCTTGCGGCGCCGCCGGGCTGTTCGACGCAAGAATCCCCACACGGCGAGCTCCCCGCCTTTGGTGGGGTTCGCCTTGTCCTCGAGCTCGAGCTCAAGCGACAGCGGCTCGTCGTCGTCGAGCGGGGCGAAGATCGAGTACATGCTTCTCCGCTCGAGGCTCCGGAGGTCACGCTCTTCCAGACCGCTCATGGGTGCGTCTCCCTAGTTTGCGGCCGGTGCACCTCGGTGAGCGTATTGGCGGCGAGGTCGTACATGAACCCTCGAACCTTGTCCCGGTGAACGAGACCGGTGTACGTCTTTAGACGCTCAACGTCTTCGAGGATGGCATCGATCGGATCGCTGAAGCAGCCGAAGCCTTCGGTGAAAGGGTGCCCGGTTGCCGTCGAGATGCGTTTCGCAAGCTCTGACTCAGAGAACCGGCCCATGGCACATGCCGTGTGATGGAGCACCATGACCTCGCGAGTGCCGAGGATCGCTTGAGAGACGGCGAGACAGCGCTTCGCCTCGTCGGACGCTCGACCTCCCGCATTGCGGATGACATGAGCGTCACCCGGTCTCAACCCAAGGAGCGCTGCAACGTCAATCCGCGCGTCCATGCAGGTCAACACCGCAAGTTTCATCAGCGGCTCGATAACCCGAGCGGCCATGCCCAAATAATGGAGTCGAGAATTCATCACGACGTGGTCGATCGCATCCACCGCAGGGCGACAATGACATTCCTCGTCCCCGGCTGCAAGGCCCGACGGCCAGATCGCTGGGGAAGCGACTACCGCCCCTCCTACTGCGTCACATCGATCCAGACGAGGCCGGGCGGCAATGTGACCGGCTGACCGTTGTCCAGAGTGAAGGTCAATGGGCCATGGCTGTCCGTCGAAGTCCAGTTGCCGGTGTAGTGCTGCCCCTTGTAGAAGACGTCTATGCGTCCGCTGGAATCGAGGTCGTAGTCATGCAGCCCGTGACCGTCGATGACCATGTAGTACTCGCGTGTGTGAAGAGTGATCACCATCTCGATGCGGAGCGGCTGGTGCAAGCTGGCGTCCTGGTACGGGTGGTCTTCCTCGTTCTTGGTGTATGTGCCGGTCGCGGCGTCGTATGAGTAAACCGAGTAGTGCTCTGCAACGCCGAAGGCGTTGAGCGGAACGCCACCCGTCAACGTCGGACGCGTTTTCGGGAACGTGTAGGCCGGGATGTTGAACAGCGTCTCTGCGGCCTGCACGCGGTCGCCGTTGATCATCAGGTTGTCGGGCGCATCGCGCGAGCTGGTCCGGTACTGGAAACCGATCTGATCGAAGAACTGTGGCGTTGGGTCCTGGGCGGCGCGCGCACGCGTTGCCTGCGACTCACCCGATTGGAATAAAAGGCCGTCGTAATGACGCCCCAACTTGAGCGAGATGAACCGCGCCGAGCGCATCGGGCCGATCAGGTCTGGCACGCGCTGGTAGATCGCGGTCAGCCTCGTGATGCCGCCCTCGGCGAGGTACTCATAAACGATGTCCGCAGCCTGCAGCCCGTTCTGGTCGCGCGCGAGCTCGTCGTTGGGGATCTGGATGAGTGCCGGGTAGTAGAGCGAGATGGTGTGCTCGTGGTCGTGCCAGTACACGCCGGTCTTGAGTGAGAAGGCCGCGGCCACGAAATGACCGGTCTGGTCGCGTCCACCAGGCGCGATCTGGACCGTCAGTGGGCCGGACGGCAACCCCGCCGTGGCAAAGGTGGCGCTCCTGTCGTCCGCCGCCCACTTCAGGGCCGCGATCTGGCCTCCGATTGTCACCTTGATCGTCACCGGCTCCATCGTGTCGTTGAAGGTCAGCTTCATCGTCGCGCCGAGATCGACCTCCATCCCATCCTTCAATGGGGTGCCGCCGCCGGCAGTGATCGCGAGGACGCGCGGGATGATGAGCGTCGTGAAGGTCCACTGACCCGCGTTGAGTTTGTGGCCACTCGTGTCGAAGGTCGATTTCAGCTCGACGGTGTAGGTGGTAAGCTCGTGGAGGGGCTTGCTCGGCGTCCACGCGTATTCGGACTGCCCCGAGACGGCCGTGATCGATCCGTCCGTCGCCGGTGCGATCGAGAACGCGGAGCGCACCGCCTCGATCGAAATCGAGCGCGAGAAGTTGAAGACGAAGTTGCCGTCCGTCGGAACGTCCTTCTGGCCGCTCTTGACATTCGTGGTGACGCTGGTCGGCAGGGTGTTCTCGTACGCGAGGAATGCGCCCAGGCCGATGACCACGACCAGCACGACCATGCCCGCCGCGATCCAGCCGCGACTGCCGAATCGCTTGCGGCGGCGGATCGGCCGCCTCAGAGGCGGGGCGGCGGGAGAGGCAGGCTCGAGCTCGGGGAGTGACGTGGATATCGACAACGGGCCGCGGGAATTATCGCACGAGATGCCGCAGCAGCGAAAACGTGTAGAGGCCCGTTGCATGGCCGCTCTCGAACGCGATCTGCAGAGCGTACTGACCGACCAGCGTCACGTCCTGGATGCGCAGCTCCGCATCGCTCAAGGACTTCACCCGGGACAGCCGGCCGGCCGTGCCCGCCTCGCCGCGGCACTCGGCGCACGGGCAGGCCCATCGCAGCTGCTCACCTGAGTAGGTCGATCGCGTCCCGTCTTCCCACGTGATGTCCATCACCTGGCGCGCCCGGTCGACGTCGACGTTGGTCGGAAACGGATCCGGGTCTTGCGTCGGTTCGCCTAGTGGACGTTGATGACAGGAAGCTGGCGAAAGGACTGGATCGAAGTGCGTGCCGCGACCTGCGAAGCGATCGCGACGAAAGCCTTCGCGCCGGCGGACTCTGGCCGCGAGATGACCACAGGCGTTCCGGCGTCGGCGTCTTCGCGAATCCCTTCCTCCAGCGGGATCGCCCCGAGGAATGGAACCCCAAGGCGCTTCGCCGCGGCCTCCGCGCCTCCATGGCTGAAGATCTCGTGGCGGTGACCGCAATCCGGGCACACGTACCAGCTCATGTTCTCGATGAGCCCGAGCGGCGTGACGTTGAGCTTGCGGAACATCTGCAGCGCCTTGACCGCGATGTCTGTTGCTACGTCCTGCGGAGTGCACACGATGGCGACCCCGGTCAACGGCACCGACTGGGCGAGTGTCAGTGATGCGTCCCCTGTACCAGGAGGCAGGTCGATGACCAGGTAGTCGAGCCGGCCCCAATCGACCTGCACCATCATCGCCTCGATTGCCTTGCCCACCATCGGACCGCGATAGATGGTCGGCTGGTCGCCCGGATTGATGTGGCCAAAGGACATGAGCTTCATGCCATGCGCTTCCACTGGGAGCAGGTGGCCGTGGGCCTGCTGCGGGACGACGCGCGAGCCCGTCATCGCCGGCACCGAGGGGCCATAGATGTCCGCGTCGAGCAGTCCAACCGAGGCTCCGCTCTTGCTCAGGGCCGCAGCGAGGTTGACCGCGACCGTCGACTTGCCGACCCCGCCCTTGCCAGAAGCGACGGCGATCGTCTGCTTCACGCCCGGCAGGATCTCTGATGGCTTCGGCCGGAGGAAGGCCGGCCGCACGTTGGCCGTCATCCTCACCTCGACTGCGGTCACGCCCGGAATCTCGTTGACCGCGTCCTCGGCCTGGGACTTGAAACGGTCGCGGACGGGGCAGGCGGGCGTGGTCAGCTCGAAGGTGAAGCTCACCTTGCCCTGCGGGCTGACCTCGAGCTCCTTGATCATGCCAAGGCTGACGACGTCGCGGCCCAGGTCCGGGTCTTTGATCTGGCCCAGGGCCTCGAGCACTTGCTGTGTCGAAGGAGCGCTCATCCCGCACCGGATGTTACCGACCCTGTTAGTTTCAATGCGCCATGAAGCAGGTGACGGCCGTCAGCCCGGCGGCCGACCTCATCGCCTATTACGGCGAAGCCGCTTCCGACGTTTACTTCCAACGGGCACGCAAGACCCTGGCCGGCGCGCATGTCGATGCCGTGGTCGCGATGGACTTCTTCGCCGGCCAGGCAGGAATTCTGTGCGGCGTCGCCGAGGCGGTCCGGCTGCTCAGTGAGCTGCTCAAAGAAGGCGACCAGGCATGGGCGATAGGCGAAGGCGAAGCAATGGGCGCGAAGGAGACGGTGCTCCGGGTCCGTGCGCCCTATTCGCGGTTCGGTGTCTACGAGACGGCGCTGCTGGGCATGCTCTCGAGCTGCTCCGGCTGGGCGACCGCGGCGCGTGAGATCGTGGATGCGGCGGGGGGCAAGCGCGTCATCAGCTTCGGCGCGCGCCACGTTCACCCGCTGATCGGACCGACCATGGAGTATTCCGCCGTCGTCGGCGGGTGCGCCGGCTGCGCCACGCCCCTGGGGGCGCAGCTCGCCGGGCTGCAGGGCGCCTCGGGGACGATGCCGCACGCGATGATCCTTCTATTCGGTGACACCGTGAAAGCCGCGCTGGCCTTCGACCAGCAAATGGGCGACGACGTGCTGCGAATCGTCCTCGTCGACACTTTTAAGGACGAGGCCGAGGAGTCGCTGCGCGTTGCCGAGGCGCTCGGCAAGCACCTGCGCGGCGTCCGACTCGACACGCCAGGTGAGCGGGGGGGAGTAACTGTCGATCTCGTCAAAGAGGTGCGAGCCCGGCTTGATGGGGCGGGATTCGAGCACGTCGGCATATTCGTTTCGGGAGGCCTCGACGCGACGCGTATCCGAGAGTTCGAGGCCGCGAAATGTCCCATCCATTCCTACGGTGTCGGGATGGCCATCAGCGCGGCGGCTCCCATCGCTTTCACCGCGGACATCAAGGAGATCGCCGGCAAGCCCATGACCAAGCGCGGCCGCGTTCCCGGCGCCGCACCGAACCCGCGCCTGGCCCGCGTCATTTGAGGTAGGGCGCCCTGCGCGCGCCCGGCGCACAAAAGGTTTTACTCGCCCATCAGGCGGCATGCCGCGCCTGCCGCGTTTGCGCAGACGCCGGGATCATCCCCGAGGCGAACCCCACTTTCGAAGGTCGGTGGGGCGCGCCGTTCTTCATCGTTGGTCAGGCGCCTGGACCGATGGAGCGGGAGTCCCGGCGCCCGTTTTCGGGGCGCGCCGGCAAAGAGCTCGACCGCTGGATGGTTCGCGCCGGGTTTCAAGACGCCGAAGAGTTCCGCCGCATGACCTACATCGCGGCGCTCATGCGCTGCTTTCCCGGCCGCAACCGCCAGAACACTGGGGATCTGCGTCCGCCGCCGGCCGCGGTGGCCAACTGCGCGCACTGGTTGGACGCCGAGCTGCGGCTGCTCAGGCCTAAGGTCCTCATTCCCGTCGGCCAGATGGCGATCGTGCGCTTCCTCGGGCCAGGCTCCCTCCAAGAGCGAGTGGGCAAAACCTTCGGCGAGCGGCCGGTCATCGTCCCGCTCCCGCATCCATCCGGACAGAGCCGGTGGCTCAACGCCCCCGCCAACCGCGAGCGGTTGAGCGCGGCACTTGCATTGATCAGCGAGTTGCGTTCGAATGTCGAGAGGAGGACGAAAAAATGAAATATCTGTTGGTCTACTACGGCGGTGCCATGCCCGAGACGCCTGCACAGCAGGCACGGGTCATGAAGCAGTGGACGACGTGGTTCACGAAGTTGGGCCCGGCCCTCGTCGACCCAGGCAACCCGTTCTCGGGCTCGGTGAACAAGATCAAGCCTGACGGCACCGTCGCGAAAGGACCGGTCGGTCAGCGCGCCACTGGGTACAGCATCCTCGAGGCGCCGTCGCTGGCAGCGGCGACGAAGCTGGCGAAGGGCTGCCCGGTGATCAAGGGCGGCGCTCAGGTCGCGGTCTACGAAACCTTCAACGTGATGTAATCCACTCTTGCCTGCGTTTTTCGCCAGGCGCGAGCGCGACCGCGCCGTGATCGAAGGTGCGGATGCCCGACACCTCGCCCGCTCACTGCGCGCCCGCCCCGGTGAGGAGATCGACGTGATCGACCCGGAAGGCTTTCTCCTCACCGTGCGCCTGGATTCAGTTTCGCCGGGGCGGGTCGAGGGCACAGTGGTGGCGGAGCGGCTGCACCACCCGGAGCCGGCGGCCCGGATCAGCATCGCGATCGCCAACCTGCCTGCTCCCGCCCTCGAGCTGGTCCTGTCTCGGTGTACCGAGGCCGGCGCGCATTCGTTCGTCGTCTTTCAGGCCGACCGCAGCGTCGGCCGTGGCGAGAAGGTCGACCGGTGGAGCACCATCTGCCGCGAGGCGGCGATGCTGGCGGGGCGCCTGCGCGTGCCTGACCTCTCAGCCGCACCTTCCACCGACGTCGCAATCGGGGCGGCGGAGAACCCGGTGCTGCTCGTGCGCGAATCGGCGCAGCGGCTCGCCGACCTGACCGGTCCACACGACCTCACGCTGTTCGTCGGTCCGGAAGGCGGCTGGACCGCGCGTGAGCTCAAGCTCGCGACGGTGACCGCGACGCTCGGCCTGCGGAACCTGCGTGTGGACACGGCAGCGCTCGTCGGGCTGGCCGTCGCGCTCGCCGCTCGCGGCGGCTAGGCGCAGGGACCCGCGGGAAAGGCCGACTGGTCGTAGACACGGAGCATCGACCCAGTAGGCGAAACGAGGTAGAGCCCGGACTGCCCGCCGATCCAGATGCCGTGGTCATCCACGACCGCGCGAAAGAATCCATTCGTCAGGGTGTCGTATTGACTCTGCTGTTGATACGTGTAGCTCGCCAGCTCGGTGGCCTGGTTGGGCGCCGTGACCAACCAGTACTCGGTGCCGCCGATCGATGGGTCGGTCGGGTTGCTCCACCCCGACTGAACCAGGAGCGAGAAATCACCGGCGAACGCGACCCAAAACAATGCGTGGCCGGGCCGATAGAACCAGGTGGTGGCCCGGCCGGTGGAGTCGCGACGGTCGATGCGGTTTGCCTCAGGCATTCCGCTCATCGCGCTGCGATAAGGCTCTGTGTCGCTCGGATCGACCACTCCGATCCACTGCGCACCGGGTGGATACAGGTCCTCGGACACCTTCGTCACGGTGCCGGAGTTGGGGTCCAACCTCCAGACCCCAGGACCCCTGCCCTCATAGCCGATCCCGAGGTCGATACCCCCATTCGTCCAGTCGAGCACGAAGTAAGGGAGCTGGCCGGGCATGGAGACCACGCGCACGTCGGCATCGGTCGCCGCATTCACGATGTGCACGCGGGTCGGAGAAGACGGACTGACAGCCCAGCCCTCCGTGTACGCGTACCGCAGGCCGTCCGGTGATAGCTGGTTCTGAAAGATGGGCAGCCATCGCGCCACGGCAGCGTCGTAGAAAGTCCCGTGGCCGGAGGAGGCGGTAACCGTGTGGCTGGGGAAATCAATGAACGAGTCCACCGCAACCGGCCCGTCGTTGCGATAGGCAGGTAGGCGACACGAGAAGGCGACTGTCGTCAAGGGCAGAGTCGGCGCGTTGACTCGAGTGGAGGAGGCCGGAAAGGAGGTGCGGGGGGCAGAGGCGCTCTGCGAAACCGATGCCGCAGGCGGCGCCGAGCCTCCGCAGGCTCCGATTGCCAGCAACACCCCGAGCGCCACGATCTGCCGCATATCAACGAAACGACTCGGAGGTGGTTCCGTTATGCGGCTCAGGTCTTGGAGCGGCGGGCTGTTTCGACCTCGCCTCGGATCGCGAGGGCAGACGCCGCGAGGAAGACGGCGAGGCTCACGCCCAACAGCGTTAGGCCGAACCACAACACGGACGCGGCCAGTGCGACGCCGACGAAGAAGACGCCGATCGAGACGACCAGGACCGCATAGACGCTGAAGCCGCGCTTCGAGGCGGCGAATCCCGGAGGAAGCGTGCCCAGGTATTTCGATGTGAGATGCCGGATCACGTAGTCGCCGGCCCCTCCCAGGTTCAAAAGAAGGACGACGCCGATTAGGGCGATCAGGGCGCCGATAACGAGCGTCGCACTCATGATCCCTAGCATTCTGACCGTGGCGGTCACCACCAAGCAGGCCTTAGTGCGGAACTTCTGCATCATCGCGCACATCGATCACGGCAAGTCGACGCTGGCCGACCGCCTGCTCGAGCACACCGGCTCGATCAGCCAGCGCGACATGCAGGACCAGGTGCTCGACACGATGGACCTGGAACGCGAGCGCGGCATCACGATCAAGCTGCAGGCGGTCCGCATGACCTATCCCGCCCACGATGGCCAGAGCTACGAGCTCAACCTCATCGACACGCCCGGCCATGTCGACTTCGCGTACGAGGTTTCGCGGTCACTCGCCGCGTGCGAGGGCGCGATCCTGGTCGTCGACGCGGCCCAGGGCATCGAAGCTCAGACGCTGGCCAACCTGTACCAGGCCGTCGAGGCAGGGCTCACCATCGTGCCGGTCGTCAACAAGATCGACCTCGACGCCGCACAGCCGGAGCTCGTCGCGGAGGAGATCTCGGACGTCACAGGCATTGCGCGCGACCAGGTGATCTTCGCTTCGGCCAAGCTCGGCATCGGCACCGAGGAGATCCTCGAGGCGGTGGTGACCCGGGTGCCAGCACCGCGCGGCGATCCCTCGAAACCGCTGCGCGCCCTGATCTTCGACTCGCACTACGACACCTACCGCGGGGTCATCACCTATGTGCGGGTCGTCGACGGGGAGATCATCCCGCGGACCAGGATCCGGATGATGAACACGGACAAGGTCCACGAGGTCGATGAAGTGGGTTGGTTTGCCCCGCGGCCGCGCCCGGCGGAAATGCTGACCGCGGGCGAGGTCGGCTACGTCACCGCGGCGATCAAGAACGTGGTCGACGCTCGGGTGGGCGACACGATCACCACGGCCGAGCATGGCGCGACCACCCCTCTGCCCGGCTACCGGCAGGTCAAGCCGATGGTCTTCGCCGGTCTCTTTCCAACCGACTCCGACAAGTTCGCCGATTTGAAGGAGGCGCTGGAGAAGCTGCAGCTCAACGACGCGGCGCTGTCGTTCGAGCCTGAGAACTCCGCGGCGCTCGGCTTCGGATTTCGCTGCGGATTCCTCGGTCTGCTCCACCTCGAGATCGTCCAGGAACGCCTCGAGCGAGAGTTCGAGCTCGACCTGATCACCACCGCGCCGACCGTCGAGTACCAGGTCAAGCTGAAGCGCGGTGGCGTGATCGAGGTCGACAACCCTGCCCTACTGCCGGACCCGACGCTGATCGAATCGATCTCCGAGCCGTTCGTGAAGCTGTCCATCATCGTTCCGACCGCTTACGTCGGCGCGATGATGGAGCTCTGCCAGGAGCGACGCGCCGCCTTCAAGCACCTCGAGCACAGGCCTGGTGAGCGCGTGGTCCTGGAGTACGAGATCCCGCTCGGCGAGATCATTCACGACTTCTACGACCAGCTCAAGTCACGCTCCAAGGGCTACGCCTCGATGGACTACGAGATGGTCGGCTTCCGGGGGGGCGAGCTGGTGAAGCTGGACGTGCTGGTCGCCGGCGAACCGGTCGACGCGCTGTCCCTGATCACCCATCGCAGCAAGGCCCAGGCGCAGGGGCGGCGCCTGGTCGAGAAGCTGAGGTCGATCATCCCGCGCCAGCTCTACGAGGTGCCCATCCAGGCCGCGATCGGCGGCAAGGTGGTCGCCCGCGAAACCATCTCCGCGATGCGGAAAGACGTTCTTGCTAAATGCTATGGCGGAGACGTGACCCGCAAACGCAAACTGTTGGAGAGGCAGAAGGAAGGCAAGCGGCGAATGAAGAGAGTCGGTGCGGTCGAGATTCCGCAAGAGGCGTTCATGGCGGTGCTCAAGCTTGACTAAGGCTCTCCGCGCCTTCGCGTTGCTCAGTTTGGTTGCCGTCATAGCCGGCGCGTGCACGCTGAGGTCGCTCGGATCGTCGTCGTCGGCGGGGGCAAAGATCATGGACCTCTTCGCGGCGAGCCCGACCGCCGCGGACGCGAAGTCCCTGCTCGGCGCGGGTACATGGTTCACCGGCGCTCCGACGTTTCAGGTGAAGCCCCTCGATGACTCAAACTTTCCATCGTCAGCCCAGTACGAACTGATTCGCCGCTACGCGAACGTCGGGACCGCCGAGCTGTGGAGGATTCGTTACATCCAGTACGACAGCTCGAGCTCGGCGACGGCGACCATGACCGCCAACCAGGACTCGTTGGGCACCGGCAGCACCGGGAAGAAGGTCGGCGACCAGGTCCTCTACGTCACGCGAAAACTCTCGAGCACCGCCCTTGGTGGGGCGCCCTACGAATCCCTGACCCTGATCCGCGTCGGCTCGGTCCTGATCGAGAGCATCTGGTTGAAGAACGATGCCTTCCCAAGCTTGGACCAGCAGGGAAAGGTGGCAAGCAAGCTCGCGACGGGGGTGACAAACGTCTTCGCCGGGAAGGTCCACGGAACGCATCTCTCTGCCAACCAGCTCGCCATGCTGCCTCCGCCCAACAGCTACATCACGCTCCTGGGCGCAGTGCAGCTGCCGGTCGAGACGTTGGGCCTGATCCTCTACCTGACGGCGCCGGCGGCGCTCGCCACATCACTCGGGACTCAGGGCCTCACCGATTTCGTGTTTGGCGACTACGTCCTGGACAGCGACACCCGCATGGAGGTCATCGCCGCGGCCTTGACGTTCCCCTCGGCGAGTGCAGCGAATACCGTGTTCGACGCGTTCAAGGGAACCGACAGTCTCGACGCCAACGGCGTGCTGAAGTTCTTCAACGACGCCGGGCAGGGGCAGTACGAATACTTCATCCTGTCGGGAAGTCACATCGGGTTGCTGATCTGCAGATCGACGGCGGAGCTGGACAAGCACGAAGCGGCATCTCGCGCATGCGAGACGCCGCTCGAAAACGTGGCCGTGGCGTGGCCGATCTCCTTCAGCGGCTAGACGCTTCTGACGTTCGGGCTGACTCCCGGCCGGCCTGAAACCACTCCCACTGCCTCGTCAGCCCTTCGCGAAGCGAGACGCGCGGCTCCCAGTCGAGCTTCTCGCGAGCCAGATTGATCGACGCGCCCGTGTGGCGCGGGTCGCCTGGCGCAGCCGGCAGGTGCCGGCGTCTGGCCTTGATCCGGCTGATGTCCTCCAGCGTGTCCAGCACGCGGTTGACCGTCACGCGGCTGCCGCCGCCGAGATTGATGATCTGGCCGACGACGTCGGCCGAGGCCGCCTTCACGGTCCCGTCGACGGCGTCTGACACGTAGGTGAACTCGCGAGTCTGCTCGCCGTCGCCGAAGATCTCGATCTCCTGCTCTTCGACCAGCGCCTCCATGAAGCGCCAGAAGGCCATGTCCGGACGCTGTCGCGGACCGTACACCGTGAAATAACGCAGCGAGGTCACCGGGATGCCGAAGTTGCGCATGTACACGAATGTGAGGTGCTCGGCGGCCAGCTTCGTCATTCCGTACGGCGAGACAGGTCGCGGAAGCGCGCTCTCTTTGGTGGGGAACATCTCCGCATCGCCGTAGACAGAGGAGCTGGATGCGAAGATGAGCCTCTCGACCGGCGCCTCCCGAAGTGACTCCAGCAACCGCTGGGTGGCGACGATGTTGTCGTGCACGTAGCGGTCGAAGTGGCCTCCCCAACTGGGCCGCACGCCAGGCTGGGCCGCCAGGTGGAACACGACGCTCGAACCACTGAGGATTCGCTTTAGATCCGCATCGACGAGGTCCGCCTCCTCGAGCGTGAAGTTGTGATGCTTGCGGGCGGCGCCCAGGTTCTGCTCTTTGAGCTCTCGTTCGTAGTAGTCGCTGAAGCTGTCGATGCCGGCGACCTGATGTCCCGCCGCCAAAAGCCGCTCGCAGAGGTGCGAGCCGATGAATCCGGCAGCACCAGTGACGATGACGCGCGTTGGCGCGCTGAGCATGTCGCAAAAGATTACCTATCGTTGTGTCGTGAATCGCTTCGAGTCGTGGCTGGCCGGCACCGACTTCGGAGTGGCGGTGAAGGAGTTTCCTCAGGGCACGCGAACAGCGGTTGACGCCGCCCGCGCGGTGGGATGCGAAGTGGGGCAGATCGTGAAGTCGCTCGTATTCGTGGCGGCCGGCCGCCCGGTCGTGGCGCTGGTCAGCGGAGCCAACAGGCTCGACGAGCGCCGTCTCGCGGCGGTGGCCGGCGACCCCGTGGCGAAGGCCGACGCGGACACCGCCCGCACCGCGACCGGCTACGCGATCGGCGGCGTCCCGCCCTTCGGCCACGCGACCGACGTGCCCGTGTTCATGGACCGCGACCTCTTCGGTTATGGGGTGGTCTGGGCGGCCGCCGGCCGGCCCGACTCCGTGTTCGAGATTCAGCCTGAGCGTTTGCGGGAACTTAGTAACGCGGTGGTTGCGGACATCACGTCCCCATCCGACCGGCCGCTTCGCGGCGGGTCACATTCCCCCGCCGGCGGGAAAGGATGAGCATCCTCGTGTTCTGCCGCGACTGCGGCAAGCAGGTGGCCAGCTCGCAGACCAGGGACGGACGGTGCCTCGACTGCCAGGTGCGGCGCTCGGTCGCCGATCTGCGCGACGAGCACGCGCGGCTGTGGCGCAAGCGCGAGCGCTACCGCTCGCAGAAGGCAAACGTCGAGCAGATCGGAAGGCAGATCGGGCGCACCGAGGACCGCATGGCGCACCGGATCAAGGAGCTCGTGCCCAACGACCGCGAGGCGGTCGACTACCTGCGCCGCGAGCTCGAGGCGGCGCGGGGCCAGAGATACACAATCAAGGGCTTATGAACCCCCCCACCCCAGCCCTCCCCAGCGAGTGGGGAGGGGGACTCATGGCTTTCCGGCACCTCTACGTCCACATTCCTTTCTGCAAGCACAAGTGCGGCTACTGCGACTTCAACGCCTACGCCGGCATGGACCGCCTCATGCCGGACTACGTCGACGCGCTGGAGAAGGAGCTGATCTTTGCGCGCGAGCGGTATCCGTTCCAGCAGCTCGAGACGGTCTATTTCGGCGGGGGCACGCCAAGCCTGCTGCCGGCCGCGCTCGCGGCGAGGCTGCTGCGCTTCATCCGGGCGAACTTCAATGTCGCGCCGGACGCCGAGGTGACGCTGGAGGCCAACCCCGCCACCACCGATGAGCCGAAGGTTGCCGCATGGCTCGAGGGCGGGGTCAACCGCTTGAGCCTCGGCGTGCAGGGATTCGATCCTCGCGCGCTGGCGGTCCTGGAGCGCAAGACAGACGCCGCGCAAGCCACCCACGCGTTCCGCCTCGCTCGCGAGATGGGCGTTGCAAACATCAGCGTCGACCTGATCTACGCCGTCCCGTACCAGAGCCTCGCGACGTGGCTCGACACCCTGCGCCGCGCGATCGCACTGGGTCCCGACCATGTCTCGACCTACTGCCTGTCCTTCGAGGAGGGAACGCTGCTGTACCGCCGCCGCGCGGAGGGCAAGCTGCCCGAGGTCGAGACCGACCTGCAGTGGGACCAGCTCGACGCCGCCTGCACCGAGCTCGAAGCCGCCGGCTATCACAGGTACGAGGTATCGAACTGGGCGCGGGGCGGAGGTTTCGAGTCGCGGCACAACCAGGCGTACTGGCGCTGCCGGCCGGTCTACGGTGCGGGCGCAGGCGCGCACTCCTATGGGACCGACGGCGCAGCCGCGTGGCGGTGGTGGAACATTGCGCGGCCGCGCGAATACATCGCTGCGGCGCCGGCGCCGAAGGCGGATGGGGAGGAGCTCGACGCGCGCAAGGCCGCGGCCGAGTCGCTGATGCTCGGCCTTCGCACCGCGGAAGGCATGACCGCGCCGGCGGGCTTCGACAGCGAGCTGAACCGCCTGCAGCGCCAGGGCCTGGTCCGGCGCGTCGACGGCAGGGTGGTGCCGACCCGCCGCGGCCTCGACCTGCACAACCAGATCGCCCTCGCTGTACTCTGAATTAGCACTCTCCCGGCGCGAGTGCTGAAATCAGAATTGGAAGACAGAAAACAGGCGATTTTGCGGGCGGTGGTGCACGAGTTCACAACCAGTGCAGTCCCGGTCGGATCGCAGGCCCTGCACAGCCGCTACTTCGTCAACCTCTCGTCGGCCACGATCCGCAGCGAGCTGGCGGAGCTGTCCGACCTCGGCTACCTGACCCAGCCCCACACCTCGGCCGGCCGGGTGCCCACCGACTCCGGCTACAGGTACTTCGTCGATTTCCTGATGGACCTCGAGCCCGTCCCCGACCGCGTCAGGGGCTTCATCGAGGACGAGCTCCGCGGCGCGCCGGCGGACATCCAGGGGATGGTCGAGCGTGTGGCGATGACCGTCGCCGCCGTCACGCAGAATGCCTCCGTGGCCAGCGCTCCGCAGGGCGCTCTGGCCCGCATCAAGCACGTCGACCTCGTCTCGCTCGAGCCCAAAGAGGTGCTGTTGATCCTGCTGCTCGAGGGCAACCTGCTGCGACAGCAGGTGATCACCACGACCGAACCCGCGACGCAGGCGCAGCTGACCCGCCTGACCTCCCGACTCAACGCCTCGCTCGGCGGACGGGCGAGCGACGAGGCGCGGCGCCATTACGACTCGGCGCCGCTCGGCCTGGAAAAGGAGCTCCTGGGACGCGTGATCGCGGTGCTGGACCTGTACGAAAAAGGATCGGAGAGCCTGGTCGTGCACGACGGCGTGCGCAACCTGCTGCGGCATCCGGAGTTCGCCGAATCGTCGCGTCTCACCCAGGTCCTGGAGGTGCTGGAGGAGACGCGCTACCTGACCGTGCTGCTCCGCGAGCTCATCGGAGATTCGGACCTCCAGATCGTGATCGGGTCGGAGAACATGTCGAGCCAGCTCCAGGGTTGCGCTGTTGTTTTGACCACATACGGTCCCTCGGAAAGGCTGAAAGGCGTGCTCGGCGTGATCGGTCCAACCCGCATGGCGTACAGCCAGACCGTGGCTCGGCTGCAGGCCGTGGCCCGTGGGGCGAGCGACCGCATGGCCGAGCTGGGCGTTTGACACACTTGCCCCGCGCGGTATCTACAGGTCGATGACGACCCGCAAGCATCCGCACGACCCGCACGGGAGCGACCAGCCCGAGCCGGCCACAGCCTCGCTCGAAGGCAAGGTCGCCGAGCTCGAGGCGGCGATCGCTGAAGCCCGCGACCGGCACCTCCGCCTGGCCGCCGACTTCGACAACTACAAGAAGCGCATGCGCCAGGAGCAGCTGGAGACGATGCAGCACGCATCGGCCGAGCTCATCGGGCGCCTGCTCCCGGTGCTCGACGACCTGGAGAAGGTCCTCGACCACAAACCGGAGGGCATCGACGAGTCGTGGATCAAGGGCCTCGAGCTCAGCGTCCGCAAGCTCGAGGAGGCGCTCGGCACCCACGGCCTTCAGCCGATCGACTCGGTGGGCGCACGCTTCGATCCCAAGCTGCACGAAGCGATCGGACACGAGGAGTCGATGGAGCACCCGGAAGACACCGTCGTGTCCGAGCTCCGCCGCGGCTACCGCATCCGCGACCGCGTCGTGAGGCCGGCGCTGGTCAAGCTCGCCCGGCCGCCCGCGCTGCCTCCTGACACCGACCCCGACTGAGGCGCCAGTGGCGATCAGGCGCGACTACTACGAGGTGCTCGGCGTCGGGAAGCAGGCCTCGCCTGACGACCTGAAGCGCGCGTTTCGCAAGATCGCGATGGACTCGCACCCCGACCGCAACCCGGACGACGCCGAGGCCCACGCCCGTTTCAAGGAGGCGAGCGAGGCGTACGCGGTGCTCTCCGACCCTGACCGCCGCCGCAGCTACGACATGTTCGGGCACGCGGCGGTCGGAGCGGGCGGACCTGCCGTCGATTTCTCGGACATGCCCTTCGCGGACATCTTCGATACGTTCTTCGGCGGCGGATTCGGCGCCCGTGCGCGCCGCGAGCGCTCCAACCGAGGCGACGACCTTCGGTTCGACCTGACGATAACGTTCGAAGAGTCGTTCACCGGGGTCGAGAAGCAGATCGAGGTGTCACGGCTCGCTGCGTGCGACAGGTGCACGGGCAGTGGAGCCGAGCCCGGCACCGGGCAGGAAACGTGTCCCGGGTGCGGCGGCTCTGGCCAGATTCGCCGCTCGGCGCAATCGTTCTTCGGCCAGGTCGTCACGACGGCGACGTGCCCTACATGCGGCGGCGCCGGCCGCGTCCTCAAGGACCCCTGCCATCAATGCCGCGGACAGGGACGCGTCCACAATGCAGCAAGGCTTGCGGTGAAGGTCCCGGCCGGCGTCGACACAGGCTCCCAAATCCGGATCAGCGGAGAGGGCGAGGCGGGACTGCGCGGCGGCCCTCCGGGAGACCTCTACGTGGTGCTGCGCGTCAAGGCCCATCCGGAGCTGGCGCGCCACGAGCAGGACACCGTCTTCGAGCTCCGGGTCAACATTGTCCAGGCTGCGCTCGGGGACCGGATCGAGATTCCGACGCTGGAGGGTCCGGTGGAGATCGCCATCCCGGCCGGCACGCAAAACGGACAGTCGTTCCGCCTACGGGGCCGAGGCATGCCTGATGTTCGCGGCGGGCGGCGCGGCGACCAGTACGTGGTGGTGCAGGTCGTCATCCCCAAAGACCTGAACCCCGAGCAGAAGGCGCTGCTGCGCAAGGTCGGGGGACTCACTGGCAAGCCGGAAAAGGTGTCCAGAGGATTTTTCGACAAGTTGCGTGACGCGATCAGCCTCGACTGAGCTTCTGGCAACTTAAAATTCGCTTCGCGTTACGTGCGTTCTGAAGCCGCGGAAGGAAAGTGGGCGACCGTCACGGCGGCTGCTTTGATTGTCTTTTTCACGTGCACGCCTCCTCAGACCGGTAACAACCAGGCTTCTCCGACGCCGCCCTCGCCGACTCCTACCACGCCGTTGCAGGCTTCCAGCGCTCCGTTCCACGGCGGCGAGGTCGGGGTGGCCTACGCGGCGGTCGCCCTCACCGCCACAGGAGGCGTCGCGCCGTACAAATGGACCGTCAGCGCAGGCGCCCTGCCAGGAGGACTTGTGCTCGGGAACGATGGCTCCATCTCGGGCAACGCGACAAGCGCGGGCACGTTCTCCTTCACGATCCAGGCCGCCGACACCGGAAACAGCACCGCGACCCTCCCCGGGGTGATCACGATCGCCCCGCCCCTGGCCGCCAGTCTTGTCCCGAGCTGCGCCCAGTACTGCCAGGTCGAGCTTGGATGCGTGAGCGTCTGCGGCGGGTTCGGCCAGCAAAGCGGAGGCGTCAGTCCATACAGCTATACGCTCACGCAGGGGCCGCTTCCGGCCGGGACGTCGCTCTCGGGCCTTTCGCTGACGGGTACGTTCGTCGGCCAGTCCGGGTATCTGAAGTTCACGGTCCAGGTCAATGACGCCATGGGCGCCAGCGCGACGATCGCACCGACCTTCTGGATGTACGACCACATCTCACTGGCAAGCGGCACCTGTGGTCCCGGGCGGGTGAGCTGCAAAGTCCAACTGCCTTACGGCGGCGGGACGCCCGGCCAGCAGGTGTCGGCCAGCCCCGCCGGCTGGGCCGGCGCGACGAAGTGCGTGGGGCCAGTTCCGGGGCCAGCTCCGGTTCCATGCGCCATGCCGAGCTTCAGCGCCACGTATCAGCAAGGTACGGTCACGGTCCTGCTGACCTACCAGCAGGGCTCTATACCGACATACGGGCAGATGACCGTGCAGATCACCAGCAGCGACCCATGCGCCCAAGGAGTCAACTGCATGGCCCCTGCCACGGTGACCGTGGCCGGCTAAGGCATAACTTCCCCTCTTGCGGGGTAGTTATCTCGTTCAGTAGCTTTGAACCGTATACAAAAGGATGACAGTGCCCAAAACCATCGATCTCGAACTCACCAGGGCTGAAGTCGAAGTCCTGGAGCTGGAAGCACGGCTCCGGGTCGTGCCGATGAACGACACCCAGCTGTCGGAAGCCCTGAAGACCGCGCTCGCGGCCAAGAAAGAGCGCCTGGCGAAGCTGCGCACCCTCCACGCCACCGCCGGCCGTGCCACCCGGCTCGGCAAGGACGGCGACGGGGAGAAGGTCAACCCGCTCCACGCCGGCCGCCGGCCGCCCCTGAAGCGGACAGTGCCCCAGAGACCCCAGACCAAGAGCGGCAAGTAAGCTCCGGCCCCCCCCATAGATGGGGAGGAGCTGATCTGAACTCAAATTCGGGTCCCGACCGTTATCTTTCTGACAGTTGGCTAAACAGCTGAGCGTGTCCACGGCGCCCGCCGCGGATCCTTTGTTCGGGGCGGCGTGGGCCGCGGTCGGGCTTCCGCGGTCCTCCCGGCCGTGGACCCTGCCCCTGGTCAACGGGGTGGCCATCGCCGCCATCATCGGCGCGGTCGCCTACCGCATCTGGGAGGCCCACCCGCCGGCCTACGTGCTGCGCCAGGAGGCGACCCTGATCGGCGTCGGCGTGGTTTTTGCCGCCCTCGCGATCTGGGTCAAGGCCAGGCCGATGGGCTCGAGCCTCCGCGTCCAGCTCCCGGTCATGGCCACCGCGACCCTCCTCACCGTCCTCGTGATGGGGACGGCCGGACGCTGGCTCGGCGACGACCTGCCCCCGCTGGCGGCGGTGAGCTTCGCGACCGTGTTCCTGCATTTCGAGGTCGGGATGCACTCGCGCCACTTCGGCTACGTCTTCGGCATCGCCATCCTCGGCCTGGGCTTGCTGTGGGTCTACGCAGTCAGCGAGCTGATGGTCGCCCTGAGCACCGTCGTCATCTGGACCCTTCTGCTGATCGGCCTTGGCATCCTCGCCATGCTGACAAGCCGCTCGGTCGAACGTGACCTCGGCGCGCAGGTCGAGCGGCAGAGCTCGCTGCTCGCCACCATGAGCGACCTCGGTGAAGGCCTCCTGATCACTGAAAACGGCCGCTTCGTCGCGGGCAACGACGCCTATGTGAACCTCACCGGTTACCCGCGGGAGGAGCTGGCGGCGCTTCCAACCCTGATCCGGCTGGCGCCACCCGAGGACCAGGAGCGGCTCTCCGCGATGCTCGCGAAAAGACTCGGCGGCGGTGATGTTCCGGCCCGCTACACGTCGGCCATCATCACGAAGGCGGGAGCTCGGGTCGAGGTCGAGGTCGCGATCCACCGCGTGATGACGAGGCGCAACCAGCTCCTGACCCTGGTCCGCGATGTCAGTGAGCGAACGCGCGCCGAACAGGCGGAACGCGAAAGCGAGACCCGTTTTCGCACGCTCTTCGAGCAGGCTCAGGCCGGCATGGCGTTCACGAGCCTCGACGGCCACATCACGACGGTGAACCCCGCCTTCTGCGAGCAGGTCGGCTACAGCGAAGCCGAGCTTCGCACCCTGTCCCTGCTCGACATCACGCATCCCGACGACGTGGCTGCGCTGCAGGACGCGATGCACGGCATGCTGGCGAGCGAAGAGGAAGGCCGCCGCATCGAGAAGCGCTACACGCGCAAGAACGGCGAGCACTTATGGGTCGACCTCACGATGCGCCTGGTCCGCAGCGCGGACGACAAGCCGATGTATTTCCAGACGGTCGCGGTCGACATCCGCGATCGCAAGCGCTCCGAAGTTCTTCAGGCCGCGAGGTTTGCCGTCACGCAGGCCCTCGTCACCTCGCCCGGCTGGGACAAAGCCGCGCCCGGCCTCCTTGAAGGACTCTGCCGGACGCTCGATTGGGAGCTGGGCGAATACTGGGAGGTCGACGCCGACCGCGATGCGATGCATTTCGTCACGTCATGGAAGAGACCGGGCCGCGACACCAGCGCCTTCGAAGCAACCGCGTCGCAAGTCAACTACCGGCGAGGTGAGGGACTGGCCGGCCGCGTCTGGGAATCCGGTTCGCCGGTCGCGATGCCAGATCTGTCCGGCGACACATCGGTGCGAGCCGCGGCGGCGGCGGCATGCGGCCTCCACGGCATCGTCGGCTTCCCGGTCCGAAGCGGCCGCCGCGTGGTCGGCATGATCTCCCTCCACACGTGGGCCGCGCGAGATCTCGACGACGGGCTGATCGCGGTGATGAACGACGTAGGCTCGCAGGTCGGAGAGTTCGTCGAGCGCAAGCGTGCGGAGGTCGCGCTGCAGGACAGCGAAAAGCGAATGCGCTCGGTGCTCGACAACGTGTCCGACGGCCTCGCCACCATCGACCAGACCGGGATCATCGAGTCGGCCAACCCGGCGGTGACGAAGCTGTTCGGCTACACGGAGGAGGAGCTGAAGGGCCAACAGTCCGACGTCCTCATCGCGACCACTCACCGCAGCGCGTTCGACAACTACCTCCAGCGACGGCTGAACCTCGACATCCCCGTCAGCGGCGCCCACGAGACGATGGGCAAGCGGAAGAACGGCAGCCTGTTTCCGCTCGAGTTCGTCGTCAGCTCGATGCAGGTCGGCTCGCGGCACCTGTTCATCGCGACGCTGCGCGACATCTCAGAACGCAAGGCGCACACAGACGCGCTGGAGTACCAGGCGCTGCACGATGCGCTGACCGGGCTGCCCAACCGGAGCCTGTTCGGCGACCGGCTGCGCCAGGCGCTGCTCGCAGCCCGGCGCAACCAGAAGATGTTCGGCGTCCTGCTCCTGGACCTCGACCGTTTCAAAGACATCAACGACGCGCTCGGACACGACCGCGGTGACAGCCTGCTCCAGGAGGTGACGGCAAGGCTGCGTGGCGTGCTGCGAGCGACCGACACCATCGCCAGGCTGGGTGGCGACGAGTTCGCTGTGCTCACGACCGACGCCAAGCATCCGGAAGACGTCGTTGCAACGGCGCGCAAGATCCTCGCCTCGCTGGAAGGTCCCTTTGCGATCGCCGACCAGATGGTCGAGACCGGCGCCTCGATCGGGATCGCGATGTATCCGGTGCACGGCGACGACCCCGGCACGCTGCTGCGTCGCGCCGACGTCGCGATGTACGTTGCCAAGCGTTCGGGTGGCGGCTACGCGATGTACCAGCCCGAGCAGGAGGCTCAGACGATGCGCCGTTCAGGAATGGCCGGCGAGCTGCGGCGGTCCATCCCGCAGGGCGAGCTGGTGCTGCACTACCAGCCACAGGTCACGCTGGCGACCGGCGCCATCCACACGGTCGAGGCGCTCGTGCGGTGGAACCATCCCCGCGAAGGGCTCATGCCACCGGACCGGTTCATCCCGATGGCCGAGGAAACCGGAATCATCCATCCGCTGACCGCGTGGGTCATCGACTCGGCGCTGGAGCAGCTCTGCAAGTGGCTGGCCGCCGGGCTGGACATCGCGGTTTCGCTCAACGTGTCTCCGCGCAACATCGAGGATCACTCCCTCGAGGAGATGGTCGCGCGGGCGCTGGGCAACTTCAAAGTCGAGCCGAACCGCCTCACGCTGGAGATCACCGAAGGGGTGGCGATGGCCGCAGCCGCGGCCAAGGCGCTGCACCGGCTGCACGAGATCGGCGTGCGCCTCGCCCTCGACGACTTCGGCACCGGCTACTCGTCACTCCTGTACCTGATGCGTCTGCCGGTCAACGAGATCAAGATCGACCGCTCCTTCGTTTCCGCGCTCGCGACCGACCCCGACTCGGGCGCGATCGTCCGCTCGGCCGTCGGGCTGGGTCACAACCTCGGCCTGCGGGTGGTTGCGGAAGGCCTGCAGGACCGGATGGCGGAGGCGGTGCTGCTCGAGGCCGGTTGTGACGCGGCGCAGGGCTTCCTCGTCGGACGGCCGGCCGAGGAAAGTGAGATCACACCTCTCCTGACAGCGCAATCAGGCCTCGCTCCGCAGGCCGACCAAGCTTCGCTCTGAGAGCTCTCGTCTTCGGAGCCGGCGGGCAGCTGGGCACCGAGCTTGTGCGCTTGTTAGGGCCTCAATCGGCAGTGCCGGAACAGGATCTGTCGATCCTCGACGCTGCCGCTGTCAACGCACTCCTCATGGAGCGACGGCCCGAGTTCGTCTTCAACTGCGCCGCGTACAACGCGGTCGACCGCGCCGAATCCGAGACCGAGCTCGCGAATGCGGTGAATACGAATGGCCCCGCGATAGTCGCGGCCGCATGCCGGCGCTTGGGGGCTAAGTTCGTGCACTACTCGACCAATTACGTCTTCGACGGGCTGCTGAATCGGCCTTACGTCGAGTCGGACACGCCTTCGCCTCTTTCGGAATACGGCAGGTCGAAGCTCGGCGGCGAGGTCGGTGTCCTCGCCGTTGCGCCAGATGTGCTGCTCATAAGAACGGCGGCCCTGTTCGGCGGGCCGCTCAGCTTTCCCCGCCGGATCCTTGCGCGAGCGAGCTCGGGTGAGAGGACGCGTGTCGTTTCAGACCAGCGCGTCAACCCAACCTACACGCGGGACCTGGCCGTGACCAGCCTGGAGCTTGCGGGCCAGGGAGCGACGGGAATCGTTCACGTGGTCGCCGAGGGTTGCTGCAGCTGGGATGAATTCGCCCGGGCGGTCCTGGCGGAGGTCGGAATCGCCGCTGAGGTCGAGTCCATCCGGAGCGATGCCTATCCGGCGGCCGCGCGGCGCCCCCTCAACGGCTGCCTGGCGACGACCCGCTACCGGCCGCTCCGGCCCTGGCGGGAAGCCCTCCACGAGTGGGCGGCGGGCCTGAAATAGGGTTGTTGCATCCCCCCACCCGGCGGCTTCGCCGCCGACCTCCCCGGCAAGCGGGGAGGTGAAAAAAAGGCTCGGGCCGGGCGATTTCTCGACACCGGCTCCGAGCTTGGCTGCGGGGGGTGAGGTTCTAACTGAAAATGAGTCCCCGGATTCCTTTCTGAAGGCCCGCGCGCACTTTTGCGCAGTGAAAAGTTTGGCACGGAATCCAGGAACGCGTTGGTCGATCTCTGCATATTTTCAACGACGAAATGCCTACGCCACTCTTGAAATTCCAAGGGTCCCGCTCAGAAATGTGTCAATAACCCGACTGCTTTCTGATATGGGTTCGTTAGTCCCAGCACAACGTCTTGCACAGATTGATCAGTTCGAAGGATGTAGCAGCCCGGCTCGGCGTCAGCCAGGCCACCGTTTCGCGCGCCGTCGCGCGCGGTCTTTTGCGTCCCGCGCTCATCACCCCGGGCGGCCATCGGCGGTTCAGCGAGAAGGACATCGAGGTCTATGCCGCCGCCCTTCAGGACGAGCCTGAAGGCGCCCGGCTGATCAGCACCGGCGAGGCGGCAAAACTGCTTGGCGTCAGCCAGCCCACTCTCAACCGCGCGGTCCGTCGCGGCCGGCTTCGCGCCACCCTGACGACGCCGGGCGGGCATCGCCGATTTGACAGCGCCGAGCTGAGCGCGGCCCTCTACTTCGAGGACACAGCCTGATGGCGCGAGGAGAAGATCCCGGCAGGCTGATGGGGCCGCGCCCGGAGCGCGGCCGCTTCGCCGGTCTCGCGTGGAGCATCCTGCTCAACGGCGTCCTCGTCGCGGCCTTCGTCGTCGGCGTCATCCCGCTCGTCGCCATCGTGCATGGCTTCGTCGACCTCGTTCAGCAGTCGAAGATCCGCAGCGGCGCCGACTGGGCGGCGTACGGCTTCGCCTTCACCGGGCTTTTCCTCGGTGGGGTCTTCTTCGCCTACGCGATCAAGTACTACCTGAGCACCGTGATGGTGCTGCTGACCACGCTGGTCGGCGGCGGCGCGCGGAACGGAAACGGCAATGGTGCGCGGGCTAACGGACTGAACCGGATCAACGGCAACGGCAACGGTTATCACCTCGACCTCGGCTACCACCCCTTCGTCTCGGTGCACGTCGCCGCCTACAACGAGAAGCGGGTCATCGAACGGCTGCTCAACGCCCTGTCGCAGCTCGATTACCCCGAGTACGAGGTGGTCGTCGTCGACGATTCGACCGACGAGTCGGTGCAGATCCTGCAGCGATGGGTCGGCCGTCCGCGTTTCAAGATCCTGCACCGGACGAGCCGCTCTGGATACAAGGGCGGCGCGCTGCGCGAAGCCCTCAAGGTAATGGACCCGCGAACCGAATACGTCGTCGTCTTCGACGCCGACTCGGTCCCGTTCCCCGACTCGATCGAGCGCTTGCTGCCGCTCTTCTTCCGCGTCAGCGATGGCACTTCGAGCCGGCGCTTCGAGGCCGCGTTCGGGCGCAGCCCCTCCGACCCAGAGGAACCGCCCTCGGAGCCCGGACAGATCAAGCGCCGCGCCGAGGTCGCCGCGGTCCAGAGCTACCAGTGGCACGTGCTGAACAAGTCCGAGAGCTGGCTGACCGAAGCGGTGCGCGCCGAGTACGCCGGCAGCTACATGATCGAGCGTCCATTCCAGGACGCGATCGGCTCGCTGAAGATGATCGCGGGCACGGCCTACATGATCCGTGCCGACGTCCTGCGCCACGTCGGCTGGGGAACCAGCATCACCGAAGACTGGGAGCTGACCCTGAAGCTGTACGCGCGCGGCTACAAGGTCATCTACACGCCATGGGCCGAGACGCCGGCCGAGTGCGTCAGCACCTTCGCGCGCCTGGCTCGCCAGCGCATGCGATGGGCTGAAGGACACACGCACAACGTGCGCAAGTGGTTCCTGCCCATCCTGCGCTCTCCGCTGGTCACGCCGATCGAGAAGCTCGAGTTCCTGTACGACTCCACGTACTACTTGCAGGCGGGACTGTTCGTCGTCGGCTCCGTGAGCTGGCTCGTCTCAGAGCTCGTGTTTCGCACACATGTGCCTGGATGGACCGCGCTCCTGGGATGGTCGCTGCTCTTCTCCAACGTGTTCGCCCTTCCGCTCATGAACCTTGGCGGCCTCATCCTCGAGGAGGCGCCGGCACGAGACGTGCAAGGCGTGTTCGGCGCGCTGGTCCTGTCGTTTGCCCTCGTGCCGTTCCAGGGCTGGGCTGCTTTCAAGGGCCTAATCGGCAAGGACGAAGGGCCCTGGTTCCGCACTCCGAAGACTGGAATCGTCACCGACGAGGTACACCACCTCCGGCGGCTCTACCTGCTCGGCCGCTGGCTGAGGGTCCGCCGGCCGACGAGCCCGCGATGGATGCCGCCGGCCGCACCGCTGGCGTCGGCCCCGGTCCGCCGGATTCCGGCGCGGCGACGCCTGCTCGGATGGGTGGTGGTCGGCGTGCTGGCGATATTGTTCGGCGGACTGGCGGTCGCGTCGGTGCGAGCGCCTGTGGTCAAGGCGGCCGGCAACCCGTTGTTCCTTCACGGCACGGGGACGGCGCCCGGATGCACCGCAACCACGCTCGACCAGACGGTCGGCAGTACATCGCCGGCGTGCGAGATCCAGTCGTCAGCGGGCGGCGTCGTCACGACCTGGTCGTTCAGCAACCTGCCCGCGCAGAGCGTGGCCGCGGGGGTGTGGAGCTTCAAGATGTACTGGACCGGCGGCACCGGCAACACCAACGACACGGTGAGCGTCGCCGTCGGCGTGTCCGCGACATCGAGCTGCGCGCTGTTCGTGCCGCTGATCCCCCATGTGGGCTCGACATGGTCGACGACGTACGGATCGAGCGGAACCAACACGACAAGTCCTTTCACCGTCAGCACCAGCGCAAGCCAGCTGCCCGTGGTGATCACGGCCGGCGGTTCGCTGTGCGTTCAGGTCACGTTGACGCACAACACCGGCGGCAAACCCTCGCTGGTCTACGACGGCCCCGCTGGCACTGGAGACACGAACGTGCTCCCGCCGAGCATCATCGTGCCGGAGTCGCTCCTCGGGTTCCTGGGGTTCGCCGCTTTCATCCCCATCTTTGCGTCGCGGCTGATCAGGAGACGCCGGTGAGGGCGCGGGACCGCGACAACGTCAACCTGACGCTCATCGCGCTGACCTGCGCGCTGCTCATGGTGCTTCCACTCGTCACGACCTTCGACGACCTGCTCACCGCGTGGGCGATGCAGCTGGGCGCGAACAATCCGCTGCAGGCGATCGTGCCCGTGGAATCGCGCATGGTGGTGAGCCTGCTCGGCCTCGTCGGGATCCACGCCGCGGCCTCGGGCAGCCATCTCGTCGTGTGGGACGGCTCCGGCTCGATGCACACACTGTTCATCTCCTGGAACTGCATCGGCTGGCAGAGCCTGATCCTCTTCGGAGTCAGCCTGATCTCCGGATTGCGAGGAGCACAGTCGGTCGAATCGCGCGCGCAGGTGCTCTGCATCGGCATCGCCGGGACGATGCTGCTCAACCTGCTCCGCGTGTCCGCGGTGGCGGCGATCGCCGCGACGGTGGGAGTCGCACCCGCCATCCTCTTCCACGACTACGGCGGCACCATCCTGTTCGTCGGGTTTCTCTTCGCCTTCTGGGCCTTCGCGCAGCGCTGGATCCTCGAGCCCCCTCCGTCGTCACTGCAGGAGATGACCGGATGAACCGGTGGCTCCGGCTGGGCTTGCAGACCGCGTTCGGCCTGGCCCTGTTGTGGTTGTGGCTGCGGACCGTCTCGCTGCCAGAGATCCTCAGCCATGCGCGCGTCCACAGCTGGTGGGCGGTCGCCCTGATGCTGCTGCTGGCCTTGACGACCAGCGTGATTCGGGCGCGGCGCTGGCTCATCCTGCTGCGGCCGCTCGCGCCGGTAGGCATGGTGAGGGCGTTCGCCATGAACGCCGGCGCGAGCCTGCTCAACTACGTCCTTCCCATACGTTCCGGCGACGCCGCGCGTTACTGGTGGCTGTGGCGTCGCCATCGAGTGCCATCAGGGTCGGCCCTGGCCACAATCGTCATCGACAAGTCCTGCGACCTGGCGGCGGTGGCGGTCGTCCTCGGCGGCCTCTCTGTGGTCGCCTCGACCGGAATCGTGGGCGCGCCCCGTGGCCTGTTTGGCGCGGCGGCTCTCGCCATCGTTCTGCTGGCCGCGGTGTTCGGCACGGCCTTGCTGGGTCCACGAATCGCCGGCTCCGCTCGGATCCGGCGGAGGCTTCCGGCCTCGGTCGCGTCAGGCATGGCGGGCCAGGCCTTCGCGTTTCGTGCCGTGGCAAGGGGGCTGTGGGCGCCGGCGGTCGTCGGGCGCCTGGCGGCGCTGACCGCGATCGCGCTGGTCATCGACGCCTTCAACTTCAGCCTGCTGTTCTGGGCGCTGGGCGTCCAGGTGCCGACGCTGAATGCGATGGCCGCGTACCCCGCCTTGCTGCTCGCATTTGCGGTCCCCGCCGGTCCTGGTTACGTCGGCAGTCTCGAGGTGGCCGGCTCGCTGGTGCTGGGTGGAGGGCTGGGCCTCGCCGCGTCGGTCGCGGCAGGGGCGATCGTCCTCTATCACGCGATCACCGCGGGGAACTCGTTGGTGCTCGGTCTACTGGGCTTGCTGCTCGTCGGCGGGAAACGGCGGGCGAAGGCCGGAGGACCTCGGCGAATCGCGGTGTTCCACTGCGGCTTCACCTACGCGGGCGGGGGCGAGCGGCTGGTGATCGAGGAGGTGCTGGGGCTGCGCCGGCGCGGTTACTCGGTCGAGTGCTACGCGCCGACCGTCGATGCGTCGCGCTGCTATCCCGACATCATCGGCGAGGTCCGCGTCAGGACATTCCTGCCGCAGCTGCCGCGCTGGTTTCCGTTCCGGGAGGCGGTGCAGATGGCGGCGACCTCGCTGCTCATGCCGCTGTACGCCTGGCGCTTCAGGGGAGTCGATGCGATCGTCGGCTGCAACCAGCCAAGCGCCTGGATCGCCTGGTGGGCGGCGCGCCTGATGGACGTGCCCTACCTCGTGTACCTCAACCAACCGAACCGCCTGGTCTATCCGCGCAACATCGACCGCCAGACGGGCTGGGTTTCCAACGCCGACTATCGACTCCTCGCGGCGATCGTGCTTCGGGCCACGCGATTCGTGGCCTGGGCCGACCGGCGTTCGATCCAGGAGTCGGACCTGCTGCTGGTCAACGGGAACTACATCGGCGACATCATCCGCAAGACCTACAAGAAGGATGCGGTGGACTGCCCGGCAGGATGCCACGTTGCAAGCTCCGGCTTTCCACTGCCGGTCGAGTCGCGCTTCAGCGGAGGACTGACCATCAACGGATATCCGATCCGGCGCCCCTACGTCCTCCTCACCAACCGGCACTACCCGCAGAAGCGATTCGACCTGGCGATCCGAGCCATGGTCGAGGTGCGCAAGAAACATCCTCGTGCGCAGCTCGTGATCCCGGGTCCGGCCACGTCTCACACCGCGTCTCTCAAGGCGCTGGTGGCCGAGGTCGGGATGGAGGACGGGGTTCTTTTCCTCGGCCAGATCACCGAAGACGAACTGCAGACGCTGTACGCGGGGGCTGCGGTGTACGTATACCCCGCGCCCGAGGAGGACTTCGGAATGGGCGTCATCGAATCGATGGCCAAGGGAGTGCCGGTGGTCGCGTGGAACCAGGCCGGTCCGACGGTCACGGTGGCCAAGGGGACCGGGCACCTCGCCGAACCGCTCGACGTCAACGATTACGCAGCCGGAATCATCGGGCTACTCGACAACCCGGACGAAAACCAGAAGACCGGAGAGCGCGCCTTCGAGTGGGCGCGACGATTCGACTGGGAGAGGCACATCGACATCCTCGAACGCGCGGTGCTGGACGTGGCGCGCGTGCACGAACAAGTCGCACTGGAAGCAGCATCAGCTTGAAGCTGCGCCTGCCCCGGATCCTCGCCAACGATGAGGAGGACGACGAGCAGGACCCCACCAGCGCAGCCATCCGGGCGGCCGGGCCGGAAGAACGCGTTCAGCCGGCAACTTTGCCGCGCGGTTGGCTCTGGACGATCACGGCGGCCGCGCTTCTCTCGCGGCTCGGCTACCTGTTTTTCTTCATCGATCCGCAGAACACGGGCGACGGTTTCACCGATGCCTATCACCACTGGCAGATCGCGTACCTGACCAAAGAGGTCGGACTCTCCCAGGGCCCGCGACTGTGGGACATGCGCGGCTGGGAGTACTTCTGGGGGCCTCTGCATCCGGTGTTGATGAACGTTCTGTTTTTCGCGACCGGCTCGACCGACATCGTCCTCGCGCGACTGCTCAGTGTCGCCTTCGGCACTGTTGTGGTAGTCCTGATCTTTCTGCTTTGCCGGCGCAACTGGGGGCTCGGCGTTGCGGTGGCGGCGGGGGCGTTCGCGGCGCTGTCACCCGTCGCGATCTTCAACGACACGGCCGGCATGGCGGAACCCATCGCGATCGCGCTCCTCTTGTTTGGCATCTGGCTCTTGCCCCGCCATGGTTTCTGGGGCGGCCTCGCGTGGGCCGTGGCGGCGATGGCCAGGGTCGAAGCCTGGCTGTTCGGATTCGGCCTTGTCGTGGCGTGGCTCGTCGGAGGTCGGAAGGCGCTGACCTCACGCGCGCCGCTCGTCATCGGATGGCTGCTTGGGATGGTCGCGTACGCGAAGTTCCTCCTCGACCAGACGGGAAACCCGATCTACCCGCTCTACATCAACTTCCAGTTCGTCGGCCTCGCGGCCGGAGGGACCGCGGGCCAGGCGTCCGGCGGGACGTGGCTGTGGTTGGTATTCGGACTCGCGTCGGGCGCTTGCATGGCCGGGGTCGCATGGTCTCTCTGGAAACGGCCCGCTTCATACCTCTTGCTGACACTTGGCTTCGGCTACTCGGCGCTGAGCCTTGCCACGTACCTTCGCTACGCGACCGAGTGGAAGGAGCGTCGCTTCGAGTTTCCGCTCGATTTCGCCGCCATCCTCCTTGCCGTCGCCCTGGTGAAGTGGTGGCCGGACCGGATTCCCGCCTTGCGTCCGGTGTCCTGGGCCGGGGCGGCGGCCGGCCTGCTGGCGGCCCAGCTTCTGTGGGTCCCCGTCCAGACCACCTATACCTCGACCGAGCCTTTGTTTCGCTATGAGGTGAGCCTCGCCCACCAGATCGGCACCGTCTACAACCGACCCGAATATCGCGGAGGAGTGCTCAACCTGCCGGGCGACGAGCCCACGCTCCTCTACCTGATGGTGCGCGACGAAGGCCTGCGCGGAGACCGCGTGACGAGTCAGTTCTACGATCCTTTCTATTACCTTCCGGCCGGCTATCACTACGCCGACCATCCCGACGTTGTCGGTCCCCGCCTTTTGTGCTGGCTCGCGGACAGCAAGACGCGCCTCTTCCTTGTCTCGCCGCCCGGTCCGCTGAGCGAATCCGTCCCCGACTACGAGGCGTACTTCGCGGACCACCCGCAGTGGTTCACGGACACGGGCGCGAACCTTCCCAACGGCTGGAGCCTCATCGCGGTGAACATCCCGGCGGAGCCGCCGAGCCAATGCCCGGCTAGTTGACTGACTCCGCCCACGAAATGAGGTCGCGCAGACCGTGGTCGAACGTGACTCGCGGCTCCCAGGCCAGGTCGCGGCTCGCCTTGCTGATGTCGCTGACGTAGAACTTCTGGTCGCCTTCGCGCCAGTCCGCGAAGCTGAACTGCGGTTTTCTGCCGGTCAGCTCCCCGATCTGGTCG
>WNFB01000371.1_pt1 | contig 47037 bp, 47 predicted proteins | sample 5400501 | NCBI WGS metagenome assembly WNFB01 (sample SAMN13153341, study PRJNA577476) | soil metagenome | isolation source: 200 cm saprolite under Douglas fir tree site 2 hole 1 | place: USA:California | collected 2015-04-18 | reverse complement strand
TCTGCATACTCATGACACGTCAGGAACCATCCATGTCGAGGTCAACACCTCCCACCGAGACTTTACCCTCCACGAGTTTCTCGCAATCTGGGGTCAGCCAAGTGATGGCAGCACCATTGCTGAACATCCGGTGACTTCCCTTACTGTGGATGGAGTCCAGCAGGCATCGCCTACAGGGGACGTAGTTCTCAAGGACGGCCAGAAAATCGCGATGACGCTCGCAGCGTAGGCAAGTAGAGGAATTCTTCCCTCAGTCATTTATCCGCAGCTCGCCTGGGCACATATTTGTGAACTTGGAGATGCGTCTTATTGGATCTTCTACTGCCACTACGCAACGGAACTAGGGGCACTAGTCGAGAGAGCTATTGCCGTCTGCCCAATAGGCTTCCCGGTATCGGTCCATGTAAGGGCGAGAATTCCACCGAGTATTCCCAGGACCAGTCCCACCATAAGTCCGCCCATGCTTCCCAAGATGCTTACGACCGAGAAGGCGAGGATGATGGCTCCCCAGAGATAGTTCTCAGCGGGGCGCCTGTAGAGCATGACAGAACCTAACGTCACCATTATCCCAGAGGCTACTCCGAAGGCCGCAAGAACCGGGGGACATAACCCAGCATCCAAGGCACCATCATACCCCCCATCATGCTACCGGTCACCCCCATCCCTACTTGCATACCCTCCATCCCACCCATCATCATTCCTGGGAACCCGAGCGCGAACATGGACATCACAACGGAGCCTAGAAGGATGAAGACTCCTGCAACGAGGCTGAGAGTGAAGGCAGCGACCGGCTTCGACGGAACGCTCATACTATTCAGCCTACTTTTGACCCGCACATTATTTGAATCCGTTGTCCACCGCGGAGAATTACGTATCGAGTGGTGACCAATCCTCTTGGACTTCTGCTGGACCGCCCTAGACCTCAGGACATGTTCTACGTGTCTGCTTTCTTCTCGGAGTCAGCTTTCGTGGGGACCTTTCTCCCATCCTGGTCTTTCTGAGAATTCTTTGGCAGACTAAACAGGTAGAGCGCAAGGCTTCCGACACCAATGCTGGACACGAATCCTACTGAGACGTATGGCGCGCTTGTCCGGAAGATGAATGGAAGGGTTGTAAGAGTCACGTTAACAGTCACGAAGGCATTCACAGCAACGTTACTGTTGTAGGCTGTCAGAGTAACGTACCTCTCTCCAAGGTCCGCGTTCAAAGCAGCAGAAATCATGTAAGTGGCGTTTATTGGGTTCGTTGTCGGCTCGATCTGGCTCGGGACGGCGAATCCGTATAATAACGGTGGCGACCCGAATGGCCCGTCGTGGCCGTTAGTTGAGACATTCAGATAGACGGGACCGCCTGCGTGGTCCGTGATGGATGCGGGTATGGCCTGAGATGTTCCCTGTTCGACTTTGACACTCTGGACTCCTGCGCTGATAGAGATAGGAACAGGTAAGCTTGCATTGACGTACCCGACGTCCCCGAGTCCAAAAGCTGTGAACCAGACCAGATTTCCTGGTCCAGGCCACATCCACCAAATGTAAGGGGCCGTAATCGCTGGCACAAAGTACTCGGTCAATGATCCAGTAGTCGGATCGTACTTGCCAACTCTACCGGCGAAATGCTCGGAGAACCATATCATGCCGTTGGAGTCGAGAGATATTGCGTTAGGGAGCCCGACAGCACAGTCTGGATTGTATGACTCTGAACAATACCCGATCCCAAACACTCCCCACTTTCCAGTCGAAGGGTTGAAGCTCCCGAACTGGCCCCGGCCGTGATCGGTAAACCAGACTACGCCCGCGCGGTCGACTACTAATTGAATAGGGAAGGCAATTTCTACGCTGCGCGGCGGACCGTAATCAGTAACGTTGCAGGACCCTGTCTGGCAGGGAATTATATGGCCCAGTTTCTTTGCAGTCGTCTCAGCAAACCATATTGTGCCGTCAGGTGCGGTTGTAATTCCTTGTAACGAGGCGCTCGCCGCTGGCGCGGTGTAGGAATTGACCAATCTCTTTCCTACAGGGTCGTACTCGACGATTTGGTTGGTACCTAGAAGCGTGATCCAGATCCTCTCTTTGTTGTCGATAGTCATGTACTGAGGACTGCCATTTCGGAAAGTCTGTTCAATCGTCACGTTTCCAGGTGTGGTTGAATTGTAGTACCCGAGACTGTTATTTTCGAGGAACCAAACTCTAGTTAGGTAATGGTCATAGACTATGTCCGACGGAATCGAGTTTGCTAATGTGATAACGGGAGTGGCAATAGGTTTGCCGCCTGCACCGATCGTGAAATTTACTATCTGGGATTTTGAAGGCTCAACGACATTACCCACAATATTGCCCTGTTTTATCGTTACAACCCAGACAGTCTTGTTGCTGGCTGGATAGAGGACAAACGGAGTAAAGTCTGACGAATTCTGCGAAATACGAAACGTAGTCACGTAGGGATTGGTTGATGAGGAACCAAGTATGACATTGGACGCCATAGGGCCAGCGGCTCTTGTCGTGAAGACTCCAACGAATTGAATGGAGATTGCTAGAAAGATGATTGAGATCGTTGCCGTTCCTACGCCGCTCGTCGGAGCCCCCTCTATCCGACGTTCAACGATCCGTTCTGCATGAATGTATGGGCAGTACAAAAGGAGATGCAGAACACTCTGAACTGGCCGATCTTAGATGCCAAGAATGGGGGCACCGAAAGGGTTTGCCCGCCCTGAATCTCGGTCCCCCGTGTTGCGTAGCTGTCTACTGCAAAACCATGTGTTTGAGTATCACCGTTGATGATCGTAACCTTGACGATGTCGCACCGATGCACGCTCATGACCGGCCATTGTCCTTGATGATCCTTGCTATCGTTGAACCCGTTGATGCTGGCCATGATAGTGAAATTGCGGGTTGTGCCTGCTATCCCTTCGCAAGGTGAACCGGGAAGACCAACGGCGAGCGTCATGATCCCGCCTCCCAGAGCCGCAGCTACTACGATGACAATAACTGCGAGCATCTTGTTCTTCACCGCTAGTCTGCCTCGTCCCTCGTAAGGGAGAACCAGAGGGTCCTCGAGGAAAACTCGCTAATAGGGTCTTCGCCCATATCATGATCTAGATCAATATCGTTTCGTCTAAGACCATCTTGTGCTCGGCCTACTGATCGAAGATATCTCTCATGCTCACCAGCTGTTATCTCTGTCGAGACGCATTTGTATGATAAACTGAGCTAAGTGGTCATCGATTGTTGTTCCACTCAAGATATATTTGCATAACAAGAGGAGCCTGTTTCACCGCGGGGGTACCAGAGTCAGGTCAAACGCTGACCACATGGGCGGGTCGCGCCTTAGCATGCGCGCGCTACACTCAAGACCCGAATGAAAAGAGGTGTCGAGGATTGCTTGATGCCTCTGGGAGCGCGGGTGTGTTATCCCGTGGCGTAGGCCTTCGTGGGTTCGAATCCCACCCCCCGCACCAGCCAAGACAAGTTGAACAGACCGCAGCGAGCGAGGCTGAAACCTTATTGCGCCACAAAGAAATCGTAAGAACCGGCTACAACAAAATCGCCTCTCGTTACACTGCTAAACGGGTTGCCAATTCGGATGACGTTCAACTCTTAGACCTCCTCGTTGCGCAATTGCCCAAACATGCTGTTATCTTGGATGCGGGATGCGGGTCCGGATATCCCGTAACTCAGATACTCAGCCAGTCTTTCCGAGTCACAGGAGTTGATTTTTCCAACCAACAGATCCGACTAGCGAGAACAAATCTCCCGGATTCATCTTTCGTCTGCGCCGATATCTCCCAGATGCCCTTCAAGAACGATGCATTCGACGCCCTGTGTTCATACTATGCAATCATTCACGTGCCGCGGGAAGATCACTCGAAATTGCTAATGGATTTCCATAGGATCCTGAAAAAGAGCGGGCTGGCCTTGCTTTGTATGGGAGCCGGCGACATCCCAGAAGATACCGCTGACTGGCAGGGTATCGAGATGTTCTGGAGTCACTATGACAAAGAGACTAATCTGAGGATGATAAGGGAAACTGGATTCAGCACGCTTTGGTCGAAGGTTGTGAGAGACCCGATCGAAGTCCACGCGGCACATCTCTTTGTTTTGGGACAGAAACTGTAGTGAACTCAGCGATTCTCGGACTCTTGCGGGGCTTCCCGTTCGCAATCTTCCATCGAAATCACTGGTCTCCCAAACACGCATGGATCCTCCCTTTGAACAGGCTCAACCTTTCAGATCCTTCACAGTTGTGAATCCGAGCCTCCTCGAGTAAATCGCGGCGCAGGCCACAGCGACCGCGGTGAGAGCTGACGCAAGGACAAGTGTCGAAAGCTCCAGGTCTGCGACTGATACGCTTGGATCAGGAACAAGGAAAAAGATCGATACCGCCCATGCGACCGGTATTGCAATCAGCATCGAGATCGCGAGGACTCCCCACGATTCCCACAGCAAGAGTCTCAGTCTGTACCAGACACTGGCACCTAACACTTTCAAGACGACATAGTCATTGAACCTTCTAGAGAAGTTCGTTGCCAAGTAGCTTAGCAATATCCCACATGTTAGCGCCAACGTCAGGATCGGTATGAGGAAGATGTAGGACCATGTACCGTTCAGAAATCCCAAGTTTGAGTTCAGAATCGCATCTTGGGAACCAACTACCAGACCATAGGAACTTGCCAATCGCGTGACTGCAGACAATACCGCCGGATCGCTATTCACCTTCAATAGCAGAACATTGTATCCGTTTACTCCAAGATTCCTTTGAAGGGTCTGGACGGGCGCATACAGAACTCGACCAGCGTTGAGAGGATCCACGAGCGCACTCTTGACGTCATACCGAAAGCCGAAGGCGCTTACCTGGGATAGGTTGAAGGGCATCTGGACGATATTGCCTACTAGCGAGTCGCCGGCGATAATCGTGTATGGCTGATCACTGCTCTGTAGGAATCCGTTAGAAGTGTACCAGTCACCTATCGCGGTTGTCGCGTTAACTCCCACTATCAGAGCTTGGGCCGATCCGGTCTCTACTTCAGGAATGATCTGGGTGTTGATGTTTTCTCCAGTGTCTTGGTTGCTTGCGAAGTGGGCTTTGACGTAGCCGGTTACTAAGCCCACCGTAATCAGTCGCGTGTCTACCGTCCCAACGCCAGGAATCGCCCGGAAAGCGGCCACCAACTGGGGAATGATGATGTTCGATTGATTGAGGTAGTCCATCGAGGGAACGGGCGCGGTACTCGAAAAGGACGTTCCGAGACTAACGTACTGGTTGTGGATGCGGCTGGTCGCCACGATTAGGACATCGGGAGGCATAGCCCGGATCACGTAGCTGGCTGATGTGTGAGCCGAGACTAGCGCCCCAGATAGGACAATCATGCTGAGAAAAATGCATATTCCGATGGAGAGTAGTGTCTTGTTGAACCCTCTGTCCCGCGATACGTTTCTCGTCGCCAGGTTGAATGCAGAGCCAAGGCTCTTGATCCGGAGGGGTTTCCCGAGACTCTTCAGATCCAGGTTGTAGAGCTGTTTGGAAATCGCGTTCACACTACTGGACCCGACGATTCTCCTCACTCGAAAGCTCGCGACCACGTAGGAGAGCAGAAATGAGATCATTGGGACGACAATCAGGACTGTTGCCCCAGCATTGGGGACTGGCCCCACTTGCTTGAACAGCGAAACGGATGGCCAGGACCAGGAGGCGAAGATTAGGAGCGCGGAGAGTCCGCCTACCAAACAGCTCGAGAAAATTACCAGGAACGCCTCGAATGTAACGTATGAGAGGAGACGTCCGGGGAGTGCACCGGCGGCTTTGATCACCCCAATGTCCCTCATCCGCTGGCTGATCATCGATGAGACCAAGTAGGAAGTGGATAGTAGTCCTACGATTCCTATGAGGCCCAGAGCAAGGACTAGGTAAGCGGAGATCAGCCAAGATATGCCGAAAGTCGATCTCATCGACGAATCAATCCCGAGTCTCGTAGCTAGGTCTTGACCTAGGAGAAGTAGGAATGTCGTCGTTGCTACGGTGAGGGTCAACCCTAGAAATGCTAGGTAAGAATGAAAGCCACGCCGTTGGAGGCTTTTAGTTGCGAATCCTAACGGGCCTATCAACGCTCTCCAAGCCTCCGTTGTCAAGACGATAGATAACGTCTGCAATCTCGACGATTCGATCATCATGAGTTGTGACAACAAGCGTCTTCCCCTTGTCTCCTCTCAATCGCGACAGCAGTCTGACGATTTCTAGGCCGGTCTTCTGGTCAAGGTTTCCGGTAGGCTCGTCCGCGAGAATCAGCGGCGGGTCGTTAGCCATGGCCCGGGCAATCGCGACACGTTGTTGTTCTCCGCCGCTAAGTTGGGCTGGAAGATGATTTGCTCTGTCGGTGAGGCTAACCATGCCTATGAGTTCAGCCGTCAATTTCTCATTCCTTCCACTGTCGCTCCATCCGGCGAGCTCCATCATCAACTCTACATTCTCCTCAGCAGTCAGAGTCGAGACGAGATTGTAGGTTTGAAAGATGAAGCCCACGTTCGCCGATCTGAAGGCTGAGAGAGATTGTTCATTCGAAGCAGCCAAATCCAATCCGAGAACCCGGACCTCTCCCTGAGAAGGTGTCTCCAGACCAGCGATTATGTTGAGAACAGTCGTCTTACCAGCCCCTGACGGTCCGACGATGGCTGCGACCTCTCCTTCCCTGACGCTGAGGGTGACTGACGACAGAGCTTTGAGAGGTTTTCCGTTCACCACGTACTCTTTGGACACTCCTACAAAGTCCACCGCGAGGCCCGGGGCTCTAACTTCGACCTCTTCGTCTTGAGTGTCCATTGAGTGTCATCAGTGAGATCTGTTGGGTCGATGTGGCTTATACTTAGCTATGGGATTTGAATCAGCGAGTTTTCTCGTAGAGGTTTAACACGAGAAGTTCTGGGTTGCGCTCTGGTTGGATGAGCTGAATGTACTCGGATTCGCTGTGCAGCCGTAGAATGAAACGGCGCCTGCTGTGACGTTTGTCCATTGTATTGAGACTGCATAATTTCCACTAGAGAGTATAGGGAGGTATGCTTGGTAGGACTTGTCCGAGAAGATGCCCGCGCTCAGATTCCCGGTCACTGTGCTAGTGAAGAGTATGCGGTTCGGGATGCCATGATACTGGTTAAGGTATGGATTCTGAAGGGTAACCGTTCCTGTCACGTCTGTCACGTCGGGTCCTATTAGGAATGTGCTGGTGACAAGGCCTCCGACTACGAGCCCGATTAACGCGACCACGATGATTGCAAGAACATACTTCTTGTGGCCATGTGGCTGACTGGCTGTCCCCATTCCAGCGCCTTGTTGAGGATAGGAAGAATTTGGCGAGTACGTTCCAGTCTGCAATGACGAACCTATAGCGGTCTGCTTGAGACTCGTCCCGCATGCGGGACAGTAGGTCGTTGTTGATTGGACGTCTTTTCCGCACACAGAACAGTTGGGCATGCGGCGACTTGGGATTCTGATTATTTCAGGTTATTCCTAGTTGAATCTCGTTTGCACCCGCGAAACTCTTGTCTAATCACAGCCTAGTGTACCAGAGATAACAGAGAGCCCCCAGCAATGCAAACGCAAGCGACGGTCCGACGAGGATGGAGATCGGATACAAGGTCGAACCTTGGCTCTGGAGTGCTCTGAACGCCTGCATAGCCCAGGTCATAGGATTCGTCTGCACAATCGGTTGCACTACCGCTGGGAAGAGACTGGCATCATAGAATATCGTGCTTAGGAATGAGAGGTAGAGCTGTATTGCGCTTCTCACCGTCGCAAACACCTCAATTGTTGAAGCAAAAGCTGACACGGCGATCGAGAGACCGACTATGCCCAAAGAAAATACTCCAACGATCACAAACGCTTCGATAAGACGAGGGCTGAACAAGATCCCATAGAGATACGATATGACTAGCGTACCCGGAACTGTTACGACGACGCTGCGCCCAACACCACCGATAATCCTAGACGTCACGAATACCTTGCGTGAAACCGGAAGGGTCAAGAGATACGAAGCGAGATCTTTGATGTACTTCTCCCGCCAAATGTCCCGACCCGATTGAAAAGCAGCAACCATGGCAGTTATGAGGTTGGAGCCCGGAGCGATCCTAAGGAAGAAGCTAGAGCCGATAAGATTCCCGAAAGTGGCAGCAGTGACAAACAGGTCTATGCAGAAGTTGGCGAACATTATTCCAATTAGGAATGTGTCCGAGAAGAGTATCTTGACATCCCGCTCGATCACTCGCGGAATTAGGTGGATCGAACTCACGCGTAGACCCCTCCTTCTAACCGGCGAAAGTAGAAGGTCGCGCCTAGACCTAGAAAAATGGCAACGAACGCCAGCAGCCCCGCTAGCCCTGGAAGGTCGAGACTCAATCCGGACAACGCTGCCCTAGTACTATCCGCGGCAAACGTGACAGGAGAAAACGGTGCAAGGGCCGCAACGTAGCTTGGCATGAAGGCCAAAGGATAGAGCGCAGTACTCGCCCGGGACACGGCTAACTCTAGCAAGGCCAGCACGACGTCGAACCTGTTGGCGCTGCGGACGCTAACCGCGACGGTGATTGAGAGTCCCGTGACGCCGAATGCAAGAAGGAATAGATCGAAAACGGCGGCTGTTAGCGATAGCGGGTTCGAAAAGTTCTCCAACACGGCGACCAGTGCAAACATCGGAATCGTGTATATCATCGCACGGATCGCTCCTCCTAGGGCGCGACCTATGATGAACTCGCGTCTAGGGATTGGTAGCGTCAGTAGGTAGTCTAGCAATCCTTCTTCGGCCTCCTCGAAAATATCGTATCCGATGATGAAAGAGATCGACGCGACAACCGAAACGACGCTTCCCACGGCATAGTAGGGGAAGAAGCCGGGGAATTTTACCACGAGGCCGCTGATCAAGTAGGCGAAGACGAAGAGCTGGATGATGAAGGCGAGGGCTCTTGAGATTATGATCCATGGGGTCCGGAACAGGGTCGCGATGTCTCTCCGGGCCATCTGGAGGACGAGCCGGGAGGTCGACTGACCCGACAGATCACTCGAGTCTGTGACCTGTATAGTTGAGGAAGACATCCTCCAAAGTCACCTCCTTCAAGTGAACGCTGTCAATCTTGACTCCCCGGCTGGTTAGCGTTTCGACAATCTTCGGTAGGAGTAGCCTACCCCCACTCAAGTAGACGGTGACTTTGTTATTCTCCTGACTCACGTCCTGCACTTCGTTAAACTGAGTTAGACACTCGCGCGGAAACTCCTGTCCGTTTCCCACGGTTAGTTCCAGAACCTCTCCTCCCTTCGTCTTATTCTTCAGCTGCTCAGGCGTATCGATGGCGACCAGTCTGCCAAGATTCATGATCGCCACTCGGTCAGAAAGTCTCTCAGCCTCATCCATCATGTTCGTCGCAACAATTATCGTAGAGCCTTCGTCTCTGAGTTCTCGAATCATCTTCCACATCAGCAACCGACTTGGAACGTCAAGGAAAGCGGTTGGCTCATCAAACACGGCAATCTTCGGTCGCTGAGCTAGGACCTTACAATCCTCAACTTTCTTCCGCATTCCACCGCTCATCAGCCAGGTTCGCTTGTTCCTCGCGTCCCATAGGTCGACTGCCCTCAAGACTTTCTCGACACGAGCCTCGCGCTGTGCCTTGTCGAGGTTCGTCGTCATCTTCAGATGCCAGTTGAGCACGTCAAATGCTCCGAGTATTCCATCGACGCGAGGATCTTGGAATGCGATTCCGATCATCTTTCTCACGTCATTCGGGTGCTGAACGACGTCCAATCCGTTTACCGAGATTTTGCCGCTGGTTGGGCGATAGACTGTGCCCATCATCAGCATGAGGGTTGTCTTGCCTGCTCCGTTCGGACCTAGGAGGCCTAGAATCTCCTCGTCGTGAATGGTCATCGAGAACTCCTTGACAGCGTCGAGAGTGCCGAATCTCTTGCCAGTTTTATCGAAGCCGATCAAAGAGGTGTTCCCATGTAAGACGATGCGACTACTTTCACAGTTTGAGAGATCGCCTGAAGTCTGAATACTTCATGGATTGTCGGAAGACCCGAATAAAAACCCGATTTTGCGAAGAGACTAGGAGTCCGGAAATAGCCTCGAGGTGCTTCGAGGGGCTGAGCTAGAGGCAGAAGCGCTTAGAGCGAATCACACGTTCGCGACGTCATAGTACAATCGCCGGTTCGTCTTTCCCTTGTTCTCCAGCTTCAAGAGTTCAATCTTTCCTATCTCGTTAAGATGGGCTACGTGGAGCCCGCCGTCCGCTTGTCGGTCTATCCCAGCGATTTCTACAATTCGGAGTTGAGCCTCGACGGGGGGAGCCGCTTCGGCCAGCTTCACCATGTCTGGAATTTTCAGAGCCTCGCTTCGCTCCAGGAAGTAGGATTTTACAGGGGCGTCATGAGTAATGAGCTTGTTCGCCTCTTTCACGAAGCCCTCAATCTGTGACCGGTCGAATACTTCGAGGCTAAAGTCCATCCGAGATCTGTCAACGTCGATCTGGTTACCGGTAATGAGACATTTGGCGCCGGAATAGAAGAGGGCGCTCAACAAGTGGCCTGCCGTGTGCATGCGCATGAGGCGGTGCCGTCTATCCCAGTCTACTCTACCGGTGACTGTTTGTCCAACGGCAAAACTAGCAGGGAACTCGAGCATGTGCAGAATCCTGTCTCCCTCCTTTGAGGTCTCAACTACTTTCAAGTTGTCTAAGACGCCTGTATCACAGGAGACGCCTCCTCCCCTAGGGTAAAACAGGGTCTGGTCAAGCTCGAGCTGGGTCCCATTGGACCCGATTATCTTCGCAGTGAAATCCCGCGAGTACGGTTGTTCCCAGTAGAGTTTCTTTGTCAAGCGATTGTTACCACAGGGTTTGAGAACGAAATGTTACGGCATCAACCTCCTTCTCGCGAAAGATTTTACCTGATAGGAGTCTTTGCTAAGACTGGAGTCTTAGTCTTTTTGGCTTCTTCGAACGCTTGCTGTGCTTCCCTCACGCTCGCTCCGTTGTGGACTATTTCGCGAATAGCCGTGATCATCGCAACTGGATGTTCTGACTGCCAAATATTCCGTCCCATGTCCACACCGATTGCTCCGTCGGCGATAGCATTGTGGGCGAGTTCGAACGCGTCCAGTTCTGTCTCTAGCTTCGGCCCCCCTGCGACGACGAGAGGAACGGGGCAGCCTTTGACAACTTTTTCAAAATCTTCACAGTAGTAGGTCTTGACGAAGTGGGCTCCTATCTCGGCAGCAATTCGACAGGCTAATCCCAGATACCTCGCGTCCCTCTTCTCCAGTTCCTTTCCGACAGCAGTAACTGCGAGAACTGGGATTCCATAGTCTTCTCCGAGGTTCACTAGTTGACCCAGACTCTTTAGCGTCTGATGTTCATGTTGGGTTCCAACGAAGATGGATAGTGCAACCGCGGCTGCATTGAGACGGATCGCATCTCTGAACGAGGTGGTAGTTGCTTCGTTTGTCAGCGTCTCTCCTATGACGCTCGCGCCTGCAGAGACTCTCAACACGATCGGGACGCTGGTCTTAGGATCAATCGATGTGCGGAGCACTCCCCTCGTGCACATGATGGCATCAGAGTAGGGCAGTAGGGGCTCGATGGTCTTTCGAGGCTCCTCCAACTTGTGTGTCGGTCCCATGAAGTAGCCATGGTCAACCGCCAACATCACGGCGTGACCAGTAGGCGGTTTGATGATTCGTGATAGGCGATTTTTCATTCCCCAGTCCATAGTGGAATCCCAATTGCAGGCATGGAGCAACGAAATATTATGGTTTCTTCTTGTAGTTACAACACTCCTATATCTTTTGAGACCCGGGGTCCCCGATGCACTCATCGTTAGTGTCCGAGGACGTCTGAACAGTTGATCAGACAGGGATGGCCGTACTTTGAGGGATGGCCCTTTCAGGAGCGTTGGCTCCAAATCGATGGTCTCGGAATTCACTACGTGGATGAGGGCTACGGAAGCCGCCCTGTCGTAATGGTCCATGGTAATCCAGCCTGGTCCTATATGTGGAGGAATCTCATACCAACAGTATCATCCGGTCATCGAGCCATTGCAATGGACCTGATGGGCTTCGGTAAGTCTGACAAGCCAAACCCTTTGCTCCATGACTTTCCCCATCATTCCCGGATAGTCTCTGGGCTAATCCAGTCCTTGGGACTCAGGAATATAGTTCTGGTCGTTCATGATTGGGGTGCCCCCTTCGCACTGCAATACGCGGTGCGCAACCCGCAAAACATCGCTGGACTGGTCATTCTCAACACATTTCTCACCACAGACTTTCGCATGCCACCGGCTGCTGCTTCGAAAATTACTCCCTCGATAATCAAAGATTCCGCGATGCATCCCGAGAAGATATCCGAGGAGACTATGAAGGCCTACTGGGCGCCGTTTCCAGACGACGAGTCAAAGCAGGCATACCAAGCTTTTGCAAGAATGTTCCCCGATTCAAATTATCATCCTAGCTTCAAGCCGCTGAAGGAGGTCGAACAGGGCCTCGCCCATCTAAAGGTCCCAACAACAATAATTTGGGGCACAGGAAGGTCAGGGACGACGTATGCCGAACGGATCTCCAAGTTGATTCCCGAATCGAAGCTTGAGACAGTAAACGCTGGGCATTTCGTTCCTGAGGATTCGCCTCAGGAAGTCGAGAAACTCGTTCAAAATTTTCTTGAAAGTCACAATCTGTAGCCTATTCTTCAGACTATGGTCCGCTTTCCCTCGCATCTCCGTTACATTCTGGGGGGAATGAATTAATAGCCAGTAGCCCAAACCAGGAACCTCGCTGAGACGTAATGAAATCTGAGGTTCTCCCGATCGAAGGAATCGACTACGTAGAGATCTACGTTGGGAATGCCAAGCAGGCGAGCTATTTCTATCAGAACGGTTTTGGATTCACACCCATCGCGTTCGCCGGACCCGAGACAGGGGTCAAGGACAAGACCTCATACCTTTTGCAACAAGGGGACATTCGACTACTCCTAACTACAGGCCTCAACCCCGACCATCCAATCTCAAGATTCGTTCTCACACACGGCGACGGCGTCGCTGATATCGCACTCCGCGTCAAAGACACGGAATGGACGTACAAGGAAGCAATCAAGCGAGGAGCTAAGGGAATCAGAGCTCCTACTAGCCTGAAGGACGACCACGGGGTCCTCAAGGGTTCGGCTATCGCCGCCTACGGGGACACAGTTCACACCTTTATCGAAAGAGACGAGTACAACGGCGTCTTTGCCCCAGGGTTTGTGCCGATCAAAGGCACTGCTGAGCCGGTTGGACTTCAACGAGTCGATCACGTCGTGGCAAATGTCGAAGAGGGAAAGATGGACTATTGGGTCGAGTTTTACGGCAAAGTCTTCGGCTTCTCACAACTGATCAGTTTTGACGACAAGGACATTAGCACTGAATACTCAGCGCTTCGCTCCAAGGTGATGCGGAATCCGTCCGGAACCGTCAAGTTTCCGATCAACGAGCCCGCCGCTGGAAAGAGAAAGTCGCAGATCCAAGAATACCTTGACTACTTCAAAGGCGCCGGCGTCCAACACCTTGCCATTTCAACTGACAACCTGATCGCAACAGTGTCGCGACTCCAGCAGAGAGGCATTGAATTCCTGAATACTCCCGACTCATACTATGCAGAACTGCCTAAGCGAGTCGGAGGAATCTCCGAGCGCATAGACGACATCAGGAAACTCCGCATACTCGTAGACAAGGATGAGAAGGGATACATGCTTCAAATCTTCACCAAGCCTCTCCAGGACAGACCCACCCTCTTCTTCGAACTCATACAGCGGAGAGGTAGCGAGTCATTTGGAAAGGGCAATTTCAAAGCCCTCTTCGAATCCATAGAGCAGGAACAGGCAAAGCGCGGCAATCTCTAAGAACGCATGAAACTGGTCACCTATAGCGAGCCCAAAACTCCGCTGAGGACCCGACCAGCTCTACTCTGGGGAGAATGGATACTAGACATTCACGACTTAACACGCGTATCCATTCCCCTCGGCATTCGCACCCCGCGGACAATCCAGACTCTGTCCGAAGGCGCCTCTTCAACGCTCGACGTGCTTGTGAAGGGTCCCAAGGTGCTTGACCATCTTCAGAAACTTTCTTGGCGAATCTTCAACCGAATCGACCCGGAAAAAATTCCCCGAACGATGAAGAAGCTGAGCGAGGTGAGGATTCGGCCCCCTATTTCTCGCCCTCCAACTATCCGGGACTTTTACGCTTTCGAGGATCATGTCAAAGCGGCAAGAGCGAAACGAGGTCTTCAGATGCCAGAGGAATGGTATGAGTTCCCAACATTCTACTATTCTAATCCCACGATGCTGTACGGTCAAGATGACGGAGTCCCATACCCGTCGTACACCAAGGCGCTTGACTATGAGCTGGAGGTCGCTTGCATCATCGGAAAAGGCGGCACAAATATTCGAGAAGAACAGGCGGAAACGCATATCGCCGGATACACAATAATGAACGATTGGACCGCTCGAGATATTCAGCAACCAGAAATGAAGATTGGGCTAGGTCCGGCAAAAGCAAAAGACTTCGCGACATCAATCGGACCCTGGCTCGTCACTCCGGATGAATTGCAAGACAAAGGGAGTGGCCCGGGAAAATTCGACCTGCGCATGAGAGCGACGGTCAACGGGAAACAATTATCGGATGGGAACATGAAGAGTATGCATTGGGCATTCTCTCAGATGATCGCTCGGGCTTCGCAGTCGGTCGAGTTGAGAGTTGGCGAGGTGTTTGGCTCAGGCACGGTAGGAACCGGATCTATCCTAGAGCTTGGACAGGAGGTTCATCCGTGGCTTAAGCCGGGGGACTGGGTGGAGCTGGAGATCGAGCGGTTAGGGGTCTTGAGGAACAGAATTATAGAGACCGCGAAATCCTAGCGCTAGGCGAAATTGCCAAGTTATCAACGGCTGGGAAAGCTTCCTCCGAAGCGACACACACAGTTCAGAAAGCCTGATGGGTCCTTATACCACGAGGAAATCTTCGGGACAGAAGCCTTCTCCGGAGTCTACTCGACTCTATACCATGAATACGCTCCGACCCGGGTCTCACAAATCAAGAAACTCAGAGATCTCAACATCTCAGAATGGCAACCGAGCGAACACCGGCACCACCACATTCGGACGAAGAACCTTGAGACTACGAAGGACGCGGTTGAAGGTCGACAGCCACTCTTCTACAACAATGACGTGTTCATTTCGTCAGCCCGGCCGACCCAGTCGATGGAGTCGTTTTTCCGAAACGCTCAAGGCGACGAGCTCTACTTCGTCCATGAGGGCAAGGGAACCCTAGAATCCGTATTCGGACTCCTACCCTTTCACGAGGGCGACTTCATCGTAGTACCACGTGGGACCACTTACCGGATAACGCTGGACTCGAAGGAGAACAGGTTCCTGGTGACAGAGTCAGCGGGTCCGATCGAGATACCGAGACGATACCGGAATGATTACGGACAGTTGGTGGAGTTGGCGCCCTATTCGGACCGGGACTTTCGAGAACCGGAGGAACTGGCAATTCACAACGAGAAGGGAGAATTCGAGGTGCGCATGAAGGTCGACAACGCGCTAATGTCCTACACTTTCGACTTTCATCCTCTTGATGTAGTAGGCTGGGATGGCTACTTGTATCCATGGATCTTCAACGTCAACGATTTCGAACCCCTAACCGGCAGGGTCCATCAGCCCCCACCCATACATCAAACGTTTGAAGCCCCAGGATTCGACGTCCTATCCTTCGTCCCGCGAAAACTGGATTATCACCCACTAGCCATACCCGTCCCATACAATCACAGCAACATCGACAGCGACGAGATACTCTACTACGTCAGCGGCGATTTCGGAAGCCGCAGAGGGATAGAGATAGGCTCTTACACACTGCACCGGAGAGGAATCCATCACGGACCGCAACCGGGCGCGATAGAGGCGAGCCTCGGAAAAGATTCCACAAATGAACTGGCAATAATGATAGAGACGAAGAAGCCTCTCAAAGTCACTAGCAACGCGGAGAGACTGGATGATCCGAACTACCCGTTCAGCTGGACGGGGCCTGTCAAGATAGGCGCGACTGTACCATAACAGAACATTTGTCTGCTAACGACACAGCTACCGCGTCTGGCGAGTACACCTACCTTCCCATTGAGCGGGTGTATTTCGGATCAGGATCGATTAGCAAGCTTCCAAACGAGCTCGACAGGATAGGCTCAAAGAGACTCTTTCTAGTGACAGGACAAAGCATCGCAAAAAAGACAGATCTAATCGCACGAATAGAACACGCCGCGGGAACGAAATTCGCTGGCGTCTTCTCGGAAATCAAACAACACGCACCCATGAGTGGAATCAATCGGGCAGCAACTGCTGTTAGAGAAGCCAAGGCGGATAGTCTGATCAGCCTAGGCGGAGGCAGCCCGATCGACTCAACCAAGATCATCGTCAAAGAATTGTCCGAAGATTTTCAGCGTCCCGCCATCCCACACATTGCCGTTCCCACGACTCTCTCCGCCGCAGAATTCTCCCACATCGCCGGAATGACCGATGAAAAACTGAATCGCAAAACAGGGTTCCGAGACCTGCGCATGGTTCCACAGCTGATATTTCTGGACCCTGAGCTGACCATTCCCACTCCGGGCTGGCTGTGGGCTTCGAGCGGAATCAGAAGTCTAGATCATGCCATAGAGTCTGTATACTCGCCAAATCACCAACCATATGTCGATACACTCGCGCTCAAAGCCATCCATCTACTCTTCCAGAACCTGAAAATCTCGACTGAGAATCCTACAGACCTCAAGTCTAGATTGAACTGCCAGCTGGCTGCTTGGTTGTCTTTTGCCGGAGTTGTCAGCGTAGGAACTGGACTAAGCCACTCAATAGGACGGGTTATCGGCGCAACCTGGAATATCCCCCACGGTATTACCTCATGCCTTACGCTTTCAGAGGTGATGCGGATGGAAGCAAAGCGAAACCCAGAGAGGCTGACGCTCATAGCTAGGGCCGAAGGTAAGAACACGGAAGGTGTTCCTGTGGACAAAGCGGCGCTGGAAGCTGCCGATGGAGTCGCCGACCTGGTTCGCGGACTCGGCCTGTCGAAGAGATTAAGGGACTATGGGATCAGAAAAGATGATTTGTCAAGAATTGCGCGCGACGTGGGTGGTCATGAGTCTGCCAATGCTCTTCAGATTCTCGAGAGAATCTGGTAGGAATGTTCGAAGCCTTTATCGACAACAATTGAAAGAGCACTCTCAAGACTCAACTTAGCTGGGACCTTTCAACGATGACACGAATCACTGAACGACTCTTCTACCGAATAGCCAAGCGATGGATTGCCGGCTACACTCTACAGGACGCTATGCATGCGGCCCGGAACGCGAACGAGAGAAGGATCCACGCTATCCTCAACCGTCTAGGAGAGCATACTCCTGACCGGAAGCTGATCCAGCAATACGTGGAGGAATACCTGAAACTTCTGGAGACGATCCAGAGCGAGAACCTTCAAGCCACCATATCGGTCAAACCTTCGCAGATAGGGTTGGCAGCCGAGATTTCGTTGTACAGAGAAAACCTCCTCAAGATAATAGCAAAGGCCGAGGCGGAAGGACGCTTCGTCTGGATAGACATGGAAAATTCCCCCTACACCGAGTCTACGGTGGAGAGTTACCGTAATCTGATCGGTAAGCACAAGGACCTTGGGCTTTGTCTGCAGGCAAACATGAAGCGCACAGAAAGTGATATGAGAGATCTCTTGCCGCGGGGCGGCAAAATACGCCTTGTGAAAGGTGCGTACCCTGAGAATGGAGAGGTTGCCTTCAAGCGTCGAAGCGAGCTTAACGCCAACTATCTCCGATTAATGCACATGTTGTTCGAACATGGTGGGTTCTTTGCGATTGGCACGCATGATGAGAAAATGATGTCTGAGGCCAAGAATCTCAGCCGTGATCACAAGACTGATTTCGAGTTCCAATTGCTGAAGGGGATTAGGGACGATCTCAAATCGAGTCTGCTTGCAGACGGTTTCAGAGTAAGCGAGTACATTCCGTACGGTCCTGAATGGTACAATTACAGCAAGAGGAGGATGAGAGAGAGGAAGAGGAACATTCTGCTCCTCATCAGATCCATAACAGGTTAAACTGGATAATTCCACGGATCTCAGATAGGACTTATCTACAAACTCAGCCTGCTCCCTACGAGAATCTAGGAAATGAGTAGCGCTGAGAAACCTGCTTCAAAGGATCGGTCCAAGCTAGATCAGGTTGACAAAAGGCTGTTGAGTGACATTCTCGCAATTCTAGTAATTCTGCTCTTCACGATCGCCGCCTTCTGGCGCTATCCGGTCCCAGGGGTTCTACTCGCGGGCAGTTTAGCTATCACTGTCTTTGTTGCCGCTGACGTTGTACTGTTTCGCAGGGGATAGGCTCCCTCTTGGAAGCTTGGAGTGAGCGCGCCTCCGGCGCAAGCGCCTCTCCCTCTTCCTTCTTTTCTCCTGCCGAAGAATCCTACTACGTAGGCCTGTCACGAGTTTCCTTACCTCGCTGGCATAGCTTCCCTTGGGGCCCTTGATGTGACGCCCTGCGAAGACGGCAAAGAAGAGACCCGTCCATGCGACAACGACTAGATAGATCGGGCCAGAGCTACTGGACCCCAGTGAGGGTATCGCCAGCAGCAAGTCAGCAAAACCGAAAGTCGTTCCGATCCCAACGAATTCTTTTCCTGATCTAAGATGCTTCTTGTAGCACAACAATCCTCCGATGAATATCGAGACCCCTCCGAATTGAACGAGGAATGATACGAATCCTGCTAGCAGTGCGAATAACGTGAGGCCGCCGCTGGATAGTTCAGCGAAGAGATTAGCCCAGCCATTCGTAGCCTGTGACGGGTAAAACTGGGGAATCGCTAGTCTAGTGGCCGTAATCATGACGCCGGAGATCATGGCCAGCGTAGTCGAATACCGGTTATCGATGTTGACAATGGCCAAGCCCCAGGGTCCCTCGGAATTTTTCGGGTCTCCAGCTAAAAGGATAGGGATACCCGAGTCCGGTGTTGATAGAAAAATCGTCTGGTCAGACGCGACTCATTCGTAGCTTGAACAGCCGAATCTTCTCAGAATCCAAGATGCCGTCAATGTCCGTTACGAGTTCTTCAAAGTCCATCTTCTCGTATGTATTTGCCGTGGCCATCTTAGCTCTTGCACGTCTCAGAATTGAGAGGCAGATTTCCTCCTCACCTTTCTGATAATGTACGAATGCGGCCGCGGTCAAGATTATGCTCTGGATCGCATCTCTCTCGACACCCTTCGACCCATGCCAAGCCTGCTCGAGGACTTCGTGGCACTCCCAGAACCTTTCATCGTTGAAGAGCTGTACCCCTTCCGCCAGAGCCTCCTCTTTATCGACAATCTTCACAGGCGTGTCTAGAGGTTTCACGTTGACTATGCTGAACAGTCTCTGCGTTAGGCGTCTCTTACGGTCTTCCAGCTCTTCCTCGTCCCTCGCGAACATGTTGAACTCTAATGCATTGGTCGCGACTCGGAAGTGGCTCGCGCTCTCCCTGGACCCAAGAATTTTCCGGATTGTACTGGCGACCTGCTCGACGTCCTTCGGAGAGTAGCCGTCTTTGTTGGCTATTCTGAGAAGATATCTCGCCACTGCTGCCTGACCTTGGCCTATACGAATCCTTGTTCTCTGAGAATTCTGACTCTCAGAAGCTCCTCGCCTGTCAAGGAAGGAAGATCTGAGGCTTTGATGTTCTCCTCTGTCTGTTGGGGGGTCTTTGCGCCAGGTATCACGGTTGACACGTCCTTATGATCGAGTGCGAATCTGATCGAGGCTTGAGCGAGGGTTCTCGTCTTCGATTCGAGAAGCTTGAGCTGTTGAGCCGCTCTTATCAGACCGGCTAGATAGTTGCGGGGAAAATTGCTGCGAATGTCACCTGATGGGAAGGTTGAGTCGACTGTGAACTTGCCGCTTAGGAATCCGTTCGAGAGTGGTTCTCTCGCGATGATCCCGACATTCCGTTCCCGGGCTGCCTGGAAAAGCTGGTTCTTCGCCTCCTGGCGTAGAACGTTGAAGACGACTTGGATGGCTGCTGGTTGTCCGTACTTCATTGATAGGAGTCCTTCTTGCGGATCGTGGATTGAGATGCCGTAGTGTCGGATTCTTCCGGAATCTTTCAGCTTCTCGAGATCTTGAAAGATCTTTCCATTCTTGAGTAATTGGGCTGGGGGATTGTGTAGCTGGTAGAGGTCGATATAGTCCGTCTGGAGTCTTTCGCAGCTCTTTGCTGACGCGAATTCTAGATAGTCCGGGTTGAAGTTCATGCGAGGAGGATCATGATAGAAGTCGCCCCCGACTTTGGTGGCGAGAATAACATCATTCCTGTGATCCCTTAGCGCCTGGCCAAGGAGCTCTTCGCTGTGTCCGTGCCCGTAGACGTCGGCCGTATCGTAGAAGTTGCATCCAAGCTCTAGCGCTTTATCGATCGCTGCGAGGGAGACCTTGTCGTCTGTGGGTCCATAGCTGTTCCCGTAATTGTTTCCTCCAATCGCCCACGCCCCGAATCCTACCTCGCCGACTTTGAGACCTGTCTTTCCCAGGATCCTGTATTTCATAATGGGGCTCTTTCCAAACATCGCGCGCTTCGAGTAATGAACTTGCGGAAGAGAAATCTCGCCTGATTAAGCTTCAGGTGATTGCGAAAAAAGGAGCGGAGCGGAGACGCGCTCCGCTTCTGATTTTCTAGTTGCTCTTCGGAAACCTTTGGACCTGAATGTGTCGATGTCTAATCACGAGGACCGCAGCGAGTCCTGCGACTCCTGCGCCGCCTGCAATGATGTAGAGGGTTGGCAGTCCGCCTTGAAGGCCGAAGCTTGGGTCATGAACTAGGGTTGATCCGCTGGCGAAGTAGGGATAGACGAGGTAGAGTTTGAGGAAGGTTTCAGATCCTTCCTTCTCCGCCTTGTACGAGGCGACTACGGGTACTGATTGGGCTGTTCCGCTGGCCGATGTCACTGTAGCTGTGTTGACGAAGTGGAAGAATCCAACGTTCACGCTTGAAGTGACCGGTCCTGAAGCGTATCGGACATCCTGTTCAACGCTTGAGGACTCTTGATAGGGGTGCTCCATTACTCCAGCACCCTCGTCATTGGTAGCATCAACTGTTGCTGTTCCAGTGGACTGGTCGAGATCGAAGTGGTTGTAGTCGCTGTGCATGTTCACTTGCAAAGCCAGCTTATCATTGGATGATGCGAAAGGCCAATTCTTCAGCACGAAGTCGATCTTGATCTCTGCAGTGTTGATCTTGACTGATTGTCCGTTGACTGTCATAGTCTTGGTGTCGTTGTAGGCTTTCACGACGAGCACTACGTCGCCTGGCTTGAGGGATTGAGCTGGCGGGGTCTGTTCAACAATCTGCATGGGACTCTTGAGAGTGAAGTTGAACGCCATTCCGATGGTAGCTCCAGTGCTAGGGTCTTTTATTGCGTAGAAGTTGCTTGGTGTCCAGGTTGCGGAGTCAAAGCTGGCTCTGGCCACCATCAAAGGACTCTCGTAGGTGTTTTCTCCGGAGCTGGTGCTCATGTTGAACTCTAGGAGAGCTCTGAAGTTGAGCTGGTAAGTTGTTCGTCCAACCTCGTTTGTAGCGTAGAACGTAATGTGCGGGACGTTTCCCTCAAACACGCCCGTCAAAGACCCACTGTTGAAGATGACCCTGTTTGATGAGTCGACCGATCCTGTGGGGGCGGATCCCGCTACAGCGGGGACCGCAAGTATTGAGATTGCGAGTGCAAAGGTTCCGAGCAGCATCGTCATAGTTCTTTTCATTGTTCTCGAATCATCTCCGTTTCTTCAAGCTAGACATATGGTTTAGATGCGATTTAGGCGTTTTTCTTCTAAATGGGGCGAAATTATAGTTTCTACACCACTAGAACTTGTTCTAGGGTTCCAAACCGGAATATTCTAAGATTCTAGAACAATCCGAGCGACAAGGCAAAGATGACCGCGGTAATGTTGAGGTACATAACAGCGAGGCTGATTAGGGCCGTCCTCTCCATCTTAAGCCCCTTCGACGTTGAGATGGCGCTGGATAGCAGGCAGACGACCCAGACTTGAACCCCTACTTGTAGTAGAATTGTGAATGCCGTCGCAGATTGTAGTACTGCTGAGAAGGGTTGGACCATTAGAATCAGACCTGGAACTAAGAGGAGGGGTAGCATCGCGAAGGCGGTACCGTTGATCAGGCTGAGTTCTCCCCCTCTCCTATGATAGAACAGGTTGCACATGACATCGGCAACTGCGAATGTGATGATCCATCCCAACGGGAACAAGAGAAGGAACCATGTCTTGGCGATACCCTGAGTCGGATTCAGATAGAACAAGAGAATCGGTTCAAGGTTGGTCACGAAAGATATCGCCCCTCCGAGCGCGAGAATCATAGCTGCGATTGGGAGGCTCCTTAATGGCTCCTGGCTAAGATAACTGAATGCAGTTCTCCCGAACAGTACCTCTCTCGAGAAGAAGCCTAAGCGCGATTCGCCGGGAGGCGTCTGGGAAGCGTTCGCAATTATTCTCTCCTCGCCAGTGCTGAATGCGCTGATGGCGGCTCTACCATCATCAGTCAACGAATATTTCCTATCAGCTCCTTGAGCCACAAATCCTTCCAGACTATCCAAGTGATGGTAGAGAGCGCCCACGCTTATCCTCAGAGTATCGTGGAGCTCTTTGAACCCAGCCTTGCCTCTCTCCTTTAGAATCTGAACAATCTGGCGGCGGATTGGGTTGGCGAGAGCATTGTAGACTCTCGTGAGACTCTCGTCAGACTTGTCCAGCATCGATGAATCAACGCTCTTGGAACCCAAAGGTTCCACAAAATCGGAAGGGTTCAGCTCGTATATTCATGCTGAAACTCAAGAGAACAGCCAGAAGTTGCCCAATTACAGCCGAGGAAAGCGCGGGGATCGGTTCACAGCATCAGGGCTTGCCACCTAACGAAGAGCGTGGCCCTACAACGTATCTAACGTCCGAGGAATGACGAAAAAATACGTTTCCCGAAATAGAATAAGCATTCTTATCCGCTCCCAGAGGCCCAGCAAAATCTCCCGAGAGACAAACAGGAAATATGGGAAAAATCGAGTCCCCTCTTCGCACCGACATGTTTTGCCAGTCCTATGTTGCGGCACAGCATCGATGGTTCACCTGCTTCACACGTCAAGGTTACAGTGGATTGATAGTTCCGACAGGGGGCGTAGTTGTAAGGATGAACGTTGGCAGTAAACGTTGAGAAAAAGCCAACAGCAGCCTTCGCGCTATCAATACTCGCAGGGATATTCACCCTCGTTGGCTCTTTCGTAGCTAGTGCAATCGGATCGCTACTCGTCCCAGGCTTCCCAAGCAATCTACTACTGATCTGGGGAAGCATCGCGGGCGTTCTCGTGCTAGTCGGTAGCTGGCTGCTGTACAACAACGCGGCCCAGAGAAAACTAGGCAGCACCTTAGTGCTTGTCTTCTCAATACTATCCATGAACTTCATCGGCCTCATCCTAGGCCTCATCGGAGGCTTCCTAGGATACACCTACAAAACAGGCGCAACCACCACCAACACTTCCAGCTCTAGCCGCGGGTATACCCCGCCCTGATAACCAGGGCGGACCCCTTTCTTTCAGCACTCCTTCTCAGACCATTCATCGAAATCAGTTAACGCTTAAATTGCCATTTTGACCATCCCGTTGCATCCCTCCTTGACTACCACGATTAGCCTCTCAGTCCTGGATGAATTCGGAGGCAGCAATCTTCTCACCCCCGACAAGATACGGTACGTCCAGGCGAATCCACTGCCGAGCAAGCCCGCAGACTTGGCCTTTAGAGAGGCCCTCGCAGCTCCTATCGGAGCTCGGCCCTTCGAGAGAGAAAAGGGCTGGAGTCCCGCAATAATCCTCACCGACTCCACTCGGAAACAATCGCCCTTCATCAAGCAGCTGATCAGTCTAATCGAGCCTAAGACGGATGACATCAAGATCATTTTCGCATGCGGAACACACGTACCCGCAGATCAATCATTCATCCGGAAAGTCCTCGGGGACGACATCTACAGGCGCTACGAGAAGAGCATCAAAGTAAGCTCTACCCAGAACCCCGCAAGCAAGTACGAGTGGATAGGCGTTACCGGTCGAGGAACACCCGTCGAGCTAAACAAGGAACTATTCGATCGAGACCTGCTAATTTCGACGCTGAACGTTCAGCCCCACTACTTTGCAGGCTTCGAAGGAGGAGCCAAGGCTCTCCTGCCCGGATGCTCAGGTCTGAAGACGATTACTACAAACCATGGCTATGTTATCGGAAATCCGAGCTGCCGCGAGCTCGTAGTGAATGGCAACCCAATGCGTGAAGACATGAACGAGGTCCCGAACATTCTCAAGGAATACATGAAGATCGAGCATCGAATTCTAGACTTTGTCCTCAACCAGGATGGCAGTCTTGTCAAAGCGACCTATGGTGATCCGAATCTGGCTCATCAGCAGTTAGCTGAGAACTTTTCCCGGCGAGCCCATACTGTCCAATCACGCCCTTCGCCCCTAGTACTGACGAGGGCTGATGGGCCAATGGGACAGAACCTCTACCAGGCATTGAAAGCGTCTACCTTCGCCACCGGGCTCGTGCAGTCAGGTCAATCGCCTAAGCCCGTCGTCGTTCTCCTTGCTTCACTAGAGAATGGGATCGGCAGTGACGCGTTCAAGACCGAGATGGAGACCTACGGCAAGATGGAACCTGGGAAGGTCGTTGAGGATCTGAAGAAAAGGGCAAAGGCTGGCAAAGTTACGGAAGCCTCGCAGAAACCGAACCGGCTAGCACTCGACGATGCAAAGACGGACTATGCAGTCGTCTCTCCCAAAGCACCGACCATAGTTGAGGAATTTCTGAGCAAGACCCGGATAAAGTTCTACAGGAGCATCGATGACGCGATGAGGGCGATGGACTCGAAGTTGTACGAGCGAGATGTGGCCGTGATCCCGTACGGATCGTCTATCGTTCCCATTGCTTCGTGATCTTTACAAGGGTCCAAGAAAAGTCTGTCCCCGACTCCAACCGAGAGAGTGAAGCGTGCTATACAAGAAACTCGGCTCAGGCTTCGTACTCCGCCTGGAAAAAGGCGATGACATACTCAAGACCATGCGAGAGTTCGCGAACGCACAAAGAATCCAAGCATGCTTCTTTGAAGGCATAGGCTCGTTGTACAAGGCCGTGCTCGGCCACTACGACTTCAAAGACACGAAGACCTACAAGTATCAAACATTCGACGAGGACTTAGAAATCCTTACTTTATCCGGAAATGTCTCGACGATGAACCGTCAAGCGTTACCTCATGCTCACGTCACCCTGGGACGCCGAGATTTCTCCGTAATAGGAGGACATCTGGAAGAAGAATCCCTCGCCAACATGGTCGAGGTCAACGTGACCAAGCTTCCGGGCAGACTATTGAAAGATAAGGACAAGGACGTCGGGCTGAACCTTCTACAGTTGCCCCGCAAATTCTAGAGGCCCCAGCGAGGATTACGCGGGAAGGACCAACAGTCCGTTCCCGTCCCAAACCACTCACTGGACCACCTAACCTATTACGAGAAGCGGCCGCCATCCCAAGTTGTCCCCTCGGATGCTGCCATGGCTAAGAAGATCGGCACGCGGATGATCCTTTACCTCTACTTGGCAGTATTCCTTACACGCATAGGATTCGGCTCGGTCACTATACTTTTCCCCCTGTACCTGCCTGCCCGAGCCTTTCAAGTTGGTCTCATCCTTGCGCTCTATCCTATCGCTGAGGCTGCTTCGGCCATGCCCGTCGGTCGGTTAGCAGATCGGATGAGTAGGAAGAGGCTTCACTTGATAGGAATGACACTCATCACCGTTCTGACCGCGGCAATAGGTTTCACAACGAACCTGCTGAATGTCTCCGTACTTCACGCTCTGATGGGCGTCTCTGCGGCAATGGCTGCGGTGACATCTCTCACCCTACTGGGTGATGCCACTAAGCAGACTAACCGAGGAAAGAAGATGGGAGGCTTCGACTTGGCCAACCTAGGTGGTTATGGACTGGGTTTCGGAGTCGGTTCAGTACTGGTCACGGCCTTCGCATCAAGGCTGCACTATGCTTTCTGGGTAACCTCAGCAATATTCCTGTTCACATCTATTCTAGCAACAAAATTCTTGGTTGAACCCGTGAGGAGTGACGAGCTGAATCAGCCTGGGATTCGTCGGCGTCGGATTGGAGCCAAGATTCGTCCCGTCCTGCCTGTGTGGCTTGGCCAGACGATTATTCTTGGAATGTACTTCCTCTTACCAAAGGCGTTCAAAGATGCGAACATTACTCTCACCGGACAGATGCTAATCTTTCTCGGAGCGATAGGAGGTCTGTTCGCTCTCGGCGCGATAGTCTTTGGCCACATATCGGACAAGGTCGGCCGCACGAAGATAATGGTGCTAGGGGCCGTGGGCGAGTTCGGCTTTCTAGTCTTGTTCGGCTGGTCCTTCCCAAACTTTCTGACATATGCTCTAATTCTTGCCCCACTCTTCTTCTTGGCATCTGCAATTGCTCCTGCAATTCTCAGTTACGTTAGTGACATTTCCGGAAAAGCGAGGCGTGGCTCTGCAAACGGACTGTATAGTGTTGTGCTGAGCATCGGGATGGCCGTTGGCAATATTCTTGGCGGTTTCGTGTCCGAGTTTGGTGTGCAGTGGATCTTCTTTGCAGGTGCAGGGATCCTGTTCCCGTCAATAATAGTCTCATCCTCCTTGTTAAGGAAGAAATAAGAGAGAACTCCGTGCTCAGACTCCATAAAAAAGGCGTTTGCTAGAGTGATTCTGTAACTAGTCAGCGAGTGATTTTTTTAGAGCATCGCAGACCCGGACAACTTCGTCTTCGGTGAGGGTCGGGAAGATTGGCAGGCTTAGGACTTCATTCGAGAGGGATTCGCTATGTGGGAATGCTCCTTCGGCATAGCCGTACTTTTGTCTGTAGGGTGTTTGTAGATGGATTGGCCTGGGATAATGTATGCCCGTCTCTATTCCTTTGTCGGCGAGGCGGCCTTTCACCTGATCGCGGGATTTCGTTCTGATAACGAACAAGTGATAGACAGCCTTCTCGATGCTTCTCTCTAAGGGTGGGAGAACGAGCTCTCGTACGTTTTCAAGCTCTTTTCTGTATCGTTCAGATAGTCGTCTTCTTGCCTGGTTCCAAGCCTCCAGCCTCTTCAGCTGGATTCTTCCAATTGCCGCGTTTACTGTGTTGAGCCTTGAGGTGAAGCCTATTCGACCGTGGTAGTATTTGCTGTTCTTGTCTCGGCCGCAGTCTCTTATGCTCCGTGTGGCATCTGCCAACTCCTCGTTGTTTGTGGTTATCATGCCGCCGTCACCACCCACGGTCATGTTCTTTGCAGGATAGAATGAGAAGCATCCAGCATCACCTATAGAACCGACTCTTCTTCCTTTGAATTCAGCTCCATGTGCTTGGCAAGCATCTTCAATCAGGCTTAGGCCTGCCTCAACTGCAAGGTCACGGAATTCATCGATTCGAGACGGTTGTCCGTAAAGGTGCACTGGCATCAATGCTCGAGTCTTCGAGCCTATCTTTGCCTGGGTCTTGCTGGGACTCAGGTTTGTTCCTGAATCCTCCACATCAGCAAAAACGGGATCCGCGCCCGCGTGAACAATCGAGTTTGCCGTCGCGATAAAGGAGAATGGGGTCGTGATGACTTCTTTGTCATGCCCGATGTTCAGGGCTTGCAATGTAATTGAGAGAGCCGCGGTCCCGGAGGCAGTAGAGACGGCGTGCTTTGTGCCGCAGTATTGAGCGAATTCTTCTTCAAATTTGAAGACGCTCTCGCCCATGACCATCATCTCGTTTTCTAGGGCGGAGAGAGCTGCTGCCTTCATCTCCGCGTCTATAATGGGGGATGCGAGGTGTATCTTCTTACGAGGTTCGTTGCGAGTTCGACTCTCGGGTTCAACTGATATCGGCGTTTGCAACGGTGCGTTCTCTGTCAATATGGTCTTCAGCGCCCTAGTTTAGAAAGGGTTTCGTTGGTCTGACTGATTAATCCTTTCCTCTAGATGAGGCATTCTTAGATCTTCTGAAAGATAATGATATCTAGAGATTGATGCGAATTCGGATCCCGTCTCCTGATCTTCGATTATGAGATTACGGACTTTGCACACACCCATAGCTTAATTTCGACTTCACAACTTTGTATCGCGGACCGCGTCTACTCATGACACTTGTCTACGCGTGCATCGCTCCCCATGGCGGAGAGATCATTCCAGAATTGGCGTCGAAGTCAGTGTTGCACAAGTTCGAGGAAACCCGCGTAGCGATGCGGGTTCTCGCGAGAAAGATATCGGAGGCACATCCTCAGACCATTGTCATTGCTAGTCCTCACAACTTGAGGCTCTTATCGAAGATTGCAGTCGTGATTTCTGAAAACTCCTCGGGATCTTTGAAGGGCTCTTCAAATCGATTAGTAAATGTTCGTGCTCGTTGCGATGTGGATTTTGGAAAAATCGTGGTCAGGCAATCCGAGAAGGCAGGTCTACCAGTGGTGGGAGCAAACTACGGGACTGCCGCAGGCTCCTCCTCTGACATGCAAATGGATTGGGGGACCCTCGTCCCCCTATGGTTCGTGTTGAAGGAGCAGAAGTCGAAGAAGTTGAAGTCTAGAATTTTGATAGTTGCACCGTCTCGCGAAATCTCGCTCCGGAAGAATTTCGACTTCGGACGGCTGCTCGGCCGACTCATGAAGAGGGACAAGAAACGAAATTTTGCCTTTATCGCCAGCGCCGACCAAGCACACGCTCACTCCCGTTCAGGACCCTACGGCTTCAGCCCTGCCGCCTCCAAATACGATGATTTTGTGATAAACGCGATACGAGATAACAACCTAAACCGAATTCTGCAACTGAGAGCGAGATTCATTGAAGATGCCAAACCCGACAGTCCCTGGCAGATGGTTATACTGGCAGGAATAAACGAAGTCATTCCGTTGCGATCTCAGCTGCTATCGTATCAAGTTCCTAGTTACTACGGAATGGCTTGCGCTGGATTCGAGCCCAACTAACTCAATCCCGTTGCTCAGCGAACGGCGTCTCCGTCTCCTTGCAGATAATCCTCTAGAATCTTCGAGATCGCGCAGTCCTATCGATTAGTTCGAAGGCTTCTGGCTTCAAGTCACCATTCAATAGGTAGCTCTGGAGCGTTCTGTTCTCCAAGAGTTTCCTTATAGCCAGACCGGTTACAAATTTCCCATGAAACCATTGTCGCAGCATGGGGTGGTACTTTGAGACGAGTGCATCTGCAATTTCCCGAACGTCAGCCAGACTTCTTGCTGATTTTGCCTCAACTTCGACCTCGGAGAGAACTACATTGACATTCTCGAAAGCGTAAGTTACCTTGTCAATCGCCATTTCAGCCAGGATTGACGTTGTCCTGTTGTTTCTTCTAAAGACGTCCCTCACTTCTCTCTGTGTTTGCCTCTCTTGAATGATTTTCAAACCCATGGTTGCTAGCGTTCTAGAAACGGGAGTGTTCTGAAATTGTGAAACCGACGTCGTAGGGGTCTCAAGCTTGAGTTTTCTCGCTAGCCGCCGAACTGAGTCGTAAGCCCATGGCAGTTCCAACTCTCGCCTCCGAATGATATTCCCTGCTACTCTTCGAACGTCAGACTTCGTTGAGATCAACAGAATCCCATCGAGTCTTCTAGTGCGAAGACTGATCTTTCTTCGTCGCAGAGAGTTATCGCTCGTATCGTAATATGTGTCGTAAATAATCCAACGCGGTTTGGGCGCGAGGTCATACTCCGATATGTGGTTGATACTAGCCAGTTCTTTCCTGACATGGTCTGCATCATCATTGATGATTAGTGCAACCTCAGACTCAAATGCGCCCGGCGAAATGCTGTCTTTGGCTGACAATGGCTGGCTCACTAATCGCGAAACATCGGGAGATTTTAGCTCTGGTTAGGACCCCTATGCAAAAGACCCCTCTCTCGACAACCCGTAGCAACGGGCCACCGGGATTCCCTCATGTTTCCACATCTGATTATCAGAAAGAAAATGTGACCCGGAGGCCGAATTGTTAAATTAGACGCTGGGCTCTGCTTCCTTGCACCAACGCGAGTTTGCCGATTCATGAGCTTTAGAGACGCAAAGTCAACCGTTGAGGTTGAGAACTTACGCAGAGAATTCAAGGGCAAAGAAGGTACAGTAGTCGCTCTTGATGGGGTAGATCTAAGAGTCAGAGAGGGCGAGGTTTTCGGTGTCCTCGGCCCGAACGGCGCTGGCAAGACTACCATGATTAGGATACTCTCGACTCTGCTCTTGCCATCTTCTGGGTCAGCCCGGGTGATGGGCTGGGACGTTGCCAAACAACCCGAGAAGGTGAGACCCCTGATCAGTACAGCTAGCGGTGCAGAGCGCGCGGGTTATGATTACATCACCGCCCGCGGAAATCTCTGGTTCTTCTCACAGCTCTATGGACTCCCCTCAAAGCTCGCTCACGAGAGAATCAATGAGTTTTCAGAAATGCTGGGCCTCACAGAGTATCTTGACAAAAAGTTCTACACCCTTTCCACCGGCTACCGTCAGAGAGTGACGGTCGTGAGAGCATTCATCAACGATCCAAAAGTGGTGTTCCTTGACGAGCCTACAATAGGCTTGGACGTGATGACAGCCTTGAAGATCAGGGAATTTCTCATCAATCAAGCAAAAGATTCCGGACGTACAATACTACTGGCGACACACAACATGTCCGAGGTCGATGCCATCTGCAACAGAGTCGGAATAATCGACAAAGGAAAGATTCTCGCTTGCGACACTCCGATGGCCCTGAAAAGGTCCCTCGGCGCTCCGGCCCTCGTAATGGAAATGATGCCTGCGCCAAATTCAGCAACTCTCGAACCATTGGGCAAGATCGACGGCGTGAAAGGGTTCACATCATCAGTTGACGAGGAACGAGGAGTCGGCAGAGTCCAAGTCGTCGTCGACAGCGACGAATCCGCCCAGGAGGCCATCGACTTTGCCAGGAAATCTGGAATGAATCTGATCTCGAATTGGAGGCAGCAGACCACACTCGAAGAGGTCTTTGTCGCGTTAGTGGGACGAGGATTTAGAGAGAGGGAACATGAATCCCCGAGCTAACATATGGCTGAAGACAGTATACGCCCGCACCTGGGTTCGAACCAAGAGCATCTACGGCGAACCCCTATGGGTCGCAGTCAATGTCGGCTTCCCCTTCTTCACTTCTCTAGCGCTATCTCTCCTGTACAGCAGCGCAGGTCTCAAGTCAGGCATAGGCTTTGCATTTCTCGGCGGAGTCATGGTTTCCTTCTGGGGAAATGTTCTCTGGTCAATGGCATCCCAGTTTAACTGGGACAAGCAACAAGGGCTCTTCGAACTCTACATCACATCGCCTGCGCCAATCTCAGCCATCCTCATCGGAATGTCGCTCGGAGGCATCTTGGGTACTGCACCCTCGGCGATCACGCTCGCCATCATTGGCTGGCTTCTCTTCGCTCCACCTGCTAACCCCTTATGGCCCTTGGTCGCTCTAACGTTTGCATTGACTCTCGCGTCCCTGTATGCTATGGGCATGGCTCTGTCATCGCTCTACCTCGTATATGGTCGCGAAGCGGATTCGGTCAACGAAGCCCTGCATGAGCCCGTTTCGTTTCTGTCGGGGGTGTATTTTCCTTCAAGCCTTGCCTTTCCGGCGGTTCTACAAGCAATTGTTCTGATAATTCCTCTGGCCGTGGGGATGGACGCGCTTCAACGAACTTTGTTTAGCTTGAACCCTAACGGAGTGGCGGACCTCACGCCCGTCTACCGAGACGTAGTGTTGCTCGCGATAATGGGGATCACGTTGCTGTTCGCAGCCTCCAAGGCATTGAAAATCTTGGAAGAGAAAGGTCGCCGGGCGGGTACTATTGCGGTGAGGCTAAGATGAGCTACGTAAGATCTGTAATAGCGTCCGTTAGAGTAGGTTGGTCCCGAGACTTTGGATGGACGAATCCAATACTCGGTTTCTCATTGAAGACTATCGCTCCTATCGCAAGCACCATGACCGCGGTCACTGTGCTGTACATAGGTTTCAGAAACGGGACTTCTATCACATCTACCCAGCTTCCCATGCTACTCGGCTACATCCTGATAGGCGCCACTCTCTATGCACACATTTCGGCATATTCTTGGGTGCCGACTCTGGCTATCGCGGAGGGAAAGTGGACATTCGTCTTTCCCCAAGTCTACGTATCCCCAAAATCCTCTCCCCCATATTTGGCGGGGAGATGCCTCGCAGCTTTTGCTTCTTCGACAGTCACCTCGATCGCTTCGCTCGCAGCAGCCACCGTAGTTTCATCGCTGTTGTTCGGGGTCGGGATACCGCTCGTGGTCACACCTCTCTCGATCTCCCTGTTCGGACTCGCTCTCATCGTAAACATTCTCGCTTCTATGGGACTGGGCTTCCTTCTGGGAGCATATGCCATCTTCGCATCGAAATTCGAATGGGCGCTACCGACCTATGTTTCGGGACTGCTGATGGTCTTCTCTGAGGCTTTATTTCCCGTAAGTCTTCTGCCTCATCCATTCTCAGATGTGGGAAATGTACTTCCGTTCACCGAATTTATCCGGGCGTCTCGCGCTGTCTTACTTCCACTAGGAAGCGTCAGCTCCTACTTCTATTACCTCGCTCTGAGTTTCATCGGAGGGTCGATACTTCTGGCGATAGGGCTCCTCGCCTTCAGATATGCTGAGAGGAGAGCGAGAAGATTGGGGGTGCTCGACCGAAAGATAGTCTAATTTCTCTGAACTAACGGCCCTCGAATTCTTCCCGTTAATCAATCGTCATTTGCTTGTATCCGAAGCTCGTGAAGCTCACCGTCTGATTTCATAACCGTGACGACAACGAGTTTGCGCTCGATATCTACCTTCAAAATCCTCCCGCACTGTAAGGTGTGTCTTGCAGCTCTAGGAATCTTCGTCTCTTGCTTTAGCTTCGGGTTCGATTGCTTGTCGAGTATTTTCCTGATGCCGTCGTAAAGGCTGATCACCGCTTCGTTGTCCGTGTCCAGCTCCTTTGGCTCTTCCCAGGCCATCACTGCCGCCTCCCTTCGTCCAGACGGGTCTCCAATGGATAGCTCAGAAAAAACGGCTGAGAAATTGTCGCTTCCTCCGTGTGACCCTATGATGCTTGAGACGGGTAAGCAAATTGCTGGTCGTTACCGGCGACCCTTTCATGAAGTGACTCATGATCAAGCAATGAGAAGCTTCGAAGAGGAGCTGACTTTCCAGATCGAATGCCGGTTAGTCCTTACCTCAACGGTATTGACTATGGTTACATAATGACGGTAACGGACGTTGGTCAGAATATTCTTGCACTTGATCTTTGATGCGATACCCTTGAGATCGGATCCAACTGCTTTGCAACCGTGTTCAAAAAACTGGAGGGGCATTGCTTGACGCTAGTCGACCTTTTGATCTCCCTCGGAAGCGCTGGATTGGCCTTCTTTAGTCTGCCAACGGTGCTTAACAAGGCCTCGCAAGTCCCAAGGAGAACTGCAAGCATTCCAACAGCCGCTACCCTGACCTATTTCATTCCTCTTTTCGCGATCAGCGGACTCGTCCTTACTTCGATAACAATTGCGGGTCAGGCGATCGTATGGTGGCTGATCGTCGCATTCAGGCCTGTCAAGAAGACGAAGTGATGTCGATAGAGACAATAGAATTGGGAGCTTGACTGGCACTGTTCGGAATGTAAGACCTAAGGGGAGCCGCTGTGGCTCCAGCTCTGTTCTTGGGTTGATGAAGGTTTGGCTTTTTTCGCCTTGCTTTGGGGAGCTCTAAGAATCATGAAGGCCACTGCTGCGATCGCAGTAGCTACTCCAGTTGCCACAAGTATGTAAGTCAAAGTGCTGACGGATATCAGCGAAGTCGGAGCGGGCACATTGTAAACGAAATAGCTTCCGTTGTTGTTGTTCAAGTTACTATTGCCTGCATTGTCAAACGAGACGATGTAGTACTCGACATGACCGCCTGAAGCAAGGGCTGGTATTCGGCCAGTCGCAGTTGTGGTGGTCGCGTTGTAAGTTGCGACTATAGTAGTGTTTGCTGATTTCCAGTTGTCAGTGGTGTATGTGATGGTTACATTCTTGATTGTGGAGCGTGCGCTTGTCACATTTACAGAGACAGTAACAATATTGCTGGATGTGGGAGATGTCGGACTAATGATAGGTGTACCTATCACTGGTGGTTGTGAAGGAGGAGCGTGAGCAAGGGCGACTGAGCCGGCAACCAAAGCTAGGGTCAAGAGAAGTATCGATAGACCTCGCTTGGTCGACATATCCATCACCATATCGGGCGAGGGAGAGCTTGATTTTGATGCTGTTACCGACCCTTCAAATACGTAAGTTGTCTTTCACAGGAGCGAACCATGCCCGCGACCTTGCGGGGCAGAATTCTGCCATTCCGCTTACGAGGCGGATGCTCTCTGTTGCGAGACGCATCTACCAGGCTGAGCCACCGAGGCACCGGCCGAGCCCCGTTCACAGCCTTGACTTAAAGCTCTACGATTCCTAGCTAACAATAGAACACGCATGCCCAAGACTGGTCTCACGGAACGCGAGATCATCGCAATTTTCAAACGACGTTTCGACTCGAAGCCTAAACTCCCATTGGGCTTCGACGATGATGTAGCTGCATTCCCAATCTCTCGGAGTAGACTGCTTGTGTTGAAGACTGACATGTTTGTTGGCAGCACTGATGTCCCGCCGGGCATGACACTGGCGCAAGCGGCAAGAAAGGCGGTGGTCGCCACAGTCAGCGATTTCGCCGCGAAAGGCGTCCAGCCCCGAGGACTCCTGGTATCTCTCGGCCTGGCTCCTCCTGTAAGCCTCCCCACTGTGAGTGAAATAGCGTCCGGTCTCAAGGAGGGCGCAAGGGAATACGGTTGCAGAATACTTGGCGGAGATACGAGCGAGACGGATGATCTTGTCATCGATTGTATCGGGTTCGGATTTGCCAAGACACGAAGGATCCTGCCCAGAGATGGCGCGAAGCCAGGCGATATCGTAGCAGTGACTGGGGATTTCGGAAGCACAAGCGCTGGACTCCGAATATTGCTTGCGAAAAAAAGGCTTTGGCCGCGTAGATTCTCGAAACTTGTCTATTCCGTTCTTCATCCGGCGGCAAAGTTGGAAACTGGCCTCAAGTTAGCTCGGACCGGATTCGTGAACAGTTCGATTGATTCAAGCGATGGTCTGGCCTGGAGTCTTCACGAGATTGCAAGGCTCAGCAGTGTCAACATCGTCGTGGAGAGAATCCCGATCGCACGAGACGTCGAAATCTTTGCCCAGGAAGAGAGATTGTCGGCAGAGAAGCTTGCCCTATTCGGGGGGGAAGAGTACGAACTGGTCTTGACCGTTCAGAAAGACCGGTTCGCCAGCCTAAAGAGGAAAGTTCCCTCGCTTCTTAGAATCGGAACCGTAGAGAAAGGAAGGGGGCAAGTATGGGCTCAATTTGGCGATAGAATGGTTGGTGTTGAGCCACGCGGATACGACCACTTTCGCTACCCGTCCCGTCAGTACCTGCGGGATTGATTGCGACTAGTGAGGATAGCGCCAAAGTGATGAAGCTCTACAGCGTAGTGATCAGGAGGTAAATGTTCAGAGCTATGATCGTTGCGGCAGACAGCACCCCCAATAAGGTAGTGATTCTCCTGTTCACAAATTCGGTCATCAACGACTTCCGTTGAGTGTAGATGATGAGAGGGATCATAGGCAGAGGTATCATCAAACTAAGAATTACTTGACTGTAAACAAGTAGGTGGAGGGGATCCAGGCCGATCAGGATCGCGAGGCTAGTTGGGAAAACATTGATGACTCGCGTCACAAGCCTTCGCGCGTATTTGTTCACGTGCGTGCCTATCAGTCCGTCCATGATTGCCTGGCCTGCCAGCGTGCCTGTGGTTGAGGATGCGAGGCCGGAGGCGAGAAGCGTGATGGCGAATACTGTGGCGGCAAGGTAGCCATAGAGCGGTTGAAGTATCGAATACGCTTGATTTATGGTGGATACCCCGTTATACTGTGGGTTGAACGCTGCCGCGGAGCAGACTAGGATAGCAGCGTTGACGAGGCTTGCTATTGTGAGTGTTAGGATAACCTCTCTGACATGGAGTCTTCTGAGCCTTCTCTTCTCCTCCATGCTTGCCGTGGTCAACTTGTTCTTTGTAAGCCATGAGTGAACGAAGAGTGCATGAGGCATTACCGTCGCTCCGACGATGCCGACGATCAGGAGGATTGTCTGGCTGTTGACTGACACTGCTACCGAATGGTACACGATACTTGACAGACTCGGCCTGATCAGAATTACTTGATAGAGAAAACCCGTCCCAATAATGGCGACGAAGAGCATAAAAAAATACTCGATTATCCGGAACCGTTCGGATGTCAAGGCAAGGAGAATGATAACGTCGAGTGCGCCGAAGACCGCCGCGTAGATTAGTGGGATGCCGAATAGTATGTTTAGCGCAATGACTGTTCCGAGGTACTCAGCGAGGTCAGTGGCTGCCGCCGCAGCCTCAGCTGCCAGCCAGTATGGAATGATGAACCTAGGTTTCTTGAGTGAAGACTTGATCAGTTGCGGTAGGTCTTTTCCGGTGGCGATGCCCAGTTTTCCTGACAAATATTGGAGAATCATGGCCATGAGATTGGCAAGCCAGACGGTCCAGAGAAGGTCGTAGGCGAAAGAAGCACCGCTCTGAATGTCGGTCCCGTAATTCCCAGGGTCCATGTAGGCCATGCTAACGATTAGGGAGGGCCCTAGATACACGAACAAATTGCGAAGCGAAAGTCGACCGCCAGACTGTTGCTGAGGCAGTTCTTGGGCCGGTTTGAGCAACCAATTGAACGCCTCGCGTAGCCTACTTGGCACATCGGCTACACCCAAAGAAACCGTCCCTCGGCAAGAGATCCTCGAGTACATATATAAACTTCGAGTGACCGAACAAAGTTCGGGAGGACTAAGTCCCGGCCATATGAGCTAAGTACCCGATCGCCGCTCGAGTATCGATTTAGTCCACATTTCCCGAAGCCGGCCCTTGAATCAGAATGACAAACTATCAGCCCTTATCAAAAGGACGACGATCTAAGCTCTTACCCTGAGGATTCTGTTTCCGGCAAAAGTACACTGCCAATCTGTTTGCGCCCGCGTCGTTACCTTCGAACTCTCGAGCCAACCGTAAGCTAGAAGAACCCTTTGAGAGATTCACTCGCGTGCTCCCTTGACAAAGACTGCGGAGGTATACAATGTCCCTCGGGGCACAGCCTATCTTACTAGCCAGCAAGTTCTTCTCTACGTTGTCTACCTCGTCTTCTACGTTCTGCTGGCTCGGGTTCTAAACAAGACTGAGGTGGGTGAGGTCGCCGTCCTCGCCCTGGTTCAAGCGTTGCTCACCGGGCTAATATCCGGTTCTTTGCCCCTTGCTGCGACCCGCTTCATATCCAGAAGCATCGTCGCGGGCGATACTCAAGCGGCAGCAGGCGTTGCGAGGGTGACCCTGAGGTTGTCCCTCGCCTTAGCGGTACCTGTCGTCTCGCTTGCGATTCTTTTTTCGCCCTATCTAAGCGGTTTCCTTCGAGGTGCTGCAGATCCCGCGAACCTATTGCTGGTCACATTCATCGCGTCATTCTTCCTAGATCTCATGCTTCTCTACACTGCCTTCTTCATAGGAGTGGGGCGATACGTGCAGACTCTCTACCAGAACGCTCTGTTCGTTCCTCTAAGCAGAGGGCTTGGGCTTGTACTAGCATACTATGGTTTCCGGGTTTTGGGTATCGTCTCCGGCTGGGCAATTGGAGGAATCGTAACAGTCATTCTATCCGTCTATCTTTGGCACGGCCAGCTCCCTAAGGGAGGGAGTTTTCCCGTACGTCCGATTCTGGTTTTCACGCTTCCGGTCTTCGCCTCCTCTTTGATTACATTGGGACAGCAGTGGGGTGACATGGGCATCATCTACTTGCTGTTGGGTCCAACCATACTCGGACCGTATTACCTCGTAGTGTCTAGCGTGAACTTTCTATCCGTTTTGTGGATGCCCGTGAATCAAGCGATCTATCCCGCGCTTTCCGCTGCTCACTCGACAGGAGATCCGAAAGAGGTCTCGGACAGATTGGCTACGGCTTTCAGGCTGATCAATTTGACGGTTCTTCCGATTAGTGCTGCCCTGGCAGCGATAACTCCGACCGCTCTCGACATCGTGTATGGCGCGTCTTATGTTGGCGAGGCTTTGACGCTCTCGATTCTCGCTCTGTCTTCTATTTTCGTGGCCCAAGGGGTCTTGTTGGTCACAACACTGCAAGCTGTTGGTCATACTAGACGATACTTGGCGGTCACTCTTGTATCCAGTATCGTTTTCATGGGATTCGTGGGGTTGGCAGCGCTCCCGATCGGGACCCTGGCAGGCGCCATAGGCCGAGCGCTACTTTCGATATTGATTGTGGCTCTCGCCCGGTTTTCGCTTCGTAATGAGGTTTCAACGCATATCGATTCGGCATTGTCAAAGGCCATTCCGTTGGCAGCTGGAGTCGGTTTGCCTTTGTTGGCCCTTGATCAGTTCTTCCTCCTATATCACCCGGTTAGACCCATCTTTCAGCTAGTCGTCCTCTTTGGGTTGTTCGTAGTGTTATTCGGCGGAATGAGCCGGCAGCTCCGAGTGTTTCATCACGGAGATTTCGCGATGCTCCACGATGTGCTTCCAAGAATATTGCGGCCTTATCTGAAGATGGTTCAACGTATCATAGTCAGCGGCGCAACCTGACTAGGTCTCGCTGCTTGGAGCGGGCCCGGAGGGATTTGAACCCTCGACCTTCGGCTGTCCTCTTTTTGATAGAGGGCCGACGCTACTGTCCGTGCTGAGCTACGGGCCCGAGCGGTTGCTCAACTAGGCATTGTACAAATAGCTTTACGAAAAAGAGGGGCGTCCCTACCTGACGGCAGGGAGAATCTATTTCTTCGATTGCTTCCGGATGCCCATGTACACAAGAGCCAGCATGACAACCGCAGCGGCGATTAGAACAATTGAAATGATCGGTAGAATTGATGTTGCCAAGGTCAAGGGCTGGTAAGCTGCAATGGCAATCACAATCGGTGAGCCTGTCGTATAGATGCCCTGCTGATTTCCAGTTGTTATGTCGGTTCCTATCATTATCGTTATTGTCGATCCATAGTACGCCCGACCGTCAGTTGGGACGGTGAAGGAGTACTGGGTGTTCCAAGTTCCTCCAGGCGTGCCTACTGCTTGGTTGATGCCGGTAGTGGTGAAGTTCCCTTCCCAATGGTCAGTGATGAACGCTTTCCACGGATAAGCAATGGTAACGTTCCGGATAGTGAAGGATCCACCGCCTGTATTCTTGACTGTGATGTACAAGACACCGCTGTCGCCCGGGATGTAGCTTGACTTGTCAGTTCGGCCGTATACATCATACGTGTAGCTGGTGGCGCTATGAATTGGCGTGATCAATATGGCTGCCAATACGCCGAGGGCGAGCAAAGCTATTGGTGCGCTCTTCATTTTCATGAAAGCGCTTCGCTCCTCGAAGTCGGTAAAAGGTTAGTTCTTACTTTCGATATGAGTTGCGTGGCAGTTTTCGTTTCAGTGTTTGATGTGGCAAAAGCTAGCCACGGGCAAAATTCACCGTCGAAGGGGTAGTCAGAAAGAACGATCCTTGCGTGAATGTATGCTCCGCTTGTCTTTCTTGAAAAAATTGAAAATGGGAGGGGTGTATGCGGCGGCTACTTCTTGCTCATGCGTCGCAAGCTGGTCCAGGCCATGGCTAGGAACAGCGTGGCAACTACTAGTACGACTAATGTCGCAATCGGTAGCCATTCAGAGACTATTGAGGTGGGTGTGTACGTGGGCAAAGCCATTGCGATGCTGGTGTCCATTCCCACGTACCCCTGAGGTTGGCTCGCTGTGTATCCCACGATTACACATCCGTGATAGGATGTGCTGTACCTTGTCCTAGGGTTACCAGGGCAGTTGGAACCAACGCCGAAAATGCTGCCGGCGAACCAGCTTGGTATTGCGAACGAAAAGGTGAATGTCTTGATGTTGTTTCCGCTTTGAGCACTTCCCAGTATTGGCCACGGCGACAGGTTCTGGCTGACATTTGCTCCCGAAGGCCAAGCACCATTGACATACTGGGCCCATGGGAAGTATGCCGTTATGTTTCTAATCTCAACTGTATTCGACGTATCTGGGTTGATGAGTGTGACAGTCAGAGTGCCCGAGTCTCCTGGCACGTAAGATGCTCTGTCAGGCTGTGAGGATATGTTCGGTTGTGCATGAGCTGATTGACCTAGCGCAGCTATGGCGACCACGACGAGTAATGCCGCTATGATTCGTTTTCCAATCCGAATGTTCATAGTTGCAATGCGCTCATGAAGAGTTGGTATAATGTTAGACGTTACCGTCGGTATGAAAACTCGGTCACTCGCCCTTGACTCGCAGGAAAGCTTGATACATTCATCACTCTTGGCTCGCACGGGGCTCGTCGTCTAAGACGCTTCTCAGCGTCGGCGAAGCCTGGTTAGGACGTCGCCCTGACACGGCGAAGGTCGCAGGTTCGAATCCTGCCGAGCCCACCAGCTTAATTTTGGATTTCTGAATGATTCAAGATTGAGGATCCAACACTGCTTCGATTCTCCTAGCGAGAATTCTGTATGTTTCTCGCGCGTTGTAGAACTCTATCTCAGTCAAGGTTAATGGAGCAAAGGTATTGGATAGAATTGGGTGTCTCAGACGGCTTTCCGCTTATGCCGTTAATTGTGCCCTTACGCTTCGACGGATAAGCCATAGAGACACAAGTGCCGTCACTACTCCATAGACGAGGTGGAAGATGAAGCTCCCGCCTGCGAACATGAGATTCGACAGATCTGATGGGACCAGCAGGTCAGCAACCGGCACATAGACGACGACCCAGATCGCGATCCCTCCTAACAAGCCCACCCAGAAACCCTTTCGCGTCGTGTCAAGGGCGAACCTCTTGAGTATGGCCGTAATTGCGATGAACACTCCTCCGGCCACGAGACCCACAAGGAAATGTAACGCCCAGCCCGTCAAGACCGGAGACGACAAGCCCAGCTTAGTCGCGATGGTCACGTAGAAGACTTCCTGGTCCAAAACAAAAGAGCTGAGGCCAGCCAGGACGCCTAGGACCCCAGCCCCGACCAGACCACCTAATGCGCCAGCCTTCAGTCCTCTGAGCGCGGAGTAGTCGATTGACCTCATAACTTCAGATAGGAGGGTCTAATTTGAATAATAAGAAACTGGAACCATTCTGAATATCTCGAGTTACAGAACTAATGGCTAGCCTGTGCAGTTGCAGGAGTCTCGCTTTCGACTAGGCCGTTCAGCTCTGCTTCGTGAGGGCTTAGAATGTAGCCATCATCGTCGCAGAAGTATATTTTCAGTCGAGGAATCCATCGCATCTCTCTACCGCAACGGGGGCACTTGACCTTGTCCATTTTTCTCGCGTCTCGAAATTGAGGATTGAACGCGGGTAGCTACCCGCGGCTAGGTTTTCAGACTATGCGTGTTCTATTGATCTTCTTGTTCTGCCAGGAATATCGTCGGAGCGTGGTAGTAGCTCCGAATCCACACGCGGCGCACCTCTTCTTCCTCACGTGGTACGAGTGACGGCCACACCTCCGGCACCGAATGTGGGTTCCTTTTCCCCCAGCCTTGCCGAATGAGGTGGTTCCCTTAGTCATTAGAAGAATCTCGTCCTCTCAAGAAAGGATTTCAAGATAAAGGTTCCATCGAAGACAGATCCGGGTCAGAATCCTTCATACCTTAGAAGGCCGTCGGAGCCCTCCGTCGAGACCACCTAACACGATTCATGGGCGAGATTCATGTGAAGTTCGTTCACAGCTTGTCGAACTTCTTTCAGAGTTCTCTCGTCATCTGAAGTGGGTTTGTCGTACAATTTGGGGGGAGGATCTTCCCTAGTCGTCTTTTCGAATTCCTTGGACCAATCTGACGGGATTTCGTCATCTAGTTTTACTCCGGCGAGGGTTGAGAAGGATACGGTCCAGACCCGAGGCACGTTCGCGAGGGTGTACCCGCCACCTCCGAACAGGAGCAGCCTTCCATTGCACAGTTGATGCGCAAGATCGTGCATTTGGCTGACGACCTCCGCGTAAACATTAGTCGTAAGTCGGAGATGTGCGAGCCTATCATCAAGGTGTCCATCGGCCCCGCACTGAAACAGAATGATTTCCGGTCTGAACTTCCTTAGCGTGTCTGGGACGATTCGTCGAAAGGCGTCAAGGTAGGCTTCGTCTCCCGTGGAGGGCGGCAGTGGAATGTTGAGTTTCAATCCCTTAGCGGCACCCTTCCCGATCTCATCGGGAAAGCCTGTGCCCGGAAAGAGGAACTTTCCGCTCTCGTGGAAATCAACGTCCATAACTGCGGGGTCATCGTAGTATCCGTACATGACGCCGTCGCCATGGTGAGCGTCGATGTCGAGGTAAACGATTCGCTTCAGATTGTATTTTGATTTCAGATGTGCAATCACGACGGCCGGGTCGTTGAATATGCAAAATCCTGAGGCTCTTTCAGGATGTGCGTGATGTAGTCCTCCGGAAGGATTGAACGCGTGTGAGAGTCTCCCGCCCATAACCTCGTTAGCTGCGACAATGGAAGCTCCGGCTACGAGGCTTGTGGCTTCGTAGCAGCCTTTGAAGGCAGGAGTGTCTCCCATGTCCAGGAGACCTGAGCCCTTCTTGCTGTATTGCTCGACTAGTCTGACATAGTCTTCTTCATGGAAGAGTAGGATCTCTTCTCTTGATGCGCGGCGAGGCTTGATGACCTCGACGGTTTCCTGTTGGAGGATTCCTTTCGATCGTATTAGCTCGTAAGTGAGCTTGATCCTTATTGGCCGCAGCGGGTGTTGGGGTCCGAAGTTGTAGTTGAGGAATCCCTCGTCCCAGACGAGACCCGTCTTCCCGGTCATCGTCCGTGCCGTCCGTTGTCTATGGCGCTATTCTACGTGCACGAATGCTAGGGGAGATTTTTCGTAAAGCCGGGTCGATTTGATGTTCGTGAATTCTAGCATTCCGTATCGTGAGAGTTCGCGTCCTATGCCGCTCTTCTTCACGCCGCCAAACGGCATCCGTGGGTCAGATACTTCGATGTTATTCACGGTGACCATTCCGGCCGCGATTTGTCGGGCCACCTTTTCAGCCCGCCGAATGTCTCTGCTCCATACGCTGGAGCCAAGGCCAAACTCGCTGTCGTTAGCGTATTTCACAGCTTCATCATCGTCTTTGACGGCCATGACGGGGGCGGCGGGACCGAAGGTTTCCTCTTTCATGACAGGCATCTCCGGTCCTACCTCGGTCAAGATTGTAGGGGCATAGAAGAATCCTTTCCGCTTGAGCCTGTCTCCGCCTAGCTGAACCTTGGCACCCATCTTAACCGAATCTTTCACTTGTCGGTCGAGTTTGTGGAGAGATTCCTCTCTGACCACGGGTCCAACGTCGGTTTCTGGACTGAGGGGGTCTCCGACTTTGAGGGATTTGGTTTTGGAGATGAACCGGTCCAGGAATTCGTCGGCGATCTGTTTCGCCACGAAGAAGCGTTTGGCGCAGATACAGCTCTGTCCGTTGTTGATGAAGCGTCCCGCGACGGCGCCGGTTGATGCTGCTTCAACGTCCGCATCGTCCAACACGATAAAGGGGTCGCTTCCACCTAGTTCGAGGACGACCTTCTTTAGACGGCTGCTTGCTTGTGTTGCCACATCTTGGCCGGCTGGGATGCTGCCGGTGAACGAGATTGCTGCCGTGTCGGCTTCTATCAAGTACGATGCGACTTCTGAGCTTCCCAGAACCACGTTGAAGGTTCCGGGAGGCATGCCGGTTGAATCGAAGATATCCTGAAGTTGGAGACCGGATAGTGGGCTCACGCTCGAGGGTTTGAAGACGGCAGTGTTTCCAACCATCAACGCTGGAGCCGCAAAGCGGACGCATTGCCACAGTGGAAAATTCCATGGCATGATGGACCCTATCACTCCCAGCGGCTCGAACGTCACATAACTGTCAGTGGCGTCGGTCTTTGCTGCTTCCGGGTTCAAGAATCGCGCGCCATTTTCCGCGAAATATTCCAACGCCCAAGCACACTTGGCCACTTCGGGGACCGATTCTTTGATCGTCTTTCCCATTTCGAGGGTCATGATCCTCCCAAGTTTCTCTTTACGGCTCCGGAGAACCTTGGCGGCCCTCTGAAGAAAATCGCCTCTCTTGGCGGGGGAGAGTTCACGCCATTTTTCGAACGCCTTCCTGGCCTTCTCAACTGATTTTTCGACGTCCGTCCGGGTTGAGGCTCGAAATCTCCTAAGCAACTTGCCGCTCGCCGGATTTACCGTTTCAATCCACTGCTTCGCCCTCTTCGCAGGCACGAAAAACCATCCTCAGAGCGACAAGTCAGCACAGGACTCCTATAAGTTCAACCAGAGCCAAAACAGGTCCATGGTCCCGAGAATTCGATCATCCCGAATCAGGATCCAGGAACCGGTCACCAATATCAGATTCTCGGAATCGTGCTCCTTGAATGCCTTGTTGGAATCAATTTCCAAATCCGATCCCTGAAACCAGCTCCGAAAACGGTTCCCGAAATCGCCCATCGGAACCAGTTCCTGACCGGCTCCCCGAACAACTGCTTGAAACAGACACCGGGGATTCTCTAGCCCTCGGGGCCTATGCGAGCCTCCAGCCAGATCATATCGCATGGTGGACCGGGCGGGATTTGAACCCGCGGCCCTACGGAGCAGGGTTAGTGCCTTCCCGCAAACAGGGTCGATATACGACCTGCCAAGCGGGCGATCCTCGGCCTGACACTGTCAGTATACCAGGCTGATCTACCGGCCCACAGGAAAACGCGGACAACACGCAGGCTGTTAAATTGGTTTGCTCGCAGGCCTGTTCAGATCCACAACCTGTTTAGCTAAACCCTGCTGCTTGCGAAGCAGCCAAGCCGACGTCAGACCCAGCCCTCCAAAAATGATTGCGGCCGAATAGAACACGGCTTGCACCCCTCCCAAATCGTCAGAGATTCCCGCAAGAACCGTCCCCAGCGCGATTCCACCGCTCAACATCAGGCTATACAGCCCCATCGCCGAGCCTCTGAACTCCTTCGCAGCCTTGTCTCCGATGAACGCTAGAATAGACGGTATCAGAGCAGAGCCAAGAAAGAAAAGCATTCCTCCGACAAATATTATGGGTCCGACCATGTTGTAGGACTCGACCCAGGAGGTTCCCGGAGGAATCACTATCAACCGCTGAAACAAGTCCGGCAGAACAAGAAGAAAGCCTAACTCTCCCAAAGCTCCGATTGTCATCGTCTTCATTCTCCCTACCTTATCAGAGAGCCGTCCAAACAGAACGGACCCGACTCCAAGCACGACCAAGGCCAGCAGGATCAGGGGGGCAGATTGAGTGAGGTCAGTGACGCCAGCGTTTTTGACCAGTCTAGGCAGGAAGAGGAAGAAGCCCAGAACCATGGTCAGAGAGAACCAGACGGGGAGGATCCCAACAACATCACCGGTGAGAGCGTCATAGATCCCGCGAAGATTCTGTTGTCCCTTGGAAGAGTGCGAAGGCTCGTGGAGAGCAAAATAGACGAAAACCGCCGACGCGCCCATTACGGCGGAGACGACCAGAAAGCTGTAACCCAGATTTGAGGCGAATATGTGTGAGAAAGCTACTCCGAGGAATATTCCTGCGCCATAGCCAGCCAGATTTGCGAGGTCGAAGCCTCCCATACCGGCTCCTCGGTTCTCCTTCACCGTGAGGTCCGTGATCATGGTGAGCGAAGCCACGGTTACCATAGCAGCGGCCAATCCCTCCAAGGCATGAGCGCCACCCACCAGGACTAGGTTGTTGGAGAGGCCTATGACAAAGGTCAGGATGGAAATCATTGCCATCCCTGCCACGAAGGCCTTCCTTCTACCTCTCAAGTCAACGAACGTCCCGACTGGGAGAGCGCTGAAACCCTCAACAGCCGGGTATAGAGCGATCACGATCCCCGCCAGAGACGACATTGACTGTGGAATATTCAGATAGATAGGAAAAATTATCAGAATCGATCCGAAGCCTATCCTGGTCAGAAAGACGGAGACGTAGAGAAGTGATAGTGTCCCGAGCTTTGCGAGCCAGGATGGACCTTTGACCAACGGTTTTCGCGGGTCTTCGTGCTATGCCCGCTTATTCGCTTTGTCTTACCGGTCCAAACGACCAGTTCTATTCCAGTCTGAAGTGGAAAGCTTAATTCCATCATCCCAATTTTTCGAGAATCGCCGAGGCTTGCCGAGGTAGCTCAGCCTGTTCCTTGAACGAGGAGGCTCTGGAGAGCGCCCGGCTGAAGATTCAGGTGTCAGAAACCGGGTTGGCGGTCAAGACTCGATCGGCCCATTCGCAGGTTCAAATCCTGCCCTCGGCACCAATCCAACTCTGAAGAAGAAGCACGCCAGCGAGAGAAACAAATACAGGCCTAACAAAATAAGAACACTCTTCATTGCCGAATCTCCCCCTTCATCAGGAGGATACTTCTATTCTGAAGAGACGATCGGAAAGGATCACCTATTCAGAGAGACGATGAAGGCCTTGGAGTTTTGGCCCATCGATCGTCCCATGAGGAAGGGATGCGACAAAAAACCGATGCTCAGGCAATTCCGCTCACTCGGCTTCTTCCTCATAGATACATGCGAATTTCCAGTCGACAAGTTGCCGCCCCGACAGAGGAGAATCTCCACTATTCGAGGAGCCCTGACCCTACCGTGCAGGGTGAGGGAGCTTGATCCCGATCGAATACTGATAGTGAAAAAGACCGTGTACAAGCCCGCGAGCCAAGTCTTGAGTGAGGCAGGCTTCAGAGAAAAGATCCTAAACACCAGGCCATTGCCGTTCCCCAGCCATGGCAATCAGAGGAAATTCCG
>WNFB01000147.1_pt1 | contig 47391 bp, 47 predicted proteins | sample 5400501 | NCBI WGS metagenome assembly WNFB01 (sample SAMN13153341, study PRJNA577476) | soil metagenome | isolation source: 200 cm saprolite under Douglas fir tree site 2 hole 1 | place: USA:California | collected 2015-04-18 | reverse complement strand
GCACCGAAGCCTCCCATCGCGATTCCGGCCTCGTGGAGGGCCGCCACGCCGGACAGCACGGCCGCACCAAGCACAGCAGCGGCGGGAGGTGTGAGCGGTCCGCGGGACAGGATCGAGCTGAGGGGCGTGCCCTCATTGGGCTCTACGGCGACCCAGATCCCGTTTGCGTCGGTGCCCCAGGCCAGGACGGGCGAGAGGGCCGGATGGCGGTGATCAAAGAGGCGCTGGAGGCGCGGCACGGCGGCTGTCGCCTCGGCCGGGGGAATCGGGATTTCGTGCACGACGGCGGGCTTGCCGCTCTTCAGGACGGCCTTCCAGCCCTGGCCTCCGCCAGGCGCCACGAGTTCGATCAGCTTCGGCTTAGGCTCGGATTCGGGCATTTACCGGTGCATGGTACCCTTGCGGAACGTGGCATACGTCATCGTCCAGCCCTGCATTGACGTAAAAGATGCCTCCTGCGTAGAGGTCTGTCCGGTCGACTGCATCCATACAGACGACGCGGCAAACATGTACTACATCGACCCCGACGAGTGCATTGACTGTGGCGCTTGCGTCGATCCGTGTCCCGTCGACGCGATCTTTCCCGAGGATGAAGTGCCTGAGCAGTGGCGCAACTTCATCCAGATCAACGCCGACTACTTCAAAAACCGGTAGCGGTCGCGAGCTCACGCCCAGTTCAACGCGTTGGCTAAGCATGCCGTAACGCTCATCCCGGGGGATGGAGTGGGCCCCGAGATCTGCGAAGCCTCGGTCCGCGTCCTCGAAGCAACCGGCGTCGAGTTCGAATGGGACGTCCAGCAGGCGGGCGAGGCGGCCATCGCCGAGTTCGGAACACCCCTGCCCGATCACGTTCTCGAGTCGATCCGCAAGAACAAGCTGGCGCTCAAGGGTCCGATCACGACTCCGGTCGGGAGCGGCTTTCGCAGCGTCAATGTCGCGCTGCGGCAGGCGCTCGACCTCTACGCGCTGGTGCGGCCGGTCAAGGCGTACAAGGGTGCGCGCAACCTACGCGATGACCTCGACTTCGTCATCGTCCGCGAGAACACGGAGGACATCTACGCGGGGCTCGAGTTCGAGAAGGGCAGCGACGACGCCCAGCACCTGATCGAAGAAATTTCAGGCCTGCTTAAGAAAAAGATCCGGCCGGACAGCGGGCTCTCGATCAAGCCGATCTCCGTCAGCGGCTCGGAGCGGATCGTCCAGTTCGCCTTCGACTACGCGCGCCGGAACAACCGGCGCAAGGTCACCGCCGTGCACAAGGCCAACATCATGAAGCACACCGACGGCCTGTTCCTCGCGGTCGCGCGGCAGGTGGCCGAGCGCAACGCCGACATCGAGTTCGAGGACCGCATAGTCGACAACATGTGCATGCAGCTCGTGCTGCGACCAAAGGAGTACGACGTCCTCTGCTGCCCGAACCTCTACGGCGACATCATCTCGGACCTCGGTGCGGGCATGATCGGCGGCCTCGGCCTGGCGCCGGGCGCCAACATCGGCACCAGCGGCGCCGTTTTTGAGGCCACGCACGGCAGCGCGCCGAAGTACGCCGGTCAGAACAAGGTCAACCCGATGGCGGTGATGCTGTCCGGCGTGATGATGCTTCGTTACCTCGAGGAGACCGACGCGGCAGACGCGATGGAGAAGGCCATCGCCAGCGTGATCGCATCGGGCAAGAACGTGACCTACGACCTCAAGGAGAAGCGCGACGACCCGACCGCGGTCGGGACGAGCCAGGTCGCCGACGCGGTGATCGCGCAGCTCAAAGCCAAAGCTTGAAGGGAGCGGCCCCAGAGCTCCTGCGGCTGCGCCGGCTCTGGGACGCCCACATCCACGCTCCCTCCCCGGTGGGCGGGAGCGACCCGCGTGAGCAGGAGGTCGCCCTGTACGCCTCGTGGGTCGGCAGCGTGGTCGAGGTCGTGTTGGCGCGTGGCTCGCTCGACCGCCACCTGGCCAGGATGCTGGAGACCCGGCGAGCCGAGGGCAACCAGCGGGTTTTTCGAGCGGCGGGCGAGCTGGGTGAGCCGGTTCGGTCCTACGTCGCGCGCCTGATCGCGATCGAGGACCTGCTGGCAGAATTGCCGGTCAGATGAAATCAAGGCTCTTCCCCGCTGGCGGGGAAGTACCCGGCCTAGCCGGGGGATGGGGAGGAGCGCTTGCCAAAGCGGTGTGGGCCCTGGTCCTTCTCGCCGCCTGCAACAACGCGACCGCACCCCTCTCCACCGGCACCGTGGCCTCCAGCTCGCGCGTGCTCGTCGCGGCGCCAGACCTCTTCGACCAACCCTCGTTCTCCGACCGCACCGGCCGTCTGCCGGCACTCAGCCTGCAGGACCTCTTTCACCCCACCTATTTCGTGCCCAACGATCCGAGCCGCATCCGCACTCTGCTCGTGACGGGTGACGTGATTCCCGCTCGAGGCGTCAACTACTTCGCGACCACCCGACGCGATTTCCTGTGGCCGTTCCGCCCGACCGCCGACTACACGAGGAACGCCGACATCACATACATCAACCTCGAGTCCCCGCTGTTCGCCGGTTGTCCTGTCGATCCGGGGCCGAGCTTCACTTTCTGCGGCGACGCCCGCTTCGTCGACGGACTGACCTTGATGGGCGCGAAGGTGGTGAACCTCGCCAACAACCACCTGACCAACTACGGGGCGCAGGGGGTGACTCTCTCCGACCAGCTGCTGCACCAGCACGGCATGCTGACCTCAGGCCTTGGCCCGGTTGCCGTGCTCGACGTGCGGGGAGTCAAGTTCGGCTTCATCGGGTTCAACGGTGTGGGCCGCGCCATCGACAAGGACGCGCTGAAGGCCGGCATCGCGTTCGCTCGCCAACAGGCCGACATCGTGGTCGTGCAGTTCCACTGGGGCAAGGAGTACGAGCGCCAGCCGATGGCAGACCCGCATGTGCCGACGCCCGACGACCCGGTCGTGATCGGCCACGACGCCATCGACTGGGGCGCGGACATCGTCATCGGCAACCATCCGCACTGGTACCAGGGCATCGAGATCTACAAGGGCAAGCTGATCACCTACGCGCACGGCAACTTCGTCTTCGACCAGATGTGGTCCGAGGAGACGCGCGAAGGCGTGATCGGGACCTACACGTTCTATGGCACGCAGCTCATCTCCGCGAAATGGAAGGCCTATCGCATCTACGACTACGGGCAGCCGGTCTTCATGAACGCGCAGGACTCGGCGACGGCGCTGCAGACGATGGAGGCCGCCAGCGACCAGCTCGCGGCGCGCCTGAACGAACCGATGACCTCACCGGTTCCCGCCATGCCACCGCCCCCGGCGTACGCACCGGAGCACGCGCCGGCCGGTTAGCGGACCTCGCCCGGTCCTCCGAGAACCGCGGCGCAGAAACCGTGGGCAGCGGTTGGTAGCATGCTGCCGGCCGCGATGTCTATGACGACTGGCTGGTACTGGCTGACCGATCCCACCAACACATGCTGATCGTCAAGCCAGCAGGGCCAGGAGTCGACGGAACCAGCAAGGTTGATCGCCACTTTGTTGCTCGGGCTGAGGACAACCAGGGCCGGACGACTGGCATCTAGAAGCGCAACAGTTTGAGACTGATCGGGGTTCAGCGCCGCGGTGCCTCCGTTGTCGCTTCCGATCGCGGGACTGACCATGCCTGTTCCATCCCATCCGAGCAGAACGAAGATCCCGCCCATTCCGGAGGTAGCGGTTCGGTGATAGCAGGCCGTGCCGGTCGGCACCAGGAGCCCGCTCACTTCGCAAGAGCTCACAAAGTCGGGGCCTCCGATCGTCGCCTTTCGATTTGCGGTTGCGGCATCGATGACGTGGAAGTTGGCTGCGAAGTACGGGTTGTCCCATAAGCCCTGCTGGCTGAACAGGGGTCCAACTCCGAGCACCAGATCGCCCGAGTGCCACGCCACAGGCCATGCGTACTCCGAGGAAGATTGGAAGAGATCGTGATGGTTTCCGCCGCCCACGTCCTCAACGTACAGACTCATGGTGGCTGAGTTGGCCTGGTAGGTCAGGACTGATACCGCGATACGACTCCCATCAGGGCTGATCGCGAAACCTGCGTGCGAACTGGTTGAGCCAGGAACCTTGGTTACCGCGGCCGAAGAACCGTCACGGGCCAGGTAACGCACCTGGACATCACCGTCCAGGTAGTACACGCGGCCGTTGGCCACACTGACCTCTGGCAGATCAGGCGCTGCTGCACCGCCGATCGTTGCGGCCGCATAGATGTAAGCCCGAGTGGCTGCATGCATGCGGGCAACTGTCCGGCCGTCGGTGGCTACCAGTGAGAGGTCATACCCCGTGCTTTGGGGTCCGGTGCCATTCGGGAAGTTGACGAGGACTGCGAGACCTGGGGCGCCGCTTGGCGACGCGACCTTCGTCGAACTCGGAGTGGAGGCACGGGACACACTAGCGGCGTTTGGTGCTGCGCTCCGAGCTGCGGCAGGACCCGGCGCGGGTTGTTGGCAAGCGGACGTGCCAAGCAACAACAGGACGGCTGCCGCCCGCCAGGGTCCGATCACGTTGGAAATTGAACGTTAACCAGTCGCCGGAGGTTATCTCGCCCCTCACAACCCCCCCGACGACTCGCTGGCGTTACCGCCTACAATCCCTGGCAACCAACTATTCAGGGGGTTCCCACCGTCCCAGCCAACGTCTCAGCAACAGGGATTTCCCGGACGCGCGCGCGGCGACGAAGTCGACGCGAGCGCCTCACCTTCTTTGTCTCGCTTGGCGTGATCGTCGCCGCAGTCGCGACGACCGTCTATGTGGCGCGGAATCGAACCACGCCGTTCCAGTTCAACCTCCAGGCGGTCACCGCCCCCGCCCCCAAGACCTTCGACCACTTCGACTTCTCGAACTACTGGCTGGCGACGCACGGCCAGCCGAACCTCGCGATTCACGCACAGGCCGCGTATCTGGTCGACCTCGATGCCCGGCAGGTGCTGTGGGCGCGTGACCCGGAGACATCGCGCGCGTCTGCGAGCCTGACGAAGCTGATGACCGCGATGGTGGCGGTGGACGACGCCGGGTCGCTGGACCGGATGGTCCAGGTGACAAGCGAGGCGACGAAGGTCGTGCCGAGCGTGATGGGCCTGACCGCGGGAGAGCGCCTCACCGTGCGCAACCTGCTTTACGGCATGTTCCTCGACTCGGGCAACGACGCCGCCGAGGCGCTCGCCTCAGGCATCGTGCCGCGTGACCGCTTCATCCGCCAGATGAACCAGAAGGCCGCGAGCATCGGCCTGACCGCAAGTCACTTCGTGACTCCAAGCGGCCTCGACGCGCCGGGACATCGAATGTCCGCCCATGACCTGGCCCACACCGCGGCATATCTCGACACGTACTACCCCGACCTCGCGGCGATCGCTGCCACCAAGGACATCGCCATCGGCGCGACGGACACGCACAAGGCTTTTTATCCGCACAACATGAATCGCCTGCTCTGGACATATCCCGGCGCAACCGGGCTGAAGACCGGGCTCACCGACAACGCGGGTGGCTGCATGCTCGCCACCGCGACACGCAACCGCCGGCACCTGATCGCGGTCGTGCTGAACGCGACGCTCCACTCGACCGATGACGCGATCGTGCTTTTGAACTACGGATTCAGCGTTCATCCGGCCTTGGCCTTCGGGCCCTGGGCAACCTCAGCCAACTAGACTCAGCACTCGTGGGTCGCTTGAGAGGGCTGACCGCCCTCGAGGTGCTCGACTCGCGCGGCAATCCGACGGTTGCCGTAACCGCGTACACGGAGCGGGGCAGCGGTCGCGCCATTGTGCCGTCTGGCGCCTCGACGGGGGTGCATGAGGCGGTCGAGCTACGCGACGGCGACCCGAAGCGCTACGGCGGCAAGGGCGTGGCCAGGGCGGTGAGCAACGTCGAGGGCGAGATCGCGCGGAGGCTTCGCGATTTCGACGTCGACGACCAGAAAGGGATCGATGAGGCGCTGATCGAGCTCGACGGCACTCCGAACAAATCGAGGCTCGGCGCCAATGCGATCCTCGGCGTATCCCTGGCGGTAGCGCACGCGGCGGCGGAGGCCAAAGGCATTCCGCTCTACCGGCACCTGGGCGGCGAGGATGTGTCGCTGCTCCCGCTGCCGATGGCAAACATCCTGAACGGCGGGGTGCACGCGGACACCTCTGTCGACCTGCAGGAGTTCATGGTCTGCCCGGTGGGCGCGACTCGGTTTGCCGAGGCGATGCGAGCGACTTCCGAGGTGTACCACGCCCTGAAGGGCGTGCTCAAATCGCAGGGTCTGGCGACCAGTGTGGGCGACGAGGGCGGGTTTGCGCCGGACCTGCGGTCGAACGAGGACGCGCTGAGGCTGATCGTCGAGGCCATCGAGAAGGCCGGCTACGGGCCTGGCAAAGACGTGGCGATCGCGCTCGACCCCGCCGCCAGCGAGTTCTACAAGGATGGCAAGTACAACCTGAAAGGCGAGGGACGCTCGTTCGACGCCTCCGCGCTCGTCAAGCAATACCAGGAATGGATCGGGCGCTACCCGATCGTGTCCATCGAGGACGGCATGGCGGAGGACGACTGGGTGGGCTGGAAGCGGCTGACCGACGCGATCGGCGGCAAAGTGCAGCTCGTCGGTGATGACCTCTTCGTCACCAACGTGTTGCGCTTGAAGCAGGGCATCGAGCGCGGGGTTGCGAACTCGATCCTGATCAAGGTCAACCAGATCGGCACGCTGACTGAGACGCTCGACGCCATCGAGCTCGCGCATGAGGCCGGCTACAGCGCGGTGATCTCGCACCGCTCCGGAGAGACAGAGGACACCACTATCGCCGACCTCGTCGTGGCCACTGGCACGGGGATGATCAAAGCGGGCGCGCCCGCCCGCTCGGACCGCGTGGCGAAATACAACCGGCTGCTGCAGATCGAGGCCGAGCTGGGCGAAGCGGCGGTTTACGCCGGCCGCACGCGTCTGCGGTGAAACCTGCGTCGCGAGCAGTCCACGCGGGCCGCGACCTCGGGGCCCGAAGCCCACTGGCCCCAGACCTCAGCACCGCAGCTGTTCATGTCTTCACCGACCTCGACGACTACGACGCCGTCGCGCGCGGCGAGCGCCCCGGCCATTACTACGGCCGCAACTCGAACAGCAACCGGGAGATGCTCGAGCGCGCGGTCGCCGAGCTGGAGGGCGCGGAGGCCGGCGTGGCCACCGCGTCCGGCATGGCTGCACTTCACGCGGCGATCCTGGCCCTCACCCCGAAGCCCGCCACCATCGTCGCTACGCGCGAGCTCTACGGCGGCACGGCGGCCCTGCTCCGGCAGGACCTCGAGCCGTCCGGTTACGAGGTCCACTTCGTCGACCTGACCGACCTCGACGCGGTCCGGCGCTCCGTCCAGGGCGCCGGGCTCGTCATCGCCGAGACCATTACCAACCCCTTGTGCCGGGTGCCCGACCTGGAAGCGATCGCGTCGATCGCCCGCGAGCGTGGCGTGCCGTTTCTCGTCGACAACACGTTCGCGACGCCGCTGCTGTGCCGTCCGCTCCAACTGGGCGCGACTGTGGTCATGCACAGCGCGACCAAGTACCTGGGTGGACACTCGGACCTGGTGGCGGGTGTCATCGTGGGCGACACCGCGACCATGGGCCGAGCGCGCGCCCGCTCGGCTCGCACCGGCACGCCCCTTGGTCCCTTCGACTCGTGGTTGTCGCTGCGTGGCCTCCGCACGCTCGACGTCCGTGTGCGGCGACACAGCGAGAACTCACTGGCGCTCGGGCGGGCCTTGCGGTCGATGCCCGGTGTGGCAAGCGTCCACCATCCGCTGCTCGAGGGCTCGCCGACCTACCATGTGGCGCAGCGCCTCCTGCTGAACGGCTCCGGCGGCATGATGGCGTTCGACCTCGAGGGCGGCCGGGCCGCCGTGCAGCGCATGATCAAGCGCTTCTCGCTGGCCACGTTCGCGGCGAGCCTGGGCGGTGTCGAGACCACGATCAGCTACCCGGAGATCACCTCGCACCGCTCGATGAGCCCCCAGGAGCGGGCCGAGCTGGGCGTCGGCGCGGGCACGGTTCGCGTCTCGGTGGGCATCGAGGACGCGGCCGACATCATCGCCGACTTCACGCAAGCGCTCTCCAGCTAGGTCTTGGCCGCTTCGACGCTGCTGCAGCTGCTCGAGGTCGGTCTGTTCGCCTTGATTCTTCTCTTCGGCGTCCTGACACACTCAGGACCGCTCGCGCTGCTGGGTGGAGGGTTCCTGGTGGGCAAGGCGATCCTCAACATCCTCGCCCCCGAAGGCGGATCGATCTACCGCCGCTCCGTCATTGGCTACGCGGTGGCGGGGCTGTTCGTGCTGGGAGGCGTCATCCTCTACCACTTCGCGGCCTAGCCCCTCCGGCGGCTTCGCCGCCACCTCCCCACAAGTGGGGAGGACTCCCGCGCGAATCTTCGAATAATCGAATAATCCTCTATTCGAATAGTCGCGGCCCTTGATCAAGCATTGCTCGGTCTGCCAGTGACCAATGCGGACTACCGGCGGGAGGCGGGGATCGCGAGTCCCACGGCCGTGCAGGATCTGCAACTGCTGCGCCGCGATGGCTGGCTCGATCAAGTCGGCGGCGGCCGGTCTGCCCGTTACGTCGCGAGCAAGAAGCTCCAGGAGCGATGGTCAGGCGCCTGAGGTGGGTAGCTCGGCCCCAGACGGCCGGAGTCGGTGGGGAGTTCCTATCCTTTTTCTGACGTGCGGCTAACGGGCACAGCGGACATCACGCGATTGGTCGGCAACACGCCGCTGCTCCGGGTGCGGCTTTTCGAGCGCGAATTTCCGCAGGTCGAGGTTTACGCCAAGGCCGAGTGGTTCAATCCCGGCGGCTCGGTCAAGGACCGCGCGGCCCTGTCGATGATCGAAGACGGTGAGCGGCGCGGAGCGCTGACCCACGACAAGACCATCATCGACTCGACCTCCGGCAACACGGGCGTCGCGTACGCGTTGATCGGCTCGGCCAAGGGCTACCGAGTGAAGCTGGTGATGCCGGGCAACGTAAGCGCGGAGCGCAAGGCCCTGGTGACCGCTTATGGAGCCGAGATCGTGTACAGCGACGCCGGCGAGGGATCCGACGGAGCGATTCTCCTGGTGCGCGACATCGTGGCGTCCGACCCGGGCCACCACTTCTACCCCGACCAGTACTCCAACCCCGCCAACCCACGCGCGCATTACGAAGGCACGGCGGTGGAGATCCTCGAGCAGACCTCGGGACGGATCACGCATTTCGTCGCCGGCCTCGGCACCACCGGCACGTTTGTCGGCACGTCGCGCCGGCTGAAAGAGCACGACCCCTCGATCAAGACGATCGCGGTGCAGCCTGAGGACTCGTTTCACGGCCTCGAAGGCCTCAAGCACCTGCCCAGCGCGATCGTGCCGCGGATCTGGGATGAGTCGCTTGCCGACGAAATATGGGGCTGCCCCACCGAGCTCGCCTACGACCTTGCCCGGGCCGTGGCGCGCACCGAAGGGCTGCTGGTCGGTCATTCGAGCGGCGCCGCGTTGTGGGCGGTGCGCAAGCTGGCCGAAACGATCCGCGAAGGGGTTGTCGTGACGGTGTTTCCCGATTCGGGCGATAGGTACATCTCGACCGGGCTTTACGGCTCTACGAGCGGTTTCAAGATCCACCGGGCTCCGCTCGCGGCCATCCGGGCGCATGGTGCGGAGGGTTACCCGAACGAGATCTGCGGCATCATGCTCGGGCCCCGAGGCGGCCACAGCGTCACCGAGGTGAGGCCGGCCCGAAACATCATCGTGGACCGCGCACGCGACCGCTTCGAGATCGACCCGCGCGATCACATCAGGATTCAACGTGAGGCGGACGCGGCGGGCCTGGACATCGTCGGTTACTACCACAGCCATCCCGACCACCCGGCGCAGGCGTCGGTGTTCGACACCGAGCGGGCGTGGGCCGGATACGTCTATGTGATCGTCTCCGTGCACAAGCGCCATCCGCTCGATGTGAACGCCTTCGTCACTGAGAAAGACGGCGGGCCATTCCGAGCGGAAATGATGGAGATCGTCTGAGGGAGCAAGCCCCGCCGGCCGCTCCGGTGAAGTGGCTGAATCGAAACGTCGTCGGCATCGGCCTTGCCGACCTGGCCGCCGATGCCAACTACGAGATGGTCTTCGCGGTCCTGCCGCTTTTCATCACCGCAGGTCTCGGAGCGCCGGCGTTGGCGGTGGGCCTGATCGAGGGAGTGGGCGACGGGTCGTCGGCGGTGGTCAAGCTCTGGAGCGGCTGGTACAGCGACCGTATCGCCTGGCGCCGCCAGCTCGCCGTCGGCGGCTACGGAGCCACGGTCTTCGGACTCGGCCTCCTCGTGACGATCACCGCGTGGCCGCAGATCATCGTCGCCCGCGCGCTGGCGTGGATGGGACGCGGCCTTCGCCAGCCGATTCGCTCGGCGATGCTCGCGGGCTCGGTCGAGAAGACGGATCTCGGCAAGGCGTTCGGCTTCCACGAGGCGCTGGACACGGCGGGTGCGCTCGTCGGACCCACGGTGGCGTTCCTGCTTCTGTCGACCGGCCATGGATTTGGCACGATCTTCTGGGTTGCCCTGGTGCCGGGCTTTCTGTGTGTGGTGCTGTTCGCGCTTCTCACCCGCGACCCCCGCCGAGGGCAGCCGGCTCCGGTGCCACTCAGGGTCCCGATGCCGCCGAGCTTCTGGCGGCTCATGGTTCCGGTGGCGATATTCGGCCTGGGCAACTTCGCCACCGCGTTCTTCACCTTGCGCGCGGTGCAGATCATGCAGCCGGAGCTGGGCCGTTCGGCGGCGCTGGCCGCGGCGGTCGGCTTCTACCTCGCGCACAACGCGGTCGGCGCGGCGGTGTCGTTCCCCGCGGGCTGGCTTGCCGACAGGGTGGGCAAGGCTCCGGTCCTGGCTGCGGCATACATGACGTTTGCCGCGGCGTGCCTCGTCGGGCTGTTCGGGCATGGATGGCTCGCTCTCGGGTTCATGGCTCTGCTTGTCGGGGCGCAAAACCCAGTCGTCAGCTCGGTCGAAGGTTCGCTGGTGAGCTCGCTGGTCGAGGACCGGCGGCTGGGCACCGGGTTTGGTTTTCTGAACGGCATCAACGGGGCCACAGACCTGGCCTCGAGCGTGGTCGCCGGCGCTCTGTGGACGCTGGTCAGTCCCGTTACGGCATTGGGTTTTGGTGCCGTCCTCTGCGCCACTGCGGCGGTCATCCTGTGGGTGCGGCAACCAAAAACCGTCTAATTGACGCATGGCTCGGCCCATCGTCGCCATCGTCGGCCGACCCAACGTCGGCAAGTCGACCCTGTTCAACCGGATGATCGGTTGGAGGAAGGCCATCGTCGACCCTCAGTCGGGGCTGACGCGAGATCGTCTCTACGGGGTGGCCGAGTGGCGCGGCCGCGAGTTCTCGGTGGTCGACACGGCAGGTCTCGACCTCGATGGCGCAAAGGACTCATCGCGCGGCGCGATCGAGGCCCAGACCCGGATCGCCATCGACCAGGCCGACGTCATCGTGCTGCTGCTCGACGTGCGGCAGGGACTGACCCCGATCGACCGCGACATCGCGCAGATGCTCCGGAGATCGCGAGCCCGCGTCATAGTCGTGGCCAACAAAGCCGACTCGCCTACCGAGCGCCATCTCGCTCACGAGCTGCTCGAGCTCGGCTTCGACGAGCCGTCGCTGATCTCGGCCCAACACGGCCTGGGGGTGGGCGAGCTCCTGGATCGCCTGCTGGAGGCACTCCCGGCTCGGGAAGAGCCGAGCCCAGCAGACGAGAAGGCGGACCGGCTTGCCATCATGGGCCGGCCCAACGTCGGCAAGTCGTCCCTTCTGAATGCGCTGCTGGGCGACGAACGTGCGCTGGTGAGCCCGACGCCCGGCACGACGCGCGACCCCATCGATACGGAGCTCGTGTTCGACGGGGTGCCGGTCGTTCTGATCGACACCGCCGGCATCCGCCGCAAGTCGTCGAGCCGCGACCGGCTCGAGCGTTACAGCCTGCTGCGCGGAATCCACGCCATGGAGCGAGCCGACGTGGTGCTGCTCGTGCTCGACGCCTCGGCCGGCGTCCTGGCCCAGGACCAGCACGTCGCCGGGTACGCCCTCGATGCCGGGAAGGGGCTGGTGATCGTGGTCAACAAGATCGACCTCGTCGAGCCGGCGGAGCGCAAGCCGGCGCACTGGCGCGTGGCCCTGGCGAGGCAGTTCAAGTTCGCCCCCTACGCACCCATCGCCACGGTCTCCGCGAAAACAAAGGAGGGCATCGGGACGCTACTGCCTACGGCCCTCGAGGTGGTGGGGCAGCGCCGGGTCAAGATGCCGCCCAACGAGCTCAACCGGGTGCTTCGCGAGGCGTTTCTCGAGCATCCGCCCCCGACGTTCAAAGGCCGGCGCCTCAGGCTGGGCTACGCGACCCAGGCCGGCTCGGAATCCCCCACGGTCGTGATGTTCGTGAACGACACGAACCTCCTCCATTTCTCGTACCGGCGGTACCTGGAGAAGAAGATCCGCGACCGCTTCGGCCTGACGGGCAACCCGATCAAGCTGGTCCTGCGATCTGAAGAGGGTCGAAAAGGGCGTGCCCGAGCGGCAAAATAGTCCCTCCTTACATTTCCGTGACACATGTAAAACAGGCACCTGACGCCGCGGTGATCAATTGACGGTATGGGCGCATCGATGAGCTCGAAGATCCTCGTCGTCGACGACGAGAAGCACATCGTGGAGCTGGCGCGCCTCTACCTCACGCGCGAGGGTTACGAGGTCGAGGGAGTGGGGGACGGCGCCCAGGCCGTGGCCCGTTTTGGCCAGGTCAAGCCGGACCTGGTGATCCTCGACATCATGCTGCCCGGCGTCGACGGCCTGACCATCTGCAAGGAGATCCGCAAGCAGAGCCAGGTGCCGATCATCATGCTGACCGCCCGCGACGAGGTCACCGACAAGGTCGTCGGCCTCGAGGTCGGGGCTGACGACTACCTGACCAAGCCGTTCCACCCCCAGGAGCTGGTGGCGCGCGCCAAGGCGCTCCTGCGCCGAGCCAGGACCGAGCTCGACCAGCCCAAACTGGTGCGCGCCGGCAAGCTCGAAGTGGACGTCGAGCGGCATGAGGTCCGCCATGGCTCCGAGCGCGTCCAGCTGCGGCCGAAAGAGTTCGACCTGCTGACCCTTCTCGCCCGGCATCCTGGCCGCGTCTTCCAGCGCAGCGAGCTGCTCGACCTGGTCTGGGGCTATGACTTTCCCGGCTACACGAGGACCGTCGACGTGCACGTCCAGCAGGTGCGCGAGAAGCTGGCGGCGGCGAAAATCACCGATCCGAGCATCCAGACCGTATGGGGCGTCGGCTATCGGCTGGAGCTGGCGGGAAGCTGACTCTTCGACTGCGTCTCGTCGCGGCCGCCGCCGGCATCGTGGCCGTCAGCCTGCTCCTGGGGGGCGCCCTGACGTGGGTGATGGTGCGCGACCTCGAGTTCCAGAGCGTGCAGGACCAGCTCGACCGGCAGGTCATGTCGGCGGCGACTGTGGTTCGCACGCAGGAGTGCGTCGTGCCGCAAGCGGGGTCGACGGTGTGCCGGACCGCCACGCCGGCGGACTTCATCGAGCGACTGAACCTTGACGCGCCGCGTCTCGCCAGTGGGCACCTCGTGCTTCTCGACAACGACCGCTACGTCGTGTACGACAGCGGAGAGGCGGGCAGCCTCGGCACCCAGGTCGGCCTCACACCCTCCAAACGCTTCTCCGGCGTGCTCGAGGCGCGCGCGTTGCTCGGAGGCCAGAACTTTCTGGCCGCCGCGATCAAGCTGCCGGGGAAGCGAGTCGATCCAATCGGCGCTGCTTACGTGATGATCGCGCAGCCCGAAGCCTTCGTGGCGACGGCCGCGGCCGGCGACCTCGCCAGCCGCCTCCTCGAGGCGGGCGGTGTCGCCCTGGTCGTCGCGCTGCTGCTGGTCCTCCTGGTCAGCCGGTCCGTGACGAGACCGCTGACGCAGCTCGGCGCAGCGGCGGAGGACATCGCGGCCGGCAACTACTCTCGGCGGGTCGACATCGATGGCCAGGACGAGCTGGGCATGGTCGGGTCGGCGTTCAACCGCATGGCGGAAGCGGTGGAGCGCGCGCGCAAGGTCCAGCGCGACTTCCTCGCCAACGTGTCGCACGAGCTCAAGACGCCGCTGACGAGTCTGATCGGGTTCAGCCAGGCCCTCGTCGACGGCAGCCTGCTCAGTGACGCCGAGCGGACGCGCGCGGCGACGATCGTGCACGAGGAGTCGGAGCGTGTGCTGCGCATGGCGCAGGAGCTGCTCGACCTGGCGCGCGTCGAGGCCGGGACGATCTCGATGCACATCACGTCAGTCGACCTCGGGGGTCAGTTAGAGCAGGAGCTGGAGATTGTCAGGCGCCGGGCCGAGGCCCGCAGACTGGCCCTCAAGCTCAACGTGCCCGACGACATTCCGCCTGTTGCTGCCGATCCTGAGCACCTGCACCAGATCCTCGACAACCTGCTCGACAATTCGGTGAAGTACGCCCCGGATGGTTCGACTGTCAGCGCGACAGCACGGCTGAGCGGGGGCTCCGTCGAGACGATCGTGGCGAACCCGTCCGGCCCGCACCGGCCGGACCCGGACCGCATGTTCGACCGGTTCTATCGAGCGGATCCATCGCGGTCAGCCGCGGCGGGTGGGGTTGGGCTGGGGCTCTCGATCTCACGCGAGCTGGCCGCCGCGATGAAGGGCCGACTGTGGGCGGACTTCGACGAGTCGGGCAACCTGCGCGTGCACCTCATGCTCCCGGCATCCCGCGACGCCGCCGTGAAGAGCGAGGCTCCAGCGCCCGCTGCTGTGGCCTAGCCGCTCCGACCAGCGCACGTCAGGGGTCCTTGACGTGCGCACGGTGTCAGGTTATCTTGACGGTATGTTTCGGCGGCACCCGCACTGTGCGCATCCAAGCACCGACGCACGCTGGGCTCTGACCATGGCCATGAAGCATCTAGCCCAGCGAAGCGGGATGGGGCTCTCACAGCCCGGACGGCCCATGCACCTGCTCTGCGACCTGAGAGATGAGGCCGATCGGTGGCTCGTTGTCTTCGTGCGCGACGCGGTCGAGGCCGGTCACAGCTGGGCTGACGTGGGTGGATGGCTGGGCATCAGCCGCCAGGCTGCCCACGAGCGCTACTCCCCGCTCATCCTCGACATGGCGCAGCGCGCGGTCCAGGACGACGACGCGACGGCCTAGCCCCTCGTGAATCGCTGCGCGTTGCCCATGTCCGGCCACACGTAGGCCTGCATGTTCGCGAAGGCCTGGCGCAGGTGGTTGCCATCGTGATGCACCCACTCGTGCAGCACCTCTTCGACGGTGAGCCGCGCCACCTGCGGATGCATCCCTCCCCGTTTCAGCTGCTCGGGCGTGAGGGATCGGACCATGGCGAGGCTCTCGCGCCGCAGCGGCTCGAACTCCGCGAGGATCTCGCTGGGTCTGCGGTCGCAGTCGTTTCGGGCGGCCGCGACCCCGGGCTGGTCCCAACCCTGGAGATGCGGCTCGTCTGACTCGAGGATGATGCGGATGCGCCCCGCAAAGCCACGCTTCTCGGCTTCGACGATGTGACCGACGACTGCGTTGACGCACCACTCGGACGGTGTGGGTCGCCACGACGCGGCGCGTGGCGGCAAAGACCTCAGCAGGTTGGCGAAAGCGCTGCCTGAGGTCTCGAGGACGTCGGCGACCTCGCCCGGGGTCACGCCGACGGCACGAGCAGGGTCACGGGATTCTCGAGCAGACGCTTGACCTCGGCCATGAACTGCGCCGCGGTCGCACCGTAGAAGACGCGGTGGTCCACCGAGAGCGTCATCCGCATCACCTTGCCGGGCACGATCCGCCCGTCCTCCACCACGGGCACATCCTTGATCGCGCCCACCGCGATGATTCCCGCCTCCGGCGGGTTGATGATGGCTACGAACTCGTCGACTCCGTACATCCCAAGGTTGGAGATGGAGAAAGTTGCTCCGGAGAGGTCGCCTTCGTTCGGGCGGCCGGAGCGCGCCCGTTCGATGACCTGACGCGACTCGATCGAGATCTGGACCAGATCCTTCATGTCGGCGTCATGCACGACAGGGACGAGGAGGCCCATGCCCTGGCTCGGGGCGACCGCCAGGCCGATGTTGATCGAGCGCTTGCGCTCGAACTTGCCGTCGACCCAGGAGCTGTTGACCTCGGGAAACTTGCGCAGCGCCAGTGCGACGGCCCGCACTAGGAAGTCGGTCATCGTCACCTTTTCGGCGCCTGGGACCGAGTCCTTCAACTGCTGGCGCAGGCTGACCGCGAGGTCGACGCGGGCCTCGACGGTGACCTGAAACTCCGGGATCGTCGACTTCGCCTCAGCCATGCGGCGCGCGATCGTCGACTGCATGCGGTTGGGCTCGACGATCTCCATCTCCGCCCCGGCGCGCCGGTCACCGGGAGGCTGAGGGCGCCGGCGGTCGGCCGCAGGCCGGGTGCCGCCCGCCGCCATCACGTCTTCTTTGACGATCCGGCCTTCCGGACCGGTGCCCTGCAGCGAGGCAAGGTCGACGCCCATCTCGGCCGCGAGCCGCCTGGCCAGCGGTGACGCCTTGACACCCTCTTGCTCTCCGTCTTGCCCTCCCCGTTCACGGGGACGTGGCTCCTCCCCACTCGTGGGGAGGTGGCGCGTAGCGCCGGAGGGGCTGGGCGGCGGAGGGGCTACCGTGGGTGCTGGTTCCGGTTCCTTACGCTTCGGCTCGGCGGCCGCCTTCTGAGGCGACGGCTGCGCTGGGGGAGCGGCGTCACCGGGTGCGCCGATCTTCGCGATCGGCGCTCCGATCTTGGCCGGCACGCCCTGCTCGACGAGGATCTGCAGGATGCCGTCGGCCTCGGCCTCGAGGTCGAACGTGGCCTTGTCCGACTCGACCTCGGCCAAGACCTCGCCGGCCTTCACCTGGTCGCCGCTCTTCTTCTTCCACTCGACGATCGTGCCCTCCTCCATCGTGTCGGAGAGCTTGGGCATGTTTATGTCAGGCATCAGCCCAACCCGCCATTTCGCACGTCTGACGCCATCCGTGCGCTTCGCTGGCAGTAATTCCGCACGGCTGACGCCAAACGTGCGGAATCCGGCTCAGGCATCGGGTTTTCGTCCAAGCGTATGTCGGACCAGGCGCTTGATGTCCTCACCCGTCGGGATTGATGCCCTTTCGAGGTTCTGGTTGTACGGCATCGGCACCTGCGCGCCGCCGAGGCGGCGAACTGGGGCGTCCAGGTAGTCGAAGCAGCGCTCCTGCACGCCGGCCGCGATCTCGGCCGTCACGCCGTAGGTCGACCACCCTTCCTCCACCACGACGCAGCGGCTGGTCTTGCGAACCGACTCCACGATGGGCGGCCAGTCGACCGGGCGGATCGAGCGCAGGTCGACGACCTCGGCGTCGATGTCCTCCTCCTCGAGCTGCTTGGCCGCCTCATTGGCGAGCACCGCCATCCGCGAAACGCCGACGACCGTCACGTCCGACCCGGTGCGGCGGAGCGCCGCCTTGCCCAACGGCGTTGTGTAGTCGCCCGCCGGGACCTCGCCCTTGACGTTGTAGAGGCTCATCGACTCGAGGAACATCACAGGGTTGTCCGACCGGATCGCTGACTTCAGCATTCCCTTTGCGTCGGCGGGCGTGGTCGGTGCCACCACGAGAAGCCCCGGGATCAGTCCGTAAAGGACCTCGAAGCTGTGCGAGTGTTGTGCCGAGAGCTGGTGTCCGGCGCCACCCGGCATGCGGATGACCATCGGCACCTTGACCTCACCGCCGAGCATGTAGCGGATCTTCGCCGCGTTGTTCACGATCTGGTCGTAAGCGATCAGCGAGAAGTTGATCGTCATCATCTCGACCACCGGCCGCAGGCCGAGCATGGCGGCGCCGATGGCGGTACCGACGATCACCTCCTCGGCGATGGGCGCGTCGACGACGCGCTGCGGCCCGAATTTGTCGAGCAGGCCGTCGGTGACGCGATACGCTCCGCCGAACTTGCCGATGTCCTCTCCGATCAGGAAGATGGACTCGTCGCGCTCCATCTCCTCGTTTAGCGCCTCACGCAGCGCGACGCGGTAGAGCTTCTCCTCCGCTTTGACGGCCGTCGCCATCACACCCTCTCCGCGCGGAGCTCGGGCCGGTTGTCCCACTGGCCGGCGTACGTGTACTTGTACAGGTCGGCGAGGTTGGGATCCGGGCTCTCGTCGGCGAACTCGATGGCCGCGCGGACCTCCGCGTCGACCTCCAGCCGCACGTTCTTGAAGTGCTCCTCGTCCGCCAGCCCGCTCTTCTCGAGTTCGTGCTCGAAGGCGACGATGGGGTCGGCCTTGCGCCACTTCTCCTTGTCTTCGTTCGAGCGGTACTTGTCCGGGTCAACGACCGAGTGGCCCCTGAACCGATAGCACAGCGACTCGATGAACCGCGGCACCGAATCGGCCCGCGTCTTCTCGACGATCTCGCTCGTCCGCAGCAAGACCTCGCGCAGGTTCATCCCATCGATCTGGATCGACTCCATGTCGTACGCGCAGGCCTTCTTGTAGATGTCGGCGACGGCCGAGGCCTTCTCGACGGGCGTGCCCATGCCGTAGCGGTTGTTGACGCAGAACCAGACCACGGGGAGGTCGAAGACCTTGGCCATGTTCAGGGACTCGTGGAACGCGCCGATGTTGGTGGCGCCGTCGCCGAACATGCAGAAGATCACGTCGGGCTGCTTGCGGTACTTGACCGCCCACGCGCCGCCCACGGCGAGCGGTAGGTGACCGCCGACGATTCCGTAACCGCCCATGAAGCGGCGGCTGTAGTCGACGAGGTGCATCGACCCCCCACGTCCGTGTGACGTCCCGGTCTCCTTGCCGAAGAGCTCGGCCATCACGGATTTCGGGTCGACCCCGCGCGCGATCGCGTGGCCGTGCTCGCGGTAGCTGGTGAAAATCCAGTCGTTCGGCTTGAGCGCGAGGATGCCGCCGACCACCGTCGCCTCCTCGCCGATGTTGAGGTGGCAGTAGCCGCCGATCTTCGCTTTGGTGTACTGCTCCTGGGCGCGCTCCTCAAAACGCCGGATGAGCTGCATCTCGCGGTGCATGCCAAGGAGGAAGTCGCGATTCGCCTTGGTGAGCTCGAGCGATTTCGGATTGATCGCGCTCGGTGTCGGAGGTGGGGAGGAGGGCTTCACGGACGCAACCATGTTGTTCTCCATTTTCACCTCCCCACTCGCTGGGGAGGTCAGGCCGCTCGCGGCCTGGGTGGGGGGATTGGAGCTTGCTCTGCGATTCGGGATGTGAATTGCTCGTCCCTGCGCCGCGAGCGCCGCCTCCATCAGCGACTCCGGCAGCGTGGGATGGGCGTGGATCGTGAGGTCGACCTGCTCGAGCGTCAGCCCGTTCTGCACCGCCAGCGCCGCCTCGGCGATCAGGTCGGTGGCGCGCGGGCCGATGATGTGGGCGCCCAGCAGCCTGCCCGTCTCAGCGTCCGCGACGACCTTGACGAAGCCCTCGGTCTGACCGAGCGTGAGGGCGCGGCCCGCGGCGGCGAAGGGAAACTTCCCGACCTTCACGGCGATGCCCTTCTCTTTCGCCTCTTTCTCGCCCAACCCGACATGCGCGATCTCGGGGTCGGTGTAGATGCAGTTCGGCGCTGCGTGGTAATCGGGGATGCGGTCGCCATGTCCTCCGATGTTCTCCACCGCGCACACGCCCTCGTACGACGCGACGTGCGCGAGCATGATGCCGCCGATCACGTCGCCGATCGCCCACACGCCGTCGGCGGTCGTGTGCAGGTGATCGTCGACCACGACCCGGCCTCGCTCGAGCTTAACGCCGGCCTTCTCCGCGTCCAGGCCTTGCGTATACGGCACGCGGCCGACCGCGAGCAGGACCTGGTCAGCGTCAACCGCACCGCCCTCCCCGCCGGTCGAGAAGCGTACCTGCAGGCCGCCGTTTAGCTTGACGACTTCGGAGACCTTGCTGTTGGTGTGGATCTCGCCGCCGACACCTGTCAGGTGCTTGGTGTAGACCGCCACGAGGTCGGCGTCGACCATGGCCAGGACCTGGGGCAGCATCTCGAGCACCGTGACCTTGCAGCCGAGGGCCGCGAACATGGCGGCGAACTCCATTCCGACGACCCCGCCACCGATTACCGCGAGGCGACGAGGGATCTCCTTCAGCTCGAGGATCTGGTCGGAGTCGATCGTCAGCTCGGCGCCGGTCAGCGGGATGCGGGAGACCGCCGAACCGGTGGCGATCACGACGTCCTTCGCCTGCAGCCGCTCGTCGGCGACCTCCACGATGCCCTTTCCGGCCAGCCGGGCGCTGCCCTTGAATGCCGTGACGCCTCCTGCCTTGAGCAGCCCGTCGACTCCCTTGACGAGCTGGTCGACGACCGACGTCTTGCGTTTCTGGGCGGCGGTCCAGTCGAAGCCGATGTGATCGGCCACCAGGCCGAACGCCGCGCCTTCCCTGGCCTGCGTGTACAGCTCGGACGACTGGAGGAGGGCCTTGGTCGGGATGCAGCCCCGGACGAGGCATGTGCCACCCATGCGGTCCTTCTCGACGATGGCGGTCGTGGCCCCTAGCTGCGCCGCCCGGAGTGCGGCGACATAGCCCCCCGGGCCGCCGCCGATCACGACTACGTCAAAGGACCCCGCCATAGCTCTTATCTATACGACCTATCGAAGAAAATTATGCCTAGCGCGGCGTCGAGTTCGCCGGTCTGGCGCCATTCGGGTTGTAGCGGTTGACGATCGGCATCCGGCGATCGCGCCCGAAGGCCCGCGGGGTGATCTTCACCCCGGGCGGGGCCTGGCGGCGCTTGTACTCGCTCCGGTCGACCAGCTGGATGACGCGCGCCACGATCTCCGGCTTGCTGCCGGCGGCGACCAGCTCCTCGGGGCTCAGGTCTTCCTCGATGTAGCCCTTCAGGATCGGGTCCAGCTCGTCGTATGGCGGCAGGCTGTCGGTGTCCTTTTGCCCGGGTTTGAGCTCCGCCGAGGGCGCCTTCGTCATGACGCGCTCGGGGATCGCCGGGCCGAGCGAGTTGCGGTAGCGGCAGAGCTCGTAGACCGTCGTCTTGGTGATGTCCTTGAGCACCGCGTAGCCGCCCGCGATGTCGCCGTACAGGGTCCCGTAGCCGGTCGCCAGCTCCGATTTGTTGCCGGTGCTGAGCACGATGTAGCCGAACTTGTTGGACAGGGCGTGGAGGATGGTCGAGCGGATGCGAGGCTGGAGGTTCTCCTCCGCCACGCCCGGCTTGGTGCCGCTGAAGACCCGAGCCAGGATCTCCTCGAAGCCCTCGTGCGGTGGCTCGATCGAGAAATCCATCAGCTGCATGCCCAGGAGCTCAGCTGTCATCCCAGCATCGTCGAGGCTCTCGGCCGACGTGTGTCGCGAGGGCATCCTGACACCGATCACGTTCTCCGGTCCGAGCGCGTCGCAGGCGATGGCCGCGGTAAGCGCTGAGTCCACGCCGCCTGACATTCCGATGACCACTTTGTGGAAGCCCTGCTTGCGCATGTAGTCACCGGTGCCCAGCACCACCGCGGCGTAGATCTCGGCCGCACCCTCGAGCGGTTTCGCCAGCCGATTCTTGATTGCGGGCTTGGGCCCGGCCTTGTGTGCGGCGTTGACGGTGACGTCTGAGACGTCCATGTCGAGACGCTGCGCCGCCTCGGCCTCGTAGCGCAGCTTCTCAGGCGAGTTGTGGATGGGCTGCAGTGGATCGAAGTCACAAACCAGCAGGTCTGGCACCAGCGACTCGGCGTGCGCGATGGGCTTGCCGTGGGGGTCGAAGACCACGCTGTTCCCGTCGAACACGAGCTCGTCCTGTCCGCCCACGGTGTTGACCCACGCGACGAAGGCTCCGTAATCCGCGGCGCGTCCACCGACCATCGCCTCGCGCGGCGCCCGCTTGCCGTAGTGGTAGGGCGAGCCGTTGATGTTGATCAGCACCTTCGCGCCGTGGTGCGCCTGCCACGCCATCGGCCCGGAGGGGAACCAGCAGTCCTCACAGACCGAGAGACCGATCCGCACCCCTTCGAGCTCGACGATCGGGCACTTGTGCCCGGGCTGGAAGTAGCGCTTCTCGTCGAACACTCCGTAGTTGGGCAGGAACACCTTGTGATAGACGGCCTTCACCTCGCCGTCGTGCAGGAAGGCGGCCGCGTTGAAGATGTCGCCGTCCTCGTCGACAAACCCGACCACCGCCGAGATGCCTTTGGTGGCTTGCGCGATGAAATCGAGCTGGGCCAGGTTGTCGCGGACGAACGACGGCTTGAGGACCAGGTCTTCGGGCGGATATCCCGTGATGACGAGCTCCGGGAAGCAGACGATGTCCACTCCTTCCTCCCGCGCGCGTTCGATCCCGTCAACCACCAGGCGGGCGTTGCCGGGCAGGTCGCCGACGGTCGGGTTGACCTGGGCGAGCGCGATCCTCACCCTTCAATTGTCGCTGTTCGGCTCTCTTTACCATTTGCGCGTGAGCTACTTCGAGCGTCTACGCGCGCTTTCGCGCGAGCGCCAGACCCTTTTGTGCGTCGGCCTGGACCCCGACCCCGACCGCATCGCGGGCGGCGCGGCCGGCGCGCTGCGGCACTGCCGCGAGGTTGTGCGGCAGACCGAAGAGCACGTGTGCTGCTTCAAACCCAACAGCGCTTTCTGGGAGCAGTACGGCCCCGACGGTTGGAAGGCCCTGATTGAGCTGCGCCGTGAGGCGCCGGCGACGCCGTTTCTCCTCGACGCCAAGCGCGGTGACATGGACAACACGATGCGCGCCTACGCGCGGACGGTTTTCGAGACCCTGGCGATGGACGCGGCGACCGTGAATCCGTACCTCGGCGCCGACTCGCTGCAGGAGTTCGCGAAGTACCAGGACCGGGGCGTCTACGTGCTTTGCCGGACGTCGAATCCAGGGGCGGCAGACCTCCAGCATCTGCGCTCCGAAGGTAAGCCGATCTATCTGCGTGTGGCAGCCCTGGCCGAGCGGCTGAATGGAAAGGGCAACGTCGGTCTTGTGGTCGGCGCGACCGCACCAGCCCAGGTGGCTGAGGTCCGAGCCGTGACATATCTTCCATTCCTGCTGCCGGGCGTCGGCGCGCAGGGCGGCGACGTGGAGGCCGCGGTCCGCGCCGCGTGGAACGGTGACCCGGCATCGTGCCTTGTCTCGGCCAGTCGCAGCGTCCTCTACGACAAGACCCCGGCCCGCGAAGCAGCGACGTTGAAGGCGCAGATCAATCTCGCGGCCGGAGCAACGATTTGACCGAGGGCAGGCACACCGCGCGGCTCGTGCTGCAGGGCCACATCATCGACTCGATGATGCTGCCGCAGGTGATGGACGTGATCATGGACCTGGGCGGCAACTTCACCATCGAGGAGCTCAAGGTCGGCCAGCACAAGACGGACACATCCATCTGCCGGATGGAGGTCTACGCCGACTCGCCCGAGGTGCTCGACCGCATCGTGCAGCGCGCCCGATCTCTCGGTGCGACTGCTGAGCACGAACAGCCCGTGCGCGTGGACAAGGTCACGCACGAAGGGGTCTTCCCGGAGGGCTTCTATTCGACCAGCAACCTGCCGACCGAGATCCTGATCGACGGGCGCTGGGTGGCGGTGGACAGCATCGAGATGGACTGCGCGATCGCGGTTGATCGCAAGGCCGGTCGCGCGCGCTGCATCGTCTTTCAGGACGCCAAACCCGGCATGGAGGTGGTGATCGGTCACCAGGGCGTGCGCGTGACGCCCCTGGAGCGCTCGCGACAGACCGAGATCTTCAGCTTCATGGGCAGCGAGGTGTCGGCCGAGAAACCGAAGAAGGTGCTCATCGCGGGCATCGCCGAAGAGGTGCGACATGTGCGCACGTCCGGCGGCCGCATCCTCGTCGTCGCGGGTCCGGCGGTGGTGCACACCGGCGCCGGCGTCTATCTTTCGCGGCTGATCGAGCTTGGTTTCGTCCAGGTCCTCTTCGCCGGCAACGCGCTGGCCGTGCACGACGTTGAGTCCGCGCTTTTCGGCACGGCCCTCGGCGTGAACATCGAGAGCGGGCTTGCGATCGAGCACGGGCACGAGCACCACATGCGCGCCATCAACCGTGTGCGGGCCGCGGGTGGCCTCCGGCAGATGGTCGAGAGCGGAAAGCTCAAATCGGGCGTGATGAAATCGGCGATCGACCACCAGGTCGAGATCGTGCTCGCGGGCTCGGTGCGCGACGACGGCCCACTCCCCGACGTGATCACCGACATGGTCGAGGCGCAGCGGCGCATGAGGGCCGCGCTGCACGGCGTGCGCATCGCATTGATGCTTTCCACGATGCTGCACTCGATCGCCACCGGCAACATGCTGCCCGCGGGGGTGCGCACGGTGTGCGTCGACATCAACCCCGCGGTGGTCACCAAGCTGGCCGACCGTGGCAGCTGGCAGTCGATCGGCCTGGTCACCGACGTGGAATCGTTCTTGCGCGAACTGGCCCTGGTCGTGGAAACTGGGCGCCATGGCTAAAGGCCGCAACAAGCAGGGCCGCGAGGCGAAAAAGAAGAAGAAGACCAAGCAGCCGGGCGCCGCCGTGCCTCAGAACGTCCAGTTCCGGCACCACAGCGTCGTGACCAGCCAGCCCGAGACACCGCCCCCAGCCAAATAAACCGACCGGCCGTCTTTGCGGCGATCGGCTTTTTGGGCGGCCTGCTGGGCGGGCTGCTTGGGGTCGGCGGCGGGTTTGTGCTCATCCCGCTGCAGGTGCTGTGGGCCAACACGTCCCAGCGCCACGCCAATGCGAACTCGCTGGTCGCGATCATCCCGATCTCGATCGCCGCGGTACCCATCTACTACTTCAGCAGGCGCTCGCCCCAGGTCGACTTCCACATTGCCCTGTGGCTCGTGGTCGGCAGCGTGGTCGGCGCCTACGCCGGGGCGCGCCTGCTCAGCCGGATCCCGGACCGAGAGCTGAAGATCGTGGTGGCGATCGTGCTCGGCGCTGTCGGGATCAAGGAGCTGTTGTTGCCTTGAGTTGGGGCGACGTGCTCCTGGTCGCGGGCGGTCTCCTGGCGGGGTTCCTGAGCGGAATCATTGGCATCGGTGGCGGTTCGGTCTTCGTGCCCACGATGACGGTTGGCTTCCGGCTGTCTCAGGCGCTCGCCCAGGGCACCTCCCTCGTCGCCATCGTGCCCACGGCGATCATCGGCGGCTTCACACACCTGCGCGAGGGCAATGTGCTCGTCCGGCCCGCCTTGTGGATGGGCGGTGGGGGACTGGTAGGCGCGGTGATCGGGGCCCTGGTCGCCGTAGCCATCCCTGGCCCCGTCCTGGCCCGCGTCTGGGGTGCGTTCCTGGTCTTCACCGCCTACCGGCTCGGTCTCCAGGCGATCAGGCCCGCCCCCAAAACGGGTTAAGGCGATTGACATCATGACGCGCCGCGGCGTAGCGTTTATTTCCGGAAACGGTACGTACCAGTACTAGCACGTTATGGAACCCAGGAGCGCGCACAGGACATGGTTTCGTTCGAGCTGACCGACGAGCAAAAAGAGATCCGGGATTGGGTCCACAGCTTCGCCGAGAGGGAGATCCGCCCGGTCGCGCACCAGTACGACGAGTCCGAGGAGTTCCCGTGGCCGGTTGTCAAGAAGGCGGCCGAGGTGGGGCTCTACGGGACGGAGTTCCTCCAGCAGACCTACGGCGACGGCACCGGAATCATGCCCGCGCTCGTGGCCGAGGAGCTGACCTGGGGCTGCGCCGGCATCGCGCTGGCCATCCAGGGCACCGGGCTGCCGGTGGCCGCGATCTTCTCCCAGGGCACTCCTGACCAGATCTCGACCTGGATCCCGGCCTGCTTCGGCACGCGCGAGAAGCCGGCGCTTGGCGCCTTCGCAGTCACCGAGCCCGACGCAGGCTCGGACGTCTCGTCGATGAAGACGCGTGCCGTCCGCAAGAACGGCAGCTGGGTCATCAACGGCCAGAAGGTGTTCATCACGAACGGCGGCATAGCGGACGTCCACGTGGTGGTCGCCTCGGTCGAGCCCGAGCTGGGGACGCGCGGGCAGGCCAGCTTCGTCGTGCCCCCTGGCACCCAGGGTCTGCGGATGGGCAAGAAGGAAAAGAAGATGGGCATCCGCGCCTCGCACACCGCGGAGGTGCTGCTCGAGGACTGCACGATCCCGCTCGAGAACGTGCTGGGCGGGATGGAGAAGCTCGAGGCCAAGCTGGCCCGGGCGCGCGAGGGCAAGCACCAGCGCTCGTCGGTCGCCCTGAAGACGTTTGAGCTTTCGCGGCCGATCGTCGGCGCCCAGGCGCTGGGCATCGCGCGGGCCGCCTTCGAGTTCGCCCTGCAGTACGCCAAGCAGCGCAAGCAGTTCGGGCGCACGCTCATCGAGAACGAGGCGATCGCATTCATGCTCGCCGACATGGCCACCGAGATCGAGGCCACGCGGGCATTGATCTGGAGGGCGCTTTGGGAAGGGCGCAACGGCAGCGAGTTCAAGAAGGCGGAGGGCTCGATGGCGAAGCTGAAGGCCGGCGAGGTGGCGGTCAAGGTCACCGAGCAGGCGATCCAGATCTGCGGCGGCTACGGCTACATCCGGGACTTCCCGGTCGAGAAGTGGCACCGCGACGCCAAGATCTACACGCTCTTCGAAGGCACGAGCGAGATCCAGCGCCTGGTCATCTCGCGGGCCCTGGCTGCGGACTGAAATGGCGCTCCCTGCGGCCCAGCTGCGCCGGGACGCGAGGGTCGAGAGGCGTCGCCGCCGGATCGTCGAGGCGGCGCTCACGCTCTTCGCCGGCCGCGGTTACACGGTGACCTCCGTCGACGACATCGTGACCAAGGCGCGCGTCTCCAAGTCCGCCTTCTACGAGTTCTTCGAGTCCAAGGAGCACTGCTTCCGCGACCTGCTGGCGCAGGAGGGCGGCGCGCTGATCAACGAGGTGCTGGCCGACGCGGCGACCGGTCACGACCACCACGAGCGGCTCCGGTTGGGCATCACGCGTTTCGTGCGCTCCTGTTTCGAGCGCTCCGAAGTGGCGCGCCTGCTCATCGTCGAGTCGGTCGGGCTGAGCACAGGAGTGGAGGCGATCCGCCGCGACCTGCAGGCTCAGTTTGCCGACGCGGTGGGGGAGGAGGTCCGCCACGCGATGACCCATGACCAGTTCTATGCCGACAAGGACTCGGCAGTCTTCGGGCGGGCGGTGGTGGGGGCGGTGAGCGACGCGGTCGGCTACTTCCTGACACATCCGGGCGCGGACGCGGACACGCTGGCCGCGAGCCTGTGCCGCATCTTTGCTCCCTAGTGCCGCCCTGCGCGCGCCCTGCGGCCCCGTAGGTCTCTTAACGGCCCGGGTTGCGGTTCGAACGCCCGTTCGGGTACAATGATGTCACGAACATGCGTACGCTGGCAACCCAGGTCAAGCTGCGGCGGCTGATCCGGACCTCGGCCCAGGTCTGGAGCCGGCTGGCCGCAGACCCGTTGGAGCGCGGTCGGGTCGGCTCGGTCGCGGACCGGCTGCTCGTGCTCGCCGGCGAGGTCCGCGAAGCCTGGCGCCAGGAGAGCCTCCCAGGCGCCCTGGAGGGTTCGCTGCAGCGCTACGTCGCGGAATCCATGCGGTCGATCGAGCTGGCCATTGCGGGCCTACAGCAGCGCGGAGCCGACCTGGAGCTGCTCCGGGGGGACTTCGAGGCGGCGGCGCTGCCGCTGGAGGTGTTCCTGCGGGGCCTGGACGCCGAGCCTGCGCTGCAGCGCTCGGCCTAAGCCTGATTTCGCACCGGCGGCGTCAAACGTGCGGAATAACCGGACCTGAAGCGCACCGCTGACGCCACACGTGCGTAATCCGGCCGCGCGGCCGCCGTTATCCTGAGCTTGGGCTATCTAGAACAGCGATTATCAAGAGCATCATATGTGGCCGCGGGGGTTCAGCCGGCCCCCTTGCCCACCGCTTTTTCGAGCTGCTGCAGGCTGATCCGCCCTTCCGCTACGACGCGGTCGTCGAGCAGCACCACCGGAACGCGCCAGTCGTAGAGGTGGTGCAAACGATCGTCTGAATCGACATCGACCAGCTCCGGCTCGTGACCGAGCGAGCGGAGGAGGCTGAGGGCCTCGTCACAGAGGTGACAGCCCTGGCGAGTGACGAGCACCAGGCTCACCGCCCGGCCCGCCGCCTAGGCCGGCAGGCGAAGCCTCTGCCCCACCTGGATCGTCGGGCCGCGCAGGCCGTTGGCCTGCTCGATGTCGTCGACACGGGCCCGCACATCATCCGCTGGATAGTGGGCCGAGGCGATCGACCACAGCGTGTCGCCTTGTTGCACCACCACCGTCGTATCCGCGGCCGGCGCGCCTCCCCGAGCCGCGACCGCCAGCCCCAGGCTCCCCAGGATCAAGGCGCCCAGCACGAGCGCGACGCGACGCACCTGGCGGTAGCCGCCGGTACGGGTTGCCCGCCAAGGTTTGATCCCGTAGCCGGCGGCGTACATACGTTCGGAGATTAGCGAACGCGCGTTCGGCTGTCAAGATGCGAACAAAAGTTTGCGCTTGGCGCACCGAGGTGCTAGCATGGCTTCAACGTCCCCCACTACGCCTTTGGAGAAGAACACTTGACCGATCAACTCACCGAGCGCCAGACCAGAATCCTGGACTACATCAGGCAGGTCACCAAGACCCGCAATTACCCGCCGAGCGTGCGCGAGATCGGCGAAAACGTCGGCCTGAGCTCGAGCTCGACCGTCCACAACCACCTGAACCAGCTCGAGCGCCGTGGCCTCATCAAGCGTGACCCGAGCAAGTCCCGCACGGTGCAGCTGGTCCAGGACGCCGAGATGGACCAGCAGAGGCGCAACGCAGTCTCGGTGCCGATCGTCGGCAACGTCGCAGCGGGCAGCCCGATCCTGGCCGAGCAGAACATCGAAGACCACGTGCTGCTTTCGCCTGAGCTGGCGAAAGACGGGTACTTCCTGCTCCGGGTGCGCGGCGACAGCATGATCAACGCCGGCATTTTCGACGGCGACCTGGTGCTCGTCCGGCCGCAGCACGAGGCAACCAACGGATCCATCGTGGTGGCCCTGGTCGACGGCGACGCCACGGTGAAACGGTTCGAGCGCAGCAACGGGCACGTCAAGCTGATGCCCGAGAACCCCGCTTACGAGCCAATCGTCGCCACCAACCTCAGCCTCGTCGGCGTCGTCCGGGGTGTGATCAGACTCTTCCGTTAAACGGCGCCGGGCGCGCGCCGGGCGCTCTTCACAGAAAAGGCGTGAAAGCGGCCGGCGGCTTGACGGGGCGCCCAGCCCCACGCTTTCGTGCCGCCCTCGACATATTCCGTCCGCTCGACCCCGCCGATCTTGCGCAGCTCGGCCAGCACGCCCTCGCGCCCATACGGGACGAGGATCTCGAGCTGGACCGCGTCGTCGCGGCTCGCGCGATCGACCGCCTGCAGCAGCTCGGCCAGGCCCGTTGGCTGCGTCGCGGAGATCGCGACGGCGGCCGGGTACCGCTCTGACAGGGCGGTGATCGCCCGGCGCCGGCTGGCCGGCCCGAGCAGGTCGACCTTGTTCATCGCGACCACGCGCGGCTTTTCGGCAGCGTCGAGGTCGGCCAGCACGCGCTCCACCGTCTCCGCCTGCTCCGCGACCGCGCGCGAGCTCCCATCCAGGACCTGGATGATCAGGTCGGCCTCGGTGACCTCTTCGAGCGTCGCCCTGAATGCCGCGACCAGGTCGGTGGGTAGCTTCTGGATGAAACCGACGGTGTCGGTCAGCAAGAGCCCCCGCCCCGCCGGCAGCTCGAGCTTGCGTGTCGTTGGGTCCAGCGTGGCGAACAGCTTCTGCTCCGCCCGCACCCCCGCGCCGGTCAGCACGTTGAGCAACGTCGACTTTCCCGCATTGGTGTAGCCCACGATCGCCGCCGTCTTGAGCTCGGCTCGCCGGCGGCCCGTGCGCTGCTGGTGGCGCTGATTGCGCACCTGCTCGATCTCCCGGTCGAGGTCGCGGATGCGCTTGCGGATGCGGCGTCGCTCGACCTCGATCTGCTGCTCGCCGAAGCCGCCACGCGCCCCCACTCCCCCCCGTCTTCCGCCGACCTGGCGGTCGTAGGCGTAGGCGCCGATCAAGCGCGGCAAGAGGTGATGCAGCCGGGCTGCCTCGACCTGCAGGCGCCCTTCATGGGTGCGTGCGTGCTGCGCGAATATCTCGAGGATGATCTCGGTGCGATCGAGCACGCGGGCCTTGATCTGCAGTTCGAGGTTGCGCTGCTGGCGGGGGCTCAGGTCTTCGTTGCAGATCACGAGGTCGAACGCCCCTTCGAACTTCAGGTCGCGCAGCGCCTCGACCTTGCCCATCCCGATGAAATGCGCGGGGTCGACCTCGGATCGCCTCTGCACGTCCGAGCCCACCACCTCGGCTCCGGCGGTGCGGGCCAGGTCGGCGAGCTCTCGCATCTGCTCACCCACCGCCTCGGGAGTTGTGCCGGGGAGAAGGATCCCGACTAGATGCGTCCGCTCGCGCGGACTCCTGGTCGTGATCATTTGACAGGGGCCCCCACGAAATCGCGGCGAAGCCTCGGATTTCGTGGGGATTTCAGAGCTTGATCTTCCTCATGCGCGACATGGCTTCTTCGATCCGCTCGTCTGGTGCGGTGACCGAAAGTCGGAAATAGCCCTCACCATGGGCTCCGAAACCAACCCCGGGCGTGATGTTCACGCCGACCTCGTCCAGGACGTGGCTCGCAAAACCGATGGAGTCATACCCTTTCGGCACGGCTGCCCATACATAGAACGTCGCGCGTGGAGGCTTGATGCTCCAGCCGAGCGAGTTGAGGGTGTCAGCGACCAGGCGGTGCCTTCGCGCGTACACGGCGCAGGCGGCCTTCGTCTCCTCCTCTCCCCCATTCATCGCCTCGATGGCGGCCCACTGCACGGCCTGGAAGATGCCCGAGTCGATGTTGGTCTTGAGCTGGCCGATCAAATTGACGAGCTCGGCGCGCCCGCAGACCCAGCCGATACGCCAGCCGGTCATGTTGTAGGTCTTCGAGAGCGAGTGAAACTCGAGACCGATCTCCTTCGCGCCCGGAATCTCGAAAAGCGTCAGCGGCCGGTAGCCGTCAAAGGCGATCTCGGAGTACGGGGCGTCGTGGCAGAGGACGATGTCGTGGCGCCGGCAGAACTCCACCGCGCGCTCGAGAAACTCTCGATCCGCGGTTGCCGCCGTCGGGTTGTTGGGGTAGTTGAGCCACATCAACCGGGCGCGCTCGGCCACGTCGAGAGGGATCGCCTCGAGATCGGGGAGCCAGCGGTGCTCGGCGTCGAGCGGCATCATATGCGGCTCGGCGCCGGCCATGATCGCGCCGGTGACGTACACCGTGTAGCCGGGGTCGGGCGCCAGCACGATGTCGCCGGGGTCGACGAGGGCGAGCGGCACGTGGCTGATCCCGTCCTTGGAGCCAAGCGTCGGCAGGATCTCGGTGCCCGGGTCGAGCTCGACGCCTGAGCGATCGCGGTACCAGCGGGCGATCGCCTCCCTGAGGTCCGCGAGACCGAAGTACGAGGGATAGCGGTGGTTTGTTGGATCGGCCGCTGTCTCCTGGAGCACGCTGACGATCCGCCCCGGGGTGGGCAGGTCCGGGTCACCGATGCCCAGCGAGATGACGTCGACCCCCGCGCGCTTCTTCTGCTGCACCTTGCGGTCGATCTCCGCGAAGAGATAAGGCGGAATCCGACTTAGACGTTTTGCGCCGGCCACGGTCCTACTCATTCAGGTAACTGAGGATACCCGGCAGCGGATCGGGCTCGATCTCGAACCATCGCACGCGTTTGTCACGCCGCCACCAGCGAAGTTGCCGCCGGGCGTAGCGTCGGTTGGACCGCGCCATGGCGACGGGCAGCTCGTCAAGCGTCACCTCGCCGCGGATATGGGCCAGCGCCTCGGCGTATCCGATCCCGCTCAGCACGGGCGCATCGGGCGGCACGCCGGCATCCAGCGCGGCCTGGGTTTCGGCCACGAGTCCTCTCTCCACCTGCCGCCTGCTCCGTGCCTCGAGACGCTGATCGATCACGTCGAGGCCCGCGCTCAAGCCGATTCGCAAGGGGCGCCACGGCGGCGCATGCGTCGTGCGGAGCCGTCGGAGGGGCGGGCCGACGGCCTCGAGGATCTCGAGGGCACGGATCACGCGCACGGGGTTCTTCAGGTCAACGCCCGGATCGGGATCTATCCGCAGAAGCCTGTCTCGCATGGTCGCAACATCCAGGCGTTCGAGCTCAGCGCGCAGCCCGGGGTTGGGCGGGATTCCGGCCAGGCTGAATCCGTCGCAGAGCGCGTCGACGTAGAGCATCGTCCCGCCCTCGACGATCGGCAGCTTGCCTCGCGATGAGATGTCTTCAATGGCTGCGCGCGCGCCCTCGACGTATTGCGCGGCGTTGAAGTTGGTCGCCGGGTCGACGAAATCGATCATGTGATAGCGCACGCGACGTCGCTTCTCAGGACTCGGCTTGTTGGTCGCGATGTCTAGGCGTTGATAGACCTGGCGCGAGTCGGCCACCACGATCTCGCCATCGACGTCGAGCGCGAGGTCGAACGCCAGCCGCGATTTGCCGATGCCAGTCGGCCCGACGAGGACGGGGATCCTGATCAGTAGTTTCTTCGGAAGTGGCGCGTGAGCTCCTGCCACTCGACCAGGAGGCGGGTCGGCCGGCCGTGCGGGCAGGTGATCGATTCTTCCGCCGTCTCCAGGTCAGCGAGCAGCCGTCGCTGCTCCGCGACATCGAGGACGTCGCCGAACTTCACCGCCGAGTGGCACGCCAGCGCCGCTGCCGCCTTCTCGATCGCGCCGTCGCCGCGATTCTCGGCCAGCGCGGCCAGGGTCTCCTGGATCGCGGCGGTAGCATGCCCTGACGGCAGCTCGGCCGGGACAGCCGTGATGCGGAGGCTGCGCGGGCCGAACTCCTCGTACTCGAGACCCAGGTTGGCGAGCTCTGTGCGGTGGTCCGCCGCCGCCGCGATCAGCGCCGGCTCGACGTCCACGGCTTGAGGGATCAGCAGGGGCTGGCTCGCGCCCCGGCCGGTGCGCAGGCGTTCGAGCAGCCGGTTGTAGAGGACTCGTTCATGCGCCGCATGCTGGTCGACCAGCACCAGGCCGTGCGGGCCTTCGGCCACCAGGTAGCCCGGCCCGGCCTGCCCGATCGGACGGAGAAGTCCGGTTGGCGCATGACCGTTGGTTTCCGGCGCCGTCGCGATCGCCGGCGCCTCGTGCAGCGTGAGCGATGGAGCGGGAATCGAGGTGCCTTCCTCGCTGGTGCTTCCGGCCGGTCGATAGCGGAAGGGATCGCTGCCGTCCAGCGCCGAACGTACCGCGCGCTGCAGGGCGGCGAAAACGGCGCCCTCATCGCGAAACCGCACCTCTTTCTTTGCGGGGTGAACGTTGACATCGACCAGCTCGGGATCGATCCCGATGTCGATCACGGCGATCGGATGGCGGCCCCGCTCCAGGCGCCCCTGGTAACACTCCTCCAGGGCGTATACCAGCGAGCGGGCGCTGATCGGCCGCCCGTTGACCGCAAGCATCATCCCGTCGCGGCTTCCCCGGCTCAGCCGCGGCTGGCTCACCATGCCGCTCACCAAGGGCATGCCGATCATCTCGAGCATCTCCGCCGCCACGGGCGGGCCGTAGACGGCGGCGATCGCGCGCCGCTGGTCTCCATCGCCGTTGCTGCTCAGCGCCGCGCGGCTGTCGATCGTCAGGTGGAAGCGGACGTGCGGGTGGAGCACCGCGAACGCGCTGACCACGTCCTTGATGGCGGCGACCTCCGTGGCATCGCTCTTCAAGAACTTCAAGCGAGCCGGCACGTTCGCGAAGAGGTCTCGGACCTCGATCACCACCCCAGGCAGCAGTGGCCCAGAGCCCTGCTCGACCACCTCGCCGGCCCGGATACGAATCTTCGCGCCACCGCTCGAGCATTCGACGTCCGCCACCGCGGCGATGCTCGCCAGCGCCTCGCCACGAAAGCCGAACGACTCGATCACCGCCAGGTCGGCGAGCGTCGTCAGCTTGCTCGTGGTGTGGCGGACGAAGGCCACCACGAGCTCCGGGGCCGGTATGCCGGCGCCGTCGTCGCTGACTCGGATCGACGTCTTGCCCGCACCGCGCACATCGACGCTGACGCGCCGCGCACCGGCGTCGAGCGCGTTTTCGACGAGCTCCTTGACCACAGAGGCCGGTCGTTCGATGACCTCGCCCGCCGCGATGGCGTCCGCGACCTCCGGCGGCAGCATCTGGATCATCGTGTGAGCTTCGCCCGCAGCTGGTACAGCTTCTGCAGCGCCTCCAGTGGGCTCAGCGAGGCGGGGTCGATCTCTTCGAGCTCCTTGCGCAGCGGGTCGGGCGCCATCTCGATGGGAAGGCGTAGCTGGAGCTCGGGCGGTTCGAGCGGCCGCTGCTGTTCGAGCTCGCTCAGCACCTGGCGCGCTCGCGCGATGACTCCCGCGGGTAGACCGGCCAAGGCCGCGACGTGAATCCCGTAAGAACGGTCCGCGCCGCCAGGGACGACGCGATGCAGGAAGCTCACCGTGTCGCCCTCTTCGAGCACCTCGACGCGCTCGTTGCGGACGCGGGGCAGCCGCTCCGCCAGCGCCGTCAGCTCGTGGTAGTGCGTCGCGAAGAGCGTCCGGCAGCCAAGCCTCGGCGCGTCGTGCAGGTGCTCGACGACCGCCTGCGCGATCGAGACTCCGTCATACGTCGAGGTTCCCCTCCCCACCTCGTCGAAGATCACGAGTGACGAGCGCGTGGCGTGGTTGAGGATGTACGCGGTCTCTGTCATCTCGACCATAAAGGTCGACATTCCGGCGCTGATGTCGTCATGCGCGCCGACGCGCGTGAACACGCGGTCAGCCAGTCCGATCACTGCTCGCTCCGCAGGCACGAAGCTGCCGCACTGCGCGAGAAGCACGATCATCGCGGCCTGGCGCAGGTAGGTCGACTTGCCGGCCATGTTGGGTCCGGTGAGGATGATGATCTGGGCGCTCTCCGGATCGAGCTCGAGGTCGTTGGCGACGAACACGCCCGCGGGAAGGCCACGCTCCACGAGCGGATGGCGTCCGGCCTTGATGTTCAACCGCACTCCCGCGTTGACTTCCGGCCGTCGCCAGTCGTAGTCGGCGGCCGCGACCGCGAGGCTGACCAGCGCATCCATCATCCCGAGCGCCTGGCCGCACTCCCGCAGCGTGGGGCCGGACTCGGCGACCGCCGCGCCGAGGTCGTGCAGGATCTCGAGCTCGCGAGCGGCGGTGCGCTCCTGGGCACTCAGGACGACCGCTTCTTTTTCCTTCAGCTCCGGCGTGATGTAACGCTCGCCGCCGGTGAGCGTCTGTTTGCGGATGTAGTCGTCAGGCAGGCGGATAGTGTTCGCGTGGCTGACCTCGATGTAGTAACCGAAGACCTTGTTGAAGCCGACCTTGAGCGAGCGGATCCCGGTTCGCCTGCGCTCTGCCGACTCGAGCTTGGCGATCCAGTCGCGCGCGCTTCGCGACGCGTCGGCGATGGCATCGAGGTCGGCGTCATAACCCGCGCGGATCGCGCCGCCCTCCCGCAGCGTCGGCGGCGGATCGTCGACCAGTGCTCGCGCCAGCCTGTCCGCCAGCTCGGGCGCCGCGTTGACCTGGCTCGCCAGCTCACGCGTCACCAGGGCGGCGCATCCGTTGAGCGCCTCCTGCACGGCCGGTATCGCTTCGAGCGATCGGCGGAGCGCGACCAGCTCTCGCGCGGTGGCGTGGCCTTGCGCGGCGCGTGACACGAGGCGTTCCAGGTCGCCTACCGGCCGAAGCACCTCCTGCAGGTGGTCGCGGAGTGCCGCAGCAGACGCCAGCTCGTCCACCGCGGCCAGGCGCAGCTCGATGGACTCCGCGTCTCGCAGCGGCGCCCCGAGCCAGGCGCGCAGCTGCCGCGCCCCGATCGGGGTCGACGTGCGGTCCATGAGCGCTACGAGCGCAGGGAGCTCGAGGTTGCGCACGGTCGCCGCATCGAGCGGCATCGTCGCCTCGGGCGAGTAGGTCCGCACCGAGAACGAGCCGGGCACGACGCGCGTCTGGTTGTGCTTCAGGTAGTCGAGCACGACGCCGGCAGCACCAACGGCGAGCGGGGCATCCTCTGCGCCTACTGAGGCCGCATACGCGATCCCGAGCAGGTCCTTGAGCCGCTGCTGACCACGTACCGGATCGAAGCGGTACTCCTCGACGTCAGGCGGTGTGAGCAGCTCCGCGGGGGCGAGCCGCTCGAGCTCCGATTGCAACCGGTCTTTCGGCAGCTGGCAGAGCACCAGCTCACCGGTGGAAACCTCGCAGGCGGCGAGCCCCGCCTCCGCTCCCCGCGTCCACGCGGCCACGAGGTAGTTGGGACGGGAGGGTTCGAGGTAGGCGTCTTCGACCACCGTGCCCGGGGTCAGCACACGCGTCACGTCGCGCCGGACGATCTTGTTCTTGCCGGCTGCTTCCACCTGGTCGCAGATCACCACCTTGTGGCCCGCGCGAAGGAGCTTGCCGACGTAGGACTGCCAGGCGTGATGCGGGACGCCGCACATGGGTGCGCGGCCTGTCTTGCCGAGCGGCCGTGACGTCAGTTGCACGCCCATGATCGGCGCGGCGACCTTCGCGTCGTCGAAGAAGATCTCGTAGAAGTCGCCGAGTCTGAAGAGCAGGATCCCATCGGGGTGTTTCTCGCGCGCCTCCCGGTACTGCCGCATGACCGGAGTGGCGGGGATCGTCACGCCGCCGGCAACCCCGTGAGCTGGCCGGCGGTGGCCTGCAGGACGCGGATGTTCATCACGTCTCCCGGAGCGATGTCACCGGCACGCAGCACGTTGGCACGCTTGCCCTGCCGGATGCGCCCGTAAGGTCGGTTCAGCTCGTCGCGACCTTCGATCAGGACCTCGACGTCCCGACCCACCCACTGCGCGGTCTTGCGCGCCGCGATGTCGCGCTGCAGGGCCAGCAGATCGCTCAGGCGACGGAGCTTCTCCACTTGCGGAACATCGTCCTCCATGCGCGTCGCCGCGAAGGTGCCGGGCCGTGGCGAATACATCGCGATGTGGACGACGTCGAACTCGATCTCCTCGACCAGCGCTCGGGTGTTCAGGTACGCGGCTTCGGACTCGCCAGGGAATCCGACGATGACGTCCGTCGCCAGGCCGATGTCAGGCATCAAACGTCGCGCGCGATCGACGATCGCGCGGTAGTTCCGCGTCTGATAGCCGCGCGCCATGCGCTTCAACACCGTGTCGTCCCCCGATTGGACCGGCAGCTGCAGCTCGCGACACACGATTTCGCTCGCGGCCATGACCTCCAGGAGCTCGACCTCGAGGTCCTGCGGGTGCGAGGTGAGGAATCGCACACGTCGGAGCCTGGGGATCCTCTCGACCTCGCGAACCAGCGCCGCCAGGCCGCCGCAACCATCAGGGTCGTGGTAGTCGTCGACGTTCTGGCCGAGCAGGACAACTTCCCTGGCCCCGTCCGCCACAGCCTGCCGGCACTCGGCGACCACGGCTCCAAGCGGGACGTGCTTCTCGCGGCCGCGCACTCGAGGCACGATGCAAAACGTGCAGTTGTGGTCGCATCCCTGGATGACGCGCACGTAGTGGCTGACACCGGTGCGCCCCGCATGTGGCAGCGGCTCGCCCTGCGAGTAGTCGTATCGCGCTTCGAGGCCGGCCACAAAAGGCTCGTAGTCGCCGATGGGCACGACCGCGTCGAGGTGCGGAAAGCGCCGCCGCAGCACGTCGCCTTCTTTGGCCACGATGCAGCCGGTGACCGCGATCGTGCGGTCGGGTGTCTTCCATGCCTTCAGCTCGTGCAGCTTGGAGTACACGCGGTCTTCGGATGCCTGGCGGACAACGCACGTGTTGAGGATCGCCACATCCGCGCGGTCCAGCGAATCCTCGACGTAACCAGCCGCGAGCAGTCTCCGGGCGAGGCTCTCGGAATCCGCCGAGTTCATCTGGCATCCAATCGTCCAGATGTGGAACGACCTGGCCTGGACTGCCGTCAGCGACTCTCCACGAGCAACCGGATTCCGGTCCTCTCCTCGCCGTCGATCGAGATGTCGATGAACGCCGGAATGCAGACGAGGTCCAGCCCGCCAGGCGCTACATAGCCGCGCGAGATGGCAATCGCCTTGACCGCCTGGTTGATCGCGCCGGCGCCGATCGCCTGGACCTCCACGCGCCCTTTGCTCCGGATCACGCCGGCGATTGCGCCTGCGACTGCGACCGGCTTCGAGGTGGCCGAAACCTTGAGCACCTCAACTGGAACGCGCTCCGATGTCACTGCTGGAACCCCTTCAAACGTGTTCACGGTCGACTCGCTGGATCGTTGTTGCCCGGCCGGTGGAAGGATTAATGGTAACCAGTACCGAATTGAATGTCACGGGTCCGGACGCCACCACGAAGCGGTTCGGCACCCCCGTCAGGAAGCGCTGGATGACCACGTCCTTGTCCATCCCGATGCAGCCGTCCCGGGGGCCCACCATGCCCACATCGGTGATGTAAGCCGTCCCGCCAGGCAGGATCCGGCCGTCGGCGGTCGGGACATGGGTGTGGGTGCCGACCACGGCACTCGCCCGACCGTCCAGGTACCAGCCCATGGCCACCTTCTCGGACGTCGCCTCCGCGTGCATGTCGCAGAAGACGATCCGGGTTTCGGGGTGGGCGGCCAGGACCGCGTCGGCGGCGCGAAAAGGGTCATCGAGCGGATCGAGAAAGATCCTTCCAATGAGGTTCATGACGAGGACCCGGTGGCCGCCCGCGTCGACCACGCACCAGCCCTGCCCCGGGGCGGGCGGCGGGTAGTTGGCCGGGCGCAGGACCCGCTCGAGGCTCGGAAGCTCGCCGACGAACTCCTTCTGGGCAAAGACGTGGTTGCCGGTCGTGATGACATCCGCCCCAGCCGCTTTCAGCTCGGCCGCGATCTTGGCGGTCAGGCCAAACCCACCCGCCGCGTTTTCGCCGTTTAGGATCGTCAGGTTCGGCCGCAGCTCCTTCTTGAGCCCCGGCAGGATGGCTTTGACCGCGTCGCGCCCTGGATGGCCGACCACATCCGCGACGAACAGGATGCGCAACTCTCCGTCACTCACGGGTCGATTGTCGGACAAAAAGAAAAGGGAGCCCCCTAAGTCCCCACGAAGTCAGAGGCTGCGCCGTGACTTCGCGGGGGCCCCTAAGCGGGCTCCCTTTCCGGTTATTTCGCGTACTCCACCGCTCTCGTCTCGCGGACAACGGTGACGCGGATCTGGCCGGGAAAACTGAGCTCTGACTCGATGCGCTTGGCGATGTCCCGCGCCATCAACTGAGCAGCCGAGTCATCGATCTGCTCGGGCTTGACCAGGATCCGAACCTCGCGGCCGGCCTGGATGGCGTACGACTGCTGCACTCCCTGGAAGGAGTTGGCGATCTCCTCCAGCTTCTCGAGCCGTTTCACGTACGCCTCGAGCGACTCCCGACGCGCCCCGGGGCGGGCCGCGGAGATCGCGTCGGCGGCGATCAACAGGAGCGCCTCGATCGTGTGCGGTTCTTCGTCGTAGTGGTGGGCGCGTACGGCGTGCACCACCGGTGCCGGAACCCCGTGTCGCTGGAGCAGGTCTGCACCGATCACGGCGTGCGAGCCCTCGACCTCATGGTCGATTGCCTTGCCGATGTCGTGCAGCAGGCCTGACAGCTTCGAGATGCGGACGTCGGCGCCGATCTCGGACGCCATCATGGCGGCGAGGTAGGCGACCTCCTTCGAGTGGTTGAGCACCTGCTGGCCATAGCTGGTGCGGAAACGCAAGATGCCGAGGTGGCGCACGACCTCAGGGTGCAGACCCTGTAGGCCGAGCTCGAGGACCGCGGCCTCGCCCTCCTCTTTGACCCTTTGCAGGACCTCCTGGCGGGACTTGGCGACGATCTCCTCGATCCGGGCGGGATGAATCCGGCCATCCACGATGAGCTTGTTGAGCGCGACCCTGGCCACCTCGCGGCGGACGGGGTCGAACCCGCTGATGATCACGGCCTCCGGTGTGTCGTCGACGATCAGGTCGATCCCGGTGGCCTGCTGGAGCGCGCGGATGTTGCGCCCCTCCTTGCCGATGATGCGGCCTTTCAGCTCGTCGGTCGGCAAGGGCAGCACCGAAACGGAGACCTCGGCGGTCTGGTCGGCGGCTATGCGCTGGATCGATTCGGTGACGATCTCCCGAGCACGACGCTCGCTTTCGTCTCGTGCGGCGAGCTCTGATTCGCGGACCTTGCGCGCGACTTCGTTGCGCAGGTCCTGCTCGACCTGGGCCATCAGGATTCCCTGGGCTTCCTGGCGCGTCATGTTGGCGACGCGCTGGAGCTCTTTTTCCTGCTGCCGGTAGCTCTCTTCGAGCTGGGCTTTGATGTCGTCCAGCGACTTCTTCTGGTTGGCGAGCTCGCGCTCGGCCCGGTTGAGGTCCTCGCCCTTGCGGTCGAGGTTTTCCTCTTTCTGGAGAAGACGCTTCTCGATCTGCTGCGACTGAGCCCGGTATTCCCGGGCCTCCTGTTCGGCGGCGGTGCGGACTTTGACGGCCTCCTCTTTGGCTTCCAGGAGCTTCTCCTTGGCCTGCGTTTCGGCCTCGAGGAGGGTCTGCTGGGCCTTGAGCTCGAGGGCGTGGCCCCCGTTGCTCTGCCGGCGGCTGCTGCGTAGGTACGCAACCACGAAACCCGCGGCCAGGCCGATCGCTGCCACTGCCACGAATAGCAATACGAAGACGTAGACAGGCATGTGAAATGCACCTCGTTAATTCGATTGTCAAAGTGCGTGACCATGGCAGAACCCAGGTCGGGTTCCGCCTCGGGTTGGCTCTATGACTTGCGGGCCTCAAAACGGGCCCGCGTGCAGCAAATTCTAGCTGTCAGACACGACTGCCCAGAGGGCGTCACACGCCGCTCGGGCGACCGGCATCGAGAAGCCGCGGCGCAGGAGCTTGGCGCCCACCGAATCCAGCAGCTCGCGGTAGCTTGCGTACCGGGTGTTGCCGCACAGGCGTTCGGCAAGCTCCCGGGCGGCCGCGAGCTGGCGGTCCACGGTGAATCGAGCCATTGCTTCATCCGCGACATCACGGTCGACGCCCCTGGCCGTCAGCTCGGCGGAAAGCGCCAGCGGCCCGAGCGAACGGGATCGCCGGCGTACATGCCCGACCGCAAAGGCACGGTCGTCTTGGAGGCCCAGGTCGACCAACCGCGTCACTGCCGCATCCACCTCGGTCCGGTCGTAGCCCCGCCGGCCGAGCTTCCGGCGCAGCTCGGCCTGCGAATGGCCTCTGCGTGCCATCAACTCGACCGCCGAGTGGAACGCCCCGCCCGGCGGTGGAGTTTTCTTAAAACTCCTCGGGGGCACCGGCGGGCGACCTCGCAGGCGCACCGGTCCGCAATGGTGGCACCGCCCCGGCCGCCTTCTCGCGCACCCTGGCCTCGATCTCGGCTGACAGGCTCGGGTTCTCCCGCAGATAGTTGCGGACGTTCTCCCGCCCCTGGCCCAGCCGCTGGTCGCCGTAGGACATCCACGTGCCGCTCTTCTCGAGGATGGAGTACTCGACCGCGGCGTCGATCAAAGCACCCTCGCGCGAGATGCCTTCGTTGAAGAGGATGTCGAACTCCGCAGCGCGGAAAGGCGGCGCGACCTTGTTCTTGACGACCTTGACCTTGACCCGAGCGCCGACCGAGTCGAGCCCGTTCTTGATGACCTCGACCTTGCGGATGTCCAGGCGAATTGAGGAGTAGAACTTCAGGGCCCGTCCGCCGGGCTGCGTCTCAGGGTTGCCAAACATGATCCCGACCTTCTCCCGAAGCTGGTTGAGAAAGACCACCGAGCAGTTCGACTTGGAGATCGCTGCGGTGAGTTTCCGCAGCGCCTGCGACATCAGTCGAGCCTGCAGGCCCATGTGCGCGTCACCCATCTCGCCTTCGATCTCAGCCTTCGGCACCAGCGCCGCCACCGAGTCGATCACGATCACGTCCACCGCGTTGGACCGCACCAGCACCTCGACGATCTCCAGCGCCTGCTCGCCGGTGTCGGGCTGGCTGATCAAGAGGTCATCGATCTTCACGCCGATACGCGACGCGTAGAGGGGATCGAGGGCGTGCTCGGCGTCGACGAACGCCGCCACGCCCCCGGCCTTCTGGGCTTCGGCGATGACGTGAAGCGCGAGCGTTGTCTTCCCGGCCGATTCCGGACCGTAGATCTCGGTCACCCTGCCGCGCGGAATGCCGCCCACCCCGAGAGCCAGGTCGAGAGGCAGCGCGCCGGTCGAGATGGCAGTCACCTCGCCCCGCTGCGCGACGTGCTCGCCCAATTTCATGATTGCGCCCTTGCCATAGCTCTTGGTGATCTGGGACATCGCTGAATCGAGAGCTCTGTCCTTTTCCTCGTGGGCTTTGTCTTTTTCCTTGTCTTTGTCTTTGTCCAATTTGTTTGGAATGCCTCCTAGGTCGTTGCGGCGAGTGTTCTGGATCGTGGGTCGGGAATCAACTCAGCCTGTTAAGAGAGTGGGTGTAAGTCTAGCGAACAGGTGTTCGAACGTCAAGCGCTCTTAACTTTCGCCAGGGCGACGCTGGGAGCCTCGGCGATCAGCATCCGCAGTGCTTCGGACGTGGCCTGGCGCCGGTTGGAGAAGCGGTCGCCGCCAAACCGAAACTCACGCGACGAGGTGCGGCCCTGCGACGCCACGGCGATGTACGTGAGCCCGACCGGCTTATCCGTCCCGTCGGATTCAGGCCCGGCGATCCCGGTGACGCCGACCGCCAGGCTGGTGCCGAACCGTGAGCGCGCGCCTTCGGCCATGGCCTCCGCCACCTCGCGCGACACCGCCCCCACGCTCTCGATCAAGGTCGCGGACACCCCGAGCTCCTTCCGCTTGACGTCGTCGGAATAAGCGATGACGCCACCCACGAAATAGGACGAGCTCCCAGGCTGGTCGGTGATGGCCGACCCGACCATGCCGCCCGTGCACGACTCGGCCACCGACACGGTGAGTCTGCCCGCGCGGAGCGCATCGCCAAGCTCGGCCGCGAGCGACGTTTCGGGCGCGCCGCCGCTCGGGCCGGGGCGCAGCCGCGACGTGTCGAACGGCCCAAGCAGATAGCGGAACCGCCACGCGTAGTCGAGCCCGCTCCAGAGCGTGAAGACGACGGCGAAGGCGACCGCGACTCCGGCGAACGGAGCGAGCACCGGGTACGGCCGCTGCAGGATGAGCAGCGTGACCGCCGCCATCTGCATGACCGTTTTCGTCTTGCCGAGAGGCGCCGCCGCGATCACCCGGCCCTGGCTCGCCCCGACCGACCGCAGGATGGTGATGATCAGCTCGCGCGAGAAGATCACGACCACAACCCAGGCCGCGACGAGCCCTTCCTGGACCAGGACGATCAGGACTGACAGCACGAATAGCTTGTCGGCGAGGGGGTCGAGGAATTTGCCGAGGTCGCTCACCTTGCCCGCGCGCCGGGCCAGCTGCCCATCGAGCGTGTCGGTCAGCGAAAAGACGATGAAGAGCCCCGCAGCAACCTGGTCGTGGTTGGGAAAGCGCAGCAGCAGCAGCGCCATCAACACGGGTATGGCGACCAGCCGGCTGACGGTCAGCGCGTTGGGGATGTTCATCGCCGCCTCAGGGTGAAGTTTGCGACGAGAACTCGCGCGTCGCCACGCCGACACCCATGGCCCCGAGGTTGTGGCCGTCGATGCTGATCAGGGTGGCCGATGCCTTCCCACTTGTGATCTTCACATCCAGGCCTGTGAAGTACACGATCGAGCCCGCGGGCAGCGTGCGGCCCGAGTCCCCGTACTGGGGCGCGCCGTCGACCACCGCATTGATCCAGACCACGTCAGTGACGTGCACACCGACGACGATCGGGCGGGCCTGGATCGCCGGACTTGCAACGGCGGACGCCAGAGCGCTCGTCGCTGCGGACGGTGATGCGAGGACCACCCCGGCCCGCTGATCCGCGGTGACCTGACGCCAGGCGTAGCCACCGAACGCGCCGGCGAGCAGGACCAGGCCCGCGGCCGCGACGGCCGGCGTCGTGAGCACGAAGCGGGGCCGGCGCTCGGTCCTGTCGAGGCCGAGGGCGAGGTTCGGCCTCTGACGCGCGCTCGGAAGCTGCCTCAGGAGCTCTTCGGCGTCGAGGCCCAGGAAGGTCGCGTAGGTCCGCAGGTAACCCTTCGCGTAGACGGGCGCCGGCAAGCTGTCGTACCGGTCCGCTTCTAAGGCGCGGAGGTGGTCGGCCCGAATCCGGGTCGACGCCTCAACCTGCTCGATGGAGAGGCCACGCTCGCCGCGCTTCGCCGCAAGAGCCTGGCCAGGGGTCAGGGCCGCGACCCCAGGGTCATTCGAGGCCCAGACGCTCCAGAAGGTCGTCCACGTCCGGCAGAGTCATCAACACCTCTCTCGACTTCGAGCCCTGGTATCCGCCGATCACGCGATGGTCAGCCAGCTGATCCACGATGCGTCCGGCGCGCGAGTAGCCGACGTTGAACTTTCGCTGCACCAGGGACACGGATGCCGCACCTTCGGCGGCCACGGCCCGCGCCGAGCGCCCGAACAGCGGATCGAGCTTGCGCTCCTCACGCCGTTCACCGTCCCAATCGGTGCCAGCGCGTTCCTCGAGGATCTCCTCCATGTACCGAGGTCCGCCCTGCGACTTCCAGAAATTGACGACGCCCTCCACTTCTTGATCGCTGACGAACGCACCCTGGATGCGGGTGGGCTTGCCCGCGTCGACCGGCTGGTAGAGCATGTCGCCGCGTCCGAGCAGTTTCTCGGCGCCGCCGGCGTCGAGAATGACGCGGCTGTCGACCTGCGAGCCGACCGCAAACGCGATGCGGGACGGGATGTTGGCCTTGATCAAGCCGGTGATGATGTCCGTGGAAGGCCGCTGCGTGGCGATGATGAGATGGATGCCGACCGCTCGCGCCAGCTGCGCGATGCGGCAGATCAGCTCCTCGATCTCGCCGGCGGCGACCATCATCAGGTCGGCGAGCTCGTCGATGACGATGACGATGAACGGCAGCGGTCGCGCCGACTTCAGGCCCGCCTTCTCGTTATAGCCGGCGATGTTGCGCACGCCTTCGCTCGAAAAGAGCTTGTAGCGGCGGTCCATCTCGGCGACCGCCCAGCGCAGGGCAGCCGCGGCCTCGTGCGATTCGACCAGCACCGGCAGAGCGAGATGGGGCAGCCCGTTGTAACCGGTCAGCTCGACTCGCTTGGGGTCGATGAGAAGCATCCTCAGGTGATCGGGTGTCACCTGGAACAAAAGGCTTGTGATGAGTGCGTTGATGCAAACGCTCTTGCCCTGTCCGGTGGCACCGGCGATGAGGAGATGGGGCAAGCGGGTGAGGTCGGCGACGATCGACTGCCCCGATACGTCGTTGCCGAGGCCGAGCGCTAGCCGGTTGGTCCCTTCGCGGAATGCCGCCGTCTCGATGACCTCGCGAATCGTCACCAGGCTCGCCGACTTGTTGGGGACTTCGATGCCGACCGCGGACTTCCCCGGAATCGGCGCTTCGATGCGAAGGGGCGCCGCGGCAAGCGCCAGGGACAGGTCGTTCTGCAGCGCGGTGATGCGCTTCACCTGAACGCCCGCGCCCGGCTGGATCTCGTACTGCGTCACCGCCGGACCTGGATTGACGCCGACGACCTTGCACTCCACCCCGAACGTTTCCAGCGTGGACTCGAGGATCTTGACGTTGCGCTTGATCTCGTCCGCCATTCGCTCGCGACGTGCGGTCACGGTGTCGAGCAACGCTATGGAGGGCAGCTTCCACTCGATCTCGGGCAGGTCGTCCTCGGGCTCCGCGACCACGCGCAGCACGGGCTCGGAAGGTCGCTCGGGCTCCTCCTCGACCGCGGCCGGTGCGGGTGGGCTGGGCCGCCTATCGGATGGTTGCTCCTCCGGCTCGTCGACGTCCCAGAGAAGGCGCTGGTCCGACGCCGGCGCAGTGGCGAAGCTCGCCGCGGATCGGGTCAGCAGGTCGGAGGTGGCCGGCGCCGGCCTCTCCGGTTTGCCCTTCTCCTGTGCAGGCGTGGCTACGAGGTCACGAAGTCGAGCGCTCTCGGCGTTCGCCGCACGCAAAGCGCTCACCGCGCCGACGAGGAGCGCCCCGGGGCTGAAGTGGATGGTCACGATAAGGCCGATGACGAGCCCGGCGATGAGCAGCGCCCAGGCGCCGGGATCCGTGACGAGACCGATGAGAGCCGAGTCGATCGCGTGTCCGACCGATCCTCCGGCGCCGGCCGCGAGACCAAAGAGACCGACCAGCGACAGCACGGCGACCACGCCCGAGACGAGGTCGATGCCGCGTGGCCGAGGGGCCTTTGGCCACAGCAGGTAAGCGCTCAGCGCAATCGCCGCTACCACCGGAACAAACCACGCGCTGCCAAACCCGGCGACCATGCCTTCGCGAATGCCGGCGAGGATCGATCCCGCGTGACTCAGGATCGCGAGCAACCCCAGAAGCGCGGCGAGCATCAGCAGGACGCCGAAGATCTCACGGACCTGGCGCGCGCTCAGGCGTGGGCGAGCGGCGCGCTTATTCCTTTTGGAACGTGAGTATGAAGCGCGACGGGCGCCGGATCGAGCGGAGCTTCGGGATGTGGTGCGACGCATGCTGCGGGCCCTTGAGCCGATTGGATTCTACGTTAAATAGGGCGCCATACTCTCCGGCGTGGCCGTCGATCCGTTCGCCGAAGCCGAGATCCGCTACAAGTTCCTCGTCGAGGAGCGGCACACCGGCAACCTTCAGCCGCGTGCGTTCCGCGTCGCGGTTCGCGACCTCGCCGTGCTCGACAGCGAAGGACGGCGATGGATGCTGGGACCGGAGGACGGAATCTGGTACCGGCGGGAAAACGAACGGTGGCTGCAAGCCGATCCGCCGCGCCGGCTGGTGTGCCCGTCGTGTGGACATCACAACCTGGGACGGCACAGCTTCTGCGTGGAATGCGGACACCGATTGAATCGTTAGCCCCTCCGTCGGCTTCGCCGACACCTCCCCATGAATGGGGAGGAGCGGGCATCGACTGAATCGCTGACTAGCGATGTACCTGTGCCTGGGCGATTCCGTACGCCAGGCCGGCGGCGACCGGGAGCAGCGCCGCGAGGAACCACAACCGCCACCACAGCGGCCGCCGCTCCCCCCGCACCATCTCGTGACCACAGAATCCGCAGTAGCGATCGAACGGTCCCGCGATGCCGCGGCAGTTGGCGCACTGATGCAGCTGCAGCCCGCAGTGGGCGCAGCGCGCTTCTTCCGAATGATTGAGCACCATCGCTGGCTGGTCGCAGCGCGGGCACAGGCTGGGCGCGATGAGCGCCAGAGGCGGAAGCTTCATGCGTCTTTCATATCTCGGTGATCACCGGGATCACCATAGGGCGGCGGCGGGTCTGCCTGTAGACGGTCTTCGAAACCGCGTCGTGAATG
>WNFB01000503.1_pt1 | contig 47550 bp, 41 predicted proteins | sample 5400501 | NCBI WGS metagenome assembly WNFB01 (sample SAMN13153341, study PRJNA577476) | soil metagenome | isolation source: 200 cm saprolite under Douglas fir tree site 2 hole 1 | place: USA:California | collected 2015-04-18 | reverse complement strand
AGCGCGGGCGCACCATCCACAGTAACTCGCAGTTGCTGCACACGCAGTTCCGCCTTCTCGAGCAGGTCGCTACAGTGCTGCGCCAATTTCATGCCCTCTTCATAATAGTGCAGTGCACGCTCAAGAGGCATCTGTCCATCCTGCAACGCTGCTACCGCGGCCTCAAGTTGAGCGAAGGCTTCCTCAAAAGATAAGGTTTCCATACTTCACCTTTTTGTATACTATTGACGAACTATAGCGTGGATATGCCCGTCCGTTACCTGTATCGTCAGTTCATCGTCCGGTCGCACCTGCTGTTCGCTGGTGATAACGGTTTGATCGGCATCCCGGCGCACAATCGCATAGCCGCGAGCAATCGTGAGCGAGGGGCTGAGCGAGTGCAAGCGCAGCGCTAGACCTCGCAGGCGCTCGCCACGCAGTGAAAGGATATGCTGCATGCGCGCCTGCAATAGTGCAGAGGTATCGTCGAGCCGCTGTTGAAGTCTCTCGAGCTGATATCGGGGGTCGAGGCGCAGTAATTCACGCTTAGTTCTCTCCAACTGCCCATGCTGATCGCCTAAAAACGCCTCCATAAACTCTGTTAACTGCTGCTGGAGTTCCAGCACATGAACACGCCATTCGGCAATATCAGGGACGGCAGCCGCAGCGGCAGCAGTTGGTGTCGAGGCGCGATAATCTGCAACAAAATCGGCAATGGTGAAGTCCGTTTCATGACCAACACCGCTGATGACCGGAATACGCGAACGCGCTATGGCACGCGCAACTACCTCTTCATTAAAAGCCCATAGCTCTTCAATCGAACCGCCGCCGCGTCCAAGAATCACGACCTCGGCCTCTCCATGCTCATTGAGTAAATCAAGGGCTTCGGCAATGGCTGCCGGAGCTTCTGCGCCCTGCACGAGCGCAGGGGAGAGGATGACACGCGCCAGTGGATAGCGCGTGCGGATTACACGCAACATATCGCGCAGCGCCGCAGCCTGTGGAGAGGTTACAATACCGATTACCGAGGGAGAGGGAGGGATGGGGCGTTTGCGCGAGGCATCGAAAAGCCCTTCGGCGGCTAAGCGTGCTTTGAGTTGCTCAAAGCGCAGAAATAAGGCTCCTTCCCCGATCAGTTCTACATCTTCAACATAGAGTTGCAGCTTTCCATCGCGTTCATACAATGAAATGCGGCCATTCGCGGCAATTGCCATACCATCGCGCAGTTCTGGAGCCGCCGAACGCACACGAGCATTTTTGAAGAAGACGCAGGGTAGTTGTGCTTCGGCGTCTTTGAGTGTGAAATAGCAATGACCGGAGGGGTACATTCTACACCCAGAGATTTCGCCCCGCACCCATACATCTTGCAATACCTCGTCCGTCTCCAGGAGTTCTTTCAGATAGCGTGACACCTGCGAAACGCTTAAGATCGATGGCGTATCTAAAAATAGCATCTATCCCCCCGCTGAGCTATCGATCGTCATGAGCACCTGTCCATATTCTACAGGTTGCCCGTCCTGGACAAATATCTCAACCACTCGACCAGCCACCGCTGTCTCAACCTCGTTGAGCACGTTGAGCGACTCGATGGTTCCCACCAGTTGACCAGCCTTGACACGATCACCCATCGCAACTAAGGCTCCGCCCCTGGGCTTGGCCCATACATGGAAAGTACCAACAAAGGGCGCAAGAACTTTGTGTTCTGTTTCTTTGGCCGCCGCCTCAGGAGCAACGCTATCAGTGCTGCTGATAGCAGAAGGCACATACGAGGCGGGCTGATAGCCGCTTTCGGGCGCTTTCACTTTGCGCAGTACAAGACGTGTTCCCTCACCAGCACGTCTCAACTCCAGTTCGGAAACGTCGCTGTTGTCGAGCAGGCACACGAGGTGCTGTAACTGCTCAATACTGATGACGCTGGCGGAATCCTGAGATTGTTCACCAGCTTCCTTAGAGGACTGGAATCTGCTTCCATCCATTACAATTCTCCAAATACAAGGATGTGGGCCAGGCAAGCCTGGCCCCTACGCGCGTTCTACATATGCTCCTGTCGTTGTATTGACGCGAATCATATCACCTGTTGAGATGAAGAGGGGCACCTGTACAACCAGGCCTGTTTCGGTAGTTGCGGGTTTCGTACCACCCGTGGCAGTATCACCCTTGAAACCTGGCTCCGTATATACGACACGCACAACGACTTTCTCGGGAGGCTCAACGGAAAGCGGCTCCCCATCTAAGAGAACGAGGTCAAGCTCCAGGTTGTCGACCAGGTAATTTTTGGCGTCGCCAAGCTGTTCGCTGGTCAACACGATATCGTCGTAAGTACTGGTATCCATGAAATGGTACTGGTCGCCGTCTTGATACTGGTAGATAACAGTGGTACGGTCCGGGTAGAGGCGCTTGAATTTTTCACCCGCATCAAAGGTGCGATCAAATGTAGCGCCGGTACGCAAATTACGCAGTTTCATACGCACTATCGCGCCACCACGTCCTATTTTAACATGCTGCCAGTCAAGAATGCTACAGGGCTGCCCTTCAAATTCGATGGGGACACCTTTTCTCAAATCACTCGTAGATATCATTTCAACACCCCCCTTTCAGCTATCGCGCAATCACCAGCCTGGTTGGCGATTGTGTTAACACCTCGACACCTTTTCCTGTTACCAGGACGCAATCTTCGATACGCACACCGCCCCAGCCTGGGATGTAGACTCCCGGTTCGACTGTGACAACAGCGCCAGCAGGCAGCTGCATATCTTCAGGCGCTCGTTGCGACAACAGAGGCCCCTCATGGACCTGCAAGCCTACACCATGACCTGTGCTATGAACATAGTATTCCGCCAGGTCCTCCAGTGCATCACGCGCTAAAGCGTCAGCATCTTTGCCCGTGATACCTGCGTGTATGCCGGATTCACACGTCTTCATGGCATTAAGCACAGCATGATAGATTTCAAGTGCGCGGGGATCAGCAGGCTCACCCAGGCAAATAGTGCGTGTCATATCCGCGCAATAGCCCTTATAGCGAGCACCCATGTCAATGGTGATCAACTCGCCGCGCTGGATACGGCGCTGGTCTGCATGGGCATGGGGCATCGAGCTATGCGGGCCGGAAGCGACAATGGTTTCAAAGGCCGGACCGTCAGCACCCAGCATTATCATAGAGCGTGATATTTCCCACTGCACTTCTTTTTCGGTCATACCGGGTTGTATCCAATCGCAGATATGAGCAAACGTCTCATCGGTAATGGCAATAGCTCGCCTGAGTAACTCCAACTCATGAGAGCGCTTCACCTGGCGCAACTCATTTACAAAGCTGTTCTCGAACGGCTGGAGAGTGTAGATTTCTTTACCGGCATTACTAATCTTCTCAAAGTCTGCATAGGTGATGGCCGAAGATTCGACGCCGATTTTTTGAAAATCATGCTCCTTAGCCAGTTCAGCGATAGCAGGGGCATATTCTCGCCCTTCAACGACGATCACCTGCCAGCCGGCAGCCTCGTTCTCAGCTGCCTCTTTATACAGTGGATTGGTCAGCAATACTTGCTCTTGCTGTCCCACCAGGAGCATACCAGCGCCCTCTATATCATCATTGAGCCACCCGCTCAAATACGAACGATTCTGGGGTTGTGTGACAAGAAAAGCATCCAGCTCTTGTTCAGCTATCCATGTACGAAGTTGTTTGATTGGTTCTTGACTCATGCAATTCCTTCTTCGCGTGACAACAACATTGAAGCTTATTTACCGCTCGTGCTGCATTGATAATGGTTTTCTCGGGCCTTACTGTAGTTGCCATTATATCACTCTATCGTGAGCGCGCAAGACGGCTACTAGCTATCGTTTGTGCCGGTTAGTACAGTTCCTCGTTGTGGATGCCCGTATCAAGGGTTGTCACGAGGCTAATGGAGCTTGGATCTACCGTTCTCATGTAGGCAGTTGAGGCTGTGCCATCACGCAAAAACGATTGCGTTCGATTGTCGAACACTTTGAAGTTATTGCTGAAGGAGAAGATATACTGCTGTACCTGGCCCGTGTGGCGATTGAGCACCAGGATGTCGTCGCCCGTAACGCAGGTATTACTGGCCAGGCAGCGAGAGCGATCGAGGAAGGCGCCTACGAGTACCTGCGAATTCTGATCCCAACTCGTAATGGTATATTGATGTGTCACTGCAAGCGATGAGTTAAAGGCTATAAACGTACTCTGGCCTGCTTGTGGGTCGTACAACATAACACTTAGCGAGCGCAGGCCAAAGTGACCAACATAGAGGACAAGACCAGATTTCCACCCGGATACACTCTTCTGATCCACAGGTGAGAGGCCTGAGCCAAAAACCAGGAACTGCACATCCCCACTATCAGGATCATACAGCAGCAACTGCGCGCGGCCGGAGCCGTTAAAATCCCCGCTATGGATTTCCCAGTTCCCCACCAGGTTGTGTACCTGCTGATAGTGCGAGACAACCAATTTGCTATCAAAATCCATAATGCGCGCCTCGCCGGAGGTACGATCATAGAGAAAGATGCCATCCTGGTGGGGATTGACGAAGCGACTGACATACACTTCCCAGGAATCATGCCAGAGCGTGTACTGCTGCTCCTGGTCAATGCTAAAGTCTTTTTTGAAATCGAACACCAGGATATTTGGCATGCGTCCCTGCGTCTCCCAATCCTGTAGTACGCTGCCACTCAGGTCCTCCCCCGGTTTTGGGACCGCGTTAGTCGCATGCTCTATACCCGAATTCGCGCCTGTTTCCCCGGTCGATGTTGAGCTTGGTGTCGGATTTGGACCCGGATTCGATGTCGGGCTGGGTGTCGAACTCGATGTTGGACTCGGCTTCGGATTCGGTGTTCGGCTAGGACTCGGGCTTGGTGTCGGACCCGGCTTCGGACTCGATGTCGGGCTTGGACTCGGCGTCGGGCTTGCTGCCGGACTCGGTGTTGGGCTTGGACTCGGTGTCGGACTCGGCTTCGGACTCGATGTCGGACTCGGTGTTGGGCTTGGTGTCGGACTGGGACTCGGGCTTGGCGTCGGACTCGGCGTTGGGCTTGGACTTGGCGCCGGGCTAGGACTGGGACTCGGTGTCGGACTCGGCGTTGGGCTGGGACTGGGACTCGGCGTCGGGCTTGCTGCCGGACTCGGTGTTGGGCTTGGCGTTGGGCTTGGCGTCGGGCTAGGACTCGGACTCGGCGTTGGACTTGGCGTCGGACTTGGCGTTGGGCTTGGTGTCGGGCTAGGACTCGGGCTTGGTGTTGGGCTTGGACTGGGACTCGGCGTCGGACTCGGTGTTGGACTTGGCGCCGGACTCGGACTCGGGCTTGGTGTTGGGCTTGCTTTCGGGCTAGGACTGGGACTCGGTGTCGGACTCGGGCTTGGCTTGGGAGTTGGACTCGGCTTGGCCTTTGGGCCAGGCTGTAGTGTTGGGGTTGGCGCTGGGCCTGCCGGCGACGTTGGGTTGGATGTTGGACCTGTTGATGGTATGATTGGATTCAGATAAGCAGAACGGTTGTACATGAAGACACTGCTGCGATGTCCATCATACTGGCCAACATAGAGTTCCCAACCTGGCCCCCAACCTGGGAGCGTGATATGCTTCTGAATCTTAAGCTGTGGAGTCAGGCTAATCAACTGTATTTCGCCAGTCACACGATCATAGAGCAGGATCTCAGAGCGTCCACTGCCAGTGAAATCTCCAATATGAACATCTAAAGACGAACCCCAACCATTGACCGGCGTGTTTGCATCACTCAAACTCATACGTTGCGGGAACTGAGGAAGATACACTGCCCGGTTTTGCCCAGCGTAATGCGCGAAATGCGGTAGGATCTGCTTCTGCTGGAACTTGTCAGAAAAAGTGATGATATCCAGGCGGCCTTGCTGTCGATTATAGAGTAACAGCTCGGTGAAACCCGTACCTGTGAAGTCGGCGCTGAATTCCTGGTCAATTGACCCGGGGGGCAAGCCAAGCGCAATCTGGCTACTCGTCAATGTACTCGTACTGCTACTATTACTACTGCTATTCCCATTGCTAGTGCTACCAGTAGTATTCAACTGGTTATTTGCCAGGGCGACCTGTGAAACTCCGTTGCCGTCAACTCCTGGAAGATGTGCAAAGAGAGCGGGATCAATGGGCTTCGGGAAATAGATGAAGCGCAACTGACCATTCTGGAACTGTGCTTCATTGATGGCGGAAACAGTATAGCCTGTGCCGGCGAACATGGGGGCAGGGTCACCATAGTTCTGATATGTTACATTGAACGTACTACTGTCAGGGCTGACCCAGGTAACAAAGGCCACGTGCCCAGCCGTGCCGAAAGCCCACACACCGTCCGCAACCGGAAAGACCGCTATCGAGCCAGGCCGTGGAGTTGTTCCCAGGGGTAGACCGTAACGTTCTGCGTCGACAATCCAATCAGCTGCATTTCCCCAGTTGAGCGGAAGATCATAGCCGAGCAGGTGCCACTGCTCCCATGCCCACCAGACACAGTTACCCCCTGTTGGGTAGGGGCCGGGACAGAGCGGGAAAGGGTTGCCATCGGATGAGAAATGCGCCTGATGACAGTTGCTGTCAACGGTAGCCTTTGTATGGTCAAACGAAGTGCTGGCATGCGCCATGCCGACTTCAATCCAAATAATTGAGATGAGGAAAATAAGTGCGAAAATATGTAGGATGTACCGGCGGACATGCGGTGGTTTTATTTTACGCACAGCAGGCCATACAGCACGCATAAAAACGCTCCTTCGTAATTTGCTCGCCAGATATCACTTCTTCCAAATAAACATACGATTGTCGTTACATGCTGGTTCACTCCTCGGCCGCAGTTTGTGAGAGCCCCCAGCTAAGTGCATTGAGTTGAGCGGAAACGTGTTCTGTTGTGTGCAATAGACGCTGATCTATATCATACTGTTATCTCAGGTAAAGTATAACATCGACTTCAGAAGCAGCGGAAGGTACAAGGGGGGTAATTTCTGGTGATTTTCTGGTTTTGACGCGCAACGCATAAAGTATTTTGTGCAAAAATTCTTGACAAGCAGCGCGGCCAATGCTATGATTACCGGTGTTCAAGGGCGATTAGCTCAGTTGGTTAGAGCGCCACGTTGACATCGTGGAGGTCACAGATTCGAGTTCTGTATCGCCCACTTAAAAAAGCGACTTCTTGCGAAGTCGCTTTTTTCCATTACGTTATCCTCTACATCCCAATCGATTGTATTTTACGATTTCAACACCGACAGCCCGATACCCTCGTCCCGGGTGCGGTGGACACCGGCGGTTTCCTTGATACCGCCTTCTGGATAGACCAGCTTCGCTTCGCGCTCGGGCAGCAGGCTCGCCACTTCTTTGAGCACCGCGTCCAGGAATTGATCTTCGGGTACGGTTTTGACCACTTCACCTTTGCGGAAGATTACGCCACGGCCCTTGCCGCCGGCAAGTCCCACGTCGGCGTCGCGTGATTCCCCAGGACCGTTGACGACACAGCCCATGACAGCAACATGAATGGGAGTCTGCACTTTGGCAAGCCGCTTCTCAACTTCGTTTGCCACACTGATCACGTCAATCTCGACGCGCCCGCAGGAGGGACAGGAGACGAAGGTGACGCCCCGGTTGCGCAGATCGAGCGAGCGCAGTATTTCATAGGCGACGGGAATCTCTTCTTCAGGCTCAGCGCTCAGGCTTACACGCATGGTATCACCGATACCATCGGCCAGCAGCAAGCCCAAACCTACCGAGGATTTGACCGCGCCCGTCACAAGGGTTCCCGCCTCGGTAATACCAAGGTGGAGAGGATAGTCCGAGCGCTGCGAAAAGCGGCGGTAGGCTTCAACGGCGGTCAGAGGCGTGGAAGATTTCAACGAGACTTTGATCTCATGGAAGTCCAATTCTTCACACCAGCCGATGTACTCCAGCGCCTTGGCGACCATACGCTCGGCCAGTTGCTCACGCTCCTTGCGGCGTGCCTCAGCCGGGTCGCTGCGCTCTAAGACACCATCGTCACGCAGCCTGACCTGGATACGCTGCATCTGCCCACGCTGGTCGAGCGCGTCGATTGAGCCGGAGTTGACGCCAATCCGCATGGCAATGCCACGCTCTTTACAGGCTGCCACAATCTGTTCAAGCGATTTGCGGCCATTGATGAGGTTACCAGGGTTGATACGTACGCAATCGACGCCCTGGCGGATCGCTTCAAGCGCCAGGGAATGTTTATAATGGATATCAGCGACCAGCGGTATATGGATACGCTTTTTGATCTCGCCGATAGCGAGGGCATCCTCTTCTTCAGGTACGGCTACGCGCACTATTTCACACCCGACTTCTTCCAAACGGTAAATTTGTGCGACCGTACTATCTACGTCGCGGGTGTACGTGGTAGTCATTGACTGTACCACAATGGGCGCGTCACCACCAATTGCCAGGCTGCCAACATGAATCTGCCGGGTTTTATGTCGCATAATTTCGATTACTCCATCATGATTAGCTACCCCAGTGTAAAACATCATTTACAGTGATGATTACCATCAGGGTAAGCAGTATCGCCATGCCGATAAAATTGATAATCCCTTCCCGTTCGGGTTTCAGGCGTTTGCCACCTCGTAGAATTTCTACCAGTATCAAGAGGACGCGCCCTCCGTCCAGAGCAGGGATGGGCAAAATGTTTATAATGGCCAGATTTAAGCTCAGAATCGCCGTCAGGCTCAAGATGGGCCACCAACCAAGATCAGGCACACTGGCAGCAACCTGGCCCGTAATCTTGACGATGCCAACCGGCCCGGCCAGCTGCGGCTTGATCGCGCCTGCAATCATCTGCGATATCTGGTTAATAAAATCGCCAGTCACACTAAAGGTATGCTGGATACCCTTGAATGGAGCCTGCCAGACAGGCGAACTGACAAAGATGATCTTCTCCTCAATGCCCATCGCCCCCTGGCCATCGGGGGGATGCTTACGCGCGTTGACGACTGTTGCGGTGGGAGACTTTTCGCCAACGTGTCGAATTTCCAGGGATATCGGCACAGTGGGGTGCTGGCTGGTATCAGCGGCAATGGCCTTGACAACAATATCCTGCACATCCGAGAACAGTTGAACAGGGTGATCGTTTACTGAGACGAAGGTGTCACCAGGGCGCAGGCCAGCCACAGCAGCCGGGGAGCCAGGAACAACTTTGCCAATCACAGCAGGAAAGGTCGGCTCACCGAGACTATAGGCAATGGTAAAAAGTACCATCGCCAGGATGACATTCATGGTAACGCCCGCGACCAGGACAATGATGCGTTTGCCTGCCGATTTGGCGGCAAAGCTTTGGGGATCGTAATTGCCGTCAGCACCGGTGGTATCCCCGGTTTCTCCTGGCATGCGCACGAAGCCGCCGATAGGCAGTAAATTGATCGAATAAATGGTGTGATGCTTGGCCAGTGAACCCGGCATAGCAGTACTTACCCCGCCGCTGGTGCCGCTGAAAGGCGACTGCGTGTGATCACTATACGTGTCTTCTGCATTGCGCCTGCCGCCAAACCAGATGACTTCCCATCCTCCTGTATCGCGCTTACGAAAGCCTACCAGGCGAGGCGGGAAGCCAAGCCCAAATTCCTCTACACGAATGCCCGCCCATTTTGCAGTGATAAAGTGACCAAATTCATGCACAAGCACGCATATCCCAAAGACCGGGATAGCTGCCAGCAAGAACCAGTTATTCATGAGATCTTCCTTTGATACGTCGCTTCATAGAATTCTTGCGCTGTCCTGCGCGCCCAGGTACACGCCTCCAGAATCGCAGGCACATCCGGCTGGGCAACCGGGTGATGACGCTCAAGCACCGCCTCGATCAGTTTTGCGATTTCCAGGAATCCAATCTTTCCCGCGAGGAAGAGGGCGACCGCCTCTTCATCTGCTCCCGCAAGCACACAAGGATAGGTGCCTCCGCGCTTTGCAGCTTCGAAGGCCAGTCGAAAGCAGGGGAAGCGTGTTATATCCAGCGTTTCAAAATTGAGTCGCGCTACCTCCGCCCAATCCAGCTTGGACACAAGTCCGGTACCGTTGGTGTTCAAGCGCACGGGATAGCTCAACGCATCCTGTATGGGCAAATGCATGCTTGGAAGGCTGGCCTGCATTTTCAACGAACCATCAACAAACTCGACCATCGAGTGGATGATACTTTCCGGGTGGACGACGACGTTGATGCGGTCATATGGAATACCAAAAAGCCAGTGGGCTTCGAGCACCTCCAGGCCTTTATTCATCAGCGTCGCAGAGTCTACGGTAATTTTCGGCCCCATGCGCCAGGTAGGATGATCTAACGCCTGTTCAACCGTCACCGCGCGCAGTTGATCGAGTGTAGCAAGACGGAATGGCCCGCCTGATGCTGTCAGTATGAGACGATTGATTTCAGCCGTATTTTCACCGCGCAGGCATTGCCAGATAGCGCTGTGCTCGCTGTCCACCGGCAGGATCGATACACCCTCGCTTTGCGCTGCCGCCATTACCAGGTGGCCGGCCATTACCAGCGTTTCTTTATTTGCCAGCGCGATAGTTTTCCCGGCTTTGATGGCTGCTAATGTTGGGGTGAGGCCCATCAAACCTGAAGTGGCAGCTACGACAATATCTACATCCGGATAGGTGGCTACCGCGAGTAGCCCCTCCTCGCCAAGCACGACTCCGGGTATGGCTTGTTTGGCTTCCTGCTCTATCTCGGGCGTCCCGGCGAAACATGCCGTCAGCATTGGCGCAAATTCCTGCACCTGTTGCGCCAGGAGTGAGACATTGCTGCGCGCAGCTAAGGCCACTACACGAAAATGTTCTGGGAAACACCGCACCACGTCGAGTGTCTGTCGTCCTATCGAACCGGTACTGCCGAGTAGGGCAATACGCCTTGGAAAGTCAGTCATATATCTTTATCCATCACGGGTGAAACCTGGTTTCACCCCCATAATTTATGGGCGAACACGCAGCTCATCCTTGCTTGTTCGCCCTCATTGGCTTGTTATTACTGTCTATCACTAGTTTTACTATCAATAGTATTTTACCACGCGATGAGATAAAAAAGAAACACCCGGAACCTTGTTAGCAGTACTTCGGGTATCTTCCGCAACCTCGCTGACTCTAAGGCGGTATAAAAAAGTAGCTAATTCCCTTGTAGTGATACTTGTGTACTACAAGAGGCGACTTGTGTGGTACTTCCACGAACATAGTTCAGCACAATCCCAAAGGTACCAGGCTTCGTAGCCTTGAGATGGCCATCAACAAATTCACTCGCGGGAAACTGCTTCGCAAGGGATGCACTGAAATAGACCATTTCCACTCCACTTGCTCCAGTCAGTGTCAAGCTATACTGGTAGTAGGCATCGGGCGGAGAGAGTGCAACGCACGCATTTGTCGCATCATTGATGCTCAATGAACGGCCGTTTGGAGAATTGTAGACAATTGCCAGTGCACGTGTTGCATACGGTGGAGGGTCGTTTCCAGCCATCACCTCTATCCCACCGGTTTTAAACGTGTAATACCCCCCCTGTACTTGAATAACCTGTCCATATTTGGCAATGAACGTGGAGAGATCGGCTCCGAGAATAGCCGGAGTAATACTGGCACCAGGATGAGCTGGCGCAGAAGTCGGGTGTGCGGTAGGATGATCGACTGGCTGTGTCGGCTGGTTTGCCGGTTGTGTGACCTTTACCTGGGTTGTGGATGCTGGCGCGGTATTCTGATGTGCATGGAAGATGCCAGCAATTGCTGCAAAGAGCACAACGACAACGAGAGCAACCGCTATCCAAAGTTTGCGTAAATGGTGTTTTGGTTTGGGAGCTGGTGGCATCGGCTGTATGGGTAACTCTGGCGGATAGGGGTACGGCGGGATAGATTGTGGTTGTGTTGATTGTTGCCAAGATTGGTACTCAGTTCCTGAGCCTGATGGCGCTGGCATCTGAAACTGTTGCCGCTGAGGTGGTTGTATAGGTGGTTGTTGTGGAAACGGTGGAGGAAATTGTGACATGCTACCCCCTTCACTAACATGACATCATGCGAACATTTATTTTTGACTGGTACTCCATAATCAGTTCAACGAAAGCCGACGCGATTGATAACGGCTATAGGTAAATACTAGCCATCTTAGAGCTTCCCCACAAGCTGCGCGAAGACAAAGACCACAATTACAGCGAAGAGCAAGCTGTCAACGCGGTCGAGGATACCACCATGACCGGGCATAAACTGACCACTGTCTTTAACGTGTGTCTGGCGCTTGATAAGAGACTCCGCCAGGTCACCGAGCGTAGCCGCCACTGCAATCAAAACGCCCAATAGGATAGCCAGGTACCACGGCACACCTAGAGGCCGAATGGTAATGAGCAGGGCAGCCGTGACAGAGAGTACCAGGCCACCAGCCACTCCCTCCCATGTCTTGCCGGGGCTGATGCGGGGAGCGAGTTTGTGGCGGCCAAAGAAGTGCCCGGCGAAGAATGCTCCCGTATCGAATCCCCAGACACCAAACAGCACCACCAGTGCCCACCAGAAGCCGTTACTGATACCCACCTGAAAGCCGCGCACTAGTGGAAAGAGGCTCATGGGCCAGCCCAGATAAATAGCGATTGCCAGCGTCAGCGACCAATCCACCATAGCCCCTTCGAGTTTCTTGCGGAAGAAGAGCAAGGGGAAGGTAATCAGCAGGGCTATGCTCAGGCCAGATTCAAGCAGCACAAGCCGCTCTTGAGGTATCATGGCGGCCACAACAAAGAGTAGACTGAGTACCAGGCTGACCACTATCAGCGGGTGATAGCCCTCGTGAAGCATCATCGTATGCAGTTCATAGGTGCCCAGGATCACCACGATTGCGGAAGCCGCAAACGCCCACCAGCCGCCAAACCATACGAAAGCCAGCACGACCGGTATGGCTATTATGGACGTGAGGGTACGTAAGCCAACAGAGCGATACCATTGACGCTCGGCCTTTGCGGATGCACTCGTTTCCTCTTTTTGCTCACTTAGGGGTTGCACACGGCTCCTTATAGCAGGCCTCACACCACGACGTAATAGCCGCTCATTTTTCTTGATGCGCGTGGGTGATAGTTGCCAAACATTTAGATAATTATAACATATCTAGCTGTTTGACCTTCACCTACGCCCGTTGACGATCCGCTACCGCGCATTTGTTAGGTAGGACCTGCCACTATCAGCAATAGTAAAAGGTTCAGGCTTTAGCCAGTTGAAGGCGACTGGACGGGACCTCGAAGGTGTACGTATCGCCATGGTAGAGATAATGGACGCGGTCCTGGAGACCCTTATCGACGACGGCGCATTGGAAATCTGCAAGAGGCGATTTGAAGGCCGTGTAGTCGTTGTAGTGGATGGGGATGGCCTTGCGTGGATTGATCAGTTTGATGATTTCCACTCCCTGACGGGCATCCATAGTGACCAGGAGTCCGAAGATTCTCGTTCCGCCCAGGTGTATCAAGGCAAGATCGATGTCATGGTAACGCCATGGGATATCTTTTAACTGATCATAGTAGAGAGTGTCTCCGCTGATGTAGAGCCGTATCAACACATCTCCTGCGGCGTTCTTAAATTCGAGCATGCTGCCCATGACCTCTGGCAAGAGAGGCGCAAGGCGACCAGGTGCATGCCGACCCGGCATGGAGCTGACACTGAGTGTGCTATTTCCTCGCTCAAAGTTGAGCGTTTGCCATGTTTTGAGGGGATGGGTAACTTGAAAGCCCATTTTGCTCAGTCCCTCAGCAGCTTTGGGAGTAGTGACAATGGGAATAGTCTTCTGGAGATTGCGTGCTACCAGGCGGTCAAAGTGGTCCTCGTGCAGGTGTGAGAGGAGAATGAGGTCTGGAGGTGGTAGATTTTCAAGTTCTGCTGCAGGGTTGGTCAGGCGCCTGGCGCGCGCGCCGTAACCGAGATGCACACGATCGCCCTGGTGCAGGAAATTGGGGTCCGTCAAGATAGTGAAGCCCGCGTATTTGAGCAAGACCGTGGCTGTGCCAATGAAAAAGAGAGAACCGTGTTCTAACTCGATAGGCTCATTTTTCCTGGATAAGCTGATACTTTGAATGTCGTCCATAGCAATTCCTCGTTTTCCGACTCTTAGGGACCCAAGACGTTTCAAATTTGCACTCGGGCCATGCTCTTTTCGCCTTCTCTGATGCTAATATAATGAGGAAGCGTCATGAAAACGTAATGAGCAGCGTCATGAATGGGAAGTGCCTCCACACGAGGCCACATCGCTGCTACCGGAAGCTAGTTCGTGAGGGAATGCTTGTGTTTGCCATTGTGCTGGCTGGTTGCTCGACAAGAGGGAACCGCAGTTGGTGTCTCATCACAACGAAGCCACAGATCGGAGAAAAGAGATATGACTGATATTTATATAGAACTGGGTGGAAAGAAGGCCATTGCCTGGTCGCTGGAGTGGCCCGGTTGGTGCCGGATTCGCACGAGCGAGGAGACGGCTTTGCAGGCGTTGATCGATGCGGCAGCGCGCTACCGGCTGATCGCGCAGCGGGCAGAGCTGGATTTTGCACCTGGCGATCTCGTGGTTGTTGAACGTCTCCCAGGCGATGCCAACACTGCCTGGGGAGTACCTTCGGTTCTGGCTTCTGCCGAAACCAGACCAATCGATGCTCTGGCCGCGCAGCGCAACGTGGCACTCCTGCGCGCGTCGTGGGACACGCTAGAAGAGGTCGTCGCGGCCTCGCCAGCGGAACTGCGCAAAGGTCCGCGTGGTGGAGGTCGCAACCGAGACGAGATCCGGTGCCACGTCATCGAAGCCGAACGGGCTTATGCGCGCAAGATCGGGGTGCGACACAAACCGTTCGAGGTGAACGACAAGAGTGCCCTCAAAGCCATGCGGGAAGAGATCGCTGCCGTGCTGAGCAAGCACTCCACCGGCGAGCCCCTGGTTTCTGGGGGATGGAACGCCAGCTACGCGGTCCGGCGCATGGCGTGGCACGTGGTCGAATCACATCTGGGAGATAGAAGATCGTCGAAGCTGATCGCGTGGGCGCGCATGGAGGCACCGGCCCTTGCCCGCTACACGTTACGGGGTGACAAGGCAAGCGTCTTGGCACCCGATTTTTGGCAGGACCACAGAGCGACCAAATTTACAAATTCCCTAGCATTATATGCTATGACACATGGAGACGTGGTGTCAACCGTTGTCCAAATCTGTAGACAGAGATGGACAAAAGCTGTTTCTGCCGCCCTCAAGCCGTCCGGCACACCGGCGTTCCCGCCACATTCCCATGTGTTATGACTTGAGGTGCTGTCCGCGAGCGCATGTGGGTTGGAACGTGCTCTCGCCAGACCAACAGTAGCCCCACCACTTTGACGTGTTCGCTCATTTGCGAACGGGCCTGGGCTGGATCATCGGGTTTGCCCTCCTCAGCCTTCTCCCGCCCGACCTGTAGCCGGACAGGGCGTTCAGCCGTGATTACGGTGCTCGAATCTCCCAGTGAAATTCACGGAAGAAGCTGCGATGCACATTGCAGGACGCATTAAAGTCGGCATGGCACTCGTAGTGGCAAGAGGGACAATAGAAGAGCTTGCCTCCTTTGCCGGTGACCCGTTGCCCCGCCATCAGGCTGAACCTCATCCCTTTGGCTCCACAACGGGAACAATACTGCGATGTGCCATGGGGATTGACTTCGACGCTCACTACCCTTGATCGTGCGCAAGCGTTCAAAGAGCAGCACACACCCAGGATACCGCTCACAGACCTCGACAATGGCTCGCGCCGTTTTGTGAGCAGCATCGGTGTTCTGCCGGCGAATATGCCGCCAGAGCTGCTGGTTGCTTCGTTCACCCTTGACTGCTTGGCCGGATTGCCATTGCTTTTTGGCAATGCGCCCCAGATGCCGAAAGCGTGCCTGATCGAGACCCCGATCCGAGACAAAGCGCGTCTGGGTGATCTTTCCATGCTGTCTGACCGTGATCACCGCAAGCTGCTTGACATTCAGATCGACAGCGACCGTGACCAGATCAGGATCACGCTTGCTTTCCACGATCTTGCGGGCTTTGATCGTCTTGCTTTGCAAGAAATGAATAGCAGCCGACCGCTTGCCCAGGACCAGTTTCGGACTTTCCTGCTCCCATCCTTCTTCGGCTCGACGCTGCTCAAAATAGCGGTTGTAGCGAGTGGGATACTGAACCCACGCCCATGTGGAGCCGGTATAGACCTTGAGTCGGACAAAGCTCTTTCGTAAATCCAACTCATCCAGATCCAGCGTGTAGGTTCCTGCATAGAGGGTTGGGTGATTGGAAGCAGTTGGAATGCCTGGTTTCCCTTTCTTCTTCCCGGAATGCTGCCATTTCCGGAGCGTGGTGAGATAGCCTCGGGCTTTGCCAATCACATCCTTGATGACCGAGCGTCGATAGCGATTCGGGAAATCGGGAAATGCCTGGCTGAAGTTCCACTGCGGGAGCGGATCTGGATGCTCAGCCGTTGCAACTGTGTGAAACTCGGCCCAGGTCAGCAACTTGTCAGAGGAGATCAGCCCTTCTCTGAGCTCGCCGGTCTTTTTGGAAAGCACCTCGACCCGCTCCATCAGCTTGTCGGGATGGGCCAGAAAAAAGTCCAGATAGAACTGGCGGGCTGCATCCAGGATCTTCACCGTTTCTTCGAGATGGCTTCGTTTGCCTGCATTCGCTCCTCCCTGATCTCGTGCGGAGAGATCAAGCAGGAGTTTGGTCGTTCTCGCGGTCTGTCCCATCTGCCTCTTCTGCTTTCAAACAGTCCTTGAGCGCATTGGCCACGCAGGACCGAACTCGTTTCGCTCGACTTCCATCCAACCGGCCAGCAACGACGGTGACCATGCTGAGCAAATCGGCGACCAGCTCTTCGGTCAGGGGTTGCGCCTTGGGCGGTTCGATCACTTCCAGACGGACCTGTTTCCAGCGAAAAGCCTCTTCCAGATAGCCAGAGCCAAAGCACACCAGACGATCAGGATCTTCGGTCAGGACCACATCGATCTCTTGCTGATCGATGAGCGTCAAGAGTCGCTTCAAGCCTGTGCGCTGCTCATTGAGACTGGATGTCTGCTCAGCGATGAGGGCCACCACCTGATAGCCTCGCTCCCTTGCCACCTGTTGCAAGCGTTCCACCTGGCGAGTCAAATGCCCCATCAGGTCCTGTTTGGCACTGCCAACACGAGCATAGATGGCGCAGCGCAGGGATCTTCCCCGCGCTTGGAGCAACTGGTGAAGAGTAGCAGCGGCAATACGACGCTGATTGGTCGCGGTGCGCATGACTGGCAAAAGCCCGGCCTTATCCCAGCGTTGGATGGTTTTAACCGATACGCCCAATGCGCGAGCTGCTTCTCCTGCTGATAAGAACGCTTTCTCCTTCATTCCCCTATTTTAACGTACTTGTCTATCTCTATCAATAGATTTTGGCCGAGATCCACTCACTCATCAATCCACATTTGACCTCTTTTCCCAGCCCGTTCTGCTCAAAATCCATCAAAGCAGTAAGCAAGAGTTCTTTTTCACAGAGTAAAGGCTCGCTCACGCAAAGAGGAGTCTATCTTGCAACCGTCCCTACACTGGCGATTCTGCTCCAAACAGGGTGGACTGCAAAGATCGGCAGCAAAAAAGCACTGTTTGCTGCCACGGGCCTCAAACAAAGGAAAGAAAATCTCATCTTCCTCAGAGAGCTGATTGAGGCGGGAAAGATACACCCAGTCATCGATCGATGCTATCCGTTAGCACAGACAGCCGAAGCCCATCGGTATGTCGACACGGGACAGAAAAAGGGACATGTCGTCATCACGGTGGACTAGAACGACAACACCTCACGGTAACTCCCAACGTGAAATGGCTGGTGTCTACTTCGGGACTGACTGCCTGCTAGCTTGCAGCGTCAAGCACGATGTCTCTCAAGAGCGTTCTCTTTGTACAGAGCAAGCAAACACTTTACCCCAAATCTGGCCATCAGCTACTTTTCGAGTCATTTACCAAACTTAAACGTCCAAAGCGCCGCTGCCGGTGACGGTAACTCTCCAACGCTTTGCGCAAGTCTTCTCGCCCAAAATCGGGCCAGAGCGTAGGCGTTGCATAGTATTCACTGTAAGCTGATTGCCAAAGCAGGAAGTTACTGACACGCATCTCCCCGGCCGTACGAATAACCATATCAGGGTCCGGTAGATCGCGGGTATACAGGTAGGAACTTATCAACTCCTCGGTGATGGTATCGGGATCACGCCCATCAGCGATAATCTGGCGAACCGCATCTACCAGTTCTGCCCGGCCACCGTAATTGAAGCAGACGTTGAGGCCAATGCGGGTATTATTGCGCGTAATCTCTACCGAGTCCCGCACAGCTTTTTGGAGATCGGGGGAGAGGTCTTGCAAACGACCAAGATGACGCAGGCGCACTCCATCGCGGTGCAGTTTTTCTAAATCCGAGCGGATGGTCTCCCAGAAGAGGCGCATCAGCCCCTCTACCTCGATGCGCGGCCGGGCCCAGTTCTCGGTTGAAAAGGCGTACACGCTGAGCATTTCGATATGTTCATCAGAAGCGGCTTCGACTACCCGGCGAAGGGCATTCACGCCGGCTTTGTGCCCGGCAAGGCGCGGCAGGTGGCGCCTGGCGGCCCAGCGCCCATTGCCATCCATAATAATGGCAAGGTGGCGCAGTCCAGGTTGTTGTTCGGATTGCGACTGCATGGTCTCTTTCCCTTTTGAGGAGGGAATGAGATTCTGTAGCTTGGCCAAGGTTAGACCTCCAATATCTCCAGTTCCTTAGTTTTCCCAACCTTCTCCATTTCATCAATGAAGCGGTCGGTGAGCTTCTGTAGACGTTCGGCGCTACGTTTTAGCTCATCCTCGGAAATTTCCTTCTTTTTTTCACGATCACGCAATTTGTCATGAGCATCACGGCGAATGTTGCGAATAGCAACTTTATGCTCGTCCAATTTCCTGTGGAGGGTCTTGACCATTTCACGACGACGCTCTTCGTTGAGCGGGGGAATAGCAAGGCGTATCACCTGGCCATCATTGTTTGGATTGATACCCAGGTCAGATCTCTGAATGGCTTTCTCGATATCGGTCAGCAGTTTACGGTCCCAGGGCTGAATTACCAGCAAACGCGCTTCAGGAACAGAAATCGAGGCGACCTGGTTGATGGGTGTCGGTGCCCCATAGTAATCGACTGTGATACGTTCCACAAGCGCCGAACTGGCACGGCCAGTACGAATTGCCGATAGGTCCTGTTTCAATATCTCCACCGCCTTTTGCATACGCCGCTCAGCATCCCCGAAAAGATCGTCTACCATAGCAATGCTCCCTTTGCTTTGTAGGGGGCCGCAGTACTGCGGCCCCTGCGTTGTCGATCGATCATGCTACACGGGCGCAATAAATGGGATCTCAAGATCATTCATATCATGAACCAGCGTTCCGTACTTCTTGCCGCGCATAATAGCCTCGAGCGCACCTTCTTCGTTCAGGTTGAAGACGATAATCGGCAGGTGATTATCCTTGCACAGCGAAAGTGCAGTGCTGTCCATGACTTTCAGTCCCATATTGAGCGCCCGCATATAACTGAGTTCTTCGAACTTCTGGGCTTTGGGATTATGCATGGGGTCATCGTCATAGACGCCGTCCACTTTGGTAGCCTTAAGCAATACTTGAGCGTTGAGTTCAACAGCACGGAGGGCTGCCGCAGTGTCGGTTGTGAAAAACGGGTTCCCGCTTCCCGCCGCAAGAATTACCACGCGTCCCTTTTCCAGGTGACGAACAGCCCTCCTGCGAATAAACGGTTCAGCCACAGGTGGCATCTCGATAGCGGTCTGCACACGCGTGACCATACCCAATTTTTCCATGGCGTCCTGCATTGCCAATGAGTTCATGACTGTTGCCAGCATGCCCATGTAATCGGCAGTTGCACGATCGATACCCGTCGCGGCTGCATCCGCGCCTCGCCAGATATTACCGCCGCCGATCACCACGGCCACCTGCACACCAAGCATGTGCACACGCTGAATCTCACTAGCTATATCCCGCACCTTCTCCGCATCAATACCATAGCCCCTGCGGGAACAGAGCGCCTCGCCACTCAATTTAAGCAGTATACGCTGATAGGCCAGAGATGAAGACTCTTGAGACATCTTATGTGATACTCCCATGCGCGAAAATCACTGTCAGGGCATCCAGAATGGATGGCCTAGATCTCTTCGCCCAGTGCAAAGCGACTGAAACGCCGCAATACAATATTCTCACCGGTTTCGGCGATCACCTTTTTCACAAGGTCGCCCACGATTACTGTCTCATCCTTCACCCAGGGCTGCATCATCAATACCTGCTCACCCAACACCTTCTTGAGCTTGTTGTCAACGACCTCGTCGCGCCTCGCTGGTGGGACACGTTCCATTGATGGATCATCCAGAATCACGTAACGGGCCTCTTCAACAACCTCGGCTGGCACGTCTTCAAAGTTGATGTACTTGGGTGCGACGCCGGCGATTTGTAAGGCCAGGTCATTAGCCAGCTGGCGGAAACTGTGGCTGCGAGCAACAAAGTCGGTGCTGCAATTAAGCTCCAGCAATACTCCCAGGTTATGATTATGATGAACATAGGAGAAGATGCCGCCTTCTTTGGTCTCGCGGCCAGCCGCCATCATTTTCTCAGCCTTGTGGCCACTCCTGGTTTCAAGCCATTTGATGGCTTCGTCCCAGTTTTCCGCCTGTACTAATGCATTCTTACAATCGGCAAACGTCGCACCTGTCTGTTCACGCAACTTCTTGACGTCTGCAACAGTGTAGTCCATAACTGTTAACTCCTCGATCTTATCGTACTCAGGCTCTTGATGAAAGTACAACCGCTTCTGTCCATCTTTTTTGGTCCCTGAGTGCTTGACAAAAATGATATAGTATGATGTCGCTTTACAATACGATAGAAGCGGGAGATGGAACGCGATCCTATCTCCCGCCTCTGAGTTGCAGGTTTACCCAGCCCAGGCGCGTCCTGGGAACGATGCTTGCTGATCTTATGCCGGGCCGGGTAGAGCCACCGTTCCTACTTCGCCTCTTTCGCAACGAGTTCAGGTTCAGCAGCAGTTTCCAGGTTCTCTTCCAGCTTGTTCTCAACCGGAACTGGGAGAGATGTGTCCTCTGTTTCAGCAGCGGGCGAAGCAGAGACCGGCTCACCCGCTGGCTCCTCCTCAACTTCTTGCGGCTCGGCATCCTTCTGCTGAGCTTCCAGTTCGCGACGCCCCTCGATGACAGCATCGGCGATTTTGGAACTCAGCAAGCGGACGGCACGAATGGCATCATCATTGGCAGGAATAGGGTAATCAATCTCATCAGGATCGCTGTTTGTATCAGCAAGAGCGATGATGGGGATTTCGAGGCGTCGAGCCTCTAATACGGCGGTGCGTTCCTTGCGTGTATCAATGATGAAGACTGCATTCGGCAGGCGCCGCATATCTTTGATACCGCCCAGGGTGCGCTCGAGGCGTGTTATATCATCCTGCAAATGCTGCGCTTCTTTTTTGGGCAGGCGTTCGAAATCACCCCGATCACGGCGGGCTTCCAGGTCGCGCAAATAGCGGATGCGCAACTGAATGGTCTGGAAGTTGGTCAGCATACCACCCAACCAGCGCTGATTGACGTAGTACATGCCGCAACGCCTGGCCTCTTCCGCTACAGCTTCCTGCGCCTGCTTCTTGGTACCCACAAACAATATAGTCCCGCCCTGGGCGGCAAGTTGTTCAACAAACTTGTACGCCTCGTTCAGGCGCGTCACCGTCTGCTGCAGGTCGATAATATGGATGCCGTTGCGGTCCATAAAGATAAACGGCGCCATCTTGGGATTCCAGCGACGGGTCTGGTGCCCGAAATGTACGCCGGCCTCAAGAAGCTGCTTCATTGAGACAATGTTTGCCAAAAATCGGATCCTCCCTTTTTGTTCCTCCGCTCTTTTCTTATCAGCGCAAGGGTTCCCATACCTAGGTCATTGACCCCTACCTACCACCGTATCTCCAATTAGTTAGATCGAGGTGTACCAGGGCTTTCGTTGATCAAAGAGCGTGCGTATTTACATGATTGCATAAGCGAGAAAGTCGTCTCTCGCTAGCATGTGAGTATATCACAGAGCAGGAGAAGACGCAAGAAAATTGCGGGCAAATAACCTGGCGAGGGCAAGCCTCGCCAGGCTACCCTATCGCTTACTGGCAAGCGTCGCGATTGGAATAACTGCCGGCATCTCCGACTCGCGCATTAATCCATTGAAAGCAGCCACATCGGTATCGATGATCTCTTGCAGCCGCTGAATTTGCACATCGATACGCCCAGCAAGATCCGCATAGAGTTCGTACTGCTGTCGTGTAGGCGCAGCCTGGGCGCTGGCAACCACGCCGGCCAGCCACGCCAGTTTGCCATTGAGCTTGGCCGGAAAGTTCATCGTATCCTGGCGAGTCTTCGCCCTGGACTGGGTGAGTTCGTCCTCGATGGGCGACAGCTTCTCCTTCAGTGACCTGGCAGCACTGGACACTGCCTCGTGATCCTTCCTTTCACGCGTGCGTTTTTCCCAATCTTCCACCTGCTGGCGGATGTTTCTGAGCGTGTTAATAGCATCGTGAGTTTCCGAGAGCTTGTCCCGTACCTTCAGAAGCAATTTGAACTGGGAATCCAGGTCTTCCTGCGTAGCCGGTACTCGCGGGTCCTTCTGGACCTCGAAAGCCTCGGTAAGGGTCTGATCTGCAACCGCCAACTGTACGTGGTAGGTACCCGGAGCGGTGACCGGACCTGCCATCACTGCCTCGGATGCCACGTATCCATCTACTTTCTTTGGATCGGGATAGCGCGTATTCCAGAGAAAGCGGTTCATGCCAGCCTCTTTGGGCACACGGGGATCTTTTTTCTCTCTATCTTCCTCTTCATCCGGCGCCTCAGGCGGCGCGTCTTCCGCCTTTGGTGATTGACTCTGTGCCTGTTCGCTGGTGAAAGACTTGATCTGCTCACCCTGTGCATCAAGGAAAGTCAGCTTCACTTCACCCTCCGGCTTCTGTTTGAGAAAATAATACACCAGCACCCCATCAGGTGGATTCTCCCCGGCATTCAAGTTGCGATCTACCGTCTCCCCGCCGGGCTTCAGTTCGCGCCGGGCAGTAATCATAATATCACCCGTATTGCGATAGAAAATTCCGGGAGCAGATGCACGCGAGTACCCCCAACTGGTTATGAAGCGCACAGCGGGACGCGGCTTGAATAAGTAGACTGGGGCATCCTGTACCTGTTCGCTGATGTAACGCAGTGGCGTTATATCATCCAGGATCCAGAATGATCGCCCGTGGGTTGCTGCCACGAGGTCGGTATCCTTGATTACGAGGTCGTGGATAGGCACTGCCGGCAAGTTCAACCGCAGTGACTGCCAGTGTTCCCCGTCGTCAAACGAAACATGTACGCCGGTCTCGGTCCCAGCATATAACAGTCCCCGCCGAACCGGGTCTTCGCGAATTGCGCGCGTGAAGTCGTTCTCCGCGATGCCCGTTGTAATCTTCGTCCAGGTCGCCCCATAATCGTTGGTCTTGTAAAGGTAGGGATGAAAGTCGTCCAACTTATAGCGATTCGCAGCGACATAGGCGGTCGCGGGGTCATGAGGAGACGGCTCGATGATGCTGACGAGCGCCCACTCGGGTAAATCCGGGGGCGTTATATTCCTCCATGTCTCCCCGCCGTCCTGAGAGATGTGTAGCAGGCCATCATCCGAACCGGCCCAGAACAACCCGCGTTTTAGCGGTGATTCGGCAAAGGCGAAGATTGTGCAGTAGCATTCCGCGCCCGTGTTATCTCTCGTGGGTGGGCCGCCGGATGCTTCCATCTTCGTGACATCGTTGCGTGTAAGGTCCGGGCTGATAATTTGCCAGCTGTTCCCCTCGTCGGTTGAGCGGAATACATGGTTGCCAGTGACGTAGAGCACGTTTGGATCGTGAGGTGAGAGCAGAATTGGGAATGTCCACTGGAAGCGGTACTTCTGGTCCTTTGCCCCCCAGCCGGAAGCAAGCTCAGGCCATACGGCGATATTGCGTTCCTGGCGACTGCGGTGGTCATAGCGGGTAAGATACCCAAGATAGTTCCCGGCATACACAATATTGGTGTCATCAGGACGAACGGCGATGTAGCCACTTTCTCCCCCTCCTACATCATAGATGTCGGATTGGGTAATACCTGCGAGAGCCGAACGGCTGGGTACGGTGATGGTCGAGTTGTCCTGTTGAGCGCCATAGACCCTATAAGGAACCTGGTTATCAGTCGTTACGTGGTACATCTCCGCTGTAGGCTGGTTGTAGATCGAGGACCAGCTAGCGCCGCCATTGAAGGACACACAGGCACCGCCGTCATTCCCCTCGATCATGCGCTGGGGGTCGTGCGGATCGATCCACAGATCATGATTATCTCCATGAGGCACCTGTACCTCGAAAAAGGTGCGTCCTCCATCGACCGACTTCCAGCACTGGACATTCAGCGCCCAGATAGTTTCTGGGTCCTTGGGATCAGCGTAAATGTGCTGGTAATACCACGGGCGTGCCCAGAGGTTACGGTCCTCGCTCAACCTTTCCCAGTTCTCGCCGCCGTCATTGGATCGAAAGAGCGCACCATCCTCCGCGTCGATGATAGCCCAGACGCGGTCCTCTTTAGCGGGCGAGACAGCCAGGCCGATTTTCCCTAGCACTCCTGCCGGCAGGCCCGGTTTGCGCGTAATTTCAGTCCAGCTGTCGCCACCGTCGGTAGACTTGAAAATGCCACAGTCCTCGCCCCCGCTGATCAGCGTATACGGCTTGCGCTGAGCTTCCCAGATAGCCGCATAGAGGATACGGGGGTTGTTCGGGTCCATGGCGAGGTCAATAGCCCCGGCTTTATCGCTGCGGAACAGGATCTGCTCCCAGGTCTTACCGCCATCGCGCGAACGATAGACTCCTCGCTCGGGATTCGGCCCATGCGCGTGTCCTAGTGCCGCGACATACACCAGGTCGGGATTTTGAGGATGGATGCGAACTTTAGCGATATTCCTGGTATCCGCCAGTCCCAGGTGTGTCCAGGTCTTGCCGCCATCAGTAGACTTGTACACGCCATCGCCGTGAGAGACATTGCCACGGATAGTCGTCTCGCCCATACCGGCATAGATCACGTTGGGATCAGAAGTCGAGACGGCGATCGCACCAACCGATGCGCGTTTAAAGAAGCCGTCGGACACATTTCCCCAGATGATGCCGCCATCGGTGGTCTTCCAGATGCCACCACCCGTCGAACCAAAATAGAATACCTGCGTATGCACAGGATCGCCGGCCACTGCTACGACTCGCCCTCCACGAAATGGGCCGATCAGGCGCCATTGAAGCGAGTGCAGCATGGCAGAATCGATCACCGCAGCAGCCTCCTCGTCGGAGACTCGGGTTCCCCGGGGATTCACTGAGCCATTGTCTTTTTCCATAAAGCATCAACTCATTTCTATGCGCTCATCTTGCTATATGCGTGCGCTGAAGCAGCGGTCTATGCATACAGCCGCCAGGTTTGATGCGGATTGAGGTCGGCAATCGTGAGCGCAATCGATATGCCTCCCTTGTGGAGAGCACCTATTAAGAGGTGCTTATAGCAAGTGTATCACAGCCCAGTGCTGCAAGACAAAATCAGTGGCCAGGAATCGATGTGCTATAATCTGTAGAGTTGCTTAGTCGAACAGAACAGCCGGAAAGAAACCTTGTTTGATCATAGCCTCTGGCAATCTAAATAGCGCAGATAATCCTCTGCCTTGCCATTATCACCGCTATCCAACAGGAAGTGCGTGGGCGAAAAGACTGCTTTCGATCGCGTCGCTCTGCTTGCTCATAGGCTTTTTGGCGAGCTGTGGTCAAATAACTGACGGGCAGGCGAGCAATACCGGCAGCTTGAAGACGGGAGCGCAAGGGTCGCATGGACAGTTCACCTATGTCGCAATTGGAGCCTCCGACACCTTTGGGATTGGGACCGAAGATCCCTATTCAGAAAACTGGCCAACTGACCTGGCGGGAATGCTTGGCTCTAACGTCCACCTGATCAATCTCGGTATACCGGGAATGCTTGTACATGAGGCGCTTAGCATAGAGCTTCCCATAGCCCTCGACTCGCATCCAGACCTCGTTACGATCTGGCTCGCGGTGAACGATCTCGTGGCTAAGGTGCCGGTTGATAGTTACTCTCACGACCTGGACTTAATGCTAAGCCGTCTACAGGCCAGTGCCACGCACGCGCGGATTCTTGTCGCGAATGTGCCGGATCTTACGCTCTTGCCTTATTTCAAAACGTATGACCCGCTGGTATTGCAGAGCCGCGTTCAGGCATACAATGCAGCTATTGCCGGCATTGTGCAACAGCATCACGTCATCCTGGTCGATCTGACGCAGCAGAACTACAACATCGAAGCTCACCCCGAATACATCAGTAGTGACGGCCTGCATCCAAACGACCTCGGTTATATGCAAATTGCGAAAGTATTCTATACAGCCTTGCAACACGCCCAGGAACCAGCAAAAAAACCATGACACACCTATTCGGCATTCCACTCGACACACTCACAATCATTCTCGTGGTGATCACGCTGGTCATCATTGGTGGTGTAGGGTTGTTCGCAGTCCGTAATGCGATCTTTTTCAGGATGGGCGTGCGCAATATTCCCCGCCGCCGCACACAAATGCTGCTGATTGTCTTCGCCCTGATGCTCTCAACCACGCTGCTTACCGGCGTGCTGGCGACCGGCGATGTGATTACCGCTGCCGTACAGACCGTCGCGGTCTCTAACCTGGGCAAAGTGGATGAGACGATTCAAGAAAACTCTTCCTCACTCGGCTTCTTCGACGATTGGGTCTACTATCGACTGCTTAATCATCTGCAAAATGATCCGAATATTGGCGCAATAGGGGCGGGAGTGGTCGAAAATAACCTGTTGATAGCCGATCTGTCCTCGCGACAGGTGCGTTCCAAAGTTACTGCACTCGCGCTCATACCCGGCAGCGAGCAGGGATTCGGGGGCATACAGGGTGACAATGGGACAGGCCATTACAGTATTCAAGAACTCCAGACGAACGAGGTGTATGTCAATCATACGTTAGCCTTGCTGCTCAACGCCCACGCGGGCGATACCCTCTACCTGTACTCAAGCCGCTGGCCGGGGAAACGCTACCAGATGCATGTGCGCGCTATTGTCACAGATGGAGGGCCTGTAGGTGAGGTACCTTATATTTTGAGCCAGGCCAACACATTCCGCACGATTGAAGGCCGCTGTAACCCTAAAGGGCAGTGCGATGACATCACGGAGATTTTCGTCTCCCTGCGCAAGGGAGACACATTTGGAGTTGACGTTTCAGAAGAGGCAGAAAAAACACTGCGAACAGTGATTCCCCGCTACCTGCATATCAGCGAAGTAAAAGAACAGGGTGCACGTCTCGCACAGTTGGCGGATGATATTTTCTCCCGCATCTTTGGACTCTTTGCACTTTTCGCGCTGGCGATTGGCCTGCTTTTAATCTTCCTCATTTTTGTGCTGCTGGCGGCTGAACGCCGCTCAGAAATGGGCATGGCACGCGCTATCGGCGTGCAACGCAGGCACCTGGTGCTGATGTATCTCTTTGAGGGTACCGTTTACGACCTGATTTCATCACTGATCGGGCTGCTCATCGGTTTAGGTGTCGGGGCGATCCTCTTTTTCATCCTGGGTCCCATCCTGGCCCGGTTTAACTTCCCGCTCAAACTCGTGATCCAGCCGCGCAGCCTGATTATCGCCTACTGCCTGGGCGTGATCTTTACTTTCGGTTCGGTGGGAGTCTCGGCATGGGCAGTGAGCCGTATGACGGTGGTGGACGCATTGCGCAACCTCCCAGAATCGGAGCGACCGACCTCCTCACTGGCCGAGCTTTGCCGGCACTTGCTCTACCTGCTGAGAAGTGCCGGGGCAACGTACAATGTGCGGCGCATCCTGTTTGAACAAGTGCCCGATACGCTGATAGGTATCATACGCACACTGGCACGCCTGGGCATCTTACCCCTGCTGGCCGGCTACTTGCTGTTGCAGTTCGGGTTAAAGAAGGCACAGATCACACCATTCTCGCTTGGCCTCTCGTTCATCTTGATCGGCGCGGGGCTGCTGCTAAAGGCTAGCGTGGAGTGGGTTCTGACTAGATTGGGCTTGAGCAGATGGAAGAGGCTCGTACAAAGAATCTTCGCCGCCGTGGTGGGACTTGCTATACTCGCCTACTGGGCGCTGCCTTTTGATGCGCTGGCAGGCCTGGGTCTACCGCGATTTCAGGGAGGTGTTGAAGTCTTCTTTGTCGCGGGCATGATGATGGTGCTGGGAGCAGCCTGGGCGCTGATTGCCAACGCAGAGCTGTTTATCGGCCCGCTGCTGGCACTGTGTTCGTTGTTGCCGGGCTTGCAGACAATGGCAAGGCTGGCCTCGGCATATCCCCTGCACCATCGCTTCCGCACCGGGTTGAGTATTGTGATGTTCAGCCTGGTCGTCTTCGCGATGACAGTGATGGCGATCATTACCAACGCCATGCAGAACAACTATACCGACATCAACTTCCAGACGGGCGGCTATGATATCCAGGCAGTGGCATATTTCAAGCCGATAACCAATATACGCCCAGCGCTGATCAGTCATGGTATCGATCCCAATGACTTTTCGGCAATCGGCACCCAGGTTTCGACAGCAGTGGGAGTAATTCAGCCTGGTGCTGTTACTCCGGCATGGCATCTTTACCCTGCGCAAGTAGTGAGCGGTGGGTTCTTGCAAGGCTACGGGCTGCACCTGGTGGCGCGAGCGCAGGGTCTTAACAGTGATACTGCCGTGTGGCAGGCCCTGCAATCGCATCCCAACTACGCGCTGATCGACAACACGGCTTTGCCAAACCGGATTACCTCGCCCGTGTATGATCCCAACGCGCCATCTCCTACGGATGCAGGCGCACCGGTCTATCCGCCAGGCCTGATTCCCTATTATACATTCTCTATGAGCGGCGTCTACCAGGGCGAAACGAGTTTCAGCCCAACCACGGTCTGGGTAGCAGGAGTCCAGGGGTTACCGGCGAAGAAGCTGACCATCGTCGGCGTGGTGGATAACAGCGACAGCGCGCATTTCGGGCTGTACATCTCCAGCAACGTCTACAGTGACCTCCAACCTGATCCATCCACGCCTAATGCTGTGACGTACTACTTTAAGGTGGCTCCTGGACAGGATAAACGGGCCCTGGCCTTAGAGCTTGGATCGGCTTTCCTGGATAATGGATTAGAGACGACCGTACTGGAGGATGCCATCTGGACATTGCGCGGGCCGCGCATCCTGCTCAGTAATGTGCTGCTGGGAGTAGTCGGCCTGACGCTGTTGCTCGGGGTAGCGGCGCTTGCCATTACGGGCACGCGCGCGGTAGTTGAACGCCGCCAGCAGATCGGCATGCTGCGCGCCCTCGGATGCAAACGGCGCTTGCTGCAAGGTGCGTTTCTCAGTGAAGCGTTCTTCGTGGGCTGCGCCGGCAGCCTGCTGGGCGTGATTCTCGGAGTGATTCTCGCGCACAACATTTTTGCTGTGAACTTCTTCGAACAGTTCCACACGGGCCTGACGTTTGTCGTTCCCTGGGAAGAGCTGGGTCTGCTTGTTAGTATTGCGCTGCTGGCTTCGCTCCTGGCAGCACTGCTGCCTGCATGGCAGTCAGGGCGCGTTACGCCGACAGAGGCGCTGCGGTCGTAGAACCGCAACAGCCACTCTGAGAAAGGAGCGGTCATGCTGAGAAAGATTGACTGCGTGATGATCCGGGTAGACGACGTGAAAGCGGCGATGGCCTACTACAGCGACGTATTCGGCCTGCGGCCAGTCTGGTGGGATGAGAGATCGGCCGGCCTCGTTTTCCCGGAATCGGATGCCGAGATTGTAGTTCACTGCAACCCGGATATCCCGTCACGGGTAGAAGTTCACTACCTGGTAGACGACGTGGTTACGGCTGTGCAACACCTGGCAACGCATGCGTGCAAAATACTTGTCGAGCCGTTTGATATTACGATAGGGAAGTGCGCTGTCATAGAAGATCCTTTCGGCACCAGGCTGTGCATTCTGGACATGACGAAAGGGCCGCTTAAGCCAGGACCCCAATAACGTGAACAGGACTACAGTTATGCAGGAACAACAAACGATCATACAGGCAAAACAGGTGCGGAAAATCTACCGCAGTGGACAACTGCGCGTGGAGGCCCTGAGCAATATCGATCTGGGAGTGGAATCGGGTGAGATGGTGGCGATCATGGGACCAAGTGGCTGCGGCAAAACAACGCTGCTCAATTGCCTCTCCGGTCTGGATACTGTTGACGAGGGCGATATTTTCATCCAGGGCGAAAATTTGCGCGACCTGAGCGATAACGAGCGGACAACCTATCGCGCCCGGCACATGGGCTTTATCTTCCAGGATTTCAACCTGTTACCTATGCTCAGCGCAGTCGAGAATGTAGAACTGCCCATGCTCGTCTCCAGGGTTCCCAGCAGGAAGGCCCGGCTGCGTTCCTTAGAGATGCTGGATCGTGTGGGCCTTGTTGATCGTGCGCGCCATCGCCCGGCCGAACTTTCGGGTGGGCAGCGCCAGCGTGTGACGATTGCCCGCGCGCTGACCAATAACCCTGCCATCATCTGGGCAGACGAACCAACTGGCAACCTCGACAGCGAATCGGCCAACGACGTGATGGACTTGCTCTGCCGCTTCAACCGTGAGTTTGGACAGACGCTGGTAGTCGTGACACACGCCTTAGAGGTGGGGCAGCGTGCAAACCGCATCATTCGTATGCAGGACGGAAGCATTGTGTAGCCCATTAGGCCTTGATGAAGCAGAAGTAAAGCCAGCCCACTCCACAACCCACGCATCTCCATCGCGACTTCCTATGAGAGCTTCAAATCTCTTCTCATAAAACAGCATTTCTACGGAAAATATATTTTTATTTCACAGAAATAGTAGATGAGATAATATAAATACTTGACAAAGCCGCCGGTACGACCTATATTACGTACGGTGAATACAAGAAGACCTACCTGGAACGCTGCACGCGTGTTCCAGGTAGTTTCTTATGGCAATTTCAGCACCGGCCCACCGGCGCGCCAGCCTGCCTCAACAGGAGAGCCGCCTCTGATGCGATATACCTAAAGCCTACACCTGTTTCACCATCGTGTTTTCACTGCGCAACCAAGCAAGTGACACCATTCCCTGATGATACTGTTCGTATAGCTCTGATATGCTGCTATCCTTAGAAAAGGAGTACTGGAAAGTGTTTAGTGTTCTTCTTAGCGTGATCACTGTACCGGTGAGTAGAGCTTTCGTCACCCATCTGCCACGGATGATCCCTCACCAGGCAAGGTTCTCTCGCCAGAGAACCTATCAGATAATCGGCATCGTGTTCCTCGTAGTACTCGTGAGCTGCAACACTGCACAGGGTGCTTCACTACCTCATAAGAGCATGCCACGCCGGTATGTTCCCTTATCGTCCACAATTCCTGCTTTAAGCAGCACCGACTGGCCTACCTATCATCACGACAACGCGCGCACCGGGTACCTGGCAAACGAGCCTGATCCCAAGCAACTTATATCTGCCTGGACCACGAAATTGGGCAATGCAGTGTACGCGGAACCGCTGGTCATTGGTGACCGCGTCATTGTCGCCACCGAGGGGGATAGCCTCTACTCCCTTGATGCTCGCACGGGGCAGGTGCAATGGCATACCAATATTGGGAATCCCGTTCCCGTGTCAATGTTGCCCTGTGGGAATATCGATCCCCTTGGGATCACCGGTACCCCTGTCTATGACCCTGCGACCGGGCTGGTCTTTGCGGTGGGTGAGGTCACCGGTCCCGTACACCTCCTGGTGGGCGTCGACCTGAACACCGGCAAGCTGCGCGTACAACGCTCGGTCAACGCGCCTGGCATGCCTCCACAGATCTATCAGCAGCGTGCAGCGCTTGCCCTCTATCAGAACATGGTCTATATCGCCTATGGTGGTCTCTCTGGCGAGTGCGAGAATTACCATGGGGCAGTAGTTGCCTCCCGGACAGATGGGACGGGGCCTTTACTCTCCTATCAAGTCCCCACCGAGATTGAAGGTGGTATCTGGGGACCTTCGGGGCCAGCGATAGATGATGCGGGGCAGGTGTATGTAGCGACGGGTGATGATGCGCACATCAGCGGAGGGTGGGATTTAAGTGATGCCGTCCTGCGCCTCTCGCCCACGCTGCAGCTGGAAGATAGCTTTGCCCCTGCCAACTGGCGCCTGCAAGATACGGGGAATCAAGACCTTGGTTCAATGGGGCCATCGCTGCTGCCGGGCGGCCTCGTCTTCATCGCTGGCAAATCTGGTGATGGCTACCTGCTCCATGCCAACGCCCTGGGTGGTATAGGGGGTCAGGCGGCAACGGTGAAAATCTGCGATGGGTTGGCCACGGGAGGAGCTGCCACGGTTGGCTCACAGGTTTTTGTACCTTGCTCCGACGGCCTGCGACGGGTCCTGGACCCAGCAGGAACGAAGCTGGCGGTTGATTGGCACGCTGCTGAACAAATCAATCTCCCGCCCATCGTGGGGGGTCACACACTCTACAGCCTTGATCCCAGTGGCATCCTCTATGCTCTCGATATCGATAGTGGCCTGGTGCGTGCAAAGCTTTCGCTGGGCTTTGCGGTTCCACACTTTGCCACGCCGTCGCTATCCCAGGGACGCATTTTTGTGGGTACGCTTGAGGGAGTGAGCACGGTGACTATCGCGTGAGCTTGTGGTCTCTCGTGAGAATATGCTCCAGTAGGAGGAACACATTGATTCCCACTGGAGCGTACTCTCAATGCGCCAGCTCGTACCCCTTTGACGGGGAATGTATCAGTTCCCGCGTCACATCCTTGATATGCGAAGAGGTCAACCCGTACAATTCCTTGAGGATCGAGGGCGCACCATGCTCAATCAATCTATCAGGGTAACCGATGAGCCGCACATCGACATTGTGCAGGAGGCCACGAGCTTCCAGGAGTTGGAGCACGGCGCTGCCGAAGCCGCCGGCAACCATGTGGTCTTCGACAGTGACTATGCGGCGCGTGCCTTTTGCCAGGCGCACGATTAGCTCTTCGTCGAGTGGTTTGGCCCAGCGTGCATTGACGACGGCAGCATGGATGCCCTCGTCAGCCAACTCTTTCGCCGCCTGTTCCGCCTGGGCAACCGGCGTGCCATAAGCGAGGATAGCACAATCTTGCTGCTCCGCCTCCTCAGGTGTAGATGGGCTGAGCAGTTCGGCCTTGCCAATCTCCAATTTGCGCAACTCGCTATCCAGGGGAACGCCGGCGGCCTTGCCCCGCGCATAACGCAATGCCACAGGGCCATCCATGTAGATAGCGGTGTAGAGCATGTGGCGCAGTTCATCCTCGTCTTTGGGAGCCATGAGTTTCATATTCGGGATAATGCGCATAAAGGCGATGTCGTAGACGCCATGCTGTGTGGGGCCATCTTCACCGACGACGCCAGCACGGTCCATGGCAAAGACGACGTGTAAATCCTGCACGCAGATGTCGTGAATGACCTGGTCGAAGGCGCGCTGCAAGAATGTCGAATAAATGGCAACCACGGGACGCATGCCCGAGACGGCAAGCCCTCCCGCAAAGGTGACGGCATGTTGTTCGGCGATACCCACGTCGAAGTAGCGCTCGGGGAAGCGCTGGTGCAGCTTCTTCAAACCGGTACCCTCGGCCATAGCCGCTGTGATACCAACGATGCTTTTATCCTTCTCGGCCAGGTCCACCAATGTACTGGCAAAGACCTCCGTGTACGTCGGCGGATCAGCGGGGTTCTTCGTGATGATACCCGTTTTATAATCAAATGCGCCAGGGCCATGCCACTTGGTCGAGTCGTTCTCTGCGAACTCCCAGCCCTTGCCTTTTTTCGTTACTACCTGTACGATAACTGGACCCTCGACATATTTAATATTCTCAAAAACATCGATCATCAGCGGCAAATCGTGTCCATCAAACGGGCCAAAGAACTTGATGCCCAGCTCTTCAAAGATCATGCCACTTTTACTATGCATTACAAAGTTTTTGAAGCTCATTTCTGCACGGCCCGCAGCCTCACGCGCCTTATCACCCACCACGGGCAGCTTCTTTATCGAGCCTTTTGCCATCTCGCGCAGGCGACGATAACTGGGCGAGGTTTCCATGTGGCGCACTGTGCTCAAATAATGATGGAGGGCGCCGACATTATCAGAAATTGATTTTTCATTGTCATTTAGCACAATTATCAGATTTTTCTTTAAACTGCCCGCATTGTTGATTGCTTCCAGCGCCATACCGCCGGTCAAAGCTCCATCGCCAATCACCGCAACCACTTTGAAGTTCTGGCCCTGCAAGTCACGAGCTACCGCCATACCCAGCGCTGCCGAGATCGAGGTGCTGGCGTGGCTGGCTCCAAACACATCATAGGGGCTTTCCTCGCGCCTGAGATACCCTGAAAGCCCACCAAATTGGCGTATGGTATGAAAACGATCACGCCGACCCGTCAACAATTTATGTACATACGCCTGGTGTCCAATATCCCATACCAACAGGTCGTCCGGAGTATTGAAGACGTAGTGTAGAGCCATCGTTAACTCAACTACACCGAGATTTGGTGCCAGGTGACCGCCTTTAACCGAAACTTTTTCGATGATCTCCCGTCGAATCTCCTCTGCCAACTGTATCATTTGCGCAGGCTTCAGAGCGCGTAGCTGAGCTGGGCTGTCAATGGTGTCGAGAATCCTCGTCAATTGTATCCTCCAATTGTAAGTGTACCTCTACCGGGTACCTGGCTAGAATGCGTGATGACCAAGAAGACCACGGCCAACCATGGGAATCATTCCCAGAATGCGAGCAGTTGATGCCAACACGGATCGGCACCCTCTGGTTTCCCAGTGATGAAGAGGGCTTAGGGAATCATTCTCATCGTATTATAGGGTCGAAAGCCCAGCCCTGCAAATGCTATGATCAGAAAATTCATGCACTTGAGTACTTGACAAGGTCTCCACTCGCTTTACAGGGGCTCTTAGCCCAATCAGAGAGCATCTTGACATGTCTTCACTTTCTTCATATTATGACATAAGAAGTACCACCATCATTGTAGTGGTATGGCTTGAGATTCTTGCAGGGGATGGTAATGGAGCAGCAGACGCTTCAGACCCGGTTACGGGACCGACCCTTGCAGAAGAAGGTGGAGAATGACAAGGAAAGACAGCGAGAAAGACGCAGAACGACCACATTACTACTCCCAGTTCTGGCTGGATGTTGCCGCAGGGCGCAGAGTAATCGGCACACCTAAAATCGAAGAGGGTGCAGATCAAACCGAAGCCGAGACGCCAGTACCGGAACCTACGCCTCTAAGAAAAGCCGGGCGCAACAGTACGGCTACCGTTGCGGATGGGTACAAGGAAACACGCCTACAAAGCGTGGCCGAACCGGCAGTCGAGCCTGAGGAGGATTACGTCGAGCCTGAACAAGTTGAAGTCGAACTGGCAGACACTGTAGATGATCTGGAACTGCCCACTCTTGATGCAGATGAGACATTTGAAGATGCGGACATCTCCAATCTCGATCTCAACCCCGAAGAAGAAGAAGAGTCGGAAGACGAAGATTACTTCGACGACGAGGAAGAGGAAGAGGAGGAGGAGGAGGAGGACGAGGATGGATGGGCCGCTCGTGGCCGCAAAAAGCCCAAGCCTGGCAGGCCGGTCAAACAGCCGAAAGTGAAGAAACCAAAGCGCGACCGTCGTGGATTCTGAGCTGCCCAAATGTAGACGAGACAGGAAAGAGGCTGCTGGCTCAATAACCAGGCAGCCTCTCCCGGCGCAACAAAGTTACGGGTAGATGCCGCGCATCTGCGTCGCTTCCGCCACGCGTGCGATGGCCAGCATGTTGGCTGCCAGTCGCATATCGCAAGAAAACTGATCGGCTTTTTCTGCAACAGCGGCAAAGGCCCGATTCATGATTACTTCGAGCTTCTGGGTAATCTCTTCCACATTCCAGAAGAAGCTCTGCAGGTCCTGCACCCATTCGAAGTAGCTAACTGTCACACCACCAGCATTTGCCAGAATATCTGGAATGACCAGCGTCCCTTTCTCGAAGAGAATCTGATCCGCCTCGGGAGTCGTGGGGCCATTAGCGGCTTCGGCAACAATGCTGGCCTGAACGCGATCAGCATTCTCTGCTGTGATCACGCCTTCGGTGGCCGCCGGGATGAGGATGTCGCAGGGAATTTCCAGCACATCCTGCACACCAATCCGCTGTGCCCGTGGGTACTCGATGACACTTCCTCGCTCTTGCTTGTGTCGCAGTACAGCAGCGGGATCAAGCCCGGATTCGTTATAAATGCCTCCATGTGTATCACTCACAGCTACAATCTTGCATCCCTCGTTATGGAAGAGACGCGCGGCAATCGCACCCGCGTTACCGTAGCCCTGGATACTGACACGAGCGCCCCTTAAGGGCATACCGATACGCCTGGCACCCTGGCGAGTTACAAACAAGACGCCGGTGGCAGTTGCATCGTTACGGCCTTCGCTTCCTCCTAAAGAGAGAGGTTTGCCGGTGACGACAGCGGGGATAGAGTAACCCTCATGCATGGAATAGGTGTCCATAATCCACGCCATGACTTGAGAGTTCGTGTTGACATCGGGCGCGGGAATATCACTATGCGGCCCAATAACGATTGATATCTCGGTCGCATAGCGGCGCGTGAGGCGCTCCAATTCGCTGGGGCTCATGTGCTTGGGGTCGCAAACGACGCCACCTTTTGCTCCACCATAGGGTATACCTACAACCGCGCACTTCCAGGTCATCCACATGGCAAGCGCTTTGATTTCATCGAGTGTCACGTCAGGACCGTAGCGAATGCCACCCTTGGCCGGGCCACGGTTGACGTTATGCTGCACGCGATAGCCCGTAAAGGCTTTAATGCGGCCGCTGTCGAGTCGTACAGGAAAATTGACGACGAGCTCACGCTTGGGCTGTCGCAGAATCTCCCGCATATCCTCAGTGAGGTTTAATTTATCAGCGGCTGCCTCAAATTGCTGAACCGCCATATGATAGGGATTCAATGCGGCAGATCTCACTTCATTGTGCATACCTGCATATCTCCTTGCAAGAGGGAACGAAACACCACTACGCTGATGGTGTCTCACCCAGTTTTCTGATAAGTATTGTTTGTACACTAGCGGCCTTTGCCTGGCCGCGGGTTTGTTTTATTACCTGACCAATCAGGTAATGCAAAGCATTTGTTTTACCAGCGTGGTAGTCGCTGACTACCTTGGCATTACTACGTATCACCTCCTCTATTATACGCTCCAACGCACCTTGATCGCTAATAGGCGGCTCGATCCCCTTTTCTTCGACAATCGCCTCCGGCATTTTACCAGAAGCAAAAGCCTCCTCCAGCACATCCTTGGCTTGCCTGCCCGTAATACGCTCTTTGTCGAGCAGATCAAGCAGGTTTGCCGCAGCCGCTGGCGGTAGGGGACTCTCCTCTACAGGAATAGAGTTTGCTTTAAGCAAGCGCACTACGTCGTTGATGACCAGGTTAGCAGCCGCCTTAGCGCGTGCCTTGCGGTCACTGGTTCGCGAGGCCGCCACCACCTGCTCAAAGTAGTCGCCGAGCGCTTTATCTTCGGTCAGTACATTCGCATCCTGCGCTGAAAGCCCATATTCATCCATGTAACGTATGCGGCGGGCCTCGGGCAACTCCGGAAGTTGTGCCCGCAGTTCCTCAACCCAGCTGCGACTGATGATCAACGGCGGAAGATCAGGCTCGGGGAAGTAGCGATAATCATGCGCATACTCTTTACTGCGTTGTGACACAGTAATGCCCTTTGTCTCAACCCAGCCGCGCGTTTCTTGTTGAATGGACTGCCCGGCTCGCAGCAACGCGACCTGGCGTCCCGCTTCATAGGCAAGCGCTCGTTCCACCGAACGGAAGCTGTTCATATTTTTAATCTCGGTCTTGACACCCAGTTTCTGCTGTCCTTGCGGGCGAAGGGAGATGTTGGCATCGCAACGCAGGCTCCCTTCTTCCATACGTCCAGAGGATACACCCAGGTAAACCAGGATTTCACGCAATTTTTGCATGTAGAGCCGTGCCTCTACAGGTGAGCGCATATCCGGTTCGCTGACAATCTCCATCAGCGGTGTGCCCGAACGGTTGATGTCGATCAGGCTGTACCCATCAAAATGCAGCAGGCGTGCTGTATCTTCTTCGAGGTGAACGCGCGTGATGCCGATGCGCTTTGCCTGGCCTTCGTACTCAATCGTGAGATAGCCATCCCTGCTCAAGGGAACATCATATTGCGAGATTTGGTAGCCCTTCATCAAGTCGGGATACGAGTAGTTCTTGCGATCAAACTTTGAGTATTCTGGAATCGTACAGTTGAGGGCCAGGGCTGTCATAAGAGTATAAGCGACAGCCTGCTGATTGATCACGGGCAGTACACCCGGCATCCCCATACAGATGGGGCATACGTGGGTATTTGGCGCAGCATAGGCATAGTCCGTGCTACACGTGCAGAACATTTTGCTTTTCGTCAGAAGTTGCGCGTGTACTTCAAGTCCGATGACAACCTCAAAGCCGGTGGCAACCCCGGTATCCATAGCCATTTGGCCTCTCTCCCCTTTTGTATCTATAACACGCTTGTCTTGATTTCGCTTCTCTGTTAGTCTAGCCCTTCCCAGGCCATTCGTCAATGGCCGGAGAAGCCCCACTCCTCAAACGCGGAATAGCCCAAAAGTAATGTAATCCTTCGTTTAGTTCATTGCCTGGGGTTTAACAGTGCATCCCGGCTCATTTGACTTTTCTTCAAAATACTGTATACTGTTCCCCAACAAGGATTAGTTTATAATAAAGGCGACCTCTCGGTCGCCTTAAGGTTTCTGTTCCAGCATCAAGCAGTGCGTTCAGGCAGTGGCGCGTACCAGCGGGTAGGAGAACAATCAGGTATGTCCCTAATTAACATGGCCAAACGAGAAATCAACTGTAAAATAGTCTACTATGGCATCGGTCTGGGCGGCAAAACCACCAACCTGCATTACATACACCAGGCAGTCAACCCCAAAGACGTAGGAGACATGGTCTCAATCGACACGGAGACCGAGCGAACTCTGTACTTCGATCTGCTTCCCCTTGAACTCGGCAAAGTTCACGGCTTCCAGATTCGCTTCCAACTCTATACTGTCCCAGGCCAGATATTGTACCAGCAGACACGTATCTCTGTTCTCAAAGGCGCTGACTGCGTGATTTTTGTTGTCGATTCCCAGGCCAGCAAGCTGCAAGAGAATATCGAGAGCTGGAACGAACTCCAGGAGCAGCTCCGGCGTATGAACAAGGATATCACCGATTTCCCCCTGGTTATACAATGGAACAAGCGGGACCTGCATGATACCCTACCCGTCTCTGTGCTTGAACAATACCTCAACCCTTACCATGTTCCGAGCTTTGAGGCTGTTGCAGTCACAGGGAGAGGTGTGATCGAGTGCTTGCGTGTAGGCATTAACTCCACACTGCGCCGCCTGGAGCGCATCTAGTTGGCAGGCACTCGCGTAGTACATTAAAGCATGCCATCGTGCTGGGTGAGCGCAACGCTTGCCCGGCGGGTTCATGCAAATGCTCTAAGTACTTCTAGCTAGAAGGGCTGCATTCAGAAAATTATCACTGCCAAATCCTCAAAACACGAGAGATACCACCAGATGGGCTATCTAACATTTGTTCAACGCGTGTTTTGTGTGTATAATGATGCAATAGCTGGGCAAGTGCCTAAGATAAGGCACAATCGCCCATACCATACTCCCCCAAACATCCCGAGGGGTGGGTGCGCTATTTAGGATGATACTGATCGATAGAAGTGTAGGCAGTACAGCGGCAGTACCCCGCTCTAGCTGCTCTGCTGCGAGGAATTTAATGGACACGATAAGAGTAATCGTCGTTGATGAGCAGCCCTTGTTCCGCCAGGGTATATGCTCTACCCTCGAACAAATGGGTGACTGTGTCATTATCGGTAAATCGACGGATGCCGAGGAGATTTTCGAACTGTCGCGCACAGCAAACCCCGACGTGGTGCTCATCGATGCGGGTCTCACTACCGCTGATCCCCTGGAAATAGCCAGGCAAATGCGCCATCTTGCTCCGCAGATGGCGATAATGATCCTCACCCCCTCTGACGATGAGGAGCGCCTGTTCCAGTCTATCAAGGTGGGAGCCGCCGCCTATTACACGCGCAATATTACACCGGAAGAGCTGGTGGACGCAGTACGCAGAGTAAGTCATGGCGAATACTTAATCAATGATGATGTGCTCTCGAAGCCACAGCTCGCCAGCCGCGTTCTTAAGTCATTCCGCGAACTGGCGGTGGAAGAGGAAGACGCCGTTACCAAAGACCTCTACTCCCCCCTGTCAAACCGCGAAGTGGAAATTCTGGACTATATTGCGCGAGGCAACAGCAACAAAGAAATTGCCAAATCACTAAGAATTTCTGACCAGACGGTGAAGAATCATATTACGTCTATCCTCAAGAAGCTATCGGTGAATGACCGCACTGCCGCCGTCGTGCATGCGCTGCGTCACGGCTGGATTAAGATGCACGATAGTTGAAGCCCGCTCACGACTATACCCAGATGGCCAGGAGTTCTGTGCCGCTGTTCGCATCCAGAAAAACATAGAGATCATGGTGTGTCTGGGGAAAAGGTGTAGGATCCGCCGACGGATCGCCCGGGGCCAACGGGATCTGTTGATAGATGATCATCCAGGCAGCAACGTTGCTGAAGCCAGCATGTGCAGTTGAGGTATGCGTTCCTGCATAGTTGAGTAGCACGTATTGAGCGCTGGTCTTTGTGGCCTGGGTGGCGGCATCCGGCTCGAGCTGGCTGGCGATCAGCAGAGCCTGTTGTTGGGTAAGCGCGGGCGCCTGCGTAGGATGCCCCAAAGAGATGCCTGCGGCGGTGAGCGGCGAAACTGTGGCAGTAGGAGGTACAGTCGGAGCATGAGCTGGAAGCGGCAAAAGCGAGAAACCTGCTGCTCCCCCTATCACTCCGAGCCGGAACAGCAGCAGCGATCCAAGCCAGAGGCAAGCGAAGACTATCAACGCGCCGCCTACTGCCTTGCCTATCCTGTGTGACTGTGAAGATGTAGTATTCTTTGGGACTTTCCCTCCAGCAGATCGAGTGACTCTACGACTCGCCATACTCTAGCGTTCTGCCTCTCTTCGACTGTTGTTCGTGCTGTTTTCAAGTATAGAATCGTCTCATGACCTGATTACGATGCATGCGTATGCCCTGCATATAACCAGAGTGCCAGCGCGGCTTCAGGATCGCAGCGATAGTCTATGCGCGTTGCTGCCAGCGCCTCCTCCAATGTGAATGTCTGCACCAGTATCTCTTCCCCTGCCTCCATCTCCAAAGGGTTCCACTCTAAATCATGTGCGACAAAGAGATGTACTTTATGCGTAATATAACCGGGATGGCTATAGAAATCTAGCAGTTTTTCTAGTCTCCCTGCGCGGTAACCAGTCTCCTCACGCAATTCCAACTCGGCTCGCTTCGCTATTCCTTTAGCTGGTTGGGGCATGGCAGGTGTGTTCCTTGGTCATCTATTATATCGATCTGGATAGGTATAGGCAATATGGCAACTGGTAACCCCATCAGGCTATCCTCTATGCGCTGTATGCTGCTTATGTTATACTGCTAAGGCAAGGTTCAATGTGAAGAAAAGTCCTTGACCGTTTGAACAGTCACCCCGTGTCACGCCTCCGCGCAGCGAAGCATCTCGCTGCGCGGAGGCGTGACACGGGGTGGACCTTGCTGGTGGTGAGGAACTGTCAAGTGCATTTGAACCTTGCCTAAGAAATAGAATGGAGATGGGGGAGAGCCTGTCACCAAAGCCAGTTACCAGGAACACCCTGTTTTACGGCGACAACCTTATGGAGCGCTATGGTTGTTACTAGGGGAAGGAGCATATGAGTAAACCCATACCACAACACCAACTCAACACTGATTCCGGTGTCCGTAGCGGAGCCGCTCAACCTATGCATCGCGCACTGCAAGCCATGAGCAAGGTTCCGGAAATTACGGTCTACTTCTGGATCATTAAATTGCTGAGCACCGCTATGGGCGAGTCAACGTCGGACTATCTGGTGTATCAGATCAACCCCTACGTTGCGGTAGCTCTCGGGTGTCTTGGCCTGGCTGTTGCGCTGATCCTGCAGCTCGTGGTGCGTCGCTATGTACCGTGGGTCTACTGGTTAGCGGTCGTCATGGTGGCCGTCTTCGGCACCATGGTCGCCGACGTTACACACGTTGTGCTGGGTATTCCGTATTGGGTATCAACGGCATGCTTTGCATCCGCTCTCGCCATTATCTTCGTGACCTGGTACGCCAGCGAGAAAACGCTCTCCATCCATACGATCTACAGTGGTCGTCGCGAGCTGTTCTATTGGGCGACGGTCATAGCTACGTTTGCACTTGGCACCGCTGCAGGCGATCTGACCGCATCAACCCTCCGCTTAGGGTACTTTCCCTCGTTTGTCCTCTTTGCGATATTGTTCGCTCTCCCAGCTCTGGCTTATTGGTTGTTTGGTCTGAACGAGATCGCTGCCTTCTGGTTTGCCTACATCATGACCCGGCCGCTCGGCGCTTCGTTTGCCGACTGGTTGGGGAAACCGTATCTGGGTGGTCTCGGGCTGAATGACGCAAAGGTGGCCCCGGTCTTGACGATTTTGATCATCGGCTTCGTCGGCTACCTGACAGTCACCCGCAAGGATATGAAGGGCAAACAACAGTAGCTTACAAGTAGGCGTTCCTTGCTGAAATGAAACACCTCTTTCCCTCTCCCCTGCTAAAAATGTCTCTTGCAACAGATGCACTTGAGTTGCGACGAACAGACCGTGCGCAATGCCATTCATGTGTTCAACAGGAAGGGGCTGGAAGCCTTGAAAGTAGCAACCCTCTGTCAACACCTCTTTCTGCATTGACCTTGCTTTCTTACCAAGATATACTTGAGAGGAGAAGATACAGAAAGGAACCAAATCCTGTGAAAGTCTATGGCCGCATGACAGTCTTTCCCATTATGCCTTCCCGTATTAGCAGGCTCTATGAACTTGCTTATAATCTGTGGTGGAGCTGGCATCCCGAGGCCCGCGCGCTCTATAGAAAACTCGATCCCGATCTGTGGGAAGAGGTAGAGCATAATCCCGTTCGTTTCCTCAGCGAGGTGCAGCCGCAACTCCTGGAAGAGGCCGCTCATGATGCGACCTACCTGCAACACTACGATAGCATTCTCAGCGACTTCGACCACTACATGCACCCTCGCACAGAAACGTGGTTCTCACATACCTATCCGGAACTGGCAAATCGAACCATAGCCTATTTCTCGGCAGAGTTTGGATTGCACGAGTCTTTGCCTATTTATTCGGGCGGCCTGGGTATTCTTTCAGGCGATCACTGTAAAGAGGCGAGCGATCTTGGCCTGCCGCTTGTGGGCGTGGGCTTTTTGTATCCACAGGGGTATTTCCGGCAAAGCATTACACGCGAGGGTGTACAAGAGGCGTTTTATGATAAGCTGCATTTTTCCGAAGCGCCTGCTATTCCCGCCTGTGGGCCAGATGGTAACGAGGTAATGATCAGTGTCGATTTGCCGGGCAGGCGCATTCTTGCCAAGCTGTGGAAGCTGCAGGTTGGACGTATTCCCCTCTACCTGATGGATACTGACGTGGCTCCCAATGCACCTAACGACCGGGAGCTTTCAGCGCGCTTATACGGTGGAGACCGCGAGATACGCATTTCCCAGGAGATCGTACTGGGTATAGGTGGAGTACGTGCACTGCGCGCCCTGGGCATTTCACCCGACGCCTGGCACCTCAACGAGGGCCATGCAGCCTTTTCAAATCTGGAACGGTGCCGGGAACTGGTAGCCTCTGGCTTGAGCTTCAATGAGGCATGCGAGGCGGTCGCTGCAAATTCGCTTTTCACCACACATACGCCCGTACCGGCGGGCAATGACACCTTTGCCTACGACCTGGTTGATAAATATTTTGGCTCCTACTGGGGGCAACTCGGGTTATCACGTGATCAATTCATGGACGTAGCACGCGAAGACCACGGCTGGGGTCCTACCTACAGCATGACGGTACTTGCGCTGCGCCTGACAGGCCAGCATAACGGCGTGAGCGCGTTACATGGAGCAGTCTCGCGGAACATGTGGCAGTTCTTGTGGCCAGGGGTAGATGTTGACGAGGTACCGATTGATTATATCACGAATGGCGTCCATACACCTTCCTGGATTGCACCCGAGATGAGCACGCTCTTCAAACACTACCTGGGTGACGACTGGGAAAATCACGTGGATGAACCCGATCTCTGGAATGCAGTCGCAGAGATTCCTGACGAGGAGTTGTGGCAGACACACTTGCAGCGGAAGGAGGCGCTGATCAATTATGCCCGTCGCAATTTGAAGCGTCACCACCTGCGCCTGGGCGAAGGTTCCACCCAGATGGCCGAGTTTGAATACATGCTGGATCGCGACGCCTTCATTATTGGTTTCGCACGGCGCTTCGCCACCTATAAGCGCGCCACGCTGATCTTCCGCGACCCCGAACACCTGAGGCGCATCCTGAACAATCCTGAACGTCCTGTGCAGATTATCTTTGCAGGAAAAGCCCATCCTGCCGACGGGCCTGGTAAAGCCCTCATTGAGCAGGTTTACCGGTTCTCGCGCAGCGATGCATTCCGGGGCAAGGTCATTTTCCTGGAAAACTATGATATCGAGATGGCTCGCTACCTGGTTTCCGGAACCGATCTCTGGCTGAACAACCCCATACGTCCGCACGAAGCCAGTGGTACCAGCGGCCAGAAAGCAGCGCTCAACGGGCAGCCAAATTGCAGCATCCTGGACGGCTGGTGGGCCGAGGGTTACAATGGCAGGAACGGCTGGGCGATTGGCGAGGCACGCGAATATCACGATCCGAACGCGCAGGATGAGGCCGATAGCCTCTCCCTGTATGCCCTGCTCGAGAACGAGATCGTTCCGTCCTACTATGACCGGGGGGATGATGGTATCCCGCATCGCTGGATTGCGATCATGAAAGAGGCTATTCGGACATGCGCTCCCGCTTTCAGCATGCGACGCATGCTGAAGGAGTACACCACCCGCTATTACGTGCCGGCGATTCAGGAAGGCATAAAAATCGCACAGAACAATTACGAAGAGGCACGTACCCTGGCTGCCTGGAAGGACAAAGTAAGGCAAGCCTGGCCCAGACTGGAGCTGTACGTGGAAGGGCAGCGCGATGGGCAACTCAGTCTTGGCCAGGTGGTTGATGTGCGAGCCTGGGTTCGTACAGATAGACTCAGCCCCAAAGATCTTGCGATTGAGCTGGTCTACGGCGAAGCCAGGGATGAGCAAATCGTCATACAACATGCACTACCGATGGCATATACGAAACAGGAGTTGGATAGGTCATACCGCTACGACATCCAGCTGCAACCTCCCGGAAGCGGCAGCATTGCTTACGGTGTGCGTGTGCTCCCCAGTCACCCGGCGCTGTCGGGCAAACACGATATGGGCTTGATTCGCTGGGGCTAATTCCATGTCTTATCTAGGACACGAACCCAGTTCTCAAAAGCGAGTTTACGCAGTGATACATCATCATAGCCATGCTCGCGCAGCGCAGCGATCAATTTCGGCAGCCCTGTCACATCTCCTATCGTTTGTGGTATCCTGGTACCGTCGAAGTCCGAGCCGAGGCCAACACAGTCGATACCGAGATGCTCGACGAGGTAGTCTATATGACGCACCAGGATATCGAGCGGAGTGTCAGGGTCATTATGCCCATCATCACGCAAGTCATAGACAGCGAAGTTAAGTCCCACCATGCCTTCGGATTCTTTGATGGCATCCAATTGCTTATCCGTCAGGTTGCGTGTCGATGGGCTAAGGGTGTGCGCATTTGAATGGGTCGCCACCAGCGGTGCATCAGATATCTCAGTCACGTCCCAAAAACCCCGCTCGTTGAGGTGAGAGAGATCAAGCATAATGCCCAGGCGATTACAGGCGCGCACCAGGGCTTTCCCGGCATCTGTCAGTCCAGGGCCGGTGTCGGGAGAGTGCGGAAACTTGAAAGGTACGCCATGGGCGAAGGCGTTGGGCCGGCTCCATACTATACCAAGCGAACGCAACCCTGCCTGGTAGAAAACCTCGAGCGCGTCCAGTTCAGGATCAATGGCCTCTGCCCCCTCGAAGTGCAGAATCGCAGCGAGCACACCCTCGCGCAAACAGGTCACCAGTTCACCGGTCGAGCGCACAACCTTGACCTGCCCATCCGATTCGGCCTCGAGCCTGAACAGACCTGCTGTAACTGCAATTGTCACTCGCTGAGCATAGGGCAAATCAAGAGCCGGCGCCATACGCACTTCATAGCCATTCTCGGTGATAGTCAGACCGGAATCTGGCATTGCCGGATTAGATGGGACGAAGACTGCAAAGAAGCCACCTCCCAAACCACCTTCGCGTGCGCGCGGTAGATCAATATGCCCCTTATCGCTGCGGGTAAAGAAGCTGCGCCCATCACCTCGCTCGGGAAGGTACAAGTGAAGTAGTGTGTCGTTGTGACCAACAAAGATTGGCAGTGCGTTTGTTGTAGCCAAATTATTATCATCCTCTCTTTCTGCTGAGCCAGTGTAGCATGAACGCCCGTTCCAGTCAAGTGCGGAGCGGACTGGGCCAGTCCATGCCATACACAGGGAATGGCACTTCCATCCCGATCTTCTCGAAGGGGATGGGACTTCCCGCCCCCTTTTTTAAAGGATGCAGTAAACATGTGTTCTATTTCCATAAGAATAAGCCTTGACAGCGCAATTAATGTAATGTTAAATTCTTAATAGAACCTTAGTTCCAGATGTATAAAGTATTGCTAACTTATCAAGAGGGATTTCAAAAATGGCGCAAATGGTTAAAAAACGTCGTAATGTGCGAGAGCGTATACTATCCGTTATCATAAACTACACTGAAAAGCATGACGGTAGATCACCCACGTATCGCGAAATCGGCGATGAGGCAGGAATTGATTCGCTTGGTCACATTGCCTATCACCTTAAATCTCTCGAGGAGAAGGGATATATTCAACGCGATGGCAAGAAGAGTCGCAGTATCAAAGTATTGAAGTATTGGGATGGTTCGTCAATGACGAGTCCTGTTGCCGCTGGCCCCAAGCGAACAATCATGAACGTCATTGAGAAAGACGTGCAACTTTTCGCAAACAAGGCCTTTCTGTTGCCTGTTGAAGGCAACTCAATGGTCGGAGACAGCATTTTTGATGGCGACTTGATCATTGTTGATCCAGAGAAACAGATTGAGGATGGCGATATCGTCGTGGCAACCCACCTCAACGTGGCTGGTAGTGAGCTTGGAGCTGCAACGGTAAAACGTTTTTACCATGACGGTAAAAGTATACGCCTACAGCCGTCCAATCCAGAAATGGAGCCAATCTTTGTTGACGGCAAAGATTGGGATCGGGAGTGGAAGTTGCAGGGGAAGGTAAGGGCTGTAATTCATCAATTTTATTAGTAATCATA